>Ga0209573_1005181_pt1 | contig 11999 bp, 7 predicted proteins | sample TNRBio252014_DNA_FD_185870 | JGI IMG/M metagenome (GOLD analysis project Ga0209573, IMG submission 185870) | Wastewater treatment Type I Accumulibacter community from EBPR Bioreactor in Madison, WI, USA - TNR Reactor_6/25/2014_ DNA (SPAdes)... | ecosystem: Engineered > Bioreactor > EBPR >...
CCTCTCCTGCCTGCTCCTGACTCCTGTGGTCATTCACGCGCAGACAAAACCGCTCGCGCAGGATTACCGCATCGTTTTTCACAATCCAGATCGCGAACGTTATGTAGAAGGTCCGGGCCTTGTGAGACTGGATGACGGCTCACTCGTTGCCGTGGTGCCGGTGGTTCCTCGCGAGGAATGGAGCAAGGAGCGCCGTGCCACGCAGAGCGTCACACACATTCTGCGCAGCGGCGATGGCGGTCAGTCGTGGCTGCCCGCGTCACAGTTGCCCTACTATTCCGCAGCGCCCTTTTTGCATGACGGAGCACTGTATCTTCTCACCAACAAAGGCGGCACGAAGGTGCGCAATGACGATCTGCTGCTGCTCAAGAGCGCGGATGGCGGTAAGACTTGGTCGGAGCCGGTGACGTTGTTCACGGGACACTTCTGGAACTGCCACACCGGCATGGTGCAGCACGCCGACCGGCTCTATTGGGCCACGGACGACCTCTCGCTCGGCAAGCTGCGAGGACCGCGTGTCATCGCGGGTGATTTGAGCGGCGATCCGATGAATCCGAAGGCGTGGCGAATGTCCGAGCCCGTGCCGTTTCCCGGCGTGCCTGAGGCGATGACGAATCCGAAGTTTGCGGAGCTGTCCAGCCAGTATCTGGAGCCAAACGTCATCGACGTGCGAGGAAAGCTGCGCGTGCTCATGACCGTGAAACCGAAGCGCCAGTCCACGTCGAGCCTCTGCGCGGTTCTGGACTTCGAGGACAAGGGCGGCCCGCTCGATTTGAAGTTCACGCAGTTCCATCCCATGCCCGGCGGGCAGTTGAAGTTCTGCGTCATCTGGGATGAGCAATCGAAAATGTTCTGGGCCACGGCGAATCTCGTCGTCGATGGACAAGGCGCGTTCGATTGGTTCCGCGAGGGCGAAAAGCGTGGCAATGTCCGCTACGCCAGCGGCCTCGGCGGCAACGACCGGCGCTTCCTGATGCTGCAATACAGCGTTGATGGCATGAACTGGTTCCAGGCCGGTTGTGTGGCGCAGGCGGGCAAGATTTCGCAGTCCTTCATGTATGCGCGGCCTGTCATTGATGGCGACGACCTCGCGATCATCGCCCGCAGCAGCATCAACGCGCCGAATCAGCATGATGCGGATCATGCGACATTTCATCGCGTGAAAAACTTCCGCGGCCTCGCACTGAAGCTCACGCCAGAGCCGGAGAAGTAATTGACTCGCCTGTCCCGAGAAAGCGTGTTGCCCCCCCTAGTTTTCGGGGGAAGCGCATTGCTAAGTATGTCGCCACCAAGGCGTATTCAACTCACCTCACCATGACTTTTTGTTTTCGCTTTCGATCCTCATTCGCCGCCGCTCTCACCGCTGGCCTTGCCTTTGCCGGTGCTGTCTTCGCTGCGGAACCGTATGACGCTTTCCTGGAGAAACACTGCATCAGTTGTCATGGCCCCAAGAAGGAGAAGGGCGACTTGCGGATCGACCAGCTTTCCCGCGATTTCAAGGTGGGCGCGGACACGCATCATTGGGCGGAGGTGATCGAGCAGGTGAACTCGGGTGAGATGCCACCGAAGAAGGAGAAAAAGCCGACGCAGGAGGAGATCGCGGCGTTTGTGTCGAGTCTCGATGCGCGGATCAAAGAAGGCCGGGCGGCGCGGATGGCGGCGCGGCCGGCGGTGGCGCATTATCGGCTGAGCCGGAAGGAGTATCAAAACACGGTCTATGACCTGCTCGGCGTGCGCTATGATCCCGCGAAGCCGGGCGAGCTGAATGAAGACACGCGCTGGCATGGCTTTGAGCGCATCGGATCGGAGCTGTCGCTGTCGCCGTCGCATGTGGATCGCTATTACCGTGCGGCGGAACTCGTGTTGGATCGTGCTTTCCCAGCAGCGACGTCGGGCGAGACTCGTAAACTGCGCAAGACGGCGGCGGAGATCCGTTACGGCGGCGGGAAGGACCAACAGGCGGCGCTGGACCGGTTCGGCATCAAGCGTCCGCTGCGTTTTCTGCTTTTCCCAGGCAATGTCCAAAACGCGCTCTCGACTAACTGGCTCGGCAAGACCGGCCCTGAGCACAGCGGGCTCTACAAACTCCGCATCCAGGCCAGCGGCATCCGCCCGCCCGACGGCCAGCCAGCGCACCTGAGCATCGGCAAGCGGACGGGCGAGGAGACGGTGGATGGACTGATCGAGTTCGACATCACGGCGCCGGAGGACAAACCGCAGGTGTATGAGTTCGAGGTGTTTCTCGAAATGCCCGCAACGCTCGATTTCTGCGTGGTAGCTACGGATGTGGTGGATCGTCGGCAAGGCGCGGCATTCCGCAATGCGCTCGGCAGTCGTGGCGGATACATCTTCACGCACAGCAGCGAGACGTTGCTCCTGAATCCGAATGCGCCGCAGATGTTCGACGACAAGGGCAACGGTCTTTTCTCGACGGTGCTGCTCGATTGGATCGAATGGGAAGGCCCGCTGGTGTCGGAGGCAGAAAAAGCGCGGCACAAGGATGTGGTGCCACCGGATGATGCGACGCCCGAGGTGGTCGCGGAGCATTTGCTGCGCTTCGCCGAGCGTGCGTGGCGTCGCCCGGTGAAAAAGGAGGAGGTGGAGGAGTATTTGAAGTCCTATCGCGAGGAACGCGATGCCGGTGAAAAGTTGGCTGATGCCTATCGCGTCGCGTTGCAGGGCGTGCTGACGTCACGGCACTTCATTTACATCGTCGAGGGCGACACGGTGGCGCGCGAGCGCCTCACCGACGCGGAACTCGCCACGCGGCTGTCGTATTTCCTGTGGAGCTCGATGCCGGATGACGCGCTGATCGCCTTGGCCAAAGCAGGCACGTTGAATGGCGACGGTCTCGCGAAAGAAATAGACCGCATGCTCGCAGACGGCAAAGCGAGCCGCTTCATCGACGATTTCGCGCGGCAGTGGCTGCAACTGCACCGCGTGGGCATGTTCCCGCCGGACAAGAAACTCTACCCCAACTACGATGCGTGGTTGGAGGAGAGCATGCGCTCCGAGCCGGTAGAATTTTTCCGCGAGATGTTCACCAAGAACCTGCCTATCAACGGATTCATCGATTCCGACTGGACCGTGGCCAATGCGCGGCTCTGCGATTTCTACGGATTGCCGGAGCCGAAGTCAGATGCGTTTCAGCGTGTGTCGCTGAAGCCTGAGGACCGTCGTGGTGGTCTGCTCACGATGGGCGCGGTGCTCGGACTGACTTCCGACGGCACACGCCATCGTCCCGTGCATCGCGGCGTGTGGCTCAGCGAGGTCGTGCTCGGCAAACCGCCGCCTCCACCACCGGCGAACGTGCCCGCCATCGAACCCCCGACGCCACAAAGCCCCAAGGCCACGCTGCGCCAAAAGATCGAAGCCCACCGCGAAGACGCGAACTGCGCCGCGTGTCATGCGAAGATCGATCCGCTCGGCCTCGCCTGGGACAACTACGATGCCATCGGCCAATGGCGCACGCATGAGAAGGTCGCCGCAGGTGTCGGAAGTGATCCCGTGATCAATCCCGCCGGTGAAATGCCCGACGGACGTGCCTTCAAAGATGCGAACGAGTTCAAGCAGCGCCTCCTCGAAGACCGCGACAAGCTGGCCCACGCCTTCTTCGAGCACCTCTGCACCTACGGCCTCCGTCGCGCCATCGCCTTCGACGACGAGGAAGACCTCAAAGCGATCCAGGCCGAAGCGAAGAAGAGCAATTACCGCATCAAGGACATCGTCCGAGCCGTTGCCCTCTCCGACTTAATGAAAAAGCGATGACGAAATGTTCTTGGTTCTTTGTTCTTCGTTCTTGGTTGCCCAGCAGGAAGCCAAAACTGTGAGCCAAGCACCACGAACGAAGAACAAAGAACAAGGAGCTAAAAACATGAAAATAACACGCTTTGAAGACATTGAGGGCTGGCAGTTGGCGAGAGAGCTGACAAGACAGGTCTATGCCGTCGCCATGCGGGGAGCGTTTGCTAAGGATTTTGGACTGCGAGATCAAATCACCCGAGCGTCAGGCTCGGCCATGCACAATATCGCCGAAGGCTTCGACGGAGGGAGCAATGCTGAGTTCACCAAGTTTCTGCGCTACTCCCAGCGTTCATGTTCGGAGGTTCAGAGCCAGCTCTACGTCGCCTTGGATCAAACCTACATCACCCAGGAGGAGTTTGATGCCATTTACAACCAAGCTGCACTCACCCACGCCAAAGTCGGCGGATTCATTCGTTATCTCCTAAACACACCAAGCCCTCGCTGAGCCCTCTTCAACAAAGAACCAAGAACCATGAACTATTTATCCCAATCCTGGCTCCTCAATCGCCGCCACGCGCTCAAGGCACTCGGCAGTTTCATCTCACTGCCGATGCTTGAGTGCATGGTGCCGCTGCGTGCCGCCGAGAGCGCCACCGCAGCGCCGAAGCGTAGCGCCTTCATTTACCTTGCTAATGGCGTGCACTCGCTGAACTACCAGATCACCACGACGGGGAAAAACTATCAGCTCTCCCGCTCGCTGAAGCCGTTGGAGAAGCATCGCGATGTGATCACGCCGATCAGCGGGCTGCATCATCCGGGTGCGCTGAGCCATCATCACAATTGCATCTCCGTCTGGCTCACCGGCGGCAAGCTTGGCCCGTCGGATCGCAACACGATCTCCGTGGACCAGAAGATGGCCGAGATCACCGCGCCGCACACGCGTTATCCCTCGATGGAAGTCGCCATCACGCAGGATTCGCTCGCATGGACTGCCGATGGCGTGCGGCTGCCCGCGATGCGTCGTTGCAGCGAGATTTTTGCCTCGCTCTTTGAAGAGCCGAAAGGCGGGAAAATGGCCCAGCGCCGTGCTTTGCGCCGCAAGGGCAGCGTGCTCGACGCGAATCTCGCTGAAGTGCGTCAGCTCGAGAAAAAAATGGGCACCGAGGACAAAGGCCGCATGCAGCAATACCTCACCTCCGTCCGCGAGGCGGAGATCCGCACGCGCCGGGCCGATGCGTGGCTCGACACGCCATTGCCGACGATCTCCGACTCCGATCGCAAGCGCACCAACCGCGACATCGCCGCCACGATGGCGGGCGATTATTTCCGCACCGTTTATGACCTCATGGTGCTCGCCTTCCAGACGGATGTGACACGCGTGGCCACCTTCAGCCTCGGCGGCGAGGGCGACGCCATCTCCATTCCCGAGATCGGCATCACCGAGTCGCGCCATCAGCTCAGCCATCACGGCGGCGATGCCGGCTACATGGAAAAACTCACGAACTACGACACCTTCGCCATCGAGCAGTTCGGCTACTTCCTCACCCGCCTCGCGGAAACGAAGGATCTCAACGGCAAACCCCTCATCGGCTCCACCATGGCGCTCTTCGGCAGCGGCATGTCCTACGGCCACAGCCACGGCAATGCCAACCTCCCGCTCGTGTTCGCCGGCGGCACTGACCTCGGCCTGAAGCACGGCAGCCATCTCGACTTCAACAAGGCCGCCAAGGACTTCGCAGGCTACTCCCTCGGCCCCGACGGAGCGCTCACCACCGCGCATTACCAGCTCTGCAGCCGTCCCGCCAACACCGACGCCCACATGAGCAACCTCCTCCTCCTCATGGCCCAGCGCATGGGCGTGGAGATCGACCAGTTCGGCGACAGCAACAAAGTGGTCGCGCTATGATGTGCTTGGTTCCTCGTTCTTGGTTCTTGGTTTCTTCATGGTCGGTGATGCTTGCTTGTTCGCTTGTCGTGCATGCGAGCGCCGCCAACGAAGAACCAGGAACAAAGAACCAAGAACAACCGACTGAGCCTTTCCGCCCTGAAGCGGGAAAGTTCCCGCCGTTAGGGAAAGCACACTCCTACCGGGGCGAACTCATCTTCGTCGATCACGCGAATCGCCGCGGCAGCATTCGCGTGACGTCGGGGGGCATCTTCCGCTTCACCGCGCCGCATCCGTTTGCGCTGCTGCCGTATGCCGTCGTGCGTTATCACGGCGCACCGGCGGATCTGCGGGACATTCCTCTGGGCACCATGCTGCATGTGAGCGCGTTTTTGCCGCCCGATCCAAAGACCTCTGCCGTGCCGGTCTTGCCGGTCAACAGCCGGGAGAAGACCAAGGCGGGAAACCTGGGCACTGCGCCCGCTGAAAACCACATCCTGCTGCTCGAAGACGAGCCCAGCCACTGCATGAGCGAAGGCCTCGTTTGGAAGCTGAAGGAACTGGAGATCAAAAATCGTGAAGGGACGATCCTCGCCAGCCGCGAAGCCAAAAAAGACGCCAACACGAAGCCCAGCGACGAAACGCTGACCTTCGATGCAGCCACACGCGTCTGGCGCGGTCGTGAATGCCTCCGCATCGAACACCTGATTGCTGATGGCATCTGGCCTGCCGAAGGAAAGAAAGCTCTCGGTGGTCAGGCAGTGCAGTTCGGCATCACCTGGAGGCCCACGCCCGGCGGTGTGTTCGGCCGTTTTCACCTCTCCGACATCTGGTTCGATGACGACGCGATGCAAAACTCCGTGCGGCATCAAACCGAACTGCACAAGGCCTTCACACGCGGCCGTTGGCTGCCCGCGTGGATCGATGCCGTCGAGTATGGCAAGTTCGGTCGCGCCACCGTGACTGCGACCTTGTTCGGCGGCATGGACCCTGGGCTCTATGCCGACTTCAAACCAGGCATCGCCGCGCTCATGAATGGCGTCGAGAACACGCTGAAGCACACCGAAGGCGGCACCGCCGGCCCCACGCAAATGGCGGCACGAGGAAAGCTCCTCGACGTCACGCAGTTGCCCGACCCGGCACCGCTCGGCAGCAGCGGCATTCAGATTCGCTTTGAGACCGACCTCATCACCGAAGGCCTCCGCCCCACGCGCATCGTCAAAGTCCGGCCCGCAAGCTGGCCGGATGTTCACCTACCTCGTGAAGAGTATCTCGGCAACGGAGCCTCCAACATCGACGAGCGCTTTCCGACTCCCGACATCTTCCCGAAATACTGATCCTCTTATGAAACCGTTCTTTGTTCGTTGTTCTTGGTTCCTCGTTCTTCGTTCTTCGTTGATCGTGCTTGTTTGTTCAGTTGTCGCTAATGCGAGCGCCGCCAACGAAGAACCAAGAACCAAGAACCAAGCACAAGGAACCGAACCCTTCCGCCCCGGAGAAGGAAAGTTTCCGCCTTTGGAGAAAGCACACACCTATCGCGGTGAACTCATCTTCGTGGATCACGCGAACCGCCGCGGCAGCATCCGCGTGCAGGGATCGGGCATGTTTTTCCGCAACGACCCTCATCCCTTCGCCATGCTGCCCTACGGCATCGTGCGCTACCACGGCGCATCGGCGGATCTGCGCGACATCCCGCTCGGCACCGTGATGCACGTACGCGCGTTCCTTCCACCGGATCCCAAGACTTCCGCCGTGCCGGTGTTGCCGGTCGATAGCGGAAAGAAGGATGCGAATCACAACCGCGGCGCTGGCATCTTCCCAGCTGAGAATCACGTCCTGCTCCTCGAAGACGAACCCAGCCACTGCCAGCGCGAAGGATTGGCTTGGAAGCTCAAAGAAGTGGACCTCAAGGACAAAGCAGGCCTCATCATCGCCACTCGTGAACCGAAGCAAGGCGGCGATGCCAAAGCCACGGAAGAGAAAATGACCTTCGATGCCGCCACGCGCATTTGGCGTGGTCGTGAAAGCCTCAGCATCGACGAACTCATCGCTGAAGGCGCATGGCCTGCCGATGGCAAAAAGTCCCTCGGCAATCAATCCGTCCTGCTCGGCATCACTTGGAAACCGACGCCTGACGGCGTCTTCACGCGCTTCCACATCTCCGACATCTGGCTGGATGACACCGCCATGCAACGCGCCGCTAGCAACCAGACCGAAACGCACAAGGCCTTCATCCGCAGCCGCTGGATGCCCGCGTGGATCGACGCCGTCGAATATGGCAAGTTCGGCCGCGCCACCGTCACCGCGACCCTGTTCGGCGGCATGGACGACTCTCTCTACGCCGATTTCACCAAAGGCACCTCCGCCATGATGAACCCAGTCGCGAACACCTTGAAGCACACCCACGGCGCTTACGGCCCCGTGCACATGGCCTCACGCGGTTCCATCCTGGACGTCATCAAGACACCCGGCGATGCCCCGCTTGGCAGCAGCGGTATCCAGATCCGCTTTGAGACCGACCTCATCATCGAAGGCATCCGTCCAGGACGCCCTGTGCGCGTCCGCCCCGGCACCTGGCCCCAAGTCCAAGTGCCTCGCGAAGAATACCTCAACGACAGCCTCGAAGAGCGCTTCCCGACCCCAGCCATCTTCCCGAAGTATTGATGGCTGAGTTGTTCTTGGTTCTTTGTTCCTGGTTCTCCGTTGTCCCACGAGGTTCCGAAACTGGGAACAAAGAGCAACGAACCAGGAACTTGAATCATGAAACTCGCCCTCCTTTCCCTGCTCTCATTCCTCGCGAAAGCACACGCCGCTGACGGCCTGCTGCTCGATCTCATCGTGCCGCCGCGTGATGGCGACCGTTTTCAGCACGCGGAGTATTCCTGCTGGATTACAGACGCCTCGAAGCCGGTGAAAGCGGTCATCATTCATCAGCATGGCTGCACGAATGCCTCACCGGACAAGCATCCGCCCATCACGAGCGACTGGCACTGGCGGGCGCTGGCGCGGAAGCACGACGCCGCGCTGCTGGTGCCGATGTATCAGGTGGCAAAAGGTTGCGATGAGTGGAACGACCCCGACAGCGGCTCCGAGCGAGCGCTTTTCACCGCGCTGGAGGATTTCGCTCAGCGCTCGAAGCGGTCTGAGATCAAAGACGCGCCGTGGGTCCTGTGGGGCCACTCCGGCGGCTCAAGCTGGTCGGCGCAGATGATCGTGCGACATCCGACGCGCGTGCTCGCCGCCTCGTTTCGCGGCGGTTGCCACAAGCAGTTCGGCGTGCCGGAGTTCCGCGCGAAGTTCGGCCCCATCGCCCGCGATTTGCCGCTGCTGTTCGTGTGGGGGAAACGCGAGTCCGTGCCCACCTCCAGCCATTTCGTTTCGTGGGAGCCGATGAACACGATGTATCGCGAATTGCGCGAGCAAGGCGGCAAAGTCTGCCGCGTCATCGATCCACGCTCCGAGCACGGCTGCGATGACTCACGCTTAATGAGCATCAACTTCTTCGATGCCGTGCTTGCAGGCCAAGCCAGCACCATGCCTTCCACCGATGCTTCCGCGCCCTGGCAGCCCAACGACTCCTTCGCCGCGCTGTGGCGTGAGTTTTCCGAGCATGGCACGCTGAAGCCCAAGTCTCCGCCACTCCACGTCCCCTCGCTCACGGCCAAACGCGACACGAATGGCGTTCATCTCGAATGGCGCATCGTTCCAAACCTGGATGGCGGCCTGCGAGCCATCCGCCATCATCGCGATGGCAAGCTGTGGAAGGAGATCGGCATCGACGAAGTCGCCTTCCTCGCCACCGGCCGCGATTCGACACCCGAGGAGCTGCGTGCGCACAGCCTCGTGGATGAATCCAAAGACTCTCACAGCTACACCGTGACCTTCCTCGACATCGGCGGCAACGAATCGCCTCCCAGCGAGGCTGTGAAGGTGGAGTGAGCGTGTTGGAACTTTCTGGAGTGGCCATCACTGGTCAAGCCAACAAACCACACAGAAACTAGCTGCGCTCTCGTTCTGCTCACATGCCACGCCAGTTTATGTCACGACTCGTATCGCTGCTTGTCAAAGCAAGCCTCAGCCTCTGCCTGCATGCGCAGTCCTCAGCGCAGAAGCCCGACCTCTGCATCTACGGCGGCACGCCGGGAGGCATCGTGATGGCGGTGCGGGCGGCGAGGGAGGGCTTGAGTGTCGTGCTGGTGAATCACAATGAGCATCTCGGCGGCATTCTTTCGAACGGGCTTGGCGTGTGGGACACGCTGTGGGAGGGGAAACGATCGCCGATCTATGATGAGGCGCGGCAGGCGATCTTTGATCATTACCGCACGACCTATGGTGAGGAATCGCGGCAGTATCGCGATGCGCTGCCGGGTAAGAGCGGGCACACGAATGGGAAGTTCGAGCCGAAGGTAGCGGAGAAGATTTTGACCGACTTGGTGGCGAAGGAACCACGCATTCGTGTGATCAAGCATCGCGTGCTCGGCGCAGTGAAACGTGAGGGCGCTTTGATTCAATCGGCTAGCTTCATGAGTCTGTGGGGGAACGTTGAGGCTATCGAGGTGCAGGCGAAGGTCTTCGCGGATTGCAGCTATGAAGGTGACCTCGCGGCGGTGACGAAGGTGCCATATCGAATCGGGCGGGAGGCTCGTGATGAGTTCAACGAGCCTCATGCGGGTGTGATCTTCATGTCGCCGGTGAAGGCGGGGTCGATGCCGGAACTATCGCGAGCGGCGAAGCTGCATCACAAGCTGAAGCTACGGAAGTTCAGCGGCTTTCAGCGCATCAAGCAGCCGGAGAGCACGGGTGAGGCGGACGGCAATGTGCAGGCATTCAACTACCGCACGATGCTCAGCTCCGATCCGGCGAACCGGCTGCCGGTGGAGAAACCGGCGAACTATGATCCTGAGAAGCTCAAACTGCTCGAACACGGCTCCATTGTGTCGCCGATCCCGAATGCGAAGCGTGGCTGGAACCGTCCGCAGGTTGTGGGTATGCAGACGGACTATGTGGAGGCGGATTGGTCCGGGCGGCAGAAGATCATGAATGCGTTTTGGGACACGACTTTGGCGCTGCTTTATTTTTTGCAGAACGATCCGTCGGTGGAGCCGGAGCGGCAGAAGTCATGGCGTGAGTTTGGCCTGGCGAAGGATGAGTTCACCGACAACAGGCATCGTCCGCATGAGTTTTATGTGCGTGAGGCGCGGCGCATCACCGGGCGCTTTATCTTCACGCAGCATGACGCGATGCTCGCCGATGGCCTGGAGCGTGCGCCGGTGCGTGAGGACAGCATCGGCGTGACGGAGTGGTATCTCGACACGCACGCCTGCACGCCGCGTCGCATCGAAGGCGCGCTGGAGGAAGGCAAGATGATGCTCGATGTGGAGACCTTCCCCGGACAGGTGCCGTATCGGGCCATTTTGCCGCAGTGCGTGGACAATCTGCTCGTGCCGGTGTGCCTGAGCAGCACGCACGTCGCCTGGGGCACGATCCGCCTGGAACCGACGTGGATGAACCTCTGCGAATCTGCAGGACATGCGGCTGCATTGGCGATTCAGAACCAAATCGCGCCCGCGCAGCTCGATCCTGAGCTGCTGCTGCGCAAACTGGCCGCGAGTCATGTGATGCTGAGTTTTTTCAATGATGTGGATGTCTCCAGCGATGACCCACGAGTCGCCGCCGCGCAGTATTTTGCCACCAAGGGATTCTTTGCCGACTACAACGCCCGACTCGACGAAGCACTCACGGAAAGCGTCCGCGCCGCCTGGGGCAAGGGGCTCACCGCGATGCGCGAAGGCACGCTGAAGCCGATGGAGCTCGTGAAAGTCGTGCGCGAGGCCGAAGCAGCGGCCTCGAAACCGATGGAGCGAACACGCGGCGAGGCGCTGCTGGGGATGTGGAAGACTCTTTCGACGGCGAAAGCTGCTCCAAAGGCGAGCGATTGATCCGCTGCGCCGGATCAACGGAAGCCTTTTGGGAGTTGTAGAGACGGCGAATGGTTGCTGGCTCAAGTTTGGTGGAACGCGAAGGCTGATGTCGTACTCACGTTGATGCTTGTCGCGGTGACGTGACGATTTTGACACCGCATGCGCTCTTCACATGACTGGCGGACTCGGCACAGGTGTCGAGATGAAGCTGCAAAGCACGAGCTGGCCGGCCTGGGTGGGCGGCTTATTTCTGGGGGTGCTCTCCTCGTTGGGCCAGATCGCCGACCTGGTTGGGCAGGTGGGCATCGGTCTGCGCAGCGGGGTGTGGCGGCTGAGGCTGGTGGCACGGCAGATGGCGATGATTGGTTATGGTTCGCAGTTGGTCGTCGTGGTGACCGGGGCGTTCACTGGCGCGGTGTTTGCCTTCCAATCGTATGCGAAATTCAAGA
>Ga0209573_1005182_pt1 | contig 11996 bp, 7 predicted proteins | sample TNRBio252014_DNA_FD_185870 | JGI IMG/M metagenome (GOLD analysis project Ga0209573, IMG submission 185870) | Wastewater treatment Type I Accumulibacter community from EBPR Bioreactor in Madison, WI, USA - TNR Reactor_6/25/2014_ DNA (SPAdes)... | ecosystem: Engineered > Bioreactor > EBPR >...
ACAGGATCGCGGGTCAAGCCCGCGATGCCCAAAAACATTGGATTGATGAAGTTGAAGAACAACTTTCAACCTTCTAAACTTTATAAACTTTCTACTCCAATAAATGCCAGTTATATGCTATATTTGTATTAAAGCACAAGCCCGTTCAGCCGAGTGATATTGTCGTACACATTTGCTTTTGATTTGAAATTTAAAACAGAAAAATAATGAGATCAATTGCTTTTATTCTGGTTCTTTGTTTACCCTTGTTTTTAGCTGGCCAAACGATCAAGGACGTGGATGGAAATATTTACAAAACGGTTAAAATAGGTGATCAGACCTGGATGGCTGAAAACCTGCGGGTAACCAAAACCACTGATGGTACAGACATTGTTTCCTGGGCTCCCCAGGATCTGGAATCATCGGTTGCGGTTTATGGCAGAATGTACGATTGGGAGACTGCCAACAAAGTTTGTCCGGCAGGTTGGCATCTTCCTTCGGATGAGGAATGGCAGAAGATGATCGATTTTTTAGGCGGGCCGATGATCGCTGGCGGAAAGATCAAGGAAGCAGGCACAGATCACTGGAAAGCTCCCAATAAAGGCGCCACCAATGAAACCGGTTTCACAGCCTTGCCCAACGGTTTCCGCAATAAAAAAGGCAAATATTTCAACTTTAAAAACACGCTGGCCTATTGGTGGTCATCCACTCCGATGGAAACAGACCTGGCTTATGGTGTATATATTACCTACGGAGAACCAGTAATTTACAGATACTATTATACGTTTACACGGGATATGGGTTTTTCTGTCCGGTGTGTAAAGGAATAGTTGGAAGATTGGGTTTTTGTGATAAGATCCCTCCCTGCGGTCGGGCCTGTCCTGATCGAGTGTAATGAGCATCAGGGATGACCGCTTACGGTGTTAAAAAGCTGGGGAAAAGGCGGCGTCGCCGCCTTTTCCCCAGCTCTATACCAATAAAAAACCTGTTTGTCATTTCGACCACAGGGAGAAATCCTTTCATAATAAGGAAGCATGTTAATTACTGATTTTAACAATACATGCTTATAAGCGGGTGAAAAGATCCCTCCCTGCGGTCGGGCCTGTCCTGATCGAGTGTAATGAGCATCAGGGATGACCGCTTACGGTGTTAAAAAGCTGGGGAAAAGGTGGCATCGCCGCCTTTTCCCCAGCTCTATACCAATAAAAAACCTGTTTGTCATTTCGACCACAGGGAGAAATCCTTTCATGATAAGGAAGCATGTTAATTACTGATTTTAACAATACATGCTTATAAGCGGGTGAAAAGATCCCTCCCTGCGGTCGGACTTGTCCTGATCGACTGAAAGGAGCATCAGGGATGACGATGCGCTGTGAGAAAATAGGGGGGATCAGGCGGCGTCGCCGCCTGATCCCCCTTCAATTTTTAAAGGTTGCTGTCATTCCTGACACTTTGGTCAGGACAGGTCCGACCGAAAGGAGGAATCTTTTTATTGATGGACTTGATTGACTAAAAAATCATTGAAATCCTGGAATCCAACGGATATGTGATCAGAAAAGATTGCAATCTGAAAATTTACTTTTCAAATTGCAAGCATATGTATACTTTTGCAAGAAAATAAATATGGCATGATCCAAAGAACGGTTTTACAGAACTTATTGAAAGCGATTCATTCAATGCCGGTAGTTGCCCTCATCGGCTCGAGGCAGGTAGGAAAAACAACCCTTGCGCTTGAAGTTTCAAAAAATCTCAATAAGCCGGTGACTTACATTGATCTGGAATCAGATTCGGATTTCAATAAATTATCAGATGCTGAAGCATATTTGAAAAGGTTTTCAGGACAATTATTGATCATTGATGAAATACAACGTAAGCCAGATCTGTTTCGATTGCTGCGTGTCATTGCAGACGAGAGGAAGAGAAAAGGAGAACTTGCCGGACATTTTTTATTATTAGGTTCGGCTTCCTCTGAATTACTGCAGAGTAGTTCTGAATCCCTGGCAGGCAGGATCAGATACCTTGAACTCACACCATTTGATGTAACAGAAATATCCGGTCACGAAAAAGATGCTTTTCACATTGAAAAACTTTGGCTGAGAGGAGGTTTCCCGGATAGTTATCTTGCTGCAGATGATCAAACGAGTTGGGCTTGGAGAAGAGACTTTTTTGCCACTTATATTGAACGCGATATTCCAAATCTGGGAATCCGGGTTGTTCCAAATCAACTTAAGCGTTTTTGGAAAATGCTGGCGCATTATCACGGTAATCAAATCAATTTAAGTGAATTTGGAAGAAGTATGGAAATCAGTCATACAACAGTAAAGAATTATCTCGATTTACTCACAGATTTCTATATGGTGAGGCAGTTGAACCCCTGGTCTGGAAACCTAAAGAAACGACTGGTAAAGTCACCAAAAATATTTATACGCGATTCAGGTATTTTACACAGTTTGCTCCAGATTTGGAATTTTGATCAGTTGCTGTCACATCCTGTTATCGGAGCCAGTTGGCAAGGTTTTGTCATCGAAAATATCATCAGCAGGTTGGATGAAAGATGGGAGTACAGCTATTACAGAACGGCAACACAGGTCGAGATCGACCTGGTATTGCACACACCTGATAATGAAATTTGGGCTATAGAAATCAAACGAAATCTGGCGCCAAAACTTTCAAAGGGCTTTTATGAAGCTTGCAGGGACATCAAAGCAACACACAAGTGGCTGGTCAATACAAATAATGCCAGATATCCTTTACCTGATGCAGTGGAAGTGATTGGTCTGTTAGAATTTTTGCAAGTGATTCAGGATAAAATCAGTGTATAAATGATTCCTCCCCTCTCTCCAAAAAAGCCGCTTGTCATTTCGACCGCAGGGAGAAATCCTTTCAACAATACCCACAAATGTCATTAAGCCAGCAGGGAGAAATCTTCTCTCTGATTAAAGCATGTCAAATTGGAAATGGATGGAAACCAATATTTTGCTATTTATTCTCCCCACCAAGCAGTAAATTTCCCAAATTTCCCTATATTTGACCAATCTATATTTCTTTTTTATAAACCCCTGATAAGCCGATTTTGTAATTCACTCAGGATACTTGTTTTCAAATGTTGAAAAAGGTGTTTTGGCGGGGAAGTTTATAAGGTTTATGAAGTTTATGAGGTTTATAGGGTTTATGAAGTTTATAGGGTTGAATATATGGCGCAAAAAATCTTTTTTACTCATAAAATATTGAATATGAAAACGAAAAGCTTACTGTTTTTACTTTTGTTAATAGGGCTGAGCAGCCTCAATGCTCAAACTTATTATAAGATAAATTTCTCCGGTGAACCCGACTCCATCCTGGTTGAAAACCTGACCAAAGGAACGAGTCTAACGTTACAGGGAAATGATACCCTATCACTCAAACTGAGCGGTGTGGGTGTGCAGGAAACAGACAGGTCAAAACGCACACTGATCATTTATCCCAACCCGATGGATCACAGTTGCCGGTTCGATTTTGAAAATACCACGCATGGTAAGGTGGAAATCCAACTCTTCAACGCAAACGGGAAGAAAGTCCATGATTTCAACGCGAGACTCTCTGCCGGCATGCACCAGTTTGAACTCTCCGGTGTGCCCACAGGCGTGTATCACCTTCAGATCAAAACGGAAAGCTATAGGATGACAGGCAGCTTTGTTTCCACTTATGAATCCAGCCCGGATATCATGCTGATCCATAAAAAAGAATCGCCGTTCAGGCTGACAGATGGAAATGCGGTCGGGAATCAAAAACTTTCTCAGGAGGATGTCCCTTTGAGCTTCAGAAGCATTGTGATGATGGACTTTTCAACAGGCGACCAACTCAAATTCACCGGTTACAAGACCAATTCCGATGATGATGTTGAGTTTGCCTCTCCGACGGGTGACCAGACTATTGGGTTCACATTCTGTGTGAGACCGGGGCAACCGTCTGCGATAACAGGAAATGACAACCCATGTCGTGGTGAAGGTATATCAGAGAATTATTCTGTGGTTAATGAAACAGGTTTAGCCTATAATTGGACGGTTCCAGACGATTGGACGATCACAGCCGGCCAAAATACTAACATGATATCAGTTACAGTTGGATCTGTATCGGGCTTTATTACAGTGACTCCTTTGAACAGCTGTGGTTCAGGCACCGCAAGGATGCTGGAAGTGACCACGCAGGCTGGTCCGGCACAACCTACTGCCGGAATTCACGAATCAACGCAAACCCAAATCTTTTGGAACTGGGAACCAGTAATTGGAGCAAGCGGGTATAAATACAATACGGTCAACCAATATTACTCAGCCATCGAAATTGATACTGCCACAACTTATATACAAACCGGACTAACTTGCAATACGGCATATACCCTTTATATTTGGGCTTACAATGCTTGTGGAAACTCCAATTCGCTCATACTTACACAAAATACATCTGATTGTTTTACGGGTTGTGGTTCACCGGTGACTTTCATATACAATGGCGGCCCAGTCACCTACGGATCAGTCACTTCAGCCAACAACAGATGCTGGCTCGACCGCAATCTTGGCGCTACCCGGGTAGCCACCAGCAATACCGATGCATCAGCCTATGGTGATCTATTCCAGTGGGGAAGGCTTGATGACGGGCATCAGGAAAGGACTTCTCCCACCACGACTGCCTTAAGTACAAGTGATGTACCGGAACACGGGAATTTTATCACGGTGCAAAACAATCCTTTCGACTGGCGTTCTCCGCAGAACAACAATCTATGGCAGGGTGAAGGTGGAATCAACAATCCTTGTCCAGATGGATTCCGATTGCCAACACTGGATGAATGGGATAGTGAGCGGATGAGCTGGAGTACAACCAATGCTGCTGGCGCTTTTGCTTCGCCGCTTAAGCTGCCTATGGCAGGTCGCCGTAACTACTTCGATGGCTCAGTCTCCGATGAGGGTATAATAGGCTTATATTGGTCTAGTAAAGTCTCAAATATTTTTGCATGGGACCTTGATTTTGCTATTAATTATGCTACAATAGACGGTTTCTATCGTTCGTACGGGATGTCAGTCAGATGCATTAAAGATTGACCATAGAAATTGATGGAAAGTAATTCTTATCTATTTTTATAAATCATTTTTCATAGTGATCGCTTTATTTTTTAAAATTTCGATTAGATCTTATTATTCACTTTTTTCAAAATAAGAGTTATAAAAAATACATGGATGTAGGAAAAACCTGATCTTTTGTTTCCTATATTAAGCAAAGAGATGTTTTATCCAACCTTCTAAATGAAAATTCATATGCCTTGTCTGATTTTCTAAAAGAAATTGTATACATTGCCGCTGGAATTCAATTGAATAAACCCGGAATAAGCAACTTTTATTAAAAACGGAAAATATTTATTTTCAGCAAAACAGAATCAGCGCAGAAAGGATATTTTGATTACCGGGTTTAAGGTCGTAACTCAGAAAAAATTGTCAACAAAAAAATATTGGCCTGACTAATTTGTCAATTAAATTAAACCACATGCTATGAAAAAATCTTTTCTCCAATTTCTGACTTTTGCTTTGATCTTCCTGATCGGCGGCATGAGTATGACCTTTTCTCAGGTAAGAGAAGGTTCGCAATACCAAAAAAAGCACCCGAGAAATGCCCAAAGCACCATTACCTACCTGAATTCCTACATCCAACAGCCAGATGTGGAAGAATGCCTGATTTCGTCCGTTATTTTCGATATAAGGGATATCAACGGTAATGCTGTTCCCGATGCCATTATTACATTCAACGGGGTGGAAAACACACCGGGTGATTATATTTTCGATGGTATTGGAAAAGGGACTTACCACTATTCCGTTATTAAAGAAGGTTATGAACGAATTAACGAGGAGCTTATGGTTACGCTCGAAAGCAGTGAGCAAACGGTAAGCATTACATTGCTCATTGAAACATTCACCGTCGCTTTCAATATTGTGGATGCAGACGGGAATGCTGTCCCGGATGCTGTAGTGACCTTCAATAGCGTGGAAAACAATGTTGGCGATTATGTTTTCAACGGGATAGAAGCCGGCAATTACGAATATAAGGTGGAAAAGGAATGGTACTTCGCCCTGGAAGGTCAGGCTACCATAACTAAAGATACTACACTCAATATCACTCTGGCAGCCCGACAATTCACTATATCATTCATCATTCAGGATGCTGATGGTACCGAGATCCCGGATGCATTTGTCACTTTCAACGGTCAGCAGAACAATGCCGGTGATTATGTTTTTGAAGGTATAAAGGCAGGTAATTACGATTATCTGGTAGAAAAAGCAGGTTTTTTTACCTTTGAAGGCGAGCATCAGGTTACCGGAGATACTACCTTAAAAGTAAATCTAACAGTTGAAACCTTCACAGTCTCTTTCAGAATTCTGGATAAGTATGAAAACGGGATCACCGATGCAGTAGTCAGTTTCAACGGAATAAAAAACGAAGCTGGTGATTACATTTTTGAAAGTATACTGGCTGGTACTTATGACTACCTGGTGGAAAGAACAGGATACATTAGCGTGGAGGGTCAACATACTGTGACACGTGATACAACTTTACTTATTACGCTCTCAAAAGAAAGGTTCATCGTCTCATTCAACATCGTGGATATTCATGATATTTCTGTCTCCAGTGCGGTCATTACTTTCAACGGAGTAAAAAATAATGGTGGCATTTATATTTTTGAAGGCATTGAGGCAGGCACTTACGACTATAAAGTAGAGAAGGAAGGATATAAATCATTTGAAGGACAAGCTGAAGTGATCAATCAGGATCTGATCATCAAAGTAACATTGCCTGATTCAACTACAGCCACCTCTAATCTGCATTACGAGCAATGGGTAAAAATTATCCCTAACCCGAACATGGGTAAATTTACTGTAGAGGTGAACGGAAATCTTGCTGAAAAAATGTTGTGGCTTACGGTCATTGACCCAACAGGTAAGGTCGTTTTCCGTACAGAACAAATTTCCCAGGAAGCATCATTCACAAAGGAATTTGACCTATCGTTCCTTTCTGCCGGGATTTATTTTATACGAGTACAGGGCAACCAACGAACCGAAGTCAGGAAACTTATTATTCACCAGAAATAAAACTACCCATGAAAAATCAAATCATAAATAAAGTATTATACATCATGATCCTGTTGATAGCAGGGCAACAATTATACTCACAAAATGCATTCCTGTTCAGTCCGGATGCTACCGTGCCCAAAAACGATACGGTGGTCATCAAACTTCACGACTACGTTGGCGATATCCAGTGGCAAAAAACGCTTGAACTGGATGGCAGTGATAACTGGGAGAACATAGCAAATGCCACTGCTGACACCTTGTTGTTCATTGCCGATACCACTACCTACTTCCGTGCCCGGGTGGTTGCCGGACATTGCGATCCATTCTACTCGGATACCACGCATGTCAGCGTCTACCGGCTCAAAGAAAAGGTTGTGCTGGTTGAACTGGAAGGCCTGCAGCTTATCAGCGATACACTGGAATTGGCCGATGGTTCGTATCGATTTATTGGAGATCAGGGTGATATCGATATCGGGAGCATTATCGTTAGCAGCGATGGCGCCGGATACCTGAGAAAAGTGACGGGCATTACCATTGCCGGTGACACCATCAGCCTTGAAACGGAGCAAGGGACCATGGAGGATGTATTTGATGATTTTTACCTGGAAAATACCATCGTAATTACGCTGGATCAAAACAAGAAAAGCATGGCAGGAGCCAGGCGTATTCCAATGGAAAGAATAACCCTGCCGCCAGGTGTAAAATTCAGAAGTAGCGGGATCGGGCTTGATTTTTCCAATACGGTCATCTATTCGGATAATAACATCACGGTTGGAATCGAAGAAGGGATTATAAATTTTGAACCCAGTATTGATGTAGTATTTGACTTTGGGTGGTTGACTGGACTTAAGCACATGGAATTTGTGGCAAGTGGGATGGTTGAATCTGATTTTGACTTTTATATACAGTGTACCCAGGCAGTCAATTATGCAAAAAGCATCCCTATCGGCCCTCCATTTACAGTGTTAGTACCGATTGGTCCCATTCCTGTAACAGTTACTTTAAAGTTTTACCTGGGCTTCAATGCCAACATGGAGGCGGAAATCTATGCCACTGCAGGCTATGATTCAAACTACGAGGTTGCTTTTGGTGCGGAGTACAATAAGAATGCCAGTCCACAATGGCAGGCGATATGGGAGCGTGATGCTGATTTTATACCACACAATCCCACATTTTCTATCCATGGAGAACTTTCAGCGAAGACTTATGTCAAGCCTGAATTATCTTTAACCATAGCCGGAGTGGCAGGTACGACATTGTATGTTGATCCCTACCTTAGGGCATTTGGAGAATTTGACTACCCTTCTCCAACATGGTCATGGGAACTGGCTGCAGGCATCGGTGGATATCTCAATTTCAAGGTAGGGATATTTGGATTTAATATAGCTAATTTTAACTGGACTCTACTGAATTGGGAGAAAATAATTGCTGAAGGATATAGCGAAATTGAACCTAATACCCCTACGTTGACGACAACTGCTGTATCGAATATCACCATAAACTCAGCTACCAGCGGAGGTAATATCACTTCAGATGGTGGTAAACCCGTTACTGCCCGAGGTGTGGTCTGGAGTGCCAACCCAAACCCAAGTTTAGCGAGTAATCAAGGTCTGACGATCAATGGTACTGGCACTGGAGCTTATGTAAGCAACCTGACCGGACTCATTGAAAACACTACCTATTATGTTCGTGCGTATGCAACCAATTCCAATGGCACTTCATACGGGAATGAACTCAATTTTACTACCTTGAGTACGTCATTACCCTCGCTGACTACCACTGCTATCACCAACATCACGATAAATTCTGCAACAAGCGGTGGTAATATCACTTCTGATGGCGGCAAGCCAGTCACTGCGCGCGGTGTGGTCTGGAATACATCACCTAACCCGACTATATCGAATAATGACGGGCAAACAAGCAACGGTACTGGTACAGGCTCGTTTGTAAGCAACCTGACCGGACTGGATGAAAACACGATGTATTATGTTCGTGCCTATGCTACCAATTCCAATGGAACAGCGTATGGCAACGAACGTAGCTTTACTACAGCAAGTACATCCTTACCGACATTGACCACTGCTGCAGTCACCAATATCACCACGAACTCTGCCACCAGCGGCGGCAATATCACTTCAGATGGTGGTCAGCCGGTTACTGCGCGCGGTGTGGTATGGAACACTACTCCCAACCCGACTTTGGGGAGCAATCAGGGCTTTACAACCAATGGTACAGGTACAGGTGCATTTGTAAGCAACCTGACGGGACTTAGTCAGAACACTACTTATTTTGTTCGCGCGTATGCCACTAACTCAAATGGCACTGCATACGGGAATGAACTGGAGTTTACTACTGCTGGTACAACTTTACCCACACTTACCACCGCTGCAGTCACCAACATCACCACTAACTCAGCCACAAGCGGCGGCAATATCACTTCAGATGGCGGTCAGCCGGTCACTGCCCGGGGTGTGGTGTGGAATACTACACCCAACCCGACTTTGGGGAGCAATCAGGGCTTTACTACCAATGGTACAGGTACAGGTGCATTTGTAAGTAACCTGACCGGACTCAGTCAAAATACTACTTATTATGTTCGCGCGTATGCCACTAACTCAAATGGTACTGCATACGGCAATGAGCTGGAGTTTATTACTCTGGGCTCATCCGGCTGCGGATCACCTGTGACATTCACATACAATGGCTCATCTGTGACATATGGCACAGTAGTCAGCGCCAATGACAAATGCTGGCTCGACCGCAATCTGGGCGCCACACAGGTGGCCACCAGCAGTACCGATGTATCTGCCTATGGTGATCTGTTCCAGTGGGGCAGGCTTGATGATGGTCATCAGGTAAGGACTTCTCCCACTACGACAACCCTTAGCAACAGCGATGTGCCGGGCCATAATATGTTTATCAAGGCTCCAAACAATCCTTTCGACTGGCGTTCTCCGCAGAACAACAATCTGTGGCAGGGGGAAGGAGGCACCAACAATCCATGTCCTGATGGATACCGACTGCCCACACAGGCAGAATGGGATACAGAACGTGCCAGCTGGAATACCAACAACGCTGCAGGCGCTTTTGCTTCGCCGCTTAAGCTGCCCATGGCGGGCTACCGCGACTACTTCGGTGGCTCGGTCGACTACGAGGGTTCAGGCGGCAACTACTGGAGCAGTACCGTCAGTGGTGTCTACGCATGGTTCCTCGGCTTCTACAGTGACGATGCCCTCATGTACAGCTACTACCGGGCGCTCGGTTTCTCTGTTCGTTGTCTTAAGGATTGATACTTTGAAGAGCGAAGCGATTTGACAATTTGACACTTTATCCTGCCATCCCGATAGGGTGGCAGGATTGAGATACCGCCTTTGGCGGTCGAATTTTTTTTGCAGAAGAAGCTATATGACAATATCAGAGAAAATAACAGAAAGTAATAAAAACACAAAATTCACATTATTTCGGGAAGGCTTGTTTTACAGGTGCTACAATGAGGATGCAATGGTTTTTGCCCAAAAGGTGAAAGCATATAAGGTCAGCGCAAAATACATCAAAAGCGTGAAAGCTGAGGTATTGAGTCTGGGCTTCCCGGTGAGTGAGGTGGAAAAAGGAAGCCTGGGAATACAGGCAATTAAATCAGCCTTAGGCGCTGCTTCTTATGAAGAAAAAACGGACTCTGTAGTGTTCTTAATACCGGAAAATTTAAAAGTTAACTATCCTGAATTTAAGGACGCATGCATAAAAACAAGTGAGCTTGTTGAAGATAAGCCATCAGAGTATGATCATACAAATATTCATATTTTAGTAAAAATGATACAGGACTTTGATCTGGCAAATCATACACCTATGCAGGCTTTGGCCTTTATTTCTGATTTGAAAGAAGTAATAAAAGTTAAAAGTAAATCAGTAGAAAGTTTTTAAATGCTGACTGAAAAACAGGTAGGAATTCCTGGTGGTTGGATATTATTGTTTTTCACGTCAGTATAGAAAGTTTTTAAAGTAGAAAGTCAACTTTATGAACTTTATAAACTTTATAAACTTTAATAACTTTATAAACTTTAAGAACTTTAAGAACTTTATGAACTAAATAACAAATGGAGGAAAATCAATCACAAATACTCATATATCAGAATACCGATGGACAGACCAGGGTTGAGGTTCGGCTACAGGATGAAACAGTATGGTTATCCCTGAATCAGATATCAGATCTGTTTCAAAAAGCTAAATCCACCATCAGTGAGTATATTAAACACATCTACGAAGAGGAAGAATTAAATGAATTTTGAACTGTTCGGAAATTCCGAACAGTTCAAAAGGAAGGCAATCGTGAAATAGAACGGGAAATTGAATATTTGCATTCGATAAAAAACAATTAACCCCCCAAAATCAAAAGTCATAAGTATTATTCGAACTTTCTACTTTAAGAACTTTATGAACTTTAAGAACTAACTAAATCAATGGAGTCATTTGAACATCTGCTGTATCAATTGCACTTATCCTATTTGCATGCACGGCAAAACAAGCGAAACACGCACAATCAGCTCAAATTTGAATTGAACCAGGAGACAAATATTTACAACCTGGCAACAGCCATTTACCAAAGAAGATATACGCCACGATCCTGCATAGCTTTCATCATCAACAAGCCGGTGATGCGGGAGATCTTTGCTGCTGATTTTACAGACCGGTTGATACATCATCTGATCTATCGCTGTATTTACCCGATCATAGACCGTAAGCTGATCAATGACACGTACAGTTGCAGGACAGGAAAAGGCACATTATACGGAATAAACAGAGCAAAAGGCTTTTTTCGTTCCTGCAGTCAGGATTATACACTGGATGCTTATGTATTGAAATTGGATATTGAAGCCTATTTTATGAATATGCAACATGACATTATTTATCAAAAAGTCGTTGAAT
>Ga0209573_1005183_pt1 | contig 11992 bp, 13 predicted proteins | sample TNRBio252014_DNA_FD_185870 | JGI IMG/M metagenome (GOLD analysis project Ga0209573, IMG submission 185870) | Wastewater treatment Type I Accumulibacter community from EBPR Bioreactor in Madison, WI, USA - TNR Reactor_6/25/2014_ DNA (SPAdes)... | ecosystem: Engineered > Bioreactor > EBPR >...
AGAAATGAATCGCGCCTAACGGTCAACGGCTTTGCGAGGTAGCGGGTTTTAGCACTAACGCTCAATCGAAGAACCAAATTTCAAATATAGCACAAAAGTTTCAATCGAAGACTTTCGCCCGCTATCTTGCAAAACCGATGTTACAGGCTGGCGTTCTGTCATTCGTGTTGTCAAGTCGTTTTCTGTCGTTAGTTTCGCTGTCATTGTCGTGTCGGTTGTGTGTCTGCGGTTTTAAAAAATTTTAGAAGGGAAGGAATTTTAAAAAATAATTTTCTGTTGGGTAAAGCGTAAGTTCTTTTGCAATTTTTGGTCTGTGCGTTGGCTCGTGTGAATTGCAAATGTACTTACGCTTATATTTAAGGTTTACATATAAATTACCTTTACCTCAACCGTTTTGTCTGTATTTAATTCAAAACTTGCTTTGGAAAAATTGGGTCTGTTTCTTAAACCTATTGTCTGATAATTGGAAAATCCAATTCCCTCTTTGGGTAAAAGCAAACCTTTATCAATCTTACTGTTGTTGTTTTCATCGTGTAAAATGTTCACGGCATATTTTCCTTTGGGCAGGTTTTTAAAAGTAATTTCAGATTTACCGTTTACGATTTTAGCTTTCTCTAATCGGTAATAATTTTTGTAATCTTCATCGGGTATTGAACCATCTTTGTTGTAAAGGGCGAATTGTACAACACCCTTTGAATTTTGTAATTTTTCCACTTTGACGGTTAATAAATAAGTTTTCGACTGACTTTCCGAAAATGAACAGAGAAAAAAACTTAACCCGACTGTAAGTAAAATAAAAATTGATGTTTTCATTTATTGATGCTTTTTGTTTGAACTAAATTTTTCTTTCAAGCTATCTACTACGTCATACACCATTGGCACTAAATAAACCGTCAATGCTAAAGATGAAAGCAATCCACCAATAATTACCCACGCCAAACCATTTTTCCATTCGGCTGCTGTTCCGCTTGCTAATGCTATGGGTAACATTCCTATTGCCATTGATAAAGTTGTCATCAAAATTGGTCGCATACGCTCTTTTCCTGCGGTAATCAATGCTTCTTTGTAATGTTTGCCCTCGGCTTTCAATTGGTTGGTAAAGTCCACAATTAAAATAGAATTTTTTGTTACCAATCCCATTAGCATAATCAGCCCAAGTAAAGCAAATAAGCTCAAATTGCTTAACGATAAATTCAAGGCTAAAAATGCTCCGATAGCCGCAACAGGTATGGCAAAAAGGGCAACAAATGGATAAACAAAACTGTCGTATAATGCCACCATAATCAAATAAATCAGTAAGAATGAAATCAGCAATACCGAACCCAAAGCCCCGAAGCTGTCGTTTTGCCTTTTGATGTCGCTCCCCCAAGTCATTTCTATTTCATTTGGCAATGGATTTTTTTTGAGATATGCTACTACATCATCTGCCACTGTTCCCGAAGGTCTGCCGAGTGCATCGGACGTTAATGTAACCGCAGGTTGTCGGTCTTTTCGCTCCAGTAAAGAGGGTGAATTATCTCGCTCAATATCAGCAAATTGTGAAACCTCAATCGGAACTCCCATTGGGTTTATGATGTTGAGCTGTTTCACATCATCGTAATTTTCACGGCTGAATTTATCCAACCAAATCCGCACAGGATATTCTGTTCCGTTTTCTGTTAAAGTAGCATCGTCATTTCCTGTAAAAGCGGTACGCAAATTCATTCCTACATAAGCCGTATTCAATCCCAAACGTTGCATTTTGTCTTTGTCGGGAATTACTTTTAACTCAGGACTTCCTGCTTCTACCGAAAGCCGTACATTATCTGCTCCGGGAATTTTTTCAATGACTGATTTTAAATCATTGCCCGTTTGCATTACTTGGTTTAGGTCGCTTCCGCTCAATGTAATTTCTATCGGTGCAGAACGTGGAATTAAGCCTAATGCTATCATAGAAAAATTGATGCCTGAATATTCTTTTTGTAAATCCGCTCTCAATTTCCGCATAAATGTTTCGGTAGAAAGATTATTGGTTTCTTTTTTGGATTTTAGTTGAATGGTAAATTCGGTATTATTGGCAGAGCCAACTCCTAAACTTCCAATGCCTGTGCTTGGTCCGCCTACATTGCTGAAAATAGTTGCAACTTCGGGTTGTTTCAAAATGTAGCTTTCAATTTTCTCGGAAACCAAATTGTTTTGCTGAATGGAAGTGCTTTTATCAAACTCTAATGCCAAACGGAATTTCCCTTGGTCGCCTGTTGAAATGAGTTCTTTTCCGATAATTCCCTGTTTCATCATTGCTGCCGTACCTACGAAAAGCAACAGAACAAATCCTGTAAAAATAAGTTTGTGATTTAAAACCCAATTCAGCGTTTTACCGTACCAACTGATAAATTGGTCTAACTGATGTTCAAACCAAAGCAAAAAGCGATTGAAAAAATTAGTCGGTTGCAAATCTTCTTTTTTCCCGATGCGTGAAGCCAGCCAAGGAGTTAAAGTAAAACCTACCAATAAACTTGTAAGCGTTGAAGTGATAACCACTACCGAAAACTGTTTGAGCATATCGGCAACGAAAACCTGCAAGAATAAAATCGGTAAGAACACCACCACATCAACTAATGTAATGGACAATGCCGAAAAACCGATTTCCATTCGTCCGTCCATTGCTGCCGTTCTTTTTTCTTTGCCCTTATCCAAATGGCGTTGGATATTTTCTAGAACTACGGTAGCATCGTCCACCAAGATACCAATGATTAAAGACATAGCGAGCAAAGTCATTAGGTTGAGTGTATAACCCCAAAGCCACATCACGGCAAAAGCGGTAATTAAGGAAGTAGGAATGGCAACCAAAACAATCAGCGAGTTTCTGAAACTTCGCAGAAACAGCAACATTACCAACGACACTAAAATCACGGCTAAAATCAAATCAAATACCACCGAATTAACGGCTGCAATGGTATTGTCGGTACTGTCGTCAGTAATTACAAACTTCACATCTGCATTGGCATTTTGTTTTTCAATAGACTGAAATTTTTCCCTAATCAGTTTTGATACATCAACAGCGTTGGCATCGCCTTGTTTTTTAATCATTAAGCCAATACCGTTTTTGCCGTTGTAACGACTGTAAGAAGTAATTTCTTTGATGCCGTCCGTTACTTCTGCAATATCCTTAATGTAAACAGGACTGTTTGGAAAAGGCATTGCAACCTGAACATTTTGAATATCCCTGATTGTATTGAATTTTCCGACTAACCGCACCGAATTATTTTCTGTATCGGTCTGTAATTTTCCCGCAGGTAAATCAATTCCCGAACGATTAACGGCTTCCACTACCTGATACAAAGAAATTTTGTAGAGCTTCAATTTTTCTTTCTCCACTTTGATTTGAATTTCCCGTTCTTCTCCTCCCAAAATGGTTATCTCTGCCACTCCTTTTAGCTGTTGGATTTGTGGCAGATAATCGTCTTTCATTTTTTGGTAAAACGCTGTCGGCTCTAAATTGCTTGTTGCACTTACCGACATAATCGGCAAATCATTAGGCGACACCTTGCTCATTACAGGACTTAAAATATCTTTCGGCAAATCTTTTCGGATATTGTCAATGTAGCGTTGAGCGTCCTGCATTGTTTTGTCCAAATCCGTTCCGTATTTCAGATTGGCGATAATGATAGAAGCATTGGGCAATGATTTTGTAAGCAAATAATCTACTCCCTCTAAATTGGAAAGTGCATCTTCAATTTTTCGGGAAACGGAAGTTTCTACCTCGTTGGGTTCTGCACCGGGGTAAACCGTTCGGATTACCACAACAGGCTGATTAAAATCGGGCATTAGTTCATAACTCAAATTCTTGTAGCCGATAATTCCCAACAGGGCAAATACGCTGAAAAGTACGATAATCAGCGAGGGGCGTTTTATTGATATTTCTGTAATATTCATTTTCGCTGATTTTATTTAGTCGTAATATTTGCTCCGTCAAACAGGTTGATAAAACCATTGATAACAATGACATCGTTTTCATTTAATCCACCTGATACAAGCGTTTTATTGCCGATATTTCTTGAAGTAATTATCGTTTGCAAAACAGCTTTTCCGTTTTTTATCAAATACACTTTTGCTTTTCCGTTTTCTTCCATAATGGCAGATGTTGGAATAAGAATAGCTTGCTCTTGTTTGATGTCAGAAAGATTTACTTTGCCGAACATTCCCGATTTTATAGTTAAGTTTTTTGTATTGGCAACCTGAAATTGTACAGGAAAACTATTGCCCATATTGGCTTTGCTTCCTGTCATTGTTACTTTACCCGAAAGGGAAAAGTCGGGATATACATCAGCACTGATTTTGTAAGTTTTATTGTTTTGAAACTGTACTAAATCATTTTCGGGAACATTAACCGTAAAACGTAAAGTGCTTATATCCGTAATTTGTAGCAACGGAATACCCGGTGCTGCAAAACCGCCCTCCTCATTGAGCTTGGCAGTTACCACACCATTGAAAGGTGCTTTTATGCTGGTTTTACTGATTTGCTCTAACAAAGTGGCTTTCTGAACTTTTGCAGTTTTCAATCCCAATTTTGCTTTTTCCAATTGCACACCTTGAACTGCATCTGCTTCCGTTAAAATCGTATAGCGTTTTACATCATCTTCCAAACCCTCAATCTGCACTTCAACCGTTTGCAGTTGTAATTTCAACAATGAATTATCCAACTGAATAAGTGTTTGTCCCTTACTCACATTACTTCCTATATCTACCAAAACTGCATTGATTTTTCCCTGTATGTCCGCACTGATTTTGGTTTCTTTATTCGGCTCAAAAGTGCCTGTATAAGCATTTGCATCATCAATAGTCTGCAAACGAATAGTGTCTGCACTTACGGCAATCGGTTGGTCTTTGTCGTACTGATATACCTTGCTTTCGGTGATTTCTTTGTTGCTTTTCAGTTTAAAAAACACAAGTGCTATTACCGCAATCAAAGCAATTATCCCGATTATTTTTTTCCAATTCATCTTCTTGATTTTTTATTCGTTATTTTAATTCTTAATTGTTCCTGTCAGCTTTTTAAGTTCCAAATCTGCTTTCAGATAATCTACAACTGTCGACAAGTAATTTTGCTGTGCTTCACGAAGTGCATTATCAGCCAATAAAACATCGGTCAGCGTTGCCGTACCTTGTTTTTGTTGTAAAATGGTTTGCTCATAAATGGATTGAGCCAAAGCGATTTGATTTTCGGTATTGATAACCGTTTGTTGTGCTGTATTTCGCTGTCGGGTTGCATTTTCAATTTCCATTTTGTTTTTATCGCTAATCAGTTGAGCCTGTAATTCGTTATTGCTGATTTCCAATTTCTTTTGATTGATTTTTCGCTGTGTAACCGTTCCGTTGAAAAGTGGGTAAGTCAGTTGCAAACCTGCAAAGCCTATGGGATAGAATTTCAGAAAATCGTTTGGCGTTTTATCGTAGCCAAAACCTGTTGTTCCGTAGGAAACAATCAAATTCAACGAGGGCAGAAACCGTGATTTGTTCAGCGTACTTAATTCGCTATTCAACAATTTGTTTTGTGTCTGAATAATTTTCAAATCCAATACATTCACTGTACTATTTTCTATAAAGGTTTGTTGTTCAATGTCAGAAACAACGGTAATATTTCGCTCCAATGGAATACCGATATTCAGTTTCAGTGCATTTAGAATTGAAATGTATTTGTTGTGAACGTTTTCCCTTTGAGTATTTAACTGCTCGGCTTGTAATTTTACTTTGCTCACATCTGTTCCCTTTGCCAATAACTGTTCTTTCAACAGTTCCATATTCTTTAAGAGCATTTGGGTATTTTTCAGATTGCTTTCCAAAAAATCCAATTGATGTTTTAGAATTTGAGCATTGTAATACAGCGTAGTAATATCGTATAAAACCTGTTCTTCCGATTTTTGAAATTGAAGATGTGTCAGTTCATTCGCAATTTTTGTATTCTCAATTGCTCCATAAACCTGCGGATTATATAAAGGCAGTGCCAATTGCACATTTGCATTGATGTTGTGCGGAACACCGAATTGCAAATCCCTGAATTGCCCCTCTGGTGCTTGCGGATTAAGTGCATTCATCGGCATTAGTTGCGTAGGCAATTCCATAAAATATTTGTAATCGGCATTAGCGGTAATTTTCGGAATAAGATTGGCTTTTACTTCTTTTTCCCTTTGTTCGCTAATACTGATATGGTTTCGGTTGATTTGCAGGGTTTTGTTATAGACTTGTGCCGTATCAATACATTGTTTCAGTGTCCAGACTTCCTGTGCCTGAACGGTATTCCATCCGATAAATAGCAGCGGAATAACAAATAGTTTGTGAGCGTTCACTAACATAATTGAGTAAATTTTTTTATTTTTTATCATTTTCGTTTAATTAATCTCCACCTATCATTTTTGAAGTAATACCTTTTTTATTGGAAAATTCAGCGATTACAATTCCTGCCAAATGCAAAAGAATAAAAATCGGAAACCAATAAATACCCCATTTGTGGACAGTTTCAATACCTTCTTTCCATTGCGGAAAAAATCCTTTTTCAATACAAATACCTGTAACGGCTGAAATAAAAACAAAAAGATAAAAGTACACGTAAGTAAAACCCTGTAACCGTTCTTTAAGCGGTTGATTACTTTTAAATGGATTAGGAAAGCGAATACCTTTTACCCACATATAAATTATTCTTGCAAGGAATGAAAATATCATAATGTGGGCAAATACTTCGTGCCACTGCCACATTGGTTCACGAATGCTTTTAGCTATTTCTGTCATCTGCTCTTTGGGTATTGCCGATGTTTTACTTTCAATAATTCCTGCTATATGGTTTTTATTCATCCAATACATACGAAGAAAACCAGTGATAAATAGCACAGGCATTGCAAATGCCATTATCCAATGCAGTAAACGATGAAAAATTGTAAATTTTTGTTGGGATTTCATCACTAAGAAAATTTAGTTAAAATACTGATGATAGTGCTGATAAGAATATTGCAGTTGCGAAACAATTTCATTTGCTTTTATTGCATCTGTTTCATTCTCTAATGTCTTAACTATGTCAAGGTGTGGGTGCAGCCATTTGTGCAGTTCATCGTGGCTTTTTCCGTCCATTGTACAACTTTTTATGAGTTGGCTGTTTTGGTCTTTTAGTTGTTCGGCAAGAGTTTTATAATCCGTCTTTCCGTCCTGAATATAGGTATTAACCAATTCTTCACCTTTCAATACAAAGGGTTTCATTTCTTCGTTCACAAGCCATTTTTCTCCATTGTTGAGCTCAATAGATTCTGAATTTTCATCGTGATGATGTTCTGCGTGGTTTTCGGTTTCCTGATGTGCTGTTGATTTTTCAGTAGAATTATTACAACTCCACAAAAGCACAACACTCATTCCAAATACAATTACTTTTTTCATAATCTGATTATTTCTTTTCTATCATTTTTAAAATTCCCTCTAAAACTGCTGTGCCGTCTTTCATTAGGTTAGACTTATGCCCCGAAATTTTCCATTTCAAAACCGTCATTCTCATTCCTCCAAGTATAATGGTGGTAAGCGTAGATGCACCTATTAGTTTGTTGTATGTTCCGTTTCTTTGCCCTTTTTCAATGTTCGTTTTAACGTATTGGTGCATTAAGTCCATTATTTCGGAAACATTATTGCTAAGGCTATTGTCAAAATGAAAAATACTTTCAGCAAAAATGACACTGACAATCGCAGGTTTATTGATAAAAGTTTGAAGTTGTGAATTGAAAATAGCTCTCAATTTATCGCCTTCGGTATTGTTTGATTTGAATGGAAGAGACTGAATGCGGTTTTTCATTCCTGTTATGAAATAATTGAGCAAACCAAGCAAAATATCATTCTTACTTTTAAAGTGGCGATACAATGCAGGTTCGGATAAGCCAATATCTGCTGCCAGATTTTTGATAGTCAGGTTTTGAATACCGTAAGTATCAATCCGAGCCGTTGCAGCTTCCATTATTTCTATTTGTCTGTCGCTAAACTTTTTCATATTATTTATTGGCTAACCAAACAAGTTAGTTAGTATTCACTCGCAAAGGTAATAATAGTTTTTAATTCAACAAGTGCTTTTAAAATAAATTGAATTTGTTTTGCTGGTAGGGTAGGTAAAATTGGCTCTTTTGATTTTTTGAAGCGTTGGGTCGTGTGTTGGGAAAAACCAAATGTGCCAATGTGTGTAGGCTAAAATTATTTTTTAAAATGTGCGGTGGGAAAATTTTTAAAACCTTTTGGGTCTGTCTGTGTCAAGTTGTAGCGAAACTGTTTGTTTTGTCGTGAATGTTGAGAGTAGTACGGTCTTACGCTTGCCTGTAACGCTTCGGCAGCTTTGCGTTCGGGCGGGTTTCGGAGCACAAAACTTTCAACCTGCGAGAAACTTGAATAGAAGCAAAATGCTCCAAGTTTGCACGTCAGCCCGCCTGACGCAAAACCCGTGTTACAGGCAGTGCATTTGTCTGAGTTTTTGATTTTAGGCAATTCAAATATGTCTAAGTTATTTCCCATTTCTCAATGTCGCCTTTAATAATTTTAAACATTGGGTGTTGGTCAATTTTTTTTAGGTTTTGTAGTTTGTCAAATTTCTCTTTGTCACGAACTTTAAGTTTATTCAGTAAGTGTCCTGTTTCGTATTCTATTTGTCCAGTTGTTACGCACAAAATGGAAGGTTCAAAGTCCCAATTAATTTTTCCTTTGTCAAAATTGTAATTTCTTGTTAATGCTTCGTCATAAACAGTCGCCAAATACTCGTTAATTCTGTCAATAGGTTTGTCCGCACGTTTAAAGCGGTCGAGTTGTGGATGATTTCGATAACCTTTTGTCTTTCCTTCCAAAACGTGTTTGGCAAGAAGTGTTTCTCGCCACAAAGCCACTAGTCCTTTCGTGTCTAAATATTTTGGATGAATTGACCAAATTCTCATTTTCCTATATGTAGTAAATTATTGTAAAAGTTTAAAAGTCAATAAATGTCATTTTGTAGCAGTCGTCCTTTTGCATTGCCTGTAACGTGTCGCCGGTAAGCGAAGTTGCCGACCAAAGCGAAGCAGAGTTCTCTCTGCCGAAGATAGTGTTTCTTCGTGAAACCGCAACTTCCGGCTACCGAAAACCCGGCAATTTTGCTTACCGGCTGTTAGCAGTAGTGGTTTCTTCCGTTGTCTTGTCAGTCGTCATTTTGATAGTTGTAAAATTCTGTAAGCTCCTCTCGCTACAATGACAAATACAATTGCTCCAATAATTAAGTCGGGATAACCTGAATTGAGCCAATTAACCAAAAGTCCTGCTGTAATTACTCCCGAATTTATGATTATGTCATTTGAAGTAAAAATCATACTTGCTTGCATATGAACTTCTTTGCTTTTTCTCTTTTGCAATAAATACAGACAAATAACATTAGCTATTAACGCTACAATCGAAACGAAAATCATTGTTTGAAAGTCAGGCATTTTCTCGACTCCAATAAATCGTCTGACTACCTCTATAAAACCAATTACAGCAAGAAGAATTTGAAAGTATCCTGCAAATTTTGCGATATTCTTTTTTCTGACTACTGTTCCGCCAACAGCAATTAATGCAAGTCCATAAACAATACTGTCAGCCAGCATATCTAAACTGTCGGCAACCAAGCCCATTGAGTTTGATATAAGTCCTGTTACAATTTCAATGGTGAAAAACAAAAAATTTATTATTAAAACAATCCATAAGGTTTTTCTTTCGTCATTTTGATTGTCAGTTGCTGTAAAATTGTCAACCGAAACAGTCGAGAGAATTGAAGTGTCAAATTTTAATGTGTCAAGTCGCTGAAAAATTTGTTCATTATTGTCTATATGAAAAACGTGTAAAAGTCGGTTGGGTATGTCAAAATCTAACGATTGAATATTTGTCAAATCGTCAAGTTTCATCCGAATCATTTGTTCTTCGGATGGACAGTCCATTTTTGCTATCTTAAATGTCGTTTTTTGCATATCACTTCATTATCTGTTGGGTCGTCCTACCATTACTGCTAACGGTTTGCGGCTTGGCGTAGTGGCGGATTTTTAGCACAAAAGTTTAATCGAAGAACTCCACTTGAACCTACCACAAAACTGTCATACGAAGCACTGCACCCGCCATTACGCCAAACCGCTGTTATATGCTGCCCTTTTTCTGTCGTGTCCATTAGCAACAATTTTCTCCTGCTTGAATTGGTGGACATTTAACTGTCCCGTAACTGCAATATACACAACAGTCTCCTTGCAATGGTTTCAGTCGTGTCTTACATTGTTCGCATTCGTAAAAATATACACAAGCGTCTGTCGGCATAATTTCAGTTTTCTTGTGTCCACAGTTTGGGCAAGTCAATGTTGATTGTGTTTCAACTGTCTTGCCGTTGTAAGTTGTGCAAGTGTCGCAAGTTCCGTGCATTTTGTTTCGTTTATAGTTCCATATTGTCGCAATGAGAAGTCCGAACATTCCTGTGTAAAGAAAATATGTCCAGTAATTGCTGTCGTTAAAGTGATAGGCATAAAAAATTAAAAGTCCACTTGGAATAGCTGTCAATAAAGGAAACAAACAACGATGTCTGCGATACGAAATGTAAAGTCCACCAACCGATATTAAAACCATTGCTTGGAAAATCCACATTGTCCACCCACCGAAAAGTTCAAAGCTCCCAAGTCCAAGTGCTGATGCTGCAAATGCAAAAAGAGGAAAACAGCAAGGTGAAAATATTGCGGTCAAGAAAAGTCCAGCCGTTCCAATTTTGTCGATGTTACTTTTTAGTTTCATTTATTTCTTGTCCAAATTGAAGTAAATATCCGTTGTTGTCGTGAATGGCAAACTCTCTCATTCCATAGTCAAAATTTTCAACTGGGTAAGCAACGTTTGACTTATCTTTTATGTTGTTCCAAAGTTCATCAACTTGCTCAGTCTTGAAATAAAAAGAGCCTGTAAAAGTTGGCTTGTCAAATGGAATATGGTCGTTAGGTAATGAAAACATAATTTCTATGTTGTCAATGAACACAGAAGCCCAACCCCATTCAATTTCAAACGATTTGCACTTGAAACCAAGTGTTTGAACGTAAAAATCAACTGTCTCTTTCAGGTCAGTTGTGTAAAGCATTGGTGTCAATTTATCAAGTTTCATTTCTTTGAGTATCGTGTCTTTTAGGGTTGCATATAACGGTTCGGGTATTGCCGAAGGCGGGGAAATCAAGGAACAAATGTTGAGTTCAGCACCGCAGTTAGCAAAACCATTTTTTTGTTTGCTAATTTACATTTTTCAAAGCAAATAAAAAATGGTTTTGCGGAATAGAAGTACAAAAGTTGAATTTTGCAATTCAGCCCCGCTTTTGGCAATACCTTGTTATGTGCAGGCTAATTATTTTTCTGGTCTTTCTGTTATACAATAAGAAGTTATGCTTATAATTTTGTCGGCAGAGTCAAACTCATAAACGTCACAAGAAGATACAAATGAAACTTTTTGTCCATCACGAATAAACTCTGCTGTACCATTGATTGCAACGCATTGTTGATTTTCTATCAAGTTTAACTGCTGAAAATTCGTAGTTACACTATCAAAGTATGTTTTAATTTTTTTGCAAAATGGTTCAATTTCATCTCGTCCTTTTAAGTATTGTTCTCCTGGTGTATTCCAAATTGTTTTGTCAGTTAAATGGTCAAAGCATTTGTCAAATTCGCCACCGGAAAACGCTTTAGCAATTTCTACTTTTGTCATATTATTTGAAAGTTAAATTGATTTCTTTTAATGGGTTTCCGCCGTCAATGTATAGTTTTCCATTTTTCTTTAACGCTTTGGCTATTTTTTTTAAACTTTCCTTTTCAATTTCAGGATGTCGTCCGTCTAATGCACCAACTCTAATTGCAAAAGCAATATCAAATTTGCTTTCATTGTCAGGAAGTTCAAAGTTTTCTATTTTGGTTTGGAAAAATTTTAATTGTCCGTTTTTGATTTCTTTGTCTGAACCTTTTACCGCTTGGTCAATAGCTTTTT
>Ga0209573_1005184_pt1 | contig 11982 bp, 11 predicted proteins | sample TNRBio252014_DNA_FD_185870 | JGI IMG/M metagenome (GOLD analysis project Ga0209573, IMG submission 185870) | Wastewater treatment Type I Accumulibacter community from EBPR Bioreactor in Madison, WI, USA - TNR Reactor_6/25/2014_ DNA (SPAdes)... | ecosystem: Engineered > Bioreactor > EBPR >...
GAACCCGCGCGAGGCCAAGGCGATCATCGACAAGTGTCTGACCTCGGCCCGTGCCCGCGAGGCGGCCAAGAAGGCCCGCGATCTGGTCATCCGCAAGTCGGCGCTCGAGTCGCTGACGCTGCCAGGCAAGCTGGCCGACTGCTCGGAGCGCGACCCCGCCAAATGCGAGCTGTACATCGTCGAGGGCGACAGCGCCGGTGGATCGGCCAAACAGGGCCGGGATCGGGGCTTCCAGGCGATCCTGCCGCTGCGTGGCAAGATCCTGAACACCGAGCGCGCCCGGCTCGACAAGATCCTGAGCAACAACGAGGTCAAGGCCTTGATCTCGGCGCTGGGCACGGGCATCGGCGACAACTTTTCGCTTGAGGGCCTGCGCTACGGGCGCGTGATCCTGATGACCGACGCCGACGTCGACGGCGCGCACATCCGCACGCTGCTCCTGACGTTCTTCTTCCGCTATATGCAATCCCTGATCGAGGCCGGGCACCTGTTCGTGGCGCAGCCGCCGCTGTATCGCATCGAGCACCGCAAGAAGGCGCAGTACGTCTATTCTGACGAGGAGAAGGACGCGACGCTGGCCGCCATCGGCGACGACCGCGGCAAAGCCACCGTCCAGCGCTTCAAGGGCCTGGGCGAGATGAACGCCGAGCAGCTCTGGGATACGACCATGAACCCGGCCAACCGGACGTTGCTCGTAGTCAACATCGAAGATGCCGCCGAGGCCGATCGGACCTTCGACATGCTGATGGGGGAGGCCGTCGATCCCCGTCGACGCTTCATCCAGACGCATGCCCGGAACGTGGCGAACCTGGATATTTGAGGCCGGGTAGTTTGTCACGCTCCTGTAACCACAAGGCAGCAAATCGCTCAAAGACATCCGAGATGATCTCCAGTTCGCTTGCCGAATAGCTGGAGATCAACTCGGCCTGCGCCTTGCGCGCCGACTCGAACCAGGCGGCAACAGTCTCCGCCGCCCTGGGTTGGGGCGAGACCAACGTCCCTCGACGATCATCGGGATTCGGGCGACGCGCGATCAGGCTCGACCGCTCGAGTCGATCGAGCATGGCGGTTGTCGCGCCCGATGTCAGGCCCGTCTGACGCGCGATCTCCGACGGCGTGGCAACACCTTTTGCGAAGAGCACCCTAAGGCACTCCATATCCGTGGCGTTGAGGCCGGCCCACTCGTTCATGGCGTTGCGAAACAGCGTCAGGTTGACGCCGTAATCCCTCACCGCAGCCAGCGCACGCTTCTTGAGATCCGACTTCGTCGATTTTGTCACGCGAAACACCCTTGACATTATCTTGTTTGTAAAGTATCTTGATCGTATAACTAAATGAGTTGCAATGCAAGGAGATCCCATGAGCCCCAAGTTGGAAACGAAGAAAGCGACTGGCAAGAGCGGAGAGGTTTTTTCGGCCGAGGAGAAGGCCGCGATGAAGGCGCGCGCCCAGGAGATGAAAGCTGAGGCGCGTGCGAACAAAAACCGCGACGAGGGGGTCAAGGCCGTGTTGGCCGCGATCTCCCAGATGAAAGGGCAAGACCGGACCATGGCCGGGCGCCTCCACGAACTCATCACGACGGCCGCGCCGAAGCTTATGCCAAAGACCTGGTACGGGATGCCCGCCTATGCCGACGAAGAGGGCAAAGTGATCTGTTTTTTCCAGGCCGCGGGTAGGTTCAACGTGCGTTACGCGACCTTTGGTTTTCAACCCGACGCCAGGCTCGACGACGGTAACATGTGGGCGGCCAGCTTTGCCCTGATCGACCTGACCCCGGCGGAGGAAGCGAAAATCCTCAAGCTTGTGAAGAGGGCCGTGGCCTGAGATGGAGAATTGATCGGCGCCGGACAGGCGTGACCAGTGAGCCCGGGTCTACGGCCCGGCTTCGACGACACGGCGCAGAAACGCGCCGCTGACCAGGTTGAGCGTCCAGGTGCCGGGCGAGGGCCAGTCGTCGTCTTGGAGCGTCAATGGGCCGTCGAGTGGCCAATCGAGGATGTGCATCACACGGTCGTCGGGCGTGGGCAGGGTGACCACGGCATTTGTGGCGGGGTCGAAGGTGATCAGCACGCCACGCCCGGAGCGGACGCCGGGCAGGGCCAACAGCCCGCCGTCGGGGCTCCAGGTCGGCCCATCGATCGACGACAGCTTCGAGTCGAGGTTGACGCGCTGCGTCGCGTAGCTGATGAGGTCGAGCAGGGTGAGCACGTCGGGCGAGTCGACCAGGAGCCAGGCCAGGCGTTGGCCGGCCGGGTCAACGGCGAAGACATAGGCCGGTGCGTCGTTGACGCTGACGAGCACGGGCACGATGTCGCCGCTGGTCAACGTCAGGCGATACAACGAGCCGGTCGATTCCGCGGCAGCCGAGCCGGTCGCCTTGCGCAACGTTTGGGAGAAAAACAGATAGCGGCCATCCGGGCTCCAGAATTCGGCCCGGCGTACGAGGTGTTGATTGGAAGAGGCGGGTTCACCACCGAGCGACCAGACCACACCGGTACGGTCCACCACATCGAAGCGCGAGATCGTCGTCTGACAATCGAACGCCGCCCAGCCCTCGTCGGGCGAGAGGCTCATGTCGCGCGGTTCGGCGCAGTCCAACGTCCAGATCGCCGTGGGCTCGGCCGGCGGCCCGGCTGTGGTCGGTGTCGGCGGGTAGGGGCTGGCCATGGCGGATGGGGTGGGTTGCGGGGCCGTGGGCGTTGGAGCCCGGGCCGGAGCGGGATCGGTCCCGGGCTGGTCGAGCGGCGTGCAAGCGGCGAGGCTCAGGGCCCATAGCAGCCCCGCCCCGGCCCATCTGACCTGATATGCCCCCTGACAACCGCGTCCGTGACCCATGAACCGCAAGTGTACCAGCGGCAGTTGACCCAAAGGGGAGGTCGGGGCCACCAGCTTCACGTTCGACAATCAAACTAAGCTGCTTGTTCTCGTGCTGGCTTCGACGTACAATCAATAAGTTGTGGATGGGCGCGGCCACATAACATTCTCCAGGGACACGAGTCGGCAATGCCATCAACGTCCGGTGACCGTAAGGGTAGCCTGCCCATCGGGCTGATCCTGTTGACCATCGCGTATCCCATTACGCACACCCTGGTTGCCAACATCCCAAATCCGTTCGTCGCGCAGGCCAACGTCGCACTCAACATGATCTTCCCCGTGCTGGCCGGGTTCTTCCTGGGGTCGGTGAGCGGCGGCGTCGCTGGCGCTCTGGGCACCGGGCTCTCGGCCCTAGTGAGCGGCGACGTGTACGATGCGTTGGCCATCCTCCCGCACGCCGCCATGGGCGTGGCTGCCGGCTGGCTGGGCGGCCGACGCGCTCGGATCCCGGCCGCATTGACACTCCTTCTTGGGCACTGTCTCAACCTGGTCTTTTACTGGCGCTTTGGGCTTTTGTCGCTCGACCATCCCGAGACTCTGGCGCTCGGGATGGTGACCGAGACCACGATCGGAGTTGTCGCGATCATGTTCGTGATCATCGGTCTGCAGAACCGTCTATACCGTGAACCCGACCAGCGATGGTGAAGCAGCCCCGTCTCGCAGCCTCTCAGGCGGCGACGATTGCCCTTGTGGCAGCCTGGATCGGATTGACGGCGCTTGGCGTGTTCCTCGCCCCGGGGCTCTCCGGCGAGGCCCGTGAGATGATCGCGTTCTCTCAGGTCGCCCCGATCTTGTTGGCGGCCGCGTCTTTTGGGCAGTCGGGCGGGTTATTGGCCGCGTTCGCGGCGAGCATGGTGACGGGCTCGCTCGTCGTGCGCAACGTCGACGCCGTGAACACGGTATTCGTGCAGCGCGTGATGTTTCAGATCACGGCCTTCAACGCCACGGCCTTGCTGACGAGCTTCCTCTCGGATCAGGTCAAGCTACAACGCAAACAGGCCGCGCGCCAGCTCGAGCGGATCACGGCTGTGCGCGCGATCGATCGGGCGATCAACGCCGGCACAGACCTTGGCGCCACGCTGTATCTGTTGCTCGAGAGCCTGATTAACTTGCTCGAGGCGGAGGCCGCGGTCGTGTACTGGCGGAACCCGAAAAGCGGGGCGCTCGAAATGAAAGCCAGCCTCGGTTTCTTCGGCGACGTGACGCCGACCGCCGCAAACCGCCCGGAAGGCAGCGGGGCCGAAGAGGCCGCGCGCGAGCGGCGTACGGTGCACATCGCCGATCTCGGGGCGGTCGATCCGACGTTTTCAAAGCTGATCCAGGGGCGGGGCGTGATCGCGTATTACGCTGTGCCGCTTGTCGCGCATGGCGATCTGAAGGGCGTCCTAGAGATTTACGATCGGGCCTCGCGTCCTGATGAGAATTGGCGTAACGATCTGGAAGCGCTTGCCGGACAGGCGGCCGTCGCAATCGAGCAGTCGCGTCTGATCGAAGATCTGGCCGATCGGAATGCCGAAATGGCGTTGGCGTACGATGCCACGCTCCACGGCTGGTCGCGGGCGCTCGATCTTCGTGACCGCGACACCGAGGGGCACACGCAACGCGTCGTCGCGACCGCGGTGCGCCTGGCAGAGCGGATGGGCCTCGCAGGCGATGAACTTGTCGAGTTTCGGCGCGGCGCCATCCTGCACGACATCGGCAAGATGGGCGTTCCCGACGACATCCTCCACAAACCCGGCCCGCTCACCGACGACGAGTGGGCCGTGATGCGTCGCCACCCACTCTATGCGCAGACCCTGCTGGCCCCGGTGCGCTTCCTCGAACAGGCGCTTGTCATCCCGCTCTACCATCACGAGCGTTGGGACGGGAGCGGTTATCCCTTCGGTCTCTGCGGCGTCGACATCCCACTCTGGGCCCGGATCTTTGCCGTGGTCGACGTCTGGGACGCGCTGCGTTCCGACCGCCCTTATCGCCGGGCTCTGCCCGACGAGCACTGTCTCCGGCATCTCTGTGAGCAAGCGGGTAGCCTCTATGACCCGGCCGTGGTCGAGTCCTTCATCCAGATGCTCGAGGCTTCACGCAACGGGTCGGCTCAGACGGCTGCGTGACAGGACCACGCTTTGCCTGATTCATTCGAAGACTATCCTCACCATGAAAACCAAGACTCTCAATGTGCTCTCCTTCTCCGGTCTGGCGTTGACGCTCAGTTTGAGCGCGTGCGGACCGGCGCCCACGGCAACACCGCAGCCGGTTACCTCGCTTGGCGTGATCTGCGAGCCGCAGAACATCGGGCAGCGGCGTACGGTCGAAGGGTTCTTCATCTATCCCGACCTGCTTGACGGGTCGGATCCGCTTGTCCTGATCCTGGGCACCGGCCCCGGTGGGGTCGAGCCCTACGTGCATGTGCGTGTCCCGGTCGGGACGGGCGCCAATCAGGTCATGGCCCCTCCGGCAGACGCATCAGACCTGGACCTGCAAGTGGTCACCGCGGATGGGGCGATCGCCGACCTTGACGCGCAGGTGCGCGTCTCGGGTCAGGTGGTGGAGCAATCGCTGGCCGACGGGTCGACCTGCCTGTTGACTGAGCCCGTAATTGGGCTGACAGGCGTCGTTAACTCGGTGCCGTGAGCCCCCGGCTCAGAGTGCGGCGTGGGCAACGGCCATCCCGGGTTATCTCTTCCCAACCGATGCACACGCCGGATTGGGCGGGACTGCGGTTAGAATTGCGTTGGCCCGCCGCGGACGGCGGTCCAGATCATTGTGGCGCCGTGGGGGGGCGGAACCGACAAACCATCGGTGACCCGACAACTTCCACCGTTTTATGCAGGAGGCTATAAAACATGTCCAAAACGCATTTGACCTGTCTGCTGGCTGCGGCAGCACTCACCCTCGCGGCCTGCGCGCCGCCTGAGCCGGGAGAGGCTGTCGCGTTTGGCGACGCCTGCGACATGGTCGGCGAGCGCGTCCAGGTGACGGGCTACCCGGTTCTCCCGGACGAGATCGAGGGCGACACCGTTAACCTGTGGGTCTTCGAGCTGGCGCCTTACGAGGGCGAGGTGCTCGAAGTCGTGCTCTCGATCGGTGACGGCAAGAACGAGGTCGGCGACGTCCAGGATCAGTTCGCGGATGAAGATCTGGCGTTGACGGCCGGCGATGGCGAGACCGTGTACACGTTCGGCGATGAGGCCAAGTTCTCGGGCGACGTTAAGGAGGGCGGCACCACTGGCGCCTGCATCCTGACCAACGTCCTGGTCGAATAGCACGAAGAATCAGGCGTGAACAAGGGCGTCGATCAGCCGATCGACGCCTTTTTTGTTGCCAGGTCACGGATTCCAGGCACCTGGCCCGATCGGGGGGCCGACGATGGGCCGGAATCAGGAGGATTATCACTGGTCTGCGTGGGCCAGAATGCAACACTAGGTCCCGTCGGTCTGGTCGCGAAAGCGTGGCACTCGGTACAATACGCAGGATGCCGAGCAACTTCCCGGCAGAGCGTGCGTAGGTTTCTTGTTGATACGTGAATCTCAAGAGAGGCGCCACCATGACCGAAGACGAGAGCCTGGACGAAAGCCTGTTCGAACGAGCCCGCCGGCGGGCCCAGGAGGCGGGCGAGCGCTACGACGCCCAGAATCCGGGGTCCGCCGGCGCCGGTGATCTCGGTGCGGGGGCCTTGTTGGCCGGCGGCGCCGCGGGTGGGCTCGCGCAAACCGTGTCCGATGCGCGGAATCCGGCCCAATATGTGTTTCACACGGTTCGCGCGGCCGACACCGCCTTGCGGGCCTTCCTGGATGCGCTCGGCGCGCTCGGCGACTCGGACACCCAGGCTCAGGTCAGCGGCGGGCGTGACCAGGCGACCGTGATGTTTCGCCAACAGGTGGCGGTCGTTGGCTGGGTGGATCTGCTCAGCGTCGGGCTGCTGCATCGCGGCGAAGAGGTGACGATCACGGCCGGCGCGCCCAACCTGGCGGCGCTGGGCGGCGCGGCAGCGGACCTGGGCGGCGCGGCTGCGCAAGCGGCCGGGCGCGTGCTGCGCGGCGATCTGATCGGCGGGGCGATGGCGGCCGCCGGGAACCTGGGTCGGGTCAGTTCAGCCGCCGATGCCCTGACCTTCAGCAGCAAGGTCCGCGCTGCGATCCAACGACTGGGCCTGGCGCTCGAGGCCGAGTGGCGTGAGCGCCAGAAAGAACGAGATGCCGCCCAGCTCGAGCAACAGCGGCGCGAGTTCTGCCAGCGCTGTGGGGCGCGTTGGCCCGATGCGGTTGTGACGGTGTGTCCACATTGCGGCGCGCCGCGCGAGGCCTGATCCGGGGCCGGGCGGCGCCGCATGAGTTACGGGGGAGGATTTATGACAGCGAAATTGATCGATGGCAACGCCATCGCCGCCAAGGTCCGCGCCGAGGTGGCCCAGCGTGTCGCCGAGCGGCTGGCGGCTGGCAAGTCGCGGCCCGGTCTGGCGACTGTGCTCGTGGGGGAGGATCCGGCTTCGCAGGTCTATGTCGCTAACAAGCGCAAGGCCTGCGCCGAAGCCGGCATCGAGGCCGAGCCCTTCGCGCATAAGCTCCCGGCCAGCGCCACGCAGGCCGAGGTCGATGACCTTGTCGCGCGCCTGAACGCCGACCCGCGTGTCAACGGCATCCTCGTCCAGTTGCCCCTTCCGAAGCACCTCGACGAAGAGCGCGTCCTGGGCGCGATCTCGGTCACCAAGGACGTCGACGGTTTCCACCCGCTGAACATCGGTCGGTTGTCGATGAAGGGCCGCGATCCGTGGTTCATCCCCTGCACACCGGCGGGCTGTATCCGCCTGCTCGAAGAGACCGGGGTGACGTTCTCGGGCGCAAACGCGATCGTGCTTGGCCGCAGCAACATCGTCGGCCTGCCGATGGCGATGCTTCTCCAGCGCCGTGACTGCACCGTGACGATCTGCCACAGCCGCACGAAGGATCTGCCGGCTGTGGTGCGCTCGGCCGACATCCTGATCGCGGCAGTCGGGCGCCCCGAGATGGTGCGCGGCGACTGGGTCAAGCCCGGCGCCGTGGTCATCGACGTCGGCATCAACCGTATCGCGGATGCCACCCGTAAGTCGGGCTCGCGTCTCGTAGGCGACGTCTGCTTCCCCGAGGCCGTGGAAGTGGCCGGCGCGATCACGCCGGTGCCGGGCGGCGTCGGACCGATGACGATCGCCATGTTGCTCCAGAACACGCTGACCGCCGCGGAGCGCAGCGAGGCGTAACGTATTCTCGGCGGACGGCAGACCGCGGTCTGCCGTCCGCCGACAGTACTCCGGCTGCCCCCCGACCGGGCCAGGGCAGATGCACAACGGCGCCGGCTGTAGAATCGTGGGAAATCCTGACAGGCGCAACGCGCGGAATTGACTAGAATCGCATTGTTCCGCTCGGCACAACCGAACAGCCCCAGCGGCAGGAGGTGACGCACAGTCCAGGCGTGGAGAGATCGGACGGTTGACTGCGTTGCTGAGTTCTGTTTCGCATGCGTTTTCTTTCAGGAGGAGAACCGATGAAGAAACTGCTTTGGCGCGGGGTCAGTTTGATGTCGGCCATGGCGCTCGTCCTCGCCGCTTGCGCCCCGGCGGCCAGCCCGACGGCGGCGCCCGCTGCACCGACCGAAGCCGCAGCGCCGACCGAGGCGCCTGCTGCCGAGACCGGCTCGTTCCAGATCCCCGAAATTGTCGAAGGTAAATTCAACGTCGCCATGGTCCTGATCGGACCTCACGACGACGGCGGTTGGAGCCAGGCGCACTACGAGGGCCTGCAGTACGTCGAGCAGAACGTGCCCGACACTCATATCGCCTACATCGAACTTGTGCCCGAGGGCGCGCAGGCCGAACAGGTCTATCGCAGCCTGGCACGCAAGGGCTTCGACCTGATCTTCGGCACGTCGTTTGGCTACATGGACCCGATGGCGACGGTCGCCGAGGAGTTCCCGGACCAGATGTTCGTGCACATCAGCGGGTACAAGTCGAACGAGTCGAACTTCGGCAATCTGTTCGGCGCGATGGAGAACATGAAGTACCTGGCGGGCATGCTCGCCGGGAGCCGCGCCAAGACCGACGGCCAGACAAAGCTCGGCTACATGGCGACCTTCCCGATCCCTGAAGAACTGCGGCTGGGCAATGCGTTCGCGCTGGGCATGCGCAAGACCTGCCCGGACTGCACGCTCGAGATTCGCTGGATCAACACCTGGCACGACCCGGTCATCGAGAAGGAAGCGGCCGCTTCGCTGTTCGACTCGGGCGTCTACATCGTCTTCACCGGCGCGGATACGCCGGCGACCGCCGATGTGGCCACCGAGCGCGGCGACAAGTGGGGCATCAACTACGACTGGGTCGGGAACTGCGTCCAGGAGCGCTGTCTGACGACCCTGTACTGGAACTGGGGCCCCGAGTACGCGCGGATCGCCGAGGCCGTCAAGGCCGGCACCTACAAGGCGGGCTGGGAGTACTTCGACGCCGAAGCTGGCGCGATGGGCATCTTCGGCCTGATGGAGGGCCAGACCCCGACCAAGGGTATGGAGGGTCTTCCGGCCGAGGACATGACGCTGATCCAGGACACCCTGGCCAAGATGCTGGCGGGCGAGTTCACGCGGTTCGACGTATTCGCCGGCCCGATCGTGGATAATCAGGGCAACGAAGTCCTGGCGGCGGGCGAGAAGCTCGAGCAGATCGACATCGACTGCTTCGCCGGTGGCGACGTGCCCTGCCAGACGGGCATGTACTGGTGGGCCGAGGGCGTGACGGCTGAGTTGCCGCCCCTGCAGTAACATCCGGAACGACTTAGCGGCGAGGAACGGGGTGTCCCGCAGCCGGGGCACTGCCCCGATTGTGGGACACCCCGTTCCTCGCATTTAAGCCTTATGAGCGACGTCCTCAATGCGGTCGAGATGCGCGGGATCGTCAAACGCTTCCCGGGCGTCCTGGCGAACGATCAGGTCGACTTCGACCTGCGTGCCGGCGAGATCCACGCGCTGTTGGGCGAGAATGGCGCTGGCAAGAGCACACTGATGAGCGTGCTCGCCGGGCTGTACCGGGCCGAAGAGGGCACGATTGCCGTGCGCGGCAAGCCCGCCAGCTTCCACTCGCCTCGCGATGCCAATGCCCGCGGCATCGGCATGATCCACCAGCACTTCAGCCTGATCCCTTCGCAGACCGTTACCGAGAACGTCCTGCTCGGGCTCGATGAGCCGCGCTTCTTCCTCCGGCTGCCGGAGTACGACCGACGCGTCGCCGAGATCGGCCAACGCTTCGGCATGAATGTCGCGCCGACCGCCAAGATCTGGCAACTGTCTGTCGGAGAACAACAACGGGTCGAGATCCTCAAGATGCTCTACCGGGGCGTCGAAGTGCTCATCATGGATGAGCCGACTGCCGTGTTGGCCCCGCAAGAGATCGATGGATTGTTCGAGACTTTGCGAGCGATGGTGGCCAGTGGCAAATCGATCGTGTTTATCAGCCACAAGCTCAACGAGGTCATGCGCGTTGCCGATCGGGTGACCGTGCTGCGCCAGGGCAAGGTCACGGCCGCCGGCATCGCGACCGCCGAGACGAGCATCCCGGAGTTGGCCCGGTTGATGGTCGGCCGCTCGGTTATCTTCGATCTCGAGAAGAAACCGCAGCAGCCGGGCGAGGTGGTGCTTTCGGTCGAGGCCGTTTGCGCGACCGGAGCCAAGGGCTTGCCGGCGCTCAAGGACGTCTCGTTCCAGGTGCGCGCCGGCGAGATCGTCGGTCTGGCGGGCGTGGCCGGCAACGGGCAGAGCGAGTTGGCCGAAGTGCTCACCGGGTTGCGCCGGTGTACGTCGGGCCATATCCGCGTGCACGGCGATGAGCTTGCGAACCACTCGCCGCTCGACGCCATCCGTCGGCGCGTGGCCCATGTGCCCGAGGATCGCACCCACGTCGGCTCGGCGCCCAACCTGAGCATCACCGATAACGTCATCATGAAGAGTTACCGCCAGGCGCCGTTGGCGAACGGCTGGTCGCTCAACTACGCGCGAGCCCGCCAGCGCGCCCAGGAGCTCAAGGAGGCTTACGCCATCCTGGCCCCGACTGTCGAGACCGAGGCCCGGCTGCTCTCCGGCGGTAACCTGCAGCGCGCGATCCTATCGCGCGAGCTGTCGCAGGAGCCAAGCCTGCTGATCGCCATGCAGCCGACGCGCGGGCTCGACGTCGGCGCGATCGAGGGCGTCCAGCGTCTGCTGCTTGCGCAGCGTGAGGCGGGCGCCGCGATCCTGCTGGCCTCCGAAGAGCTCGAGGAGTTGCTGGCGCTGGCCGATCGGATCCTTGTGATGTACGAGGGCGAGATCGCGGGCGAGGTCACCGACGGCAACACCGAACGGATCGGCCTGCTGATGACGGGCGGCGGCAAAGCTCACCCAACCCAGTGAGGCGACGTGACGACGACGGCTTCCCAGACAAGCGCTCATTTCAAACTGATCATCGAGCCCCGACTGACGACGCCGCGGTGGCTCAGCCCGGTGGTCTCGGTCGGCGCGATCGTTGTCGCGCTGATCCTGGGCGGCGGCGTGATCGCCTTTGTCGGCGGCGACCCGCTGGCGACGTACGCGCACATCGCGCGCGCGGCCTTTGGCGATCTCGGCGTGTTTTCGGATACGCTGGTGATCGCGACGCCCTTGATCCTCGTGGGCCTGGCCTGTTCGCTGGCGTTTCGGATGAAGCTCTGGAACATCGGGGCCGAGGGCCAGTTCTACATGGGCGCGCTCGGCGCCAGCGCCGTGATCCTGGCCGGCTGGGTGCCCGAAGGTACCCCACGCCCTGTGGCGCTCGGCGTGATGTTGATCGCGGGCGTGGTCGCCGGCGCGCTTTGGGGCCTGATCCCGGGGCTGCTCAAGGCGAAGCTCAAGGTGAGCGAGATCATCACCACGCTGATGATGAACTACATCGCCATCCAGCTCGTGAATTACTTCGTCTTCGGAGTCTGGAGCGACAGCGGCTTCCAGATGAGCAAGGTCTTCCCGAAGATGGCCTGGCTGCCCCGGCTGGGCGATTATGCCCGCGAGATCCCGGCGCTGCGCGGCCTGACCACGCACTTCGGGTTGATCTTCGCGCTGATCGCGGTGGCCATCGTCTGGTACATC
>Ga0209573_1005186_pt1 | contig 11974 bp, 10 predicted proteins | sample TNRBio252014_DNA_FD_185870 | JGI IMG/M metagenome (GOLD analysis project Ga0209573, IMG submission 185870) | Wastewater treatment Type I Accumulibacter community from EBPR Bioreactor in Madison, WI, USA - TNR Reactor_6/25/2014_ DNA (SPAdes)... | ecosystem: Engineered > Bioreactor > EBPR >...
TTTTTTGAAAATAAGACTTTTAAACAAGTTAAATGTAGCTTTTTTAATTTCCTCAATAAAAGAATATTTAATTTTGAAAAGCCACATTGGTACTTGGAAATTCCACAACCTGTATAGGAGCGCTATATGATCAAGTATCATCAGGGTGGTGAAGGTCGAGCAGGGGGATTAAAGACAGGATTCATCAGTCAGCGATGCCTACGACCAGCGCCCACAGACGGTTCAGCGCCCACATCGCTGTATCGCCACGCTTCACGCGCGAATCTTCCCAATCAGCGGCGTCTTCGATGAAAGTCAATGTCTCAGGTGGAAATGGTCTTGTGGACGTCGCCCATGTCCACGACGGCATGTTCTTTGTCCATTATTTCGATAACTTGAGCAGGAATGGCAAGGTACATGAGCAGCGACCTGACGGAAAACCGTGGTTGAGGGCCAGCGTGAGCCATCATTTGGAGTGGCCTGACTTCATGAGGTTTAGCGCAATCTAAAAATCCCTCATGCTCAATACCGACGAGGTATTCTCAAGGGCGTGAAGGTTTTCTTCGAACGCGAAAACTAAGGATCGCGAACCATGAATGAACGGCAAGTCATTCTGGATACTGAAACGACCGGCCTCGATCCGGCTCAGGGGCATCGGGTCATCGAAATCGGCTGCCTGGAATTGTTGAACCGGCGGCGCACCGACCGGCAGTTTCACGTTTACCTGCAACCGGATCGGGCCATCGATCAAGAAGCCGTCCAGGTCCACGGCCTCACCAATGAATTTCTTGCCGATCAGCCGCGCTTCGCCGATGTGGCCGATGAATTCCTGAATTTTATCCGGGACGCCGAACTGATCATCCATAACGCGCCCTTTGACCTGGGGTTTCTTAACCATGAACTGCGGCGCTGCGGGCGCGGCTACCTGGTGATGGAGCAGCTTTGCACAGTCAAGGACACGCTGTTGCTGGCGCGCCAGCGTCATCCCGGCCAGCGCAACAGTCTCGATGCGCTGTGCAAGCGCTATAACATCGACAATTCCCAGCGCACTCTGCATGGCGCGCTGCTGGACGCCGAGATTCTGGCGGATGTGTATCTGGCGATGACCCGCCAGCAGCATTCGATGTTTGTCCTGGAAGCAGCCGATGCGTTGTCGCCCGATCACCCGGCGAGACGGCCGTTGCGGCGCAACCATCCGCCGTTGCTGGTTATTCGCGCTGACGCCGGGGAATGCGCCGAACACGCCCGCTATCTGAAGTTGCTCGATCAAAGCAGCGGTGGATCGTGCGTGTGGCGGCGGCTGGAAACGGCTTAAACCCGATAATAGTCCCGATACCAGGCGACGAAGCGGGCGACGCCTTCTTCAATGGGCGTATCGGGTTGATAGCCGACATTCGCAATCAGCGCCGTAACGTCGGCATGGGTATCGGGTACATCGCCCGGCTGCATCGGCAATAAATTCTTGATGGCTTTGCGGCCCAGGCACTCTTCCAGCACCTCGATATAGCGCATCAGCTCCACCGGCCGATGACTGCCGATGTTGTAAAGCCGATAGGGCGCGCGACTGGTCGCGGGGTCCGGCGCATCGCTGGACCAGTTGGGATCCGGCGTCGCGGCCTGATCCAGCACCCGGATGACTCCTTCAACGATGTCATCGACATAGGTGAAATCCCGGCGATGCTGGCCGTAATTGAACACGTCAATCGGTTCGCCAGCGAGGATGGCGCGAGTGAAGAGGAACAACGCCATGTCCGGGCGGCCCCACGGGCCGTAGACGGTGAAAAACCGCAGCCCGGTGGTAGGCAGGCCGTACAAATGGCTGTAGGTATGCGCCATCAACTCGTTGGCTTTCTTGGTCGCGGCGTACAGGCTGAGCGGGTGATCGACGTTGTCATGCACGGAAAATGGCATCCGGGTGTTGGCCCCGTACACCGAACTGGTCGAGGCGTAGACCAGATGTTCCACCCGGTGATGGCGGCAGGCTTCCAGCAGGTTGACGAAGCCGACCAGATTGGAATCGACGTAGGCGTGAGGATTTTGCAGCGAATAGCGCACCCCGGCTTGGGCGGCCAGATTCACCACTCGCTGCGGGCGATGCTGGACGAACGTCCCGGTCAGCGCCGCCCGATCCTCCAGGCTGGCCCGCACGTCGGTGAAGCCGGGATACACCTGCAACCGGGCCAGCCGCGCCCGCTTTAGATTGACATCATAATAATCATTCAGATTGTCGAAGCCGACGACTGCATCGCCGCGTTCCAGCAATCGCAAGGCCAGGGTGGAACCGATAAAGCCGGCGCTGCCGGTGACCAGGATTTTCATAAGCGGCCATCGACTTCGGCGGCGGGCAGAAGGTACTTCACATCAAACAGCACAGCGCCAGGTTTGCCGAACGCCCGGACGCCCGCAACGCCTAATTCCCGAAACTGCCGGTGAGCGACCGCCAGGATGATCGCGTCGTAATGCCCCGCTGAGGGGTGCGCCACTGGTTCAATACCGTATTCGTGCCGGGCTTCGTCAGGATCAACCCACGGATCGTAGACATCGACCTGGGCGTTGTAGTCGCGAAATTCCTGGACGATATCCACCACCCGGGTATTGCGCAGGTCCGGGCAGTTTTCCTTAAAGGTGAGGCCCATGACCAGCACCCGGGCGTCCATGACCGGAATTCGTCGCTGATTCATCAGTTTGACCACCCGCTGGACGACATGCGCGCCCATGCCGTCGTTGATGCGCCGCCCGGCCAGGATGATTTCCGGGTGATAACCGATCTCCTGCGCCTTGTGAGTCAGATAGTAAGGATCGACACCGATGCAGTGGCCGCCGACCAGACCGGGGCGGAACGGCAGAAAATTCCACTTGGTGCCCGCTGCCAGCAGCACTTCTTCAGTGTCGATGCCCAGCCGGTTGAACAGCAGCGCCAGTTCGTTGATCAAGGCGATGTTGACATCCCGTTGCGTATTCTCGATGACCTTGGCGGCTTCCGCGACCCGGATACTGGAGGCCGAATAGGTGCCGACGGTAATAATCGACCGATACAGGGCATCGATGAATTCCGCCGCCTGGGGCGTTGAGCCGGCGGTGATTTTGCGAATGGTGGTCAGCCGGTGTTCCTTGTCACCGGGATTGATCCGTTCCGGGCTGTAGCCGGCGAAGAAATCACTGTTGAACCGCAATCCTGATTCCCGTTCCAGAATGGGTACGCAGACCTCTTCGGTCGCGCCGGGATACACAGTGGATTCGTAGATCGCCACATCGCCCGGCTTCAACAAGCGGCCGACGGTGGTGCTGGCGCCGATCAGCGGTCTGAAGTCGGGGCGCTTGTAATCGTCCACCGGTGTGGGCACCGTGACGATATAGACGTTGCAATTCGCCAGATCCTCCGGGCTGTCGGTATAGCGCAGGAGGTGAGCTTGGCGCAGTTCTTCCGGTGTGGTTTCCAGCGTACTGTCAGTTCCTGCCTGCAATTCCTGGATGCGGGCCGTGTTGATGTCCAAGCCAACAGTGGGAAAATGCTTGCCAAATTCGACCGCCAAGGGTAAGCCTACGTAACCGAGGCCGATAATGCCGATACGGGTGGTGGCGAGATCAAACATCGATCATGCTCCATTTGCGATGAGAGGTTTAATTGGATGGTTAGTATAGAGGAGGAAGCGCTGCCGGGAGCTGATCTGTTTTATTCAAGACGCGGACTTTGCTGCACACCGACGGAATGTGTGGTTGAATCATGCAAAAAAGGGGCATCCCGACCCACAATACCGACTGGTCTGTAATAATCCTATCAATTGTTAACAAATCGCTGATAACTGCCTAATGATCCGCCTATTCCGACACTACGTTTCCCGGGCATTTCTCACGTTGCTGATAGCCGAGATGCTTCATCTGTTCTGGTCGATCTATTTCGGCCGGTCGCTGCGGATGGTGCTGGGTTACCAGAACGCCGTGCCGCCATTCAGTGAAGTGGTTCCCGGCGCACTGGTTTTCGTCGTGGTCATGCTGGCGATCATGACCGCAATGGGCTTGTACGAGCGTAATTTCTGGAGTGGTCGCGGCGACATGTTGCTGCGGATCGTGGTCAGTTTCCTGGTCGGGTTATTCGTGATGACGCTGGTCTACTACCTGATTCCTGACCTGTCGCTGGGGCGCGGTGAATTCACCCTGGCGTTTGGCATTGCTTTCGTCGGCGTCTTGACGCTGCGCTTCGTGTTTTTTGAAGCGTCTGACCGTGAGGTGCTCAAGCGTCGGGTGCTGGTGCTGGGTGTGGGCAAGAACGCCAGCCGGATCGAAGAATTGCAGCACGAAGGGAACGCCAGTTTTTTAGTGGTCGGATATCTGCAGCTTCACAAAGATGAAAAATGCCAGGTGCCGGCGGAGTGCCTATTTCATGTCACCAGCCATCTGATGGATTTGGCAGATCGCTTGCGGGTTGATGAGATCGTGGTGGCGCCCGACGACCGCCGCAAGGGGTTTCCCGCCGAGCAGGTTTTGGAATGCAAGATCCGAGGGTTCAAAATCAGTGGCTTCCTACATTTTTACGAGCGGGAGACCGGCAAGATTCAACTCGATGCATTGCGTCCGAGCAACTTGATCTTTGCCAGTGGTTTTCGGCGGGCGCTGCTCAAGCAGGCGGTGAAACGGCTGTTTGATATCGTCGCCAGTCTGCTCCTGCTGGCGCTGGCTTGGCCGTTCATGTTGGGGGCGACGCTGGCCATCTGGATCGAATCAGGATTTCGCGGGCCGATTCTGTATCGACAGACTCGGGTCGGGTTTAATGAACACTTGTTCGAGGTGATCAAATTCCGCAGTATGCGCACCGATGCAGAACAGGATGGCATAGCCCGCTGGGCGCAGGCCAATGACAGCCGAATTACGCGAGTCGGGGCGGTATTGCGTGATAGCCGTATTGACGAGTTGCCCCAGTTGTTTAACGTGCTGCGGGGTGACATGAGCTTCGTTGGCCCGCGTCCGGAACGGCCGCAGTTCGTAGCCGAGTTGCGCAGGAAGATTCCCTTTTACTCTATGCGTCACATGACTAACCCCGGCATTACCGGCTGGGCGCAGATTTGCTATCCCTATGGCGCGTCCGAACAGGACGCCCGTGAAAAATTGCAGTATGACCTGTACTACATCAAAAACTACAGCTTCTTTTTTGACCTCCTCATTCTGCTACAAACGGTCCATACCGTTCTATGGGGTCGGGGCGCTCACTAGCCGGAAGGGATGTCTGTGAGTGAACTTGGGGTGATCGGCTATGGGCTAGCGGCGGCAAGTTGGTTGATGCTGTTCCTGCTGTTGCTCACCAGTTGGCGCGGCCGCTTGCAGGGCGGGTTGTTGGTGGTTGCTGTGCTGATCACGTTGCTTTGGGCGTTGCGGGCAGCTTTTTACGCCAACGCTGGAGTCGTTGCGCCCGACTGGCTGTATCAGACCCTGGAAGTCCTGCGTAACATCATATGGCTGAGCTTTCTGACGCAACTACTTGAACCTTTAGTTCGGGAAACGTGGATCGGACGCTGGATCACAATTGTTTGGGCGGTGCTGGCGGGTTACGGCGTGGTCTTGTTGGGCATTGAGTGGCAGGAGAAATGGGGGTTGTCGCTGCAAGTGCCCCCCGATGTGGCGATTCTCGGCCATATCGGTTTGGCCATCGCTGGCCTGGCGTTGATCGAGCAATTGTTCCGCAACACCCGCATCCAGCGTCGCTGGGCGACCAAATTTCTGTATCTGGGGCTGGGGATTTTGTTCGCCTATGACTTCTTTCTGTACGCCGACGCCTTGCTGTTCAAACGACTCGATCCGACCATCTGGGAGGCGCGCGGGCTGGCGAGCGTTCTAGCCGCGCCGCTGATAGCCGTGGCGGCGGCCCGCAATCCGGAGTGGTCGCTGGAGGTGTTTGTTTCCCGGCGAGTGGTGCTGCATTCGGCGACCATCTTTGGAGCTGGCGTCTATCTGCTGGCTATGGCCGGCGCCGGTTATTACATTCGGGCCTATGGTGGAAACTGGGGCGCGACGCTGCAACTGGTATTTCTGACCGGCGCGGGTATCCTGTTGGTGATCCTGTTGTTTTCCGGGCAGTTGCGCGCTCGGGCGCTGGTGCTGTTGAGCAAGCATTTTTTCAATTACAAATACGACTATCGCGAGGAATGGCTCAAGTTCACCAGTACCCTGTCATCCGGCGATCCCCAGGATCCACCTCGTGAACGGATGATCCAGGCGGTCGCCGAGATCGTCCACAGCACCGGTGGGTTGCTCTGGGTGCGCCGGGATATAGGCAGTTTTACGCTGGCGGCCAGTCACAATTTGCATGAACGAAGCCTGCCGGTGGTTCAGGTAGAGCCGGCTGATTCGTCACTGGTGCGTTTTCTCGGACAGCGCCAGTGGGTCATTCAACTGGATGAATACCAACACGAGTCGGAGCTATACAGTGATTTGGTCCTCCCGGACTGGTTGCGAGAAATGCGCCGGGCTTGGTTGGTAGCACCCTTGCTGTTGGGCGAGCATTTGCAGGGGTTCCTGGTGTTGCTCGAACCGCGCGCTCCCCAGCAGATCAATTGGGAAGATCGCGATCTGATCAAAACCGCTGGCCGCCAGGTAGCCAGCTATGTCGCCTTGCTGGAGGCCAGCGAAGCGCTGGGCGAGGCGCGGCAGTTTGAGGCGTTTCATCGGCTGTCAGCCTATGTGGTGCATGATCTGAAGAATATCGCTGCCCAGTTGACGCTGGTAGTGGCTAATGCGGCCCGCCATGGGAAAAATCCAGCCTTTGTCGAGGACGCTTTCCAAACGGTGGCCAACGCTACTGAACGAATGAATCGGTTGTTGGCGCAGTTGCGCAAGGAGCCGCCAGCCAGCGCCACGCGGCCCGTGGCGTTGTTCAGTGCGGTGCAACGGGCCATCGAAGTCCGTGCAGTGCGGCAGCCAATCCCCGTGGTGCGAACTGCGGCTAATGACGAACCCTGGGTTCAGGCGGATCCAGAGCGATTGACAGCGGTGCTGGAGCATTTGATTCAAAATGCGCAGGAAGCCACCTCAGCAGAAGGCCGGATTGAGGTTGCAGTTTATAGTGAAGACCCGATGGCGGTGGTGACCGTGCGAGATGACGGTTGCGGCATGGACGAACGATTTATCCGCGAACGCCTGTTTCGTCCCTTCACCACCACCAAAGGCAATGCGGGCATGGGCATTGGGGTTTACGAGAGCCGTGAATTCGCCCGCGCCGCTGGAGGGGAGTTGACGGTCGTCAGTCAGCCGGGGCAAGGCGCGACGTTTTTTCTGCGGTTGCCGCGCATCGATAAACCGGATGTGGCCTGCATCGAATCGGAGGCTAGTGAATGGAAGAATCCAGCCGAAAACTGTTGATCGTCGAGGATGATCCGGGTTTGCGCAGTCAAATGCGCTGGTGCTTCGATGGTTATGACGTGTTGTTGGCCGAGGATCGTGTAACGGCGCTGACTGAAGTCCGGCAACACACGCCGCCGATTGTGTTGCTGGATTTGGGGCTGCCGCCCGACCCGGCCAACGCCTCGGAAGGGTTAAAGGCGCTTGAGCAGATTCGATCTCTGGCGCCGGAAACCAAGATCATCGTCGTGACCGGCAATGATGAGCGTAAAAACGCCCTGCAGGCGATTGCCATGGGCGCCTATGACTTTTACCAGAAGCCGGTGGACGCTGATGTGCTACAACTGATCGTCGGCCGCGCCTACAATCTTTACACACTGGAACAGGAGAATCGGGAACTGCTGGTTCGCCAGGCGACTACACCGCTGCGTGGAGTGATCGCCGCCAGCCCGGAGATGCTCCGGATTTGCCGCAACATCGAAAAAATCGCCCCTACCAACGCCAATGTATTGCTGCTCGGCGAAAGTGGCACTGGCAAGGAACTGCTGGCGCGCGCGCTGCATGAGTTGAGTCCCCGGGTTCATGGCGCGTTCGTCGCCATCAACTGTGCGGCGATTCCCGATGCGCTGTTGGAGAGTGAACTGTTCGGTCATGAAAAAGGCGCGTTCACCGGGGCGGTCAAGCAAAACCGGGGCAAGATTGAATACGCCAGTGGTGGAACGCTGATGCTGGATGAGGTTGGGGACTTGCCACTGCCGTTGCAGGCCAAGTTGCTGCGGTTTCTGCAGGAACGGGTTATCGAGCGAATCGGTGGCCGCGAGCCGATTCCAGTGGACGTGCGCGTGGTGTGCGCTACCCATCGCGATTTAGCGGCGCTGATCGCCGAGGGCCAGTTCCGCGAGGATTTGTACTATCGAATCAGTGAAATCACCGTGCGGATCCCCGCACTGCGTGAGCGGGAAGGCGATGTGTTGTTGATCGCCCGCGCCTTGTTGAACACGCTCGGTCGGACGCTGGGCAAAACACGGTTAAATTTCGGTTTGGATACCGTGCAGGTACTGGAGACTTATCAGTGGCCAGGCAATGTCCGGGAGTTGGAAAATCGCCTCAAGCGGGCGGTGATCATGAGCGAATCTGAGCAAATCACGGCTCAGGATCTGGAACTGGAACTGGATTTGGAACTGGAGTCCGGGGAAGCTGCGGTGAATCCGTTTGACTTGCGCCAGGCCCGTGAGCAGGCCGAACGGCGGGCGATCCGGCAGGCGTTGCAGTATACAGAATATAATCTGTCTCGCACCGCCGATCTGCTCGGCATCACCCGACCGACCCTTTACTCCTTGCTCAACAAATATCATCTTAAAGCCTGAATCAAGCGCCGCCTGGCGTTTTGTGATGGGATGGGAGTTGTCTTGACATCAGTGACTTGCCCGCCTATAGTTCCGCGTCTTTGCAGACCCGGATTTCAACCAGCGCAAGCCCGCTGCCGGGTTGACCGAATTCGAAAGTTCGATGGAAGTGAGGGGGCGATGACCACAATCAATCAGTTGGTAAGCAATCCGCGCGTCAGAAGGAAAGCCAAGAGCAATGTTCCGGCGCTCGAGAGCTGCCCGCAGAAGCGCGGTGTTTGTACCCGCGTCTATACCACGACGCCCAAAAAACCGAATTCCGCCCTGCGCAAGGTTGCGCGCGTCCGCTTGACCAATGGCCAGGAAGTCACCAGTTACATTGGTGGCGAGGGCCACAATCTACAGGAACACTCGGTTGTGCTGATTCGCGGCGGGCGCGTCAAGGATCTGCCTGGTGTGCGCTATCACATCGTGCGCGGCAGTCTGGACACCTCCGGCGTGACCAAGCGCCGCCAAGGGCGTTCCAAGTACGGCGCTAAACGGCCCAAGTCCTAGTTTTATTGAGTCACCGAGGCGGTTATGCCGAGAAGAAGAGAAGTCCCCAAGCGCGTTCCTTTGCCCGATCCCAAATACGGGAGCGAGATGCTGGCTAAATTCATGAACATGGTGATGGAGCGCGGCAAAAAATCCGTCGCTGAAAAGATCGTTTACGGTGCGCTGGATGCCATCGCTGAAAAGGGCAAGGACGATCCGATGGGCCTGCTGGAGCAGGCGCTGGACAATGTTCGCCCGGTCGTTGAGGTCAAATCCCGCCGGGTCGGCGGTGCGACCTATCAGGTGCCGGTGGAAGTGCGCTCCATTCGCCGCAATACGCTGGCGATGCGCTGGATTATCGACGCCTCCCGCAAGCGTAGCGAAAAGTCCATGGCCCGCCGCCTGGCTGGCGAGCTGCTGGATGCTGCCGACAGTCGCGGCGCGGCGGTGAAAAAGCGTGAAGACGTACATCGCATGGCGGAGGCCAACAAGGCTTTCGCTCATTATCGCTGGTAAGTTTGAGGACGGAGCCGTGGCTCGCAAAACCCCCATCGAGCGCTATCGCAACCTTGGCATCATGGCCCATATCGATGCCGGCAAGACCACCGTGTCCGAGCGCATTCTGTTCTACACGGGCGTCTCCCACAAGCTGGGCGAGGTGCACGATGGCGCCGCCACCATGGATTGGATGGTGCAGGAGCAGGAGCGTGGCATCACCATCACGTCCGCTGCAACTACCTGTTTCTGGGATGGCATGGCCGGTCAGTTCGACGAGCACCGCGTCAATATTATCGATACACCCGGTCACGTCGATTTCACCATTGAAGTCGAACGCTCGTTGCGGGTTCTGGATGGCGCCTGTGCGGTGTTCTGTGCGGTGGGGGGAGTCGAACCACAGTCTGAAACCGTCTGGCGGCAGGCTAACAAGTACGGTGTGCCGCGCTTGGCGTTCGTTAACAAGATGGATCGCGCTGGCGCTGACTTCCTGCGAGTCGTGCAGCAGATCAAAGATCGGCTGGGTGCTCGTCCGGTACCGATTCAGTTGCCGATTGGCGCTGAGGATCATTTCAAGGGCGTCGTCGATCTGGTTAAAATGCAGGCGATTCACTGGGACGAAGACAGCCTCGGCATGAAGTTTGAGTATATCGACATCCCTGCCGACCTGCGCGCCAACTGTGAGGCTTGGCGCGAGAAGATGGTCGAGGTCGCTGCTGAGGCGTCCGATGCGCTGATGGAGAAATATCTGGAAGGTCACGCTCTCAGCGAAGAGGAGATCAACGCCGGGTTGCGCGCGATGACGCTCAGAGGCGAGATTGTCCCGGCGCTGTGTGGCTCAGCCTTCAAGAACAAGGGCGTGCAGGCGATGTTGGATGCGGCGATCCGTTATCTGCCGTCGCCGATCGACAAGCCGCCGGTCAAGGGTGTGCTGGATGATGCGGCAGAAAGTGAAGGGGAGCGTCCGGCTGCGGATGAAGCGCCTTTTGCGGCGCTGGCGTTCAAAATTGCTACAGACCCCTTTGTTGGCACCCTGACTTTTATCCGCTGCTACTCCGGAGTAGTCAATTCCGGCGAATCAGTCTACAACCCGGTCAAGAGCCGGCGTGAGCGCATCGGTCGCCTGGTGCAGATGCACGCCAACAGCCGTGAGGAGATCAAGGAAATCCGCGCAGGCGATATTGCTGCTTGCGTCGGCTTGAAGGATGTGACGACCGGTGACACGCTTTGCCATGCCGACCATGTCATCACCCTGGAGCGGATGGAATTCCCCGAACCGGTGATTTCCATTGCGGTTGAACCCAAGACCAAAGCGGACCAGGAGAAAATGGGTATTGCCCTGGGCAAACTGGCCCATGAGGACCCATCGTTCCGGGTGCACACTGACCAGGAATCCGGCCAGACCATCATCTCCGGCATGGGCGAGTTGCATCTGGAAATCATCGTTGACCGCCTCAAGCGTGAATTTAAAGTCGACGCCAACATTGGTAAACCCCGGGTTGCCTACCGTGAGACGATCCGCAAGACGGTCGAGCAGGAAGGCAAGTTTGTACGCCAGTCCGGCGGACGCGGCCAGTATGGCCATGTCTGGCTGCGGTTGGAGCCGCAGGAACCGGGCGCCGGTTACGAATTCATCAATGGCATTGTGGGTGGCGTCGTTCCTCGCGAGTATGTGCCTGCGGTCGACAAAGGCATCCAGGAGCAGATGGAAAAAGGTGTGCTGGCCGGCTATCCGGTCGTGGATGTCAAGGTTACGATTTTCGATGGTTCCTACCACGAGGTCGATTCCAGCGAAATGGCGTTCAAGATCGCCGGCTCCATGGGATTCAAGGACGGCGCGCTGAAAGCCGGCGCGGTGCTGCTGGAACCGATTATGAAAGTCGAGGTGGTGACGCCCGAAGATTACATGGGTGACGTAATGGGCGATCTCAACCGCCGCCGTGGCATCCTGCAGGGTATGGATGATTCACCGTCAGGTAAGGTAGTTCGCGCTGAGGTGCCGCTGGCCGAGATGTTTGGCTATGCCACTGACCTGCGTTCGGCAACCCAGGGTCGTGCGACCTATTCGATGGAATTTGCCAAATACCATGAAGCCCCCGCCAATATCGCGGAAACGATCATCAAAAAAGCATCCTGAAGCCTTTGCTGAAGATTTTGCTGAAGATTTTGTGAATAGGATGGAGTGAGTACCGTGTCCAAAGAAAAATTTGAGCGCAGCAAGCCGCATGTTAATGTAGGAACGATTGGTCATGTTGACCATGGGAAGACCACGCTAACGGCGGCGATCACCA
>Ga0209573_1005187_pt1 | contig 11971 bp, 11 predicted proteins | sample TNRBio252014_DNA_FD_185870 | JGI IMG/M metagenome (GOLD analysis project Ga0209573, IMG submission 185870) | Wastewater treatment Type I Accumulibacter community from EBPR Bioreactor in Madison, WI, USA - TNR Reactor_6/25/2014_ DNA (SPAdes)... | ecosystem: Engineered > Bioreactor > EBPR >...
CATAGCCGACATCGGCCTTTTCCAGTCGAATCAGCGGTGGAGCGAGCGGGCGGGGCGGCGAGGGCAGGACGAAGGGGGCGACGCGCTCTTCCGGCGGCAGGCTGATCGGCTGCATCTTGGCCAGGCGTTTGACGCGGGACTGGGCCTGGGTCGCCTTGGAGGCCTTGGCCTTGAAACGATCGACGAAGGCCTGGAGGTGGGCGCGTTCGGCCTCCTGTTTGACCCGGTTGGCTTCGAGCAGGCGCAGCTTCTCGGCCCGCCGTTTCTCGAAGTCGTCGTAGCCGCCGGTGTAGAGTTCCAGCCTGCGGTTGGCCATGTGCAGGATATGGGTGCACGAGGCATTCAACAGCTCGCGGTCGTGGCTGATGATGATGGCCGTGTGCGGATATTTGCGAAGCCGGGCTTCGAGCCAGAGCGCGCCTTCCAGATCGAGATAGTTGGTCGGTTCGTCCAGAAGCAGGATGTCTGGTTCCGCAAACAGGGCCGCAGCCAGAGCCACCCGCATCCGCCAACCGCCCGAGAACTCGGCCATCGGCCGCGACAGGTCCTCTTGCGAAAAGCCGAGGCCGACCAGGATCTCGGCGGCACGCGAGGGCGCGCTTTCGGCGTCGATGGCGATCAATCGTTCCCAGATTTCGCCCATCTCTTCGGGCGGGGCGGTTTCCAGGCGCACCATCAGTGCGTGACGTTCTTCGTCGGCCTCCAGGATCGTGTCCAGCAGCGAGACGGGCGTGGCCGGATGCTCCTGATCGACCGAGCCGATCCGCGCCCGGTTCGGCAGGCTGATTTCATCACCGGGCGGCTGAAGCTCACCGAGGATCAGCTTGAACAGGGTCGACTTGCCGACGCCATTGCGGCCGACCAGCCCGACTTTCGCGCCGGGCGGGACGCTGACGGAGGCGTTGTCGAGAAACGGACGACCCCAGGCGGAAAAGGTCAGATCCTTGATCTGGAGCATGATGAAATCGGCGGGTTGGAAAGCGGGGAGGGCGCCGCTATAAGCCCGCGACCCTCAAAACCCCAAACAAGAAGTCACTCCCCATGACCGAACGCACCTTCTCGATCATCAAGCCGGACGCCACGCGTCGCAATCTGACCGGCGCCATCAACGCCGTGATCGAGGCCGCCGGCCTGCGCATCGTCGGCCAGCGCCGCATCCGCCTGACCGAAGATCAGGCCAAGAAGTTCTACGAAGTTCACGCCCACCGCCCGTTCTACAACGAGCTGGTCGGCCAGATGATCGCCGAGCCGGTGGTCGTGCAGGTGCTGGAAGCCGACAACGCCGTGGCTCGCTACCGCGAAGTCATGGGCGCCACCAACCCGCAGGAAGCCGCCGAGGGCACCATCCGCAAGCTGTTCGCCCTGTCGATCGGCGAGAACTCGGTCCACGGTTCGGACTCGCTGGAGAACGCCGGCATCGAGATCGCCCAGTTCTTCGACGACGCGCAGATCCCGGGCTAAGCCATGATCCGCTTGGGGAGAGAAGCGCTCGTTTTGGCAGCGCTTCTCGCCTTGACGGCCGGTTTTGTTGATGCCGTCGGGTTCCTTCAACTCGGCGGCTTCTTTCTGTCGTTCATGAGTGGCAATACCACGCGTCTGGGCGTGGCCCTCGGGTCTGGGCTCTGGGTATCTGCCGGTTTCGCCGCGCTCCTTATCGGGTTGTTCGTCGTTGGGGTGGTCGTTGCCTCCCTGATTCCGGAGCCCGCGCCTTGGCGGAGGTCTGCGCTTCTGGTCGGCGTGGCGGCACTGCTCGGTCTTGCGGCTGTTTTTTCGGATCAGTCGTCCTGGCTTGCTGCCGGATTCGCCGCGGCAGCGATGGGGGCGCTAAATATCGTCTTTGAGCGAGACGGCGATATCGCCTTCGGCGTCACCTACATGACGGGCGGTCTGGCCCGAATGGGCATCCGCATCGCCAGCATGATCAAGGGCGGCCCGCGATGGGCTTTTGTTCCGTACCTCTTGCTTTGGTTGGCGATGGCGTGCGGCGCGATTCTGGGCTGCATCACCCAAGCCCTACTGGCAGGAGCTGCCTTCTGGATCGCCGCGGGTGTTTGCACTGGCTTGGCCGGCCTTGCAGGCCTTTTGTCGTCTCGCGATCGGGCGGCCCAGCGGTGAAAGCCCGCATCGCAATCAGACTGATTTTGCGATCGCCCTGACCAGAGACGACGGATAGAGCCGGTGTTCTGCTTCCAGTACTCGCGCGGCGACGCTCTCAGGCGTATCGTCATCGAGGATCGGCACACGGACCTGGGCGATGATCGGGCCGGCGTCCATTTCCGCGACGACGTGATGAACGGTGCAGCCGGCCTCGGCGTCGCCGGCTTCGAGGGCGCGGCGGTGGGTGTCGAGGCCAGGGTATTTGGGCAGCAGGGACGGGTGGATGTTCAGCATCCGGCCCTGCCATGGATCAACGAAGCCGGGCGTCAGCAACCGCATATAGCCCGCCAACGCCACCCACTCGATGTTGCGCGCGGTCAGTTCGGCCTGAATGGCCAGTTCGTGGGCGGCGCGGTCCTTTCCGAAGGGGCGCTGATCGACGGTGATGGCCTCGACGCCGACGGCGCGGGCGCGATCCAGGCCCGGTGCCTCGGGCTTGTTTGAGAGGACGCAGACGATCTCGAACGGACAGGCCGGCGCGCGAGCGGCCTCGATCAGGGCAACCATGTTCGAGCCGGTTCCCGAGATCAGGATGGCGACGCGCGCCTTCTTCATGCGGCTTGCAGGGTTCCGCAGACGAAGGCGGTTTCACCGGCTGCGGTCAGATCGGCGATAATGGAATCGGCCTGACTTTCATCGGCGTAGAGGACAAAGCCGATGCCGCAGTTGAAGGTCCTGTGCATCTCATGGTCGGAGACACCGCCCTGTTCGGCCAGCCAGTCAAAAAGGGGTGAGAGCGACCAGCTGTCCCAATCGAACGCCGGAACCAGACCTTCGGCGACCCCGCGCTGGGGATTTTCAATCAGGCCGCCGCCGGTGATGTGGGCCCCACCGGAGACGCGACCGGACTTCATCAACGGCAGAATCGAGCGGATGTAGATACGGGTCGGCTCCATCAGGGCCTCGGCCAGGGTCTGTCCGACAGCGAACGGGGCCTCGGCCTCCCAGCCCAGGCCGGAACGCTCGACGATCTTGCGGATCAGGGAATAGCCGTTGGAGTGCGGGCCGGACGAGCCGACGCCGATGATGACGTCGCCGGGCTTCTGTTCATCCAGGCGCGGCAGGACCTGGCCGCGCTCGACCGCGCCGACGGAAAAGCCGGCCAGATCGTATTCGCCCGGCGCATACATGCCCGGCATCTCGGCGGTTTCACCGCCGACCAGGGCACAGTCGGCGCGCTTGCAGCCCTCGGCGATGCCGGCCACCACACGGCGCGCGATCTCGACGTCCAGCTTTCCGGTGGCGAAATAGTCCAGAAACATCAGCGGCTCTGCGCCCTGGGCCAGCAGGTCGTTGACGCACATGGCGACCAGATCGATGCCGACATGATCGTGGCGTCCGGTCTCGATGGCGATCTTCAACTTGGTGCCGACCCCATCGGTGGTCGTGACCAGCAGCGGGTCGACGAAGCCCGCCGCCCTGGGATCGAACAGGGCCCCAAACCCTCCTAGCGACGGCTCGGCCCCCGGGCGTCGGGTAGCCTTTGCCAGGGGCTTGATGGCATCGACGAGGGCTTCGCCGGCATCAATGTCGACGCCGGCATCGGCATAGGTGAGACCGTTCGGCCGATCGGACATGGTGCCGTCGCACTCCCGTGAAGATGAAACTGTTGCGCGCGTGCTCTTGCCAGAGAGCGGCAGGGCGGGGCTATAGCTGATTTCATGGATTCGATCACTGACAACGCTGCGCTGGCGGCGTTCTGTAATGCCGTCAAAGGCGCGCCGTTCATCGCCGTCGACACGGAGTTTATGCGTGAGACGACCTATTGGCCCAAGCTGTGCCTGATCCAGGCGGCGACGCCGGAGCATGAAGCCGTCATCGATCCGCTGGCCGAAGGGCTGGACCTGACGCCGTTCCTGGAACTGCTGCGCGATCCGGCGACGGTGAAGGTGTTTCATGCCGCGCGTCAGGACGTCGAGATCTTCAACAAGCTGGGGGCGATGCCGACGCCGCTGTTCGACACCCAGGCGGCGGCCATGGCGGCGGGCTTCGGCGATCAGGTCAGCTACGATTCGCTGGTCCGCCAGATGCTGAAGAAGCAGGTCGACAAGGGCAGCCGCTTTACCGATTGGGCGCGGCGGCCCCTGACCGCGGCCCAATTCGACTATGCCCTGGCCGATGTGACGCATCTGGCGCGATTGTATCCCAAGCTGCGCGAGCGGCTCGAAAAGGAGGGCCGGCTGGAGTGGGTCAGCCAGGAGATGTCGGCCCTGACCGACCCCGCCCTCTATGATGTATCGCCGGAGAATGCCTGGAAGCGGCTGAAACCCAAGCGGTTCACGCCCAAATATCTGGCGGCGTTCAAGGCGACGGCAGAGTGGCGCGAGCGCACGGCCCAGGAGCGCGACCAGCCGCGCGGTCGCATTCTGAAAGATGAGGCCATCGACGAGATCGCCACCCAGACGCCGCTGGACGCCGACGGCTTCAATCGATTGCGGTCGGTGCCGAAGGGATTCGGCGCGTCGCGCCTGGGATCGGACCTGATTGCCGCTCTGGCGGTGGTGCTGAAGGACCCGGAGGCCAGTGCGCCCGAGGTCGAGCGTCCGGCCCATCAGCCGCCGGCTCCGGCCTCGGTGGTGGAACTGCTGAAGGTGCTGCTCAAGGCCAAGTGCGAGAACAAGGGCGTCGCGCCCAAGCTCGTTGCCAATGTGTCCGACCTTGAGAAGATCGCCATTTCCGACACGGCCGATGTGCCGGCCCTGTCGGGTTGGCGGCGCGACCTGTTCGGCGAAGATGCCCTGAAGCTCAAACGCGGCGAGATCGCCCTGATGCTGTCGGGCCAGCGCGTCGAGGTCGTCGAGATCGAGTGACCCCGGCGTGACAGGCCGAAACGGCTTGGCTACGGTCCCGGCAGTTTCCTGGAGGAGGGCTTTCGAATGATCCGTTCAACACTGGCCGGGGGCGCACTTTTGATGCTCGCGGCCTGCGGCACGCCGCAGGCCCCCGAGCCGATGGCACCGGCAGCACCGGCGCCGACGCAGACGGTCGTCCTGTCCGAGAGCATCCGGGTGTTGGCGTCTGACGAATTCGGTGGTCGCGGCCCGACCAGCGAGGGCGAACAGATGACCGTCGACTACGTCTCGCGCCAGTGGGCGGCTGCCGGGTTCGAACCCGCCGGGGCCAACGGCAGCTGGGTCCAGCCGGTGACGCTGCGTCGCTTCGAGATGGATGCGCCCGAGGCGTCGATCTCGGTCGGGGGCCGGATGATCCGCCTGGACCAGGGCGAGGAGATCACCATGTCGACGCGGCTGCCGGACGCCGACGGTCGGGTCGAAATGGACGGCTTGCCTCTGGTCTTCGTTGGTTACGGAACCAATGCGCCTGAGCGGAACTGGAACGATTTTGACGGCATAGATGTGCGCGGCAAGATCATCGTCGTGTTGATCAATGACGCGGATTTTGAGGCGCCGGGCCTCAACACCTTCAACGGCGCGGCCATGACCTATTATGGTCGCTGGACTTACAAGTTCGAGGAGGCCGCCCGCCAGGGCGCCGCCGGTGTCCTGATCGTGCATGAGGATGATCCGGCGTCATATGGCTGGAGCACGGTGCGGAATTCCTGGGCCCAGGCCCAGTTCGATATCGAGCGGGCCGATCCGGCGAGCGAGCGGACCGTGCTCGAGGCCTGGATCACGCGCGATACGGCGGTGGAAGTGTTCGCCCAGGCCGGCCTCGATTTCGACGCCCTGAAGGCCCAGGCCCGGACGCCGGAGTTCCAGGCGGTGGAGATCCCGGGGGCGACCTTCGATGCCTCCTATCAGTTGACCACCGAGACGATCCAGACGGCCAACATCGTGGGGCGGCTGCCGGGAACCAGCCACGCGGACGAGACGATTCTGTTCACCGCCCACTGGGACCACATCGGCATCGGTCAGCCGGATGCGAACGGCGATGCGATCTTCAACGGGGCTGTGGACAATGCCACGGGCGTCGCCAGCCTGATTGAGTTCGCCCGGCTGTTCGGCTCGGGTCCGCGACCGGAGCGGTCCATCGTGGTGCTCGCTTTTACGGCTGAGGAGAAGGGGCTGCTCGGCTCGGAATTCTATGCCGCCAATCCGATGTTCGACCCGGCGCTGACGGTGGCGGGCATCAATTTCGACGGCATGAACGTGCTGGGCCGCATGACGGACATTTCGGTGACCGGCTCAGGCTATTCGTCGCTGGAAGTCGACCTGGCCCGCCATGCGGCGCTGCAGGGACGAACGGTCGCCGCCGATACGGAACCGCAGGCCGGCTACTATTTCCGCTCTGACCATTTCCCGCTCGCCAATCGCGGTATTCCGATGTTGTACGCCGACGGTGGCACGGCGCTGCGCGTCGGCGGGGCCGAGGCGGTTCGGGCCGCCAGTGCCGACTATCGGGCCCATCGCTACCATCAGGCGGACGACGAATGGTCGGCTGACTGGGACCTGGAGGGCATGGCTGAGGACATCATGCTGATGTACGGCATGGGGCTGGAACTGGCGAACTCCCGCGAATGGCCGCGGTGGAACGACGGCACCGAGTTCCAGCTGATCCGGGCGCGCACCGACGATCGGCGCCAGTAGCCATATGATGGAATCGTAACTGGTCAGGCCTCGCTGTTCATGGCAGCGAGGCCTGATCGATATTTGGGAGGTCTCGCGTGGGTTGGCAGTCAGGAATGATCGCGGTCGTCGGGTTGGTGCTGGCAGGCTGTGCCGGGACCGCGCCGGCTCCGACCCCGGTTGTCGACACCGGCGGCGTCGCGGCGTCACGGCTGTCGGAGCATGTCCGTATCCTCAGCGCCGATGGTTTTCAGGGACGCGAACCGGGCACGGACGGCGAACGCCTGACGCTGGAGTATCTCGAGGCCCAGTATGAGGCCATGGGCCTTGAACCGGGCGGCCCCGACGGCCAATGGCTTCAGCCGGTGACCCTGACGCGGTACACACCTGTCGCTGGCGCGTCGCTGAGAGCTGCGATGGACAACGGCATTACGGTCAATCTGACGGGAGCCGCTCAGGCCGCAGTCGTGCGGGCGACCTATGGCGACGGCCGGGCCAGCTTTGCCCAGGCCCCCGTGGTCTTTGCCGGCTACGGGATTTCGGCCCCCGACCGGGGCTGGGACGACTATGCTGGCACCGATGTGAGCGGGGCGGTCGTGATCGTGCTGAGTGGTGAGCCGCAGGACGACCGGTTCAACGGCGATTATCCCAGTCTCTACGCGCTGGACGTTTACAAGACCGAAGAGGCGCACCGGCGGGGGGCGCTGGCAGTGCTGACGTTGCTGCCGTTCCAGGCCGGGTCTGCCGACTGGACCGAGCTTCTGGGCTATGTTGCGCGCCCCAGCGTGCAGGTCGTGGGCGTGGAGAATATCGAGGCGTCCGGCTACATCGCCATGGATCCGATCATCGGCTGGATCCAGTCCAATGACGGCGACCCCGAGCAGTGGTTCGAGGAAGCCGGCGGAGGTTCGTTCCGCGCGCGGCGTCTGGACGGCGTGACGATGTCACTGGAGGCGAGCGAGACGGTCGAGACGATCCAGACCTACAATCTGCTGGCGCGGATGCCGGGGACCGAGCGTCCGAACGAGACCATCATCGTGTCGGCGCACTGGGATCACGTCGGTGTGGCCGACGCGCCCGATGCCGATGGCGATGCCATCTACAACGGTGCCTGGGACAATGCCTCGGGCACGGCCGGGGTGCTCGAGCTGGCGCGGGTGCTCCACGCCCAGGGACCGCGCGCGCGCTCGATCGTCTTTGCCCATATGGCGGCCGAGGAGATGGGCCTGCTGGGCAGCTATTTCTATGCCGAACACCCGGTCTGGCCGCTTGAGACGACCGTGGCGGACATCAATATCGACATGCTGCCGTTGTCGCCGCCGACGCGGGACATCGCCATCTTCGGCTACGGCCAGACCACGCTGGAGGATGATCTGGCGCGCCTGGCCGAACCCGAAGGCCGGGTCGTGACGGACGACGGCCGGCCGGATGAGGGCTTCTATTACCGGTCGGACCACTTTCCGTTTGCACTGGCGGGCGTACCGGCCCTGATGGCATGGCACGGTGTGGACTGGGACGAGGGCGGTCGCGCGGCCGGTGAGCCGGCCTATCGTGCCCAATGGTCGACCTACTATCACCAGCGTGCCGACGCGTGGTCGGCCGAGCTGGACTGGCGCTCGGCGGTCGAAAACCTGACCCTGCTGGAGGCCCTGATCGGCGACCTGGCCGATGGTCGGCAGTGGCCGGGCTGGAAGCCGGGTTCGGAATTCGCTGCCGCGCGAGCGGCCACGGACGCCGCGCGTCAGTGAGGCTGCGCGCCCTCACCGGAGACGGATCGCCGCCGGTCCAGGGCAGCTATCCTCAAGCCGTCGAGGTGACGGAGGCCTCACGCTGGCTGTTCCTGTCAGGCCAGGTTCCGGTCGCGCCGGACGGGGCGCTGGCGGCGGATTTCGAGGGGCAGTGCCGACAGGTCTGGGCCAATATCGAGACCCAGCTGACCTCGGCGGGGATGACGCTCGACAATCTGGTGAAGGTCACGACCTATCTGTCGGATCGACGGTCCTCGCTGGAGAACCGCCAGGTTCGGCTCGAGGTTCTGGCCGGACGCCAGCCGGCCCTGACGGTGATCATCGTCGACCTGTTTGAAGAGGGTTGGCTGGTCGAGATCGAGGCGGTGGCGGCGGCTTGAACCGGCCCGGCGACAGGGCGAGCGGTCGGACTCGCATAGTCTCGGGCTTTGGGACATCTTCGAAAAGGCTGAACGGAGGTGGGAGCCTGCCATGAGAACACCCTTTCTGATTGGATGTTGCGCGTTGCTGGCGGCGTGCCAGCCTGCGGCGGATCAGGCGACCGACGCCAAGGAAGACGCGGCCCAGGAGGCGACCTCGTCTGGTGCGCGGGCCCCGGCTGCTGAGCCGCCGCCGGCCTATATCGGCACCTGGGTCGCCGACCTGAGCTGGTGCCAGAACACGGTTGGACCCGAACGGCCCATCGAGGTCACGGCCACCGAGTTTCGCGGCTACGAGAATACCTGCCAGATCGTCGATGTGGCCCAATCCGCGGACGGCTGGGAGGCGACCTTCAACTGTCAGGCCGAGGGGCAGGCCTCAACCCATCCGGTCGGCATCGAGGCCGATGCCAATCGGCTGGAGATAAGCTGGCGCAATGAGGGCTATTCGGTCGAGTGGCGGCGCTGTCCGGCCTAGCCAGGGGGCGGCTCAGCTGAGGGTTCGGTGGGCCCCGCGCCCCCTGTCGCAGCCGCTGGATCGGGCGCGATCACCGGTGCGGGCACGGGATCGCGGTCCAGCGCCAGGTGAATGAGCGGCAGACCCTGAACTACCGAATCGAGGGTATTCAGTCGCCCTCCCAGCAGCCGCTGATAGATCCAGTAGGCCGCGACGACCTCCTCGACATATTGGCGGGACTGCGACACGGGAATGTTCTCGATGATCAGCAGGGAATCGGCGTCGGCCCCCAGTGCACGCCTGGCCTCGATGACCGGACGGGGGCCGCCGTTGTAGGCCACGATGGCGCGCAGCAGGTCGCCCTGGATGGCGTCCATGGTCATGACGTTTTCGACGTACATCTGGCCCAGGCGCATGTTGAGGGCCGGGTCGAACAGCAGCGTCGGTTCGCGCCGGAACGCCGCGTTGCCGGCCAGCTCGGCGGCCGTGGCGGGCATGACCTGCATCAGACCATAGGCTCCGGCGCCCGAGCGGGCCTGCGGATTGAACCGGCTCTCCTTGCGGGCGATGGCATAGACCAGGCCGCGCGGCAGGGAAAAGCCGCCCTGGGGCTGCAGGTCCGGCATCGGATAGTCGTCGGCATTGATCTGGCTGGTCCGCTCGAGGCCCAGGCGATAGGCGAGGCTCTCGCCCAGGATGGCCCATTGCAGACGTTCGCCCTGGGTGGGCGCATTGAACATCGCCAGCCGGAACTCTTCGATCGCATCCTCGGATCGTCCGACCTGGGCGAGGGCGGCAACGCGCCGCGCCACCGGATTGGCTGCGACAAAGGCCGCCGCCGCCGCCTCATCGACCTCTGGCGCCGCATAGACCACCGTATTGGCCGGCGGGGTCATCCAGGGCGCATTCAGGATGAGCGGTTCGGATCCCAGTTGTCGCATGGCGATCTGGCCGTAGAAGGTGGTCGGCCAGCGCGCCGCCAGTCGCAAGTAGTCGGTCGCCTGTTGCGGACGGCGATCATGGATCAGTGCGCGGGCCGCCCAGTAGCCGGCCCCGGCGCGAATCCAGCCGCTTTCCGAAGGGTCGATCGCGACACGCTCGAAGGCCTGGAAGGCGTCGGCATACTGCCCCAGGCGGTAGGCGGCCATGCCGGCGACCCAGTAATCGCCCTGGATCTGGCCGACCTCCCAGGCGCGTTGAATAAATCCGTCATTCAACTGATGGCGGGCTTCCCGCTCGCGAAATTCGCCCATGCCCACAGAGGCCTGATAGGCCCGCATCGCCGCCATCGTCGGCGGAAGCCGCGGCTCGGATTCGCCCGGCGGAATCCGACGCACGGCCAGGGCATAGGCGCGCGGCGCATCGGCGAGATCGCCATATTGGTTCAGCCAGGCCGACAGTTCGCCGTAGGAGGCGACATAGTCGCGGTGAAACAGGATCTCGAACTGAAGTTGACCATACAGGGTGTGGTCCGACACGCGCCCGGCGCGGTCCAAAGCAGCGGCAAAATCGCCGCGGCGAACGTCGCTGAAGGCGGACCGGTAGGCCGCCTCGTCCGCTTCGCTCAAGGGGCGGGGTTCGGCAACGGCGGCCGTCGCCATCAGGAACAGCCCCGCAAGAGCAGCCACGGCGCTGCACAGACTACGCATTCGGATCGACTCCACCCCTGGATATCTCAGGAGTCTAGCGAGGGCGGCGCGAGCGCGGCAAGGCGCTCGGACAGCGACAAAAGGTCCTGCCAAGCTTTGGCTTTTTCGCGCGGCTGCCGCAACAGATAGGCCGGGTGCAGCATTGGCAGGGCGGGATAGCTCTGCCCCCCCTCGGCAGGTCGCCAGTCGCGCCACTGGCCGCGCAGCTTGAGGATACCCTCATCGGCCTTGAGCATGAACTTGGCCGAGGCTCCCCCAACCAGGACCAGAAGCCGGGGACGGACCAGGGCGATGGCTCGCTCCACGAAGGGGGCGCAGACCATCTGTTCCTCCAGCGTCGGTGTCCGGTTGCCCGGTGGCCGCCAGAAGACCGTGTTGGTGATGAAGACCTCGTCTTTCATGTCGATGGCCGCCAGCATGCGGTCTAGCAACTGACCGGCCTTGCCGACGAAGGGCTGGCCCCGCTGATCTTCGTCGGCTCCGGGGCCTTCACCGATCAGCATGACCCCGGCATCGGGCTTGCCGCGCGAAAACACCGGCTGGCGCGCGCCCATCCTCTTCAGTGGACAGCCCTCAAAGGCCGATATGGCCGCAGCCAGGGCGTCGAGGGTCTCGGCCTCGGCGGCACGGGCCCTGGCGTCTGCGACGGCGGCAGCGATGTCCGGCCCTGAATCAGAGGCCGGGACAGACGTTCCGGCGACCACCGACGGGGCCCGCCGAACGGGCTGGGGGACATGGATCCGGTCGATCGGCGTGTCTTCGACACACACCTCCAGCCCCGCGTCCCGCCAGAAGGCGAGGGCGCTTTCCAGCTCCCGGTCAGGTATCGCGGCCTCGCTCGACGTCATCGCGGCACAGGGATAGTCCTTGACCGCCCCGGCGTCACCTTCCGATAACCGTTCAACAGAAAAACTGGCGCGCTACGGGATTCGACCGACATGACTGAGCAAACGCGCGAAGGCGGTGCCAAGGATGCCTGGCAGGAAGCCGTCATCGACAAACTGCCCGCCGCCGA
>Ga0209573_1005188_pt1 | contig 11964 bp, 5 predicted proteins | sample TNRBio252014_DNA_FD_185870 | JGI IMG/M metagenome (GOLD analysis project Ga0209573, IMG submission 185870) | Wastewater treatment Type I Accumulibacter community from EBPR Bioreactor in Madison, WI, USA - TNR Reactor_6/25/2014_ DNA (SPAdes)... | ecosystem: Engineered > Bioreactor > EBPR >...
GCTGCGCCAGCCCGTGAGCAAGTGGCCGCGCATGTTGAAACCCGTTTCGCTCAGCTCCACTCCCAAGTTCACCGTCTCCATTATTGCTTAACGGCATTGAGTTTAGGCGGCTCTGGGCGAGGGGTCAATGCGCACCCTTCCCAGAACCGGCTGTAGCCCGGCAGTACTTTCTTTACTCCATCAGCTCCGCGAGCCGTGAGCCCTCGACGCGGACGACCCAGTTTTCGATGTTTTTGATCTGCTCGGTCTCTTCGTCGTAGCTGCGCTCGACGCGGCATTGCACGACGGTGTCGGCGTGCTGAAACATCGTCGGGAGGCGGTCTTCGGGGAAGGCCATGATGAGCTGGAGGCCGAAGTTTCGCGCGAGGGCGAGACAGTCGTCGATGCGGTCGCCGCTGAGCTTGCTGAAGGCTTCGTCCATGACGACGAGGCCGAGATTTTGCGGGTCATCGCGACGACCGAGGTCATACACGCGGCGGAAGGCGGCGAGGGTGGCGACGAAGAAGGGGGCTTGGTTTTCACCACCGCTTTGCTTCTTCGCGCTCTTGTTGAGGCTGATGGCGGCGGCATCGCCACGACCGGCGGGCTTGGCTTCGATGTCCCAGTGGTGGTAATAGCGGTAGTCGAGCATGCGCTGGTGGCGCTTGTCCTCGGGATTGTCGGCGGCGTCGATGGCGGCCATGAGCTCGGCCTTGGCTCGCTCGATGTCCTCGCGGCCGGCGACGTTGAAGAGCTCCATCTCGCTGCCGCTGGGCAGGCCTTTTTCGACGAGCGTCCAGATGGCGCTGTGGGCCTTGTCGGCACGGCTGGTGAGCTGGTAGCGCCATCCGCCGATCTCGTGATCCATGGCGCGGTTCAGCTCGCGCTTGGTGCGGTCGGCCTCGCTGAGCTTTTCACGCAGCACATCGAGCACCTGATGCTGCAAACGATCCTCCCATTCCTTCCGCGCTTCATCGGCGGCGGACTTGAAGCGCTCGAGTTCGTGCGTTTCGAGGTCTTCGCGGCGCTGGTCAAAGGCGGCATTGTCCTCCGCGTCGGAGTCGAGAGCGTCGCCGAGGTCAGCGTGCACGGTGATGAGTTCGCGGCGCTGCTCATCACGCAGGCGGCGTGCCTCTTGAGCGCGGCTTTTGAGCTGCAAGGCGAGCGCGGCGGCCATTTCGATGGATTTGCGCCAGCTCGTGGACTTTTGGCGTTCGGCGGTGATGCGGGCGGTGATCTCGTCGTCGGAAAAGCCATGCACGAGCATGCGCGAGGCCTGGCGACCGATGCGGGTCTGCTCCTCCTGGAAAACATCCTCCTGGATAGCTTCTTCGAGCCGTGACTGATCGAGCGTAAAAGCGGTGATAGCGGATTTGAGGCCGCCGATGCGCTCGTGGATGCCTTTGAGCGTGGCTTTTTGCACGCGGAGATTTTCCATGGCCTTCACATGGTCCGGCGTGGCGAGAAGATCCCAGGTGGCTTGCATCTCGCGAAATTCCTCGCGCAGTTTCGGCAGGCGCTGGACCTCATCGGCACCTTCGGGCGCGGTGAAGCGATCGAGATGGCCTTCAGCGCCGCGGTTTAAAAACGCGCGGAGGTCATCGCAATCGCTGCGCACTTCCTCGATCACGGCGTCGGTCTCGCGAAGTTCGTTTTCTCGCAGGTCGCGGAGCCGACGCAGGCCTTCCTCGCCGAGAGTGAGTTCCTTTTCGGGCGTGAGCTTCACGCGACGCGGCGGGTCTTTGAGCCAACCATCGAGCGAGAGGGCACGTTCGTGTTTGTCGAGTTGCGCGGCCTTGTTCACGGCCACGATGCCGCCGAGCAGGTGATCGAGCACCTGACCGGCCACGTCGTGCTTGGTTTCAACCATCTCACGCAGGGAGCCTTTGAGGACCTTCGCGGAGGCTTGCGCGGCTTCGTCGGGATGAATGAGCGGCTCGTGGGGATTTTGCGTCTGCTGCGCCTGATCCCAAGCGGCGCGGAAGTCCTCTGGAATAACGGCGCGGCGATGAATGCCAAGCACGATCTCGATGAGCGGCCACCATTTTTCCGCGCTGGCCTTCACCTCGACCACGCGACCGAGCGCGAGGGCTTTTTGTCCGCGGGAAAGCAGCGCATTGAGCAGCGGCGAGGGCGTGGCGTGGCCTTCACGGAGCTGCGCGAGGTCTTTGTGCAGCGCGGCCTTGCGCAGCTCATGCTCGCTGAGGCGGGCCAGCACGGGCTGGAGCTGCTCGTTCGCCTCGTCTTTGAGCCTCATGTAGGCACACGCGGTGTCACGGGCAGCGGCGAGGGCGCGGCTCTCGTCCTTGTGCTGCATCGCGGAGATGGCGGCGGAGGCCTCGTCGAGATTTTGCAGGCTGAGGCGCGACGCGTGCAGCGTCCAGTCCTGCCAGCGGCGGAGATGGGCGCGAATGCGCTCGTGCAGGCTGCTGGAGGCCGCGTTGAGCCGTTCGATCTCGCTTTCAAGTTCACGGCGACGGCGGTCGATTTCTTCGAGCTTGAAGGCCTTGTCACCGAGCGCGGCGCGGGCGGATTCCTCGGCGTGTTCGAGGCGTTCGCGCTCGCGGATGGCCTGCTCGTGCGCTTGCAGGTTCTCGGCGTGCTCGGCGCGTTTGTCTTCGAGTTCGGCGCGGCGGCGGTTGAGGCCTTCGAGCGCCTCCTCGTGCTTCAAAGCATCGCTGAGGTGCGAGTAGAGCGCGGACTCGCGCTTCGACGTGAGCCAGTCCTGATGATGCGCGGAGATGCGCTTCAGGCGCTCGAGCTGGTCGTGCATCTTTTCCAGGCGCTCCTGCGCCCGACGATGCGCATCGACGCTGGCCTTCACCGCCTTCACATCCGGCATGCCGGGCTCGAGCAGGAACTCGCGCACGAATTTTTCGAAGTTGCTCTCCGGCTCGAAGGCCATGGCGCGGGGCAGCGTCTTCGCCATCTGCTCGGCGTCGAAGCCGAGGTGACTGCGCAGCGCCATCTCATCGCGATAGGTCTGCTGGCGGTCCCACACATCGCCGTCGAGCTCGCGCTTCACGCGGGTGCGAAACTCGTCCTCGGGCAGGAACTGCATCGCCTGCGGTCCGGCGTCGCTGTTGAGGAAGTCCTGCCACGCGAGGCGGCGTCCGGCTCGGAACCAGACCGTGGAAGCTTTCGCCGAGGAGCCTTCATACTCGATGCGTGCGCCCCAAGTCTCGCGACGCGGCTCGGTTTCGCCCGATTGCAGCGGCCAGGTGAACTCCAGCGCGGCGAGCGTGACGCTGCTGGGCCGCAGGTAGCGCTCCGCGCCGTCGCGACCGGTCGTGTTCGTGTCGCACAGGCAGTAACCGCGTAACGAGCGACCGCTGCCCGCGCCGGCGGCGGCCTTGTTGAACTTGCTCTGCTGCTCGCCGAGCATGACGAACTGGATGAGATCGAGCAACGCGCTCTTGCCGCTGCCATTCGCGCCCGTGATGAGCGAGAGGCCGGTCACGTCGATGAACTGGCGGTAGCCATACCAGTTCACCGCGAGGATGCGGCTCAAGGTGATGCGTGGAGCGCTCATGCGGCCCCCTCCTCACCTTCCGCGTTGTCTTTGACCGGCTGATACTGCTCCACGCGCTGCTGCCACGCGGCGATGTCATCAAACGGGATCACGCGGGCCAAAGAGGGCAAAATCTCGATCTGCATCTCGCCAAGCTGGGTCATGCCTTCGGGCCTTGATGTGCGAATGAGGCGATGATGGCGCAATTTAGGGATGGCCGCCTCAATTTGACTTGGGCTTGGTGGTTCGATTCGGTCGAAATACACTTTCAGAGCGGACCAGAGTTGATCCACGGTCACGATGACCGCCTCCTGGCTGCCGGTGCTGATTTCATCATCGTAAAGCCGCCAGAGAGCGAGGAGCACCAACGTCTCATGTTTATCAAAACGGTCCAAAAGCAGGCACGACTCCGTGCGCGGCCTCGCCTGCAGCAGCGAGCGCTCCTCATCGACGATCAACTCCAGCGCCAGCGGCGCGAGGTAGTCCTCCACATGCGTGCGGTAGTGGTCGCGGGCCAGCAGATACAACTCCCGCCCACCACCCTCATCGCCGAGTAGCACCCCGCGCCCCAGCAACTCCGCCAGCACCTCCCGCAGCGCCGCGCGATCCGAATCCGGCACCTCACTCCAAAAGGAGCGCGGCCAAAGCGGATCGGAGGTGGTGGAGGTCATGGGGGCGTGAGAGGTAGAACAGGGCGGGTGTGAGGCAAGCGCCAACACGAACGTTGACGTGGTGACGCCATGATTGTAGCCTCCAGCATTCGTGAACTCAGAAAAAAAACAGCTTCAAACGCACCCGCTTCCGGCCACGGCATCAAGGGGCATTCGCTTGAAGCCTTCCGTGACCGACTACGTGACGTTTGCGGCGACGACAGACAAAGTGCTGGGCGTGATCGCGCTGGACGGACCGCGCACGAAGCCCAACAAGCGCATGCTCTGGCTTGCGAACTCGAAATCCTGAGAAAATCGGATCAGACCTTCGAGGAGTTTCGAAACACCAACCCCGAGTTGCGCTGTGGCACGGAGCATCTCATCGAGTTCGACGACGAGGCTGGACGTGTGGTGAAGATCACCCTGCCGCCCAAGTTTGGGCTGATTCCTGCGGTTATCTCGGTTCCCCAGGTCAATTTGCGGGATGATCCGGCCATCCTGCCTTTCCGACAGGAGATTGGCTTCATTCACGCCAACCCGCTCGAATATCTGGAGAGGTGGATGGCCGCAAACGAGGTTTTTGAAGATGATGTGCGACTTACCTCGGTGGTCGAATGGGCGGATGGCCGCGTCTCTTTTGCCATCAGCCAGCCGCAGTATCACGGCCAGCCTGCGTCAGACCGCGAAATCGAATCTTACTTCACTCAGGCTGGCTGGACCCGCATTCTCGACCGCACCGGACATCTGCTTTTCTTCAACTACGCCTTCAACGTGCTCGCCATCGACGCCCTGCCTCGCAATTGCTACATCAAGGACGGCCAGCTTCTTCCCTTCGATGTGATCCTCTGCAGGCCGGATACCGAATTGGAGGACTTCCTGAAGCTTTATCCCGAATGACTCACCCCTCCCGCGTGATCTCAAACCGCTCCACGCGGTGCCCGGCGATCTCGTCGTGCTCGAGGATGTGGGGTTCGAGGCCGTTGCGGCGACGGAGGCCATCCACGCTCCAGCGGACGCGTTTGCCGGCCAAAGCGGGGGCGTGCTCGTAGGCGACGGCGGCCAGGAGATCGAGCAGGTCGTCCGTGGTTTCGAGCGTGATGTCCTCGGTGCTGGTGGAGCGGCCTTTGGAGGGCAAAAGCTTCGCGACGAGTCGCGCGGCACGCTGCGGCGTGAGGGCGAGACGCTGGCGCTCCTTCCACGAGGCGAGCACGTCGTCCTCGCTTTGTTTCGAGGCACCGGTTTCGCTGAAACGCAGATCGACGGGCGATTTCGTGCGGCGTGGTTTGTAGAGCGACTCGGTGCCGTAAAAGAAGCGCGTTTCGACACAGCGCGGGGCGAAGTCCGCAGGCTGGCCGGAGAACTCCGAGAAGCGACCGCCCGCATGCGCGGCATTGATCGCATCGCAGTAGGCTTTGACGATTTCTGGCCTGCGCCCACGCAGCTCCGTTTGGTAGCGGTAACGCTGCTGGCTGAGGCGGTTGAAGGCGGCCATGCGCAGGTCGATGGCCTCCGCGCGGCGTTTTAGGCCGCCGAGATCCCGCTCCAAGCGCGTGAGCGCCGCCACCGCGTGGTCGTAAGCGTCGCCGTCCTCGTAACCGTAGTGCTCGCGCAGGCCGGTGGCGAGGCGTTCGCGCATGAGCGGATCGTCGTGGCACTCGGAGACGGCGCTGCGGGCGTTTTCGATGCGGGTGAGCAGTCCGCCGCGACGCAGCGCATCGTAGCAGACCATGTGCTGCCCCTGGCCGAACTCCTCGTAAAGCAGGTTCAGCGTGTCCGCAGCCGTGGCGGTCTGTCTTTGCCGCTGCTCAAAGCTGGTGACGATTTTTTCCACCGCATGAAGCTGCTCGATCGCACGCTCCAGACGCTGCGTGAGGTCGGTGATGGTCGAGCGGAGCTGGTCGGGCGGCTGGATCTGCGGATCGAGCACGCCACGCTCCTCCAGCGTCTGGCAAAGGCCACGCAGCGTGTCCGCAAAGGTCTTGAGCTCCGCCACGCGGTCCTCCGCGAGGTCCCGCAGCATGCGCATGAGTGGCCGCAGCCCCGGCGTGATCACCGCCCAGCGCTCATGCAGCCCAAGCGTCTGATCTTCCAGCCAACCCGCGGCGATGAGGCGATTAAAGAACTGCCCCGCCCGCTGCCGTGCGTCCCGCAGCGCCGCGCCCTCATCCACATCCAGCAGCGACAATGGATGCCGCGCGATGACTTCCTTGATGATTTCAATCGTCTCCCGCTGCGAGAGCCTGCCCGCCTCGCCCGCCTCGTCGATCAACCGATCCGCGCAATCCACATACACCGGCGCCGAAGGCCGTGCCAACGGCCGGAAAAAATCCGCCGAGACGCTGCGGCTGAGTCGAGTGCTGAGGGATTCGGGAGGCATGCGTGGCCGCGCACCATGGGGAGACTTCACGACGAGGCAACCCTGCCATCTCCGCCACCCGGCATGGACGATCCAGCCCTCGGGTCTGAAAGCGCAAGGATTGCGCTCGGCAGGCCGTTTTTTGCGTTCTTAAACCACTCACTCTGCCTATGAAGCTGCGTCTCATCGCCTCCGCTCTCGTTTTGTCTTCTGCCGCCTTTGCCCAGGCGCCAAAGAAGGACGAGGGCATCGACCCGAACAAGCCGGTGTCTTTCTACAAGCACATCCGCCCAATTTTTCAGGCGCAGTGCAATGGCTGCCATCAGCCGGCGAAGAAGAAGGGTGATTACATCATGACGGAGTTCGTGGCGCTGCTCAAAGGCGGCGAGGAAGGCCATGCGGTGGTGCCGGGAAAGGCGGCGGAGTCGAATTTGCTCAAGCTCATCAAACCGGACGAAAAAGGCAAAGCGGAGATGCCGCAGAAGGCCGATGCGCTGCATGCGTCGCAGATCGCGCTGATCGAGCGCTGGATCAATGAAGGCGCGAAGGACGACACGCCGGCCACGGCGAAGGCGCAGTATGACATGGCGCATCCGCCGGTTTACGTCACGGCTCCGGCGGTCACGTCGCTCGAATACTCGCCGGATGGCACTCAGATCGCCGTCGCGGGTTATCATGAGGTTTTGATCCACAAGGCCGATGGCAGCGGAATCGTGGCGCGTCTCGTCGGACTCGCGGAACGCATTCAGAAGCTCGCGTGGTCGCCAGATGGGAAGAAAATTGCGGTCACGGGCGGAAGCCCGGCGCGCATGGGTGAAATTCAAATCTGGGACGTGGCGGCAAAGAAACTGGAGCTGTCCAAATCGCTCACGTTTGACACGATTTATGGCGCGAGCTGGTCGCCGGATGGCAAGCAGCTCGCGTTTGGCTGCGCGGACAATGCGGTGCGGGCCATCGACACGACCACGGGCAAGGAAACGCTGTTCATGGGCGGTCACAGCGACTGGGTGCTCGACACCGTGTGGGGCGTGGACGGCAAGCACGTCGTCTCTTGCGGTCGCGACATGAGCGTAAAGCTCACCGAGGTCGCCACGATGCGTTTCGTCGATAACGTCACCTCCATCACGCCGGGCGCGCTCAAGGGCGGCGTGCAGGCGCTCGCCCGGCATCCCACGCGCGATGAAATCCTCATCGGCAGCACGGACGGCATTCCTCAAATTTACCGCATGAACCGCATCACCGTCCGCAAGATCGGTGACAACGCGAACCTCATCCGCAAGTTCCCCATCATGCAGGGCCGCATCTTCGGCGTCGATTTCGCGCCGGATGGCAAACGCATCGCCGCAGGCGCCTCGTTTGAGGGCACCGGCGCGGTGAACATCTACAGCAGCGACTACGACAGCACCATGCCCGACGCGGTGAAGAAAATCGTCGAAACTGTGAACGGCAAAGGCAAGGAACTCGACGACTACATCACCAAGGACGTGAAGCAGCTCAGCTCGACGCCGATTCCTTGCGGCATCTTCAGCCTCTCCTTCTCGCCCGATGGCAAAACCGTCGCCGCCGCAGGCCAAGACGGTCAAATCCGCCTCATCGACGCCGCCACGGGCAAGATCGCGAAGGAATTCGTCTCCGTGCCGCTGGTGAAGGAAAAAATCCTCGCCGCCAGCGATGTGATCGCGGACGACACCGTGCGCGTCGATGTGAAGAAGGACGACAAGGTCGAAACGCTGCACCCCGGCCCCACCGTGGCCTCCATCGAAGTCGAACCGGCCGCGATCAAGATCGGCAAGCCCTCCGAATACGCGCAAATCCTCATCACCGCGAAGATGAGCGACGGCACCCGCGCCGATGTCACCCGCATGGCTAAAATCACCGCCGCGAAAGGCGATGTCGTGAAGATCGACGAGCGCGGCATGGTGCGCCCTGACAAAGACGGCGCGACCGCCGTGAACATCAGCTTCATGGGCCGCACCGCCAGCGTGCCTGCGAACGTCAGCGGCCTGAATGTCGCCCTCAAACCGGATTACGTCCGCGACATCATGCCCATCACGTCGAAGCTCGGCTGCAACGCCGGCACCTGCCACGGCGCGAAGGACGGCAAGGCCGGCTTCAAGCTCTCACTGCGCGGTTACGATCCGATTTACGATGTGCTCGCCTACGCCGACGAGCTCGCCGGTCGCCGTGCAAACGTCGCCTCGCCAGAGCATTCGCTCATGCTGCTGAAAGCCAGCGGTGCCGTGCCGCATGAAGGCGGCCAGCTCACTGTGCCCGGCGAGCTTTATTATGAATCTCTCAAAGCTTGGATCAGCCAGGGCGCGAAGGTGAACCTCGCCACGCCGCGAGTCGCCAGCATAGAGCTTTCGCCGAAAAATCCGGTCATCGAGCGCATCGGTGGTCGTCAGCAGCTTCGCGTGATTGCTCGTTATGCCGATGGTTATGTCAGAGACGTGACTGCCGAGGCCTTCCTCGACAGCGGCAACGGCGACGTGATCGAAGCCGACAAAAAAGGCCTCATGACCAGCCTGCGGCGCGGTGAAGCACCGATCCTCGCCCGCTTTGAAGGCGCTTACGCCGCCACCACGATCACCGTCATGGGCGACCGCACGGGCTTCGCTTGGAAAGAGCCGGAGAAGTGGAACAAGATCGACGAACTCGTCGCCCAGAAATGGCAGCGCATGAAGATCGAGCCCAGCGGCCTGTGCAGCGACGAGGATTTCTTCCGCCGCATCCACCTCGATCTCACCGGCCTGCCGCCGAAGCCCGAGGAAGTCGTCGCCTTCATTGCCGACAAACGTGATCTGCGCACGAAGCGCAGTGAGGTCGTTGATAAGCTCATCGGCAATCCCGACTTCGTCGAGCATTGGGCCAACAAATGGGCCGACATGCTCCAGGTGAACTCCAAATTCCTCGGCACCGAGGGCGCGACCGGTTTGCGTGCGTGGATCAAGCAGCAGGTCTCCGACAACACGCCGTATGACCGCTTTGCGTATCGCATCGTCACCGCCACCGGCTCGAACAAGGACAATCCGCCCGCCGCTTATTACAAGACGGTGCGCACGCCGGAGGAACTCGTCGAAAACACCACGCACCTGTTCCTCGCGACCCGATTCAACTGCAACAAGTGCCACGACCATCCCTTCGAGCGCTGGACGATGGACCAGTATTATGAAACCGCGTCCTACTTCGCCCAGATCGACCTCAAAGGCGATCCGCAGGCCAAAGGCGCCACCATCGGCGGCACCGCTGTCGAAGGCGCGAAGCCACTGTATGAAATCGTCGGCGACAAAAAAGATGGCGATGTGATGCACCTGCGCACGAACAAACCCGTCGCGCCGAAAGTGCCCTTCGATGCCGAACTCGTCAGCAAGACCGCCACCACACGCCGCGACCAGTTTGCCACCTGGATGACCAGCTCGGAGAACGATTACTTCGCCATGAGCTACGCCAACCGCATCTGGGGCTACCTCACCGGCACCGGCGTCATCGAGCCGCTCGATGACATCCGCGCCGGCAATCCGCCGAGCAATCCTGAGCTGCTGCAATACCTCACGAACGAGTTCATCCAGAGCGGCTTCAACGTGCGCCACCTGATGAAGCTCATCGCCACCAGCCGCACCTACAATCTCAGCCTCGCCACCAACAAATGGAACGAGGACGACAAAACCAACTACAGCCACGCCAAAGCCCGCCGTTTGCCTGCTGAAGTGCTCTTTGACAGCGTCTTCGCCGTCACTGGCAGCATGCCAAACATCCCCGGCGTGCCCAAAGGCACCCGCGCCGCCGCTTTGGCCGATGCGCAGATCAAACTGCAAGACGGCTTCCTCACCAACTTCGGCCGCCCCGCCCGCGAAAGCGTCTGCGAGTGCGAACGCAGCAACGACGTCAATCTCGGCCCCGTCATGGCCTTGATGAGCGGTCCGACCGTCGGCGATGCCATCAGCGATCCGGGCAACGCCATCGCCAAGCTCACCGCGGAGATCCAAGACGACCGCCAGCTCGTCGATGCCATTTTCGTCCGCGTCATCAACCGCCACGCCACGCCCAAGGAAATCGACGCCGCCCTCGAAAGTATGGCCGGGCTCGATGAGGAGAACAAAGCACTCGCCGCTGTCGCGCAGGCCAAGGAAGCCGAGCAGAAGCCCCTCATCACCAAAGCCGAGCAGGAACGCCTTCTCGCCATCGACACCGCGAAGAAGGAACTCGAAGCCTACAAAGTCAAAATAGCCCCCGAAGTGAAGAAACAGGAGGAAGCCCGCCTCGCCGCCATCAAGAAGGCCGAAGGCACCGTGAAGGCCGCTTTTGACACCGCGCCCGCCAAGCAGCCGAATTGGGAGAACTACCTCGATCTCACCACCGAGTGGCATCTGCTCGATGTGAAGCCCGGCCGCGTCGGAGGCGTGGAAAAACTCGAAGTGCTGCCCGATGGCTCGCTGTTCGCCACCGCGCTGCCTGAAGGCAAGCAAACCAACGGCAACTACCAGCTCACCGGCAAATCGAGCCTCGCGGGCATCACCGCCATCAAGCTCGAAATGCTTCCCGATGACCGCCTGCCCAACAACGGCCCCGGCCTCGCTCCCGATGGCAATTTCGTCCTCGGCGAGTTCATCGTCACCACCGACGCCGCTGATGCGAAGCGCAAACGCGGCTCCGGCGTGGCCCAAACGCTCAAGAGTCCGAAAGCCGACTTCGAGCAGAAGGACTTCCCCGTCACCGAAGCGCTCAAAAAAGGCAATCGCGACCGCGGCTGGGCCGTCAGCCCTGAAGGCGGCTTCCGCCACGAGGCCACGTTCCAATTTGAGAAGCCGATCACGAACGAAGGGGGCACCAGCTTCACCGTCCAGATGACCTCCGCCTTCCAGAACGGCAAATACAACCCCGGCCGCTTCCGCCTCTGGGTCACGAACAGCCCCACCGTCCGCTTCGGCGTCCCCGCCGATGTCGCCGCCGCCCTGAAGGCCGCCAAACGCACCCCCGCGCAAACCTCCACCCTCACCGCCCACTTCCTGAACCAGTTCCGCGACTACCAAGGCCAGAAAAAGGTTCTCGCCGCCGCCAAAAAGCCCCTCGCCGTCGATCCCCAGCTCATCGCCCTCGAAACCAAGCACACCCAATCCCAAAACCCCATCGTCCTCGACCCCAAACTCATCCAACTCCGCCGCGACAGCGACCTGAGCGCCAAACAGCTCACCAACAAGCGCCTCACCGCCGCGCAGGACCTGGCGTGGGCCTTGATCAACTCACCAGCGTTCTTGTTTAATCACTAAGTAGCCACGTTGCATCTAGTCCTAATTGCTCTCATCTTGGTGAGTGAGCATTCTACACACAGACGAATTTCTTCGGGTTCATCCGGGAAGTTGGTGCGGAGATCAGGTGCCAGTGAGTATGTCTTTTGACTCATGGAGCGCGTAGATGCGCAGGTGGAGGAAGTCGATGTCGCGGTAGCCATAGGCCATGCGGGTGAGCCG
>Ga0209573_1005190_pt1 | contig 11960 bp, 8 predicted proteins | sample TNRBio252014_DNA_FD_185870 | JGI IMG/M metagenome (GOLD analysis project Ga0209573, IMG submission 185870) | Wastewater treatment Type I Accumulibacter community from EBPR Bioreactor in Madison, WI, USA - TNR Reactor_6/25/2014_ DNA (SPAdes)... | ecosystem: Engineered > Bioreactor > EBPR >...
ATGGCGCTTCGTTTCATTACGGGCAGAATCCGCTGCTGCATCACACGTATCGGTGGCTGGAACGTCGAGCGGCGGGATGGTGTGATCACTTCATCACGGTCTGCGATGCGATGATCCGGCAGTACGTTGCCGCGGGCGTGGCTCCGGCGGAAAAATTCACCACGATCTACAGCGGCATGGACGTGGAGTCGTTTCAGAAGCCGCGTCGTTCGCCGCAGGAGATTCGATCGGCGTATGGACTGACATCCGATGACATTGTGATCGGCAAAGTGGCGAGACTGTTTCATCTGAAGGGACATGAGTATCTGATCGAGGCGGCGCCGGCGGTGATCCGCAGCGAATCACGAGTTCGTTTTCTGCTGGTTGGCGATGGAATTCTGCGCGAGTCTCTGGAGCGGCGCATTGCCGAGCTGGGACTGACGCAGCATTTTCGTTTTGTGGGTCTTGTTCGACCGGAGGAAGTGACCGATTATCTGCATGCAATGGATGTCGTTGTTCACACCAGCGACTGGGAAGGACTGGCTCGAGTGCTGCCGCAGGGACTGCTGGCCGGCAAACCCGTGATCAGTTTTAACATCGACGGAGCCAGCGAAGTCTGTATTCCGGAAGTGACCGGGTTGCTGGTGGAGCATCGCAGCATCGGGCAACTGGCAGAGGCCATGATTCGGCTGGCCAACGATGCGGATCTGCGGACACGGCTGGGAAGTGAAGGACGAAAGCGATTCACGGAGCAGTTTCGTCATGAGTTCATGACGTCGGAAATCCGAAAGGTCTATCAGAAAGTTCTGACAGATCGAAAATCGCGGCAGAAGGAAAAGACGTGATCATTCAATCGAGAGTTGCTGCGGATGTTCGAGGTTCCGGACTGGCCTGGCTCCGGGGGGCGTGGTGACGTCGATGTCAGACGGAATGCTGCTGGTTCCTGCTGCGGCCACAGGCGGTTGTATTGCCGTGGGCAACTTCGATGGAGTCCATCTGGGCCATGCGTCGATGCTGCGCGAATTGAAGGCCATGGCGTCCGCCAGCCGCGTCAAAGCGATCGCGGTGACGTTTGATCCGCATCCGATTGCTGTGCTGCGTCCGGAATTCACGCCTCCCATTCTGACGACGCTGAAGGAACGCAGTGCGTTGCTGAAGGCCTGCGGTGCTGATGACGTCGTTGTCCTGCCGGTGACTTCCACACTGCTGCAGATGTCGCCCGTTGAGTTCTTTGAAGAGATTGTCCTGAATCGCTTCCTTGCCGCCGGAATTGTGGAAGGCCCGAATTTCCATTTTGGCAGAGACCGCCTGGGCAACGCGAATGTGCTGCAGGATCTTTGCCGCCAGCACGGTCTGCGATGTCGGATCGTGACGGCCGTGGATTCCGGGACGGCCATGATTTCCTCCAGTCGTATCCGAGAACTGCTGTGTTCTCGAGCACTCAGGCATGCGGTGGAACTGCTGGGGCATCCGTATCGACTGACCGGAATTGTGACGCAGGGAGCAGGTCGCGGCCGGACCCTTGGTTTCCCCACCGCCAACCTGACAGACGTTCAGACACTGCTGCCCGCACATGGGGTGTATTGTGGTCAGGCTCAGATCGACGGACATGTGTATCCGGTTGCGACGAGTATCGGACCGAATCCAACATTTGGAGAGCACCGTGAGAAGATCGAATGCCACATCGATGGCTTTGCAGGCGATCTCTACGGACAGGATCTGAGTGTCGATCTGCTTCAGGAACTTCGACCGCTGCAGTCCTTTGAATCCGTTGACAAACTCTTTCAGCAGATTCAGATGGATGTGCAGACCTGTCGACAGATTGTCGCTGCTTCTCAATGATCCAGCGCGGGGGGCCACATAGCCCGACGAATCGCCCTTCAGAAATCCGTCAGAACATCGCCGGAATTTTGGCAACCATTTCCCAAAACGACCGTGAATAGTCATCGCAGTCACACACGGTCGCTTTCCTGGGGAGATGGTCATGGCCAATCTGTATATCGGATGTCAGGGACTGGAAGTTGTCAATCTGCAAAAGGCTCTGAATCAACAACTGTATCCACGCCCCGGTCTTGCAGAAGACGGGATCTTCGGTCCACTGACCAAAAACGCGGTCAAAGCATTTCAGCGTCAGGCCGGGCTGAGTGATGACGGAATTGCCGGCCCGATGACCAAAGCCGCGCTGGGACTTCCCGACAACGGCGTTGCGTTTACTCATAAAGTGCGGCTGCATTTCCGCAGTCTGGAACTGACCGACATCTACTTTGAAACCATCCTTTCAAGTACTCAGGCGGTCTATGCTCCGTATGGGATTCGCGTCGAGTATGGTTCCGGCGAAAGCCTGATGCTTCCCGATGATCAGCGAAGACGTCTGGAGCAGGTTGATGGATCCTGTGGATGGACGGTCACGGGCGGTGAGTATCAGGAAATTCAGCAACTGGGCAGTCCTGTACCCGCCAATGATATTGCCGTTTACTTCATCAACCGGTTTTCTGTCGCGCTGAATGGCTGTGGCGGACATATGCCCAATCGTCCGGCCTGCATCGTCGCCAAGGCGGGATCTCGATGGTGTACGGCTCATGAAGTCTGCCATGTTCTGCTGGGCTCAACATTTCGCCCGGTCCATATCGAGGACGCTGCGAACCTGATGCATTCCGTCGATCTGGCCCGAGCGAACACTCCGAGACTGACGGATTCGCAGGTGCAGCAGATCAAGCGATCATCGTGCTGCCATCCGATCTGAGCCCGCTTTGTGCACCGGATTCGACGAAACAGGATTGGCGCGTCGGTGTCATTCACGTGCGGCACTGACGATGCGGCACAGTTCGACGTACCGGTCTCAATTCATCGAGTGCGCAGATCGCGAACGGGACAGACACGTTTCAGTTGTCGCGGCGCAGAAACCTACCCATCAGGTTCCAGCCTTCGGCGAATACCTGTGACGATGCGGCGGCCGATACTTCGCTGTAGTCGATGGATGTATCTGCAGGAATCCCGCTGCCACACATCGCGAACGGACAGTAACCATGACTATGGGTTCGCGTCCGCAGAAATGTGGGATGATCCGGGCAGACCAGAATGCGATAGTCGCCCTGAGTTTTCAGCCAATCATGCAGCGGGCCGACGATCTCACGATCGATACTTTCGACGGCTCGGATTTTTTCGTGCACGTGCCCTTCATGCGACGCTTCGTCCGTGGCTTCGACGTGAACCACAATGAAGTCAATCTCCGGTCGCTGCAACGCAGCAATGGCCGCGCGCCCCTTGGCACCGTAGTCAGTATCCAGATACCCGGTCGCACCCGGAACGTCAATCACTTCCCAGCCCACCAGTCGACCGATGCCTCGCAGCAGATCCACCGCGGTGATCACAGCACCTCGCACACCGAACCGTTCCACAAATGGAGGAAATGCCGGACGCTGGCCCAGCCCCCATAGCCAGGTCTGAGTGGCGGGCAGCTCTCCCAGAGCAATCCTCTGCTGGTTCACTTCCGCAGCTGCAAACAGAGTTCGGCTGCGATTCATCAGGGCGATCAGTTCATCAGCGCCGGGGCCGGTGGGAAGATATCCGGCAATGGGCTGATCCGTGATGTCATGCGGCGGAGTACTGTCGGTCTGATGGCTGAAGGGAGCCGCCGTGCCGCGAGATCGATAGATCAGCAGATTGCGATAGCTGACACCCGCATGAAACTTCCAGTGAGAATCTCCGCACTGATCCTTTTGCAGCAGACTGATCAGTTCGCGCGCGGCATCACTGGGATACTGTCCGGCAGTGAAGCTCGTCATCCGCTCGTCAGTGACGTTGACCAGATTGCAGCGGATGGCCCAGTCGCCGTCGTGCAGTTCAATTCCCTGCGCGGCAGCTTCCAGCGGAGCGCGACCGGTGTGGTACCGCAGCGGGCTGTACCCGAACAGGCTCATGGTGCCCACATCACTGCCCGACGGCATTGATGCGGGAACATTGTCAGTTCGCCCAACCACTCCCGCCGCTGCAATGGCATCCATATGCGGAATCCTGGCAGCCTGCAGCGGAGTTCGTCCGCCCAGCTCAGGCTGTGGTTCGTCGGCAACACCGTCGGGGATGATCAGCGCGAATTTCATGGTCAGTCAATCAGAGTCAAAAGCCACTCAGGGCATCCGGCAAACCTGCGAATGGAACGTTCGTTGTATGCCGTCATGCGCAGGGGAACAAGGCTGATGCCCACCTGCAGAAGGACGTGTCGAAATCGAGAGGCGAGCAACGGCGATCAGATCACTTCGCGGGTTTGAGTTCGATCAGCATGCCCGGAAGAAAGAGTTCCGGCAATGAATTGAGATCTCGATCATCCAGCAGGCGGCACTCCACATTCTCTTCTGCTGCGACACTTTGAATGCGGCGGATGGCGGTAACACATCCATAGGCCAGCCACATCCGACCGCCCGGCTTCAGATGCTGTCGCGCGCCTCTGACCAGCGAATCCAGCAGGACAAAATCCGGGTCATAAAGTGCAAACTGGTCGATGGATTCAGGTCGGTGATCTTCCCAGGGGGGATTCGAAATGATCAGATCAAACCGGGCGTCCGGCTCAATCACGGTCCAGGCACCCGGGGATCGACGCGGAACCAGGCGAACCTCCAGACGATCCCCAAACCCCATCTCCTTTGCGTTGAACTTCGCATTGCGAATGGCCGTCGGATTGATGTCCGTGGCAATGACTCGAGCTGCCCCGGCCTGGAGACAGCACAGCGAAATCAGTCCGGACCCCGTTCCGATCTCCAGCACATCGGATCCGGAAACAGACGCCGTCGAAAAGATCGTCTGACGCAGACTGGCTGTATCATCAGGTTCCCAGAAGACGGACTCCATCAGCGCGACGTCTTTGGGAAGTCCCGGTACAGAAACCCACCGGACGATCGGTGGCCAGGATTCGAATTCTGTTTCGGCAGTTTCCGGCGGGATAAACACAGAGTCCCTGCCTTCCATCGCTGTGGCTGACGGAATCTCCGCAGCTGCATCCGTGTTCTGTGCGCTACAACCAGTGAAGACCAGGTTGATCAACGCACTCAGCACGAACACACGGGCGGTTCGACTCGCCGAATGGCCCTGCCTCCACATAAGGGGATTTCCGTTGTCCACTGTGCTCTGGAGTGAGATGCCGCGTCCGGGTTCCGGACTCCAATTCGCTCAATTAACCAGCCGAAAGGAATGAGCCACACAGGCACCGTCCCGTCGGACTGTACTGGCTGCAGCGTGAGTTCAACAACCCGCATATCCGGGGGCAGACGATCCAATACCAAATGCGTCTGGATCACTCAGGCGGATCTGTTCCAGAGAAATGACCTGGCGGCCTCAGTGCTGCCGTTGGACATTATTTCCGAGAAATGCTGTGCGATTCCGTCCCGGAACCCGTTCTTGACATATCACCCCTGGTTTTCAATCTCCCTGCACCGGTACGGGAGAGAAACTCCGGCGGCAGGTTACTCGGGCCAGCGTTCAATCTGTACACGGGAGTTGCTGCATGTCTCGCGAAAATGTATCGATGGTGACCTTCAATGCCTCGGGCGATGACGAGCTGCAGGCGGTACAAATTTCTGTCGCAAAGGAACTGGCCATTGGCCGTGATGTGGTGGTCGTGTGCGAACGTGACATGCTGCGACGCGAAGAAATCCTGACCCTGGCTCAGCCTGCACTCAGCCAGGTCGGCCGAGTCGTCACGCAGTCCAGACCTCCTCGACTTGCCATTGTCGACAGCAAGACCTGCTGCACTGAGAACTCATTGCCTTCCAGCATTTCCCGAACCGTCCGATGCTTCCAGACCGTTGATGCGGCCATGACGTGGCTGCGACCTGATGTTGCTGCCGCGAAGAAAACGTTTCTGTACTTCACGGTGCCGATGGCGTCGCCTCAGGCTTCGGCTCAGGCTGGATAAGCTTTCTCGCAGCGCTGAGGAATCGACGCACCTGCGGACCGGAACGAGTCAACGTTGACGGCGGTTCAGGGACCGTGGCCAGCAGCGTGCGAGCCTCTTCGTGGTCTCCCATCTGCCAGCTTGCCATTGCCAGGATCAGCGGCAGCAACGGATCGACTCGATCGGGCGGTGTGCTGGCCGACACAATATCGAATGCCTTCCGGGCATACTCCCGCGCGTTCTCATAGTCACCCTGCTCGTAGAACGCTGTGGCCAGCGTGTGCAGGTAATTCGGCTGATCCGGATGCAGCAGCAGAGATTCACGAGAGAGCTCTGCTGCCTGTGCCGCGTTCTTCTGCGACGCAACCGGTGTCACCGAAAGAAACCAGGCAACATTGTTGAGCCAGCCGGCACGGGTCACCTTCGATGGTTTTGGATCCAGTTCGGCGGTGGCCGGCGCTGCCAGCCAGAGTGACGCTTCCAGCAGACGAGACATGATTCGCTCGGCATCGGCATGTCGTCCCTGTTCAGCCAGGTGGTCGCAGCGATCCGGCAGCCACAGCTGCATCAACACAACAAACTGTCGGTCTTCCTTAAAATTGTCTCGACCCGACAGAAGCCGCTCGGTCAGTTGATCCCAGGCAAGATCGACACCGCTGGCATCACCCAATGCAAACTGAGCATCCAGTTGTGCTGCCAGCGCTCCGATCAGGGCATTCTGATACTCAAACACCGTTGGAAACGCATCGGCGGCAGGCCTCAGCAATTCTGCAGATTCAGAGAACTCCTTCAGCGCTTCGGCCGGCTGACGACTTCGCATCAGAGCCTGGCCCCGACTGATGTATAGTCGCGAGAACAACGTACGATTTTCGTAGTTCAACGGAGCTCGTGCGAAGAGTTCCTGACGAATGGACATTGCTTCATTGAAGGCTTCAGCAGCCGGCTGGACCTGACCGAGTCGACTGAGGACAGTCGAATAATCATGAAGCACCAGAGCCAGCTCACTCTGCGTGGCATAGTCCGTCGGATTCCGGGACTGCAGATCCCGCAGCAGAGTAATGGCCTGATCGAATGTGGGCAGAGCCTCTTCAACTTTCCCCTGTCCCACCAGCACGGCGCAGATGTTGGTCAGAACATTCGCCTTTCCTCGCAGCAGTTTCACACTGTCCGGTTGCAGTCGCAGTTCGGCATCACCCGCTTCAAGACTTTTCCGGTATGAAACGAGTGCCTCCGTCGGACTGCCAATATCCTTCAACAAATTGCCGTGGACCCAATGGGTATAGGTCAGGTAACGATGAAGCTGCGGATCGTCGGGACTTTGATTCAGCTCTTCGATCAGCAGATCGGCTCCGCGCTGCAGCAGTTCGCGTGCTTTGGATGTTTCGCGCAGGACGCTGCGAATCTCGCCAGCTCGGACGAGTGTGAATGCCAGGGGGCGACGAAGTCGAGTACTGCTGCCATGAGACTTCTCAAGCTGATCGTACAGCTTCAGCGTTTCATCCAGAATGCGTCGACTGGTGGATTGCTGCTGAGGCGAATGACGAAGTTCAATTCCGAAGTTGGCCAGCGAATTGATGGCTGTCAGCGACTGATCCAAACTGAGTTCCGCCTGCTGCCTTGCAATCACGGCTTCCGAACGAGCGGCTTCAGCCAGAATTCGTTGCTGCTCGGCGGAATGCCGCTGCCGCTGTGCTTCATCTCGTTCGCGCAGCAATGCGTCCGATAACTGCAGCGCGAGATCTCGCTGGCGATTGGCTTCCAGCTCGCGCTGATTCGCACGGCGATTTTCCGTCAGCACACCTGTGACTCCCGCCGCGATCGCCAGAATCGTCAGCAGGGTCAGTGTGGCAACTGCCGGATGGCGGCGAATCAGTTTCCAAAGCCGCTCGGACACCTTCGCGGGCCGCGCCTGAATGGGTTCGCCCCGCTGAATGGAACGCAGATCGTTCGCCAGATCCTGCGCTGACGAATATCGCCTGGCAGGATTCTTCTGCAGACACTTCAGACAGACGGTCTCCAGATCCGCCGAAACTCGGGGCTGCAGTCGACGCGGAGGAACCGGTTCATCCGTCCGCACCTGTTCCAGCGTGTCAAACAATGTGGCCCCACGAAATGGCGGTCGCCCCGTCAGCAGTTCAAACAGAATGGCTCCCAGAGAATAAACGTCCTGAGCCGGGACGGCGTCATCACCGGTTCCGGCCGCCTGCTCCGGAGACATGTAACTGGGCGTGCCAATAACCTGGCCCGTTGCCGTCAGATCACTCTGATGTCCCAGAACTCGTGCCAGTCCGAAGTCACTGATTTTGACGGACAGCGACATCGTGGACGAAATCGAGGACCGCGATGCGTCTGCGGTTTCGGTCTGCGGAGTAAGTGACGAATCCGGTCGTTCTGTCAGCAGAATATTGGCGGGCTTCAGATCTCGGTGCACGATCCCGCGTTCGTGAGCAAACTGCGTGATCAGCGCGAGTTGCTCGACGATGCGGCAGGCTTCCAGAGGCGGCAATGGCTGCCCTTTCAGCCACTCATGCAATGTGCCTCCGGCAACGAACTCCAGTGACAAATACGGCAGCCCCTGATGTTCGCCGACTTCGTAGATCTGCACGATCCCCGGATGCTGCAACTGAGCAACCGCGCGGGCTTCCTGGCGGATTCGGGCCAGGACTTCCGGGCTGGCCATGCCTCCACCCAGCAGCATTTTCAGAGCCACAATCCGATTCAGAATCTGCTGTCGAGCCCTGTACACGACGGCCATACCGCCCCGGCCGACTTCATCCAGCAGTTCGTACCCCGGCGGCGCCTCGACTGCAAATCGTGCCCGTCGGCGCCGAGGCCACTGCGGAGTGCGTTGTTCACCGGAATCCTGCTGCGAGTCCGACGAATCCGCAGAAGTTGATCCGGACGATTCGGGCGGTTGGCTCTCGGACGACTTTGATGCTTCCGGAATTTCCGGAAGTTCGCTCCAGGCTTGTTCGTCCCACGGCTCTTCTTCAAGTGCCATGTGAACGGCAAACAGTCGCTCGATGCGTTCCTTCAACCGCGGAAATCGCTCACAGAATTCGGCGGCGGACGGTTGCTCATCAAATTCCTGACGAATCAAGATCTCATGATACAGCAGGTCCAGCAGATGTTCCTCATTGGCGGATACTTCAGCAAACGTTTTGGCAAACGTACCGTCAGCCAGTGCCTCGGCCGGAACTCGGTGGCCCCGTGCCCACCGCGCGCGAAGTTCAGACGCCAGTGTTTCAATGTGACGGCTGAGTGATACTGACAGACTGGCAAGCGATTCGTTCAGGACGGGCTTTTCGAGCGAAGGAGGATTGCCCGATCCAGACAGACCCGAATGGCGTGTTCCGTTCGGATCAGCCATGAGATTGCTCCAATCCCAGCTCGGCCGCCACTCGATCCAGCGCCCGAGTCAGTCGCATGCGAACCGTACCCGGCTGCTCGCCAATCTGCGACGCAATTTCATTCCAGCCCAGACCATCCGCTCGCTGTTCCATCAGCATGAGTTCGTCGGCGGAAAGGCGATTACGAACCTGCTCCAGCAAATCACGATTCACAAGCACAGAGACCGGGCCCGCTTCCGAACTGGCAATCGCCCGATCCGAGCCATCGGCCAGTTGCAGGGACACGTCACGGCGACCATCTCGTCGATCCGCCTGACTGCGGCGAGCCCAGTCGATGATTCGATTGCGCGCCATGGTGATCAGCAGCCGCAGAAGTTCTTCCGGTGTCTGAATGTCGTATTGACCCGCCGCCGTGCGTACAAAAAAACCGGCCAGGACGGACTGACAGATATCAATCGAATCCACCAGTTTTCTTAGTCGTGCGTCCGTCATCCGCACTCGGATCACTCGACGCACTTCCGGCTCATACGTGCGCACCAATTCTTCGGCCGCGGACGGGTCTCCGGCACGCACTCGACTCAGCAGGTCCCTGATACCGCTCTCTGACATCAACCGTGTTCCTCGCCGGTGGTCTTTCCTGATCAGGAAACCGGGGAGGAAATAGTCTATCTGATTGGTTGGCCGAGGCGAGTGGAGCGGTCTGGCAGGCACGGCACGACGACCGGACCGCCAAAATATCAATCACCCCGGCACGACAGCATGCCGGGGTGAGCCGATTGCGAATGGAGCAATGCAGAAGCAACGTCAGTTCTTTTCGGCGGCGTCGCTCGACTCGGTTGCTTCCAGATTAGCGCTGATGCCGATCAGCATCAGACTGACATCGGTCAGTCCGGTGTCGACATAGGTCAGAGTCAGCCGCTGACGATCACGCTTCATTTGTACATTTCCCGAGGTCTTGTCGAGATCCGAATCTTCCGCTTTCCAGCCGTCCGACTTCAGATGCCCCAGGATGAATTCGGCTGTGGCCTTTCCCTTTCCGCCCTTAACGGACAGCTTCAATACGTTGTCACTGGTCTGCTGGACTTTGGTGCCGACAGGAACTTTCACTGCGACCGCATTGTCTGATTTTGTGGTCGATTTTCCGGACGCATTTTTCTTTGCGGCCTTCGGCTTTCCGGTTCCACCACTCAGTGCATCAGCGATCAGGGAATTCGCCAGGGCATCAAATTCCGCATCTTTTTCAGCAAACTCCATCTCAGCCTTTTTGCGATTCTGAGCGGCCAGTTTTTCGCCTTCCGCGCGCTTCGCCAGCAGTTGTTGCGCCGCTTCTTTCTGGCGCTTCTCTTCCACTTTCACTTCTTCCAGGGTCTGGTGTCGAACGGTGACGTCAGAAAGTCCGTCACGCTCCTGCATATTGAGTGTGATCATGTCCTTGTCGCCGTTCCGAAACACCTGCAACGCGATCGGACGTCCGAAATCATCCTGCAGCATGTTCAGTTCTTCGGTGGTGGCCATCCAGCCTTCCGGAGCCAGCTTCAACTGATAGAAGGCCGCGAGCTCCAGAAACCCTGTTGGCGACTGAAAATTGAGCGTCTTCGTCTGACTTACGAAATGCGACTGAGTCGCGTTTTCGGGCATGGGAATCTCGGCTGGCAGCAGCGCTGAACTGAACATGATGGACGTCTTGTTGTCCTGAGCCGGCGCGGTGGAAACCATCACAGAGACCTGGACCGCGTTTCTTCGCACGGTCAGGTGCTTCTGCTGCTCAGAGACATCGTTGCGGCCATAGAATTCCCAGCCGGACTTCTTCAGCAGTTCCATCACCTGGTCGGCCGCTTCCGGAACACTCAGTTCCGTGACGTACATGGCTGTTGCTTCGTTCGCAAACAGCGACTTCGCATCCTTTACCACCGGCAGTGATTTCAGAGACACGTTTCCAAAATTCAGCAGCGACACGTAAGAGGCCGCCTCTGCGCCCTGAAGGCCGTTCGAAGATGCGGTACAGCTGAGAGTAAATCCGCCCTTGCTGAACATGGCGTTGGAGTAACTTGTATCGGAGGATCCGCCCGGCAGTTCTTTCCAGCCATCCTTCAGCAACTGACTGCGATGGAACTCGAAGGCTGTTTTCGGATCCGCTGGCACTTCATAGGTCAGCCCGCCCACATGACGGTCATCGGTGGATTTGGCTTTGGGCGGAACGGGAAGCTTGCTGAGGTCCAGTACTTTCACGGCGGCTTCAACGGTGGCGGGCTCGACATTGTCAGACTTTGACGCCACTGCGACGTTCTTCGCCGGACTCTGGCCAAACACAGGCGCCGACGCATTCATCGCCGCCAGAAAACTCAGTCCACAAAGTCCTGTTGCAATCCAGGGATTCCGGAAACACCTGTTCATTGTTCCTGTGTCCTCATTGAATCGATCGGACCCACCCCAGTGACGGGCTGATGCTCCGATTTGTTGTTCGTATCATCCCGGCAGAAAATCTCCGGGCTGATTCTTCAAAACGCAGCCAGTTCAATGATCGCACACGTTCGAACCGAAATTCCCGAAAGAAGGCATTCGCAGAGGCCGCCGAGTCTCACCCGTAGCCGAACTTTCCAGAGTTTGGCCGCTGTTTGGTAGCCGAACTCTCCAGAGTTTGGCCGCTGTTTGGTAGCCGAACTCTCCAGAGTTTGGCCGCTGTTTGGTAGCCGAACTCTCCAGAGTTTGGCCGCTGTTTGGTAGCCGAACTCTCCAGAGTTTGG
>Ga0209573_1005192_pt1 | contig 11957 bp, 5 predicted proteins | sample TNRBio252014_DNA_FD_185870 | JGI IMG/M metagenome (GOLD analysis project Ga0209573, IMG submission 185870) | Wastewater treatment Type I Accumulibacter community from EBPR Bioreactor in Madison, WI, USA - TNR Reactor_6/25/2014_ DNA (SPAdes)... | ecosystem: Engineered > Bioreactor > EBPR >...
ACAGTGGTTGCAATGGTAAAGGTATCACTGTCTGTACCTACCGTTACTCCATCTTTTTTCCATTGGTAAGAATATGTGGAAGAATTGGCAGCTACTACAGTAAAAGTTACGGGTTGACCCACGCAAATTTCTTGAGATATTGGATGGGTTGAAATAGTGGTATCGGGTGTGATACTCACTACTGCATTACCACTCATGGTGGTGGACAGATTACAACTTCCATTGGTATTGGTTGCGACTACTGTATAAGTTCCGGCAACCGTTTGATTGCCAAATGCAAGGGCATTACCCGTTCCGGCAACCGGACTTCCTACATCGGATCCATCTCTTTTTAATTGGTAATTCATTCCAAGTTCTGAATCGGAAAGTCCAACCGGGACCCCGATAGCAGCACAAGCAGAACCGGTTCCGGTTACAGTATAAGCAGTAGGTTGGATACATTTAACTTTTCCGTAAAAATCAAACTCATTCACACTTCCGGTACCTGCTGTTGTTACAGCTGTATATCCATAAATTTGAAAAGTAATTGACGAAGTAATTGCATCAAAAGAGGCTGCGGCTAAAGACAGGGTTTCGGTAATAGGCGTATTGCTTCCATTATTCGTATAAACAGCTAAATCTGCAGTAAAGGAATCTACACTTGAACGAACAGCAAATTTTGTTGGGCCGTTGCTATTTCTCTGATGAATTAGAAACAAACTTGAAAAATCAATAAAATACCCCGTATTGGGTGTAAGTGTGATATAGAAATAATCGTTGGCATCTACACTTGTATCGGTTGTAAAATTGTTTGCATTGTAACGGTCATTTGCTGCATTTCCACCAATTCCCGAACCTCTTCCGATTCCTGAAACTGTAATATTTGGGTCGTAAACTTGTCCAGTTAGATAAGGATTATCTAGATTAGGATTTGTTCCTGTTATGGAGTTATAATAAATATTTTTATCAATGTCAATGGAATTGCTCAAGGCTTGTGTAAGAGAACCTGAGTCAGCATATACGGTAAAAATTCCCTCTGTATCAAATTGAACTGCACTAAAAGTAGCAACGCCGTTGACAGCGGCTACTGTAATTGTTCCAGCTAAATTTCCGGTACCACTTGCTATTGATAACGTGATATTTCCGGTGTAAGCCAAATCGACGGAATTATCGGCTCTTCTGGCTTCAATGGTGAAGGAAGTAATATCGGTACTTACATAGCCGTGCGTAGGGAAATTGACAAATGCCAGTTGTGTTGCAGGACCTAAAACCTCAAACGGACTGCTGGTACCTGCGGTCAACGCGTCACCGGAAGTTTGAGTAGCCGTAACAGTTACATTGGTACCAGGGCTGGCAAGTACAACACCTGAAACAGTTATCGTGTTGGTTCCACTAAGAATGGTACCTGTAACAGTTCCACTGATAGCTCCTGCATTACCATTGGTTGATAAAGTAAAAGAAGTATCCGTGGTTACATTGGTGTTGACGTTAAGAAAATCTTGAGAACTGACAGTGACACTAAAATTTTCTCCGGCAGATGGAGAAGTAGGCGTAATCGCTGTAATCACAAACTTTGTTGCCACGCCTGCCAAAAAAGCATCATCTTTTCCAACCGCAAAATAGAAAGATCCCGTTGATAAATCCGCAGGGGTTGTATTTGTGTTGGAGGTGGCTGTAAAAGGATCACTTCCCGCCAGGGTAGCTGCTACTTGTGTCCAAGTGCTAGCAGAAACATTATAAAACCCGATAAATGGATAGGTGCCCGCATTAAAACCGGTATCTACATCCGCATTTCTATATTGCGCTACAACAGACAAATTACTTCCACCGGCTACAGCTTCTGAAACATACCATTTTCTCTTTACTGTTTTTAATACTTGATATGCTGTTGTTACCTGACCACCAGCAACCCTAATTCCATATAAATCGGAAGTGCCTGAATTGGATAACGTAATAGGATTGTAGCTGGAATTTCCAACCGGAAATATTACATTTGACGCTCCTACTACTTGTTTTAACTGACCACTGGTATAGGAGGTCACAATATAGTTATCGGTGCTGCCTCCGCTGACGCTTCCTGCAGTCAGGTCATTGGTTTGCAGGGTAATTTTCCCACTCGTTAATGTTACGGTACTATTGACCACAACCGAATTATTTAGAGTCAATCCGTTTGTATTGTTGAGAAACAACCAATCAAACGTGGTGGCTCCTGTCAAAGTTTGGGCTGATGCTCCATTAAAAAATACAGCCCGGTTGTTTGGGGTATAAGTTCCCGAATTCGTCCAATTTCCAGCAATATACAAATCACCTGATGTAGCATGTTGGGAAAGTGTGCTCCCACTTTCTATGTTTAAATTTCCAGCCAAACCTCTGTTGGCGTTGGGCATATTGACAGATGAATTTGTTAACGTAATATTTTGTGGAATACCCACACCGGCAGTTGTTCCGTTGCCTGTCCATTCGTTGTACACTCCATATCCGGTAACCCCATTATACACTAAGGTAGAAGTGCCGGTATAAGTAGGCGCATTGTTAAAATACCCTCCGCTATTGATTTGGCAAGTACCGCTCAAAGTGAGTGTTGCACTCAACGTAACACCGGCGGCTGTTTGAAATATACCTGATACAGTGCGATTTGCACCACTATTTAAGGTAAGACCACCTTGTAGGATGTTGATATTGTTGGGTCCATTGGTTACCGGCCAAAATACATCTCCCGAATTGACTCCATACGATGAGGTATTGTTAAATAGCAGTGAAGCTGCAGGATCATAGGTAAAATTTGTGCCTGAAGCCCATCCACCTGCATTTAATTGGAAGGCTCCGTTGACAGTTGTAGTTCCCGTTCGGGTAAGGGAAGAAGCCGTATAAACCGTATCTCCCGAAGTAATTAACACATTGTCTGTTGAAGTAGGCACCGTTCCGGTATTCCACGTACTTCCGGTATTCCAATCGCCGGAGGCAACGGAATAAAAACCTGCCGATTGCCATTCAGCATACAGTGTTACATTGGAAGAAGGCATCGTAAAAGTACTTGAAACAGCGTAGTGAGTACCTAAACCATCGGCTTGACTATTCCAACCGTTAAAAGTATAACCGGATTTTGTTAAACTTCCTGTATTTCCTAGTACTGTAACTGTATTACCGGAAGCATATAAGTTGGAATCTGTAGGAGCAGTACCACTATCATTGGTATTTCCGTTGTAAGTTACGGTATATGCGGTAGAACCACTAACAGAAATGTTATCAACTGCAAAGCTGGGTCTTCCTCCAGTGCCACTCACTTGTCTTGAAATCCATCTTATTTGTACTACAGATTGGTTGTTACAAGCAGAAGGAAGAGTTATACTTTTAGTTTGAGAATTTTGGGGAGTGGTGACAGCAGTAGTTGTTTGATTTGTTGTATTATTTTGATATTCGATTCCTGTCAAAGTGGTAAAAGCACCACTAGTTCCTACACGATATTGTAGGGTCATTTCATTAATTCTTGTATTTGCAGTTCCATCATAAGGGTTTCTTATCGTCATGGCATCATATGAAACCTGAATATTTAACTTACCAGTTGTGTTTAAAGCTAAAACTATTGATAAGTCTAATGAAGAGGAATTTAAAAAACCAATTTTTCCATTATAATTGTGAACATTTCCTGAATTCGTAGAAGAAGTTGAACTTGCTGTTAAATTCTTATCAGCAGTTGGGGCAGAAGTATTAAATGTTGCACCTGGACTAGTAGAAACTGTCCATCCTTGAAATCCGGAAGGGTAGGTAGTTGAGTTGTGAGCTAGTGCACTAAAATCTTGAGAAAATGGTATTGACTGTGCAGCCGGGTTTGTTTGTCCCCAACTAAACAAACTATTAATTAATACAATAGTTGTTATTAAAAATTTAGTAAAAGTTTTCATGATATTTTTATTTTTTCGGGTTATTAAAAAGTTTATATACACCTAAGCTGAGTGCAGCGAATACCAAAACACCCATAGCAGGTAGAGCAAATCCGGGAGGCGTTCCTCCTGGCGGTGGTGGTGGGGTTTGTTGTGCTAAGACTGAAAACGGTAGCAGAAAATACAAGAAACTTACTTTCTTAAAGACTGGTAATTTCATATTAAAACTCATATTGATGTAATTTTGCAAATTAACGGAAAGATTTTGTATAAAAATGTTAATATTTCTGAATACTTTTAGTGATGTTGATAAGTTTATAATCAAATTGTTAAGGGTTTTTTTAGCACTTAAAAAGTTTCAACTTAAAAACATTAAAAAAAAGAAAATTTTTTGGTTGAAATGTGTCGATTTATTAAATAAAAAAATAATTTTTTAGTAAATTCAAAATACCCAATTGCTAACTTTTTATTTATTCTAAACAGTGTTTTTTTGTTAAAGTGTTGAAATTTAAAAATTTTATCATCAGAACTAAATGTAAAACTGTTATATCGAAATTATCGAATCCCTAATTCCTTACTACTCCATCCATCATTCATAATCTTCCCCAACGATAGTCTTTAAAAATATTTTATTTTCCGAAATAATTTTGTGCGATACTCTTTGACCTTTGCTATCTATGATAACAAGTTTCAATACCATAAACTTCCTATGTTTGAATAAACTCGTTTTATATTTAGGGTCTGCTGAAAAACATTAAAATACATGTTTATCAATAATTTACTCGATATTTTATGAAATGAAGTACAAGGTTTTTACAAGATATATCTCAATTGTCTTACACCAATTTTAAATAATAATTTAAATTTTTAATTAGCCGGAAGCACCACTTCTATAAAACCACCTGCGATTTGAAGTATTAGTATACATCTGCATTTTGTCGGCTTCAAATAAGTGGCACTTCCGACTTTTTCAGCAGACCCTATTTACATCTTCCCAAAACTTAGCAATCACAAAATTACCCGCACAACCAAACCTTGATAACTTCCTTTAGACCAACTCTTTGGTAAAGTTTAAAATAATTCAATCAAATTTTCATTTTTGACCACTTGTTATGGTATAAGAGGAAGTAAAACTTTCATGGGGTTGCAAGTGTTGCATCCATTTTCTTTGTGAAATATCTCCTTTGAAATCTTGAGTGTCGGCTCTACCCCACCACGGTTCTATACAAACAAACGGGGCCTTATGTTGAGCCGTCCATAAAGCAAAAACAGGTGTGTCAAATGACACTTTAACCAATGGGGTTTTTTGTTTGTCAAAAAGTTGGACTGCCAAGGCTTGATTGTTTTCAAAAATCACTGCATCATCTTTAAAAAAATGTTCCGTAAGTGGGAAAAATCCATCTATATCGGGTTGGTAATTGTGTTTTGTAGGGTTTTCTGTGAAATATCTTCCTGCTTCTTTTACCATAAATTGTATCGTTGTATGAGGACTTTCCAACTTTACATAAGCCTGAATGGAATCATTTGCATTCCAATCGGGAAGAGCAAAACCGGGATGACCGCCAATTTGAAAATAAAGTTTTTTAGAATCCGTATTTTTAACAAGCCATGTCACCTTCAGTTGATCATTTTCTAATGCATATCCTATTAGTAATTTGAATTTAAAAGGATACATTTTCATTGTTTCTTCATCTTCGGTCAGTTGTAACCAAACTTCCGTTTCGGTACTTTTATAAAGTTCAAATAATTTATCTTTGGCAAATCCGTGTGTTTTCATGGGATACACATTTCCTTCATAATGGTATTCATCGTTCCACGATTTACCTACAAAAGGAAACAAAATCGGGGAAGTTTGCTCCCAATATTTGGGATCAGCTTGCCACAGTAGTTCACTTTGGGTTTGTAGATCCAACATGCTTTTCAGTTCGGCTCCTTTCAGATTGATTTCTACTTTCAAAAACGCATTTTTCAATACGACGGATTGGTTTTCATTCCTTTCCCATGTATTGGAAAACGAAAACAGAACGATGCTTGACACTATGAAAAATTTCCAATTCATCGGATAGATTTTATTCCAATTCTCTATGATTTAATTTGACGGGAGAAATACCCACAAAAGGTATCTTGCCTACAAGCGCTTCTACAACTGCGATTTGAGTAAATTCATCCAAACTGTAAGCATTCAATTTGATGGGTGCATTTTCAAAATATAGATTTACATAATACGGATTACTATAGGAAACCGCAATAATTTTCTCGGCAGGCAACATTCCCAAAGTCCACATTCCAAGTGCTTCTTTGTCTTTGAGTAACGAAGTGCCCAATGGAGAAAAATAATGATTTTCAAATGCTACCAAAATCTTATCGTAGTTGTCAAAAAAATCTAATTTCTGTCCATATTCAAAAAAGTTGGGATTATGAATGATGGTATCACAATCAAACCCATTATTTTGAAGTAATTTTTGAGTAATTTTTAAACGTTCGGTTTGATCTACAAATCCAATGTTAACTATGAGAATCTTCGGATTTTTACTTGATTGTAACGGGATGAATTCTTTACCAGAAATAAGTGTAACTGCATTTTGCGCCACTTCTTTTGCTGTTTGTTTAATATCTTGAACATCTTGCTCAGATAATTCATAGAAAACACTACTCTTTTTTTGTAGCAAGCCATATTTTTCTCTTATTCCCCAAACACGAGCAACGGCGTCATCCAGGCGTGACATTGGGATTTCGCCCGATTTGATGCGTTTTTCCACTTCGTCCATATATTCCAAATGAGGCCACAAAACCATATCTACACCCGATTTGAAGGCTTCAACTGCAGTTTCCAATTCATTTTGGTAATATCCTGCTGCGCCACCCATATTGAGTGCATCGGACATAATAACGCCATTGAATTTCATTTTTCCTTTCAATAAATCAACCATTAATTCTTTGGAAAGAGAAGCCGGAGGATATACTCCTTTGAGTTTTTGAGTTTGAACAGCGGGAAAATTGATATGACCTACCATAATACATGGAATGCTATCGTTGATCATATTTTGGTATAAAGCTCCAAATGATTGATCCCAATCTTTTTTTGATAAATTGTTGGAAGACGTTACCAAATGTTGGTTTTTGATAGTCGTTCCATCGCCTGGAAAATGTTTTAATGTAGAGACCACCCCTTGATTATGCATTCCATTTATTTGCGATTTCAATAGCGGATATGCATGAGTCACATTGTCAGAAATGGCTCTTTCCACTATTAAATCTTGTAGTGGATTCATATTTAAATCTCCAAGGGGATGCAACAACCAATTGATTCCCAATGACTGAGCTTCCTTGGCGATACTATTTCCATAACGATAAGCCAAATCGGGACGATGGGTTGCTCCCAGTGCCATCTCAACCGGCATATCGGTAAATTCGGAATATACATTTCCTACACCACGTTCAAAGTCTTCGGTGATGATCAATGGAATTTTGGAAGCATTTTCATAAGACGCCACTGCCTTTTTTACTCTAAAAATAACACTATCTCGGGGCGATTTGTACAAAAAATCCCACCAAGGCACATAAATTCCACCTACAGGATACTGTTCCATCATTTTTTGAATGGAACCAAATTGTTTGACTTGATCATCATGAAAGGCTCGAATAATCATGGTTTGTCCTATTTTCTCACGCAAAGAAAAGGTTTTCCATGTGGTATCTTTGGCGGTAAAAAGAACTTCAATTGGTTGCACCTGAGGTAAAGTACCTTCTATGGGTGCCATTGATTTACAACTCAGCACAATCGCTAGCAATCCAGTGAAGAATAAAATATGGAAATACTTGTTTTTCATTAATTTTGATGGGCATTAAAAAAAGAAATGGCTTGGGCTTTCATTTGATTTCTTACGTTTTGATACTCTTGATCTTGAATCAAATTTCTGCGTTCTTCTGAATCTTTTTGGTAATCGTATAATTCTTCTGCTATAACCAATTTTTCATCAAAAACTTGACGCGAAGTAAAATCTTTCATCCAAATAACATATCGGTATCTATCATTTCTAAAAGCATATCCCATTTTATCATTATCGCGAGGAAATTGACTGACTGCAAAATCTTTTACTCTGTTAACTTTTTTCTCCATTAAGGGCACTAAACTAACACCGTCTAAATTATTAGGTATTGCAATTCCAGACAAGTTGCAAATAGTTGGAAATACATCTACAAATTCTGTTGGAGTTGAAATTGTTCCTGATTTAATACCCGGATAACTGATTAATAGTGGTGATCGAGTAGCTTGTTCATAATTGGTGTGTTTGCAAAACATTCCATGATCTCCCAAATGCCAACCGTGGTCACCCCACAGCACAATAAGGGTATTATCTCTCAAACCCAACCTATCTAATTCGTCCAATACTTTACCAATTTGAGCATCGATAAACGAAACACTCGCATAATAACCTTGAATCAATTTAAGTTGTTTCTCATCGGTAATGGGCACAGTAAACTCTTTGGGAATGTCATCATAGCCTGAACGAAGTTCCCAACTAGGTTGAGTAGCAAAAGTAGGTGCACCTTCCGGATCTTTTCTAAAATCAGGAAGTTTGATGGTTTCCAAAGGATACATATCCCAATATTTTTTGGGAGCCACAAAGGGTAAATGCGGTTTTTTGAAACCTATCCCAAGGAAAAACGGTTTGCCTTCTTTGGCAAATTGTTGCATATATTGAATGCTATTTGCTGCAATTTCACCATCAATTGTTTCATTTTCAGGACGTTCATTAATTTCATAAAAAGGTTTGCCTTCTGAAAAAGCGTATTCTTTGCTCTTCGTCTTTTGATAAGGTATGGTCCAAGATTCCGCATCGTAATCATTTGCCACACAACGAGGATCATAAATTTTTCCAACTGCAACCGTTTCATAACCAAGTTGTTTGAAATATTGAGGCATGGTAAGGATTTCAGGATTTATATCTCTCATCAAAGTTTTTAAATCGTAAATCTGTGTGAAATCCGGACGTTTACCGGTCATAATACTGGCGCGTGATGGCCCACAAACGGCTTGTTGACAATGGTTGTTTTCAAACACAAAACCATGTGTTGCCAAACGATCCATATTGGGTGTTTTTACCCAATCATAACCATAAACTCCCAAAACCGGCTTCAAATCATCAACGGCGATAAACAAAACGTTTAGTTTTTTGACAACCTTGTGCGCGTTTTGAGATTGTGATGATTTACATGAAATGAGCACAAGAGGCATCCAAAACAGTAAAAATAATTGTATAGATTTACATTTCATTGACTAATGATTTTTAACTAAATAATGCGAATGACTTAACCCATTTCCACTTCGATCAAATGCTTTTTGGCATCATTAAAAATGGGGATACTATTTCCTTGAATGATAACACCATCAACTTTAACAGATTTTATACCTTTTGAAATGTGATTGGGGTTTTTTACTTCAATATGATAGGTTGAATTTCGAAAAACTCTTTGAGCGGTAAAACCATCCCAATTATTAGGAATACAAGGGTTTATTTCCAATCCATTATGCAGAGGTTTGATTCCAATAATGAATTTGGTTGCGGCTTGATAAGTCCAAGATGAAGTTCCTGACAACCAAGAATTTCTTGCTAATCCGAATTGTGGATGTTCATCCCCTAAAATATTTTGCGGATAACAATAGGGTTCACATTCAAAACGGTCAATGCTGTCATTTTTAGAAGCTGGATTGATTTGGTTGTAATATTGGTATGCTCTATTACCATTGCCCAACATTGTTTCCGCTATCATCATCCAAGGATTGGAGTGTAAAAATATTCCACCATTTTCTTTGGCACCCGGAGGATAGGTAGTTACACCACCTTTTTGGGGGTCAAATCCATTGTATCCGGGGAAACTCAATTTGATTCCAAATTCAGTATTCAACAATTTGTTGACAGAATCCATTGCAATTTGAGCTCTTTCATCGGTTGCAAATCCGGACATAACAGCCCAAGATTGGGCATTGGTATAAATCTGACCTTCTTTATTTTCTTTGGAACCTATGGGATTTCCATTGGCTTCAAAATAACGTTTGTACCATGCTCCATCCCAACAATGGTTATTGACAACTTGTTTCATCAAATCGTAGTCAATTTGATATTTATTGACCTCAATATCCATCCCCAAATGCGACATTAAACCCATCATTTCTTTTAAGGCAACACCATATTGATGTGCTACGAACACACTTTCAGCATTTCCGGGTAGATTAACCGTATCGTTCCAATCTGCATAACCAAGTAAAGGTAAACCATGTTGACCGATGTTGTGTTTGGTAAAATTTAAAGCCAATTTTAGGTGTTCCAAAACTGTAGCATTTTTTCTTTTGGATAAAGGAGTATGCTTGTCATAGAATGAAATTTCTTCATCCAAAAAAGAATAATCCCCTGTTTCTTTAAGATATTCGCATACGGCTAAAATAATCCATAAATGGTCATCTCCGTAATAACGATGACTTTCTTCTTCCAAAGAATCGCCTTCGTCAGCTACCATGGATAATGGATAAAACTGGTGCATTGAAGAGCCGTCCTCTTTTTGAACAGAAAGTAGTTTTTGTAATAATTTTTTCCCTTCTAATGGTTCGCTTGCCAATATACCCATCACATCTTGCGAACTATCGCGAAATCCTAAGCCACGAGAGCCCAAACCTAATTGATATAATGACAGATAGCGCGACCAATTGAGCGTAGTATGGCATTGTCTAGGGTTGTGAATATTGACCATAGAATTAAATGCCGCATCGGGTGATTGTATAAATATTTTAGCTAAATATGCATCCCAATAGATTGCCAATTCTTCATAAGCCTTATCAACATTAGCTTCATTGCGGTATATCATGGCATAATCGGTTACTTCATTTGGTGGCATTTGACCTAATTGAGTTATCAATCTTTTGGTTTCCCCTACATCCAATTTCCCCAATTTATGTAATAGAGCAGCTATGGTATCACCACGTCTTGCTTCATGATCGGAAAGTGAAGGGTTTTGCAATTCTAAAGGATTTTTCCAAGTTCCGTATTCGTTGTCGCCCAAAAATAATTTTCTATCGGTTTGGAAAGAATCCACCGCAACATTTGAAGTAAAGAAATTATTTTCATATTGTTTCTTCATAAAGGCATATTGACGCAACAAAACGGTACCGTCAGTATTTTTTTCAGCATCTACGGTCATCGTTTGAGGAACCCAATCGGCGTTGGTATATTGTTTTAAAGCGTCAAAATGGGTAAATTCGACTACGGGAATAGCATCTATTTCGATTGGTTGATCAGATAAATTGGTAATTTTATAATCTCTTAATACCACATTTGCTCCTTTTGGGACAAAGATGGTAACTTCGGTACGAATATTATAAAACTCTGAAATTATCCTTTGATATCCCAAGCCCACATGACATTCATATTTATCGTATTGATCGAGCGTTGGAACAAAAAAAGGCGAGAAAACTTTATATTCTGTTCTATTTTTAAACCTCAAATAAAATGTTTCTCCTTTGAAATCAGAACTTGGAAGTTGCGGTATGTATTTTACAATTCTATTGAGTGATGGATCGCCTTTGGTGATGATAGAACCACCTGTATGGTCAATTAAACCTCCAAACGTAAGAGTTCCAACGTAGTTGATCCACTTAACCGGAGTTTTGGGATTGGTGATTACATATTCTTTTTTATCGTCGTCAAAATAACCGTATTTCATTGTAAAAAATTAGGTCTGTTAGTTAATTTGGTGGTTGGTTCTTTCTTAATTTGAAATTATACATTACCACGTCTTGATTCCAATTCTGTTCTGATCTCTGCGGCTTTCTCTTTGGTAATGGGGAACATTCTGAGAAGAATAATAGCAATTACTAGTGCCACAATAGGTATGATGATATAGCCCATACGCATATAGTGATAAACACCTTCTTTTTGATTGGTATTGAGATTGGCATCAAATCCGGTCCACTCAATTACAGGTCCGGATATTAAGAATCCTATTACAAAACTCAATTTTAAGACCCAAGAAAAAATAGAGGCATAACTTCCTTCTCTTCTTTTACCTGTTTTGAGTTCGTCATAATCTACCACATCTACT
>Ga0209573_1005194_pt1 | contig 11951 bp, 14 predicted proteins | sample TNRBio252014_DNA_FD_185870 | JGI IMG/M metagenome (GOLD analysis project Ga0209573, IMG submission 185870) | Wastewater treatment Type I Accumulibacter community from EBPR Bioreactor in Madison, WI, USA - TNR Reactor_6/25/2014_ DNA (SPAdes)... | ecosystem: Engineered > Bioreactor > EBPR >...
ATCGGGGTAGCGGGATGGCTGGGTGGATGATCATCTACGATCCCGCCAGCGCCGCTGCAAAGCGAGCGTAGACCGGTCCATATGGACGTAGATCGAACTCCATAGACCCGCAGATTGAGCCCCAACCACCAATTTGGCGGATCGCCGCCAATACTTCAGGCGGCAGGTCCGGCACGCGGTACCGTCCGACGCGCTGGACCGCCTCCAGGACCGCCCGCCAGTGGCCAGCGGTGGCGCTGTTGCCGGTAGCCGACGGGGTTTTCGGCGATTTATCGCCGTCCGGCTGTTCCTTAGAAACGTTAAAGATTTTCTTATAAGGAGTACGGCCGGAAACGTGTCCCGCGTTAGGTGGGACGCGTTTTGGCTTGGGTGCGTGAGGAATCGCGAGCTTGTAGCGATGGCGGCGCCAGCCTTGCCCAAAGCCCGTGTCGGGGGTGACCTCCAGCCAGCCATGGGCCGTGAGCCAGCCCACGGCGCGGTGCACGGTGGACTTGGAAAGTCCACATTTCTTGGCGATGGTCCGCAGCGCCGGGTAGGCACCGTCACCCGTCATGGGCTTGCAGTGCTGAGCGATGACCAGGGCGGTCAAGCGGATGGAGGGAAAGGGAACGGTGGTTTCACGCCCTAAGGCATGACAATAAGCGAGCAAAGTGGTCAAATTATTTCACTCCAGCGCGAACTGGATACCGCCCGGAATCACGATGCTGGTAACATCGCCGGGCGGGCCGACAGCCGCCGCCAGGGCGGCTGCTTGGTTTTTGCCTATAGTATCTTGATGCTCAGCCCGTGAAGCCTTCCACATCAAGCGGTTGCCTGCTCACCGGTCACCCCGGCCGCTCTTTGCGGTAAACCCACTCATGGTGTGTGCTAGATGTCTTGTCAGGCGCTATCCGGGATAACCCAGAATCTCGAATTCAGTTCGGGGTGTCACCCAAATCCAGCTTAGCGAAGTCATGCGACCTCAAGCCGTTTTAGGTCAGGAACCTCTTTGTTCTGCTCAATCCGCCAAAGGTCATAAGCCGCTTGATGTCCAAGCCAGCTTTCCGGGATGCCGCCGAATGCGCGGGAAATGCGTACCGCCATTTCTGGGGTAACACCTCGGCTTCCGTTCACGATCTTCGACAGGCTTTGACGGGAAATGCCTAGGGCTTCGGCCGCGATGGTCACGGTGACGCCCATGGGCTCAAGCCATAGCCCTTGCAGAATCTCTCCAGGGTGTGGGGGGTTGTGCATGTTCATCAGTGATAATCCTCGTAGTTCACGGCATCCGCGTCGCCATTTTCGAACTTGAAGGTCACTCGCCAGTTAGCCTGCACGGTAACGGCCCACTGACCTTGGCGGTCGCCTCTTAGCGAGTGCAAACCCAATGCGGGGGCGTTCAAGTCTTCCAGTACCCGCGCCTGGTTGAGTTGCGCCAGGATTAGTCGCAGCTTGGATGCGTGTCTAGGCTGTATTCCAGCCTTGCTGCCCGTGGCAAAGAACTGCTCCAGCCCCTTGTGTACAAATCCTTTAATCATGCTGATCATCATGGTCGCCAACATGGCGACGTTTTTGTCACCTATAAGATGACATTTATTCTCGATGGTTTCAAGTTTTTTCACTCATGATAATGGGGATAATCTTGAATTATTGCCTTGGAAGCACGGTAAACAGCGGCTTTTCGGTGGGTCCGGCGGTTCATCGGATCCGGTGCTCCCGCGCGCGTGTAGTGAAGTACTGAACGCGGATTCGCCTTTGATACTTGCTGCTTCAACTACGGCAACCATTCGCCGTGTTTTAAGCTGGCTCATGAACCGGACCATGAACAGGATCATGAGTCGATCAAATGAACCGGATTCCGGGCGGATTCCAAGATTGGTCCACACGCGGCGGATGGTCATCGAGGGTGGTCCAAAAATGACTACAGGATGGGAGTTGTAGCACAACTCGAAAACGGCCAATCGGCGCTATCGCTTCTCGCGGATCAGTTCATCAGCGCTGCCACGGCCGCGTGGATCGCATCCCACCACCGCCACCCAGCGAACGCCAGCACGGCCACCAGAAGGATCAGCAGCAGCCACACCCGGCGATGGCTGGGCGGTGCCGGCTTCGGTGATGGTGCCGGTGCCGGCAGCAGCTTGGTTTCCAGTTCCCGGCGGGTGGCCTGCTCGACTTCGAGTAGAGTCAGTAGGCGGGCCTCTCGCTCCCGGCCCTGCTCAATAGCCTGCTGTTCTCGTTCTAGTGCGGCGGTTAGCTGCTCACGTAACAGGCTAACCATATCGCTGTTTTGGCCTATGTCATGGCTATCCACAGCCTGTTCATTTGGGTAGTCGTTACCCTTGAGCGGACCGAATACCCTAGCCAGCTCTGATGTATCGATGACCCGCTCACCCTGCTCATTTGTTGTGGCAGACAACCGCCCTGATTTCAGGGCACGGACGATGGTTGAACGACCGACACCGGCTACCCTTGATGCAGCGGTGAGGTTGAGCATTGGCATGTCATGACTACCTGTTCACATGGATATGCCAAGGATAGTCGCCGGGTAGTCGGACCGCATAGGCCACCCGCAGCGCCGTTTTCCATCACGAGTGTCCTGTCCGGCCTCAATCTGCTTGAGCAATTCCCCTTGCCTGGATCATGAACCGGCTTATGAGTCGGTTAAATGAACCGGATTCCCAACGGATTCCAGGCCCTCCACCAGCCTGCTGGTACATAAGGGGGTGGGGGCTCGGCGGGGCGAGCGCACATACCCACCAGGGGAGGTGGGTACCTCCATATCTGCATATCATCAAAACTCGAAATGTTACACGCTAGAAATGATTGGTAATCCGTGATTTTTTTCGTATAATCAATCATTAAAGGCAGTCAACACCAAGCCGGCACCCCGCGAGGGGTCGCCGGCTTTTTTGTTTTTTCGGAGCGAGGAAACCTATGGTTACCAAAAACGAGGCGATCCTGTTACAGGAGCGATTTAATGCTGGGCTGGCCTCCGGTGGGGGACTACTGCGGCGACTGAGCGAGGACGCCCTCTCCGAGGGCGCACGGCGCATACTGGCGCTTTACGACGCCCGCAACGCGCCAGCCATCGTGTCCGAGTCCATGCAGCTCTCGGACGGCGGCACCACCTCCACCGCGAATATCTCGCTGCCGGCCACCGTCCAGCGCACAGTTATCCGAGAGGCTCTTAGCGACTTAAAATTGTTGGAGCTGGTCAGTGTGCTAATTGATCCCAATGCCTCAACAATGATCGGCATTCCCTACGAACTGCGCCGACCGGGAACGATTGCCAATTCCGGGGTCGTTTACGAGCGAAACGTAATTCCGCGCTCTGGCATTGAGCAAAAGCTGGATTACGCCTATTTGCTGGCGGCAAAACTCTGCTTTGGGGTCACCAATGAGGTTGCCTTCTTTAGCGCCAACTCGCCCATGGATTGGGATGCAGTGTCGCGAAATATCGAGTCGAACGCGCGAATCATTCGCGAGCTGATTGTTCTGCGTATCGCGAATGAAATACAGCGCATGGCCGATGTGTTCGCCGCGATTTCGGGAGTCACCACCGACATCAGTGGCCAGTTAACCGGATCAGCGTCACTGGTCAAAACAAATACTTTCCCCATTGTCCGGCCCAAGACGATATTCAGGATTGACGGCGTACAGGTCGGGGACACGCAAAACCCGATGACTGTCATTCTGAATGATGCCGCAATAGCGGCCTGGGATGGCACGGGCGACCAGACCACCGGTACTTACTACAAGGTCGAGAACTATAATCTTGGTCTGATTCGTCTTGTAGACCAGGCGGGCGATGCAGTGACGCCCACCGCGACTGGCGTTTGCACGGTGACTGCGGATGTCGCGACCAACTGCACCCTATTTGACCTGAAAATCCCTTCCGGGGTTGACCTTGAGGACCACTTGAACGGGCTACTACGCGCGGTCGGTGCGCGTAAGGCGCTCATGAGCGCCAAACGTTTTGTCCTACCGGATTTTATTTTGATGAGCCCGATCCTCAATGACACCTGCACGAATGCCCGTTCGTTCGTTTCTTCTCAACAGCGTAGTGGGAGTGGCTTGACCACCACTGGCGACTTGGAATCGATCAAAGCGATTCCAGCGTTTTCAACGAATGCGCCCGGCGTCGATTTAGGCGATGAGCGCATTTTAATCGGGGCGGTGGGTACCGCGACTTATGCGGTCGCCAAACCTTTCGAGACGGGCCGGCCATTTGAGGCGCTAGGCTCAAACATGCAGCCAATTGGTGAGCAAATCGCCTATGGCGAGGAGTACAGCGCCGTCCACATCCCAACAGCGCTAGCGGGGCGCCTGACCTCGGTCATCGCCTACGACAGCGACGCCCGTGCGACAGCGGCGTAGGGGTGGCATATGAGCCTCCGAGATAACCTCATCATCCGCCTGCTGATCACCGCGAAAGATGACGCCAGCGACAAGATCAAGGGCATCACCGCCTCGTTGCGCGGGCTGGCCTTGCGGGTCGTGGCCTGGGCCGCCGCGTTCTTGTCGCTCAAAAGCGCGGTGGATGCGGCCGAAGCCCTCGAAGTTCAGATGGGCAAGCTCCGCGCCGTGATCAAGGCGACGGGCGGCGAGGCCGATTTCACGGCGGAAAACATCGACCGGATGGCCCGCGATATCGATGAAGCCACGCTGGGTGGCGCGGCCAATATCCGGGACGCGGCGGTCGAGCTAAAAACGTTTAAGTCCGTCGGCATCGAGGTATTCGAGCGGACCTTGCGCGCCGCGCAGGATTTGTCCACGGCGGGGTTCGGAGCGGTCGAGCAAACCGCCATCCAGCTCGGTAAGGCGCTGGAAGACCCGCTCACCGGGTTGGGCGCCTTGACCCGCGTCGGCGTGTCGTTCAACGCCCAGCAAAAGGCGCAAATCGAAACCGCCGTGCAGCTTGGGCAAACCCTCGAAGCCCAGAAGATCATCTTGGAGGCGGTCGAGGGCCAGGTGCAGGGCGTGGCGGCAGCGGCCGGGGCTGGGTTGGCCGGCGCGGTGGATCTCGTCAGCAAGCGCTTTACAGACCTCAAGGAAACCGTCGGCGGATCGCTGATCGGAGTCTTGGGACAACTGAATTTACAGCTCGCCGATTTTCTGGGCTGGGCGAATCGGGTCGCCACCGGCGTTGGACCGATATTGCGCGACACTTTTGTCGGGATCGGGATCGGCGTGACCGCGCTGGGCGGGGTGCTTCGCAGTATGACTGACGCGCTGGGTTCTTTCGCTGGCGCGGTGGCGACGATGGATTTCTCGCAACTTAATCAGTCGGTTGCCGATTCAAGCCTGCAAATACGCGGGCAAATCGCCGCGATGGCCGCTCTTTCGCCCACTTTCGCCGACACCTTCAAGCTATCCGCCGACGAAGCCGCACGGTTGGCGGCGCTGACCGGGCAGGTCGCGGCGAAAACCCAGCAGGCGGGCACGGCGGCGGGCGCTGCGGCGGCACCGGTATCGGCGCTGGCGGGCGATTACGAACAGGCGGCCGCCTCGCTGGATCGTCTCCGCGCGGCGCAGGAGGCGTGGCAGCGTGTACAACGGGGCGAGGCGGCGTTGCACGGCGACCTGTCCGAGCAGCTTCAGATCGATATTACCAACGCCAAGCAGAGCGCAGATTCGCTGATCGAGCAATCGCTGGCCGCCGACAATGCGGCGCTCAGAGCGCAAAACTATTACGAGTCCCTGAAACGGCTGGGTACGGCCTCGGCGGAAACCGTCGAAAAGGCGCGCGAGGTGGCGGAAGCGCGGCGCGCGGAGGCGGAATCCACGGCGGCGGCGGCGGTCGAGGCCGGACAATATCTGATCAAAGCGAGGCAGGCACCGCAGGTGCAGGCGCTGGCGACCCAGACCGCCATCTTGAAGACCAACCTTGATTATGAAGCGCGAATTGCGGCCTTGCGGAACCAGGGGCTGAGCCAGCAGGAGCAAGATTCCCGCAACGCCAGCGCAGCGCAGACCGCGATTTATCAGGCGACGCTGCTCCGATATTCCATCACCGAAAAAACCAACGCGGCTGATAAAAAATCGATTCTGGACAAGGCCCAGGCACTCATCGAGTACGCCAAGGCATCGGCGGCTCAGGTCCAGAATGCCGAAAAGGGAATATCGGTGCTCGGTCAGCTCAGGGCGGAAGAAACCAAGATTATCAAGGAGCTGGGTGATGATACCGACATCAAGGCCATGATCGAGGCCGATGACAAGCCCGCGCGGAAGCAGGCAGCGGCGTTCATCGAGTGGGTGGGGAAGCAGAAGGCCGTCATCAACGTGGAGCTCCGCACCAACAACTTTTCCGATGGAAAGTCCATCAACTCGCTGGTGGATGGCCTCAAGCGCGGCGCGGCCGCGCAGTAAAACGATTTCGATCTCTGTGTCTGGCGCGGCCTCTCGCCAGGCTGGGGACGGGCGCCGCCGGCTCGGTGGGGGCTGGCGGCGCCCACCTTTTTTCGATGATCTTCGCGCCTGTTGGAAGTCCACGCCATCAGGCCGGGGACGGGTGCCGCCAGATCGGTAGCGCGGGCTGGTGGCACCCACCTTCTTTCAGTGATCCACGAACCCCACCGGGGCGCGCACCCAGCGCTTGCAGTACCGGCACATGGCAACGCCCGCCGTTGGGTCTGCGATGCGACAGTGGAGCTTGCTGGCGTAGTACAGCGGTCGGCCGCAATCGCACAGCACGACCTCCACCCGTCCCGCCGCGTTTCGCTCCCATCGCCCCTCCAGTGGGGCCGATGGGTGTCCAGTAGCGACGGTCATGGGCAAAACTCCGGGATCGGATCGTCGAATGGAACTCCATCGCCGACCGGATCGGGAGGCCGCCCGGATCGCTGCCGGGGCGGGTGGCGCGGTTCGCCATCGTTCCGCGGCTTCGACTTCCCGCGTAGTGTGGCCACCTCGTCGGCCACCAGACTCAAGCCGGGGCGGTGCTGACCGTCTCGATCCTGCCAGACGCTCAACTCCGCGCGGCCACCGATGGCCACGGCATCGCCCACCTTCAGTTCCAGCAATCGTTCCGCTTCCGCGCCAAAGGCGATGACGGACACCCACACCCACGCGCCGTTCTTATCATCGGCCTTGACCTTGGCGACCGCAAAGGTGTTGCCGGTGGCGGATGTCCGGGCCTGAGGGGTGTCATGGAGCTTGCCAGTGATCAAGCAGCGGATCATGGGCTTACCCTCGCCACGTACTGGCCGTCCACTCGAACCAGCCCCGTCGACACCAGCTCGGTCACAAGCCGATCCCGATTCCCTGCTGGAAGCCGCTGCTTCCAGTCCGCAACCCGCACACGCGGTACACCATCAGGGCGACCGCCCTCCCAAAGGTTTGCCCGCTGCTTCTCGGTGAGGCCATCCAGTTCAGCCAGGGCGGTGCGGTGCTCATCGTCTATAGGAACAGGCCTACAGATCGGTGGAGGTGGTGTTTGCGGGTAGTGGCGTGCAATAGCGGGTAGTTTTGTATCTGCATTACAAGAATCCACACTTGCCATTTCTCCCGCGTACTGGGGAGATAACCCGCAATAACCCGCTACTACCCGCAAATTGAGGTTTTCAACGAACCATCGGGCTTGCTTTGCGTGCGAATCGTCGGCGCCTCGGCGGAAGCGCAGCCCGTCAACGATTCTTTCGGCCATTCGTTCGAGGTACCGTCGAATAGCTTGCCCGTTCGGAACGCCCCTCCCTCCCGATATGTCGTCCAGGGCATCGAACAGCGCCGGATCCTGTTCCTTGATCATCTCGGCCTCGCGCGATACCTCGCGGATCAGTACTTGCCGACTCTTGAACGCCCCGTGCCACGCCGACAGCAGGGCGCCAAGGCGTGCGCGCTCCGGGTCTAGATCATAGGTGGCGTCGATCGATTCGGCTGGGTCACCGAAAAAAGGCTCGCCATCCACCCGTACCAACTCGCTAAGCCAGATCACCGCACCGCGTACCAGGTCGTTCCACGCTTCGAAACTGGCCATGGAATCGGTTGGTGCGTCGCCGGTTAGCAGGTACCCGCGCAGCACGATCAAGCCCGCTCGCACCAGCGCTAGCCGATTTTCCTGCACGTAAGCGGCGGGGTTCATCGTGAATTTACGACGGTGCGGCGCTTCGACAGCCGGATCGATTCTGGCGCGCAGCATCCGGCGGTTAAGGTCTCCAACCATTGTGTTGTTGTTGCCGGTGAAGATCACCATGGCAGTTGTTGGCGCCGCGCCGTTTTCTGATAATCCTAAAATTCGGTCGCCGAAGACCTCCGCAGTCAGGAACGCGCATAGCGCCGGGGAATCGACCTGTCCCACGGCGTTATCAAATAAAATCGCCCGCGCGCCCGCCCGACATGCGGCAAAGAGGCGCTTCCTGATTTCACTATCGTCGCCTGCTTTGATCGGCGGCATCACCTCGGGCGACGGTACACCCGCCATGGTGCACAGGCACTTGGCGAGCAAGCTTTTTCCACTTCCGGCGGCTGGTGCGTCCATGCTGAATCCTGGGGCGGTGGGTAACATGGGCCGCTGAATCGCAGTCAGCAGCGCGGACATAAAGACGCCACGGTCTACCGGGCCAGTGAATGGAAAGTCTTTGAACGGGCGCCACAGTTCCCGCACGGCGGACCGAACCTGTTCGGTAGTCGGCTTGTCAGGGACAGGCGTCCACTGCTCCGCTTGTGCAAAGTCCAGATACAGGCCACTTTCGGCGTCGTAGCCGTCCCTTTCCACAATACGCCCACCGGACATTATGAACGGTGCTGACACCACCGCCCGCAACGCCGGCAGATTCCAGTCGCCGGCCATGGCGCAAACGGATGCAGCAAGGCGCGGCGGACAGTCGATCGATTCCCAAACCCTTCGACGCTTGTCGAGTTTCTCGAATCGACACAATCGGGTGAGGTACAGGGTCATCCAATCCGCACATACCGAATGGATTAGCTCGCCGGCCAATCGCCCCAAGCTTTGCCCACGCTGATAAACCACGCCGTCCAGGCGAAGCAGCGCCAACGCCTTATCGGCCATGTGGTGCAACTCGCCACCCTCAACCCTGATGGTTTGCAGTGCACGGTGCAGGGTGAACTTTTTTCCGCCGTGGGCATGACTGAACAGATACGGCCGGCCGGCGGTGCGCAGATTCAGCCAGCCGGTATAACGCCCGCCGTTGTAGTCAGGCTCCAGCGGGTCCAGGGTCCGACACCCGTGGAATTTTTCGGGATTATCGAGGATTACGCCCACGCTCACGGCACTGTGGGCTTCGGTGTGCAGCACGAAGTCTGCCAATAAGCGGGCATCCTCGCAGGCACGGCGGTACAGTGCCACCAGCTCCGGCCGCTGAGTGGCTTGCCGTTCGGCTGGAATATCCGATAAAGCGACCGCGACTCGATCTTCAATCCAAGATTCGCGCGCCACGCTTACGGCACCAGCCAACGTAGCGCGGGCCATTTCCCGGATCGCTCGCAGCTCGGCGAGTTCTTGCGGTGATAGGTCGTATAGGCGGGTAGTGTCGGCCGCATCGGCTGCCGGGTTGATCACCAGCGGTTCCGATAATCGCTGTACCAATCCCGGGCCGCAGTCCGCACCGCCGCAAAAGTCTAACCGCTCAGGCTGGAACACGGTCCCGTCAATGATCGTCCGTGACAGTAACGCGCCAGACCTCGACACCTCAAAGCGCCCATGGCCCGCCAGCCAAAGGCGGTCGAACAAGACCGCGCCCGCGCGCGGAATGTCAGCGCTGTTCGCCACCAGTACGTATAGGCGTTGTCCTGATACGCCCCTAAGCTCCTCGCCAGTGTCGGCGTTATAGATGCACCCACCAGCGGACGGACGCCAGATATGCGGCGCCGCGCGTAGCTCCGACCATACCGAGTAGATGGCTTCTCGTAATCGCTCGCAGTCCAGCGGTGGATCGTCCGGCGGAGCGTCATAGTCCAGCATGAGAACTCCGGCACCGTCCGGCCATGCAAAATGCTGGCGGTCGCGCGCGATAGTAGGCTCTTTACTCGGTTGCGCTGGAAGGTTGCGGGCAGGAACCACGCGGGCAGTGGTGTAGCTGCTTACGCCATAGGCCAAGGCTTGGCGTGGGGTCAGTGTCGCAAGGAGGTCGGCAAACCCGGTAAGGTCCACGCTGAGCCTTTCGGCGGTCCCATCGAACAGTTGCCCGCCGGATTGTTTGGTCAGGTACCCGTTGTCCAGGTGGAACGCCTTGGATAGCCGGTTGGGTTGATGGGATGTGAATCGGGTGACCTCCACCATAGCTGGCAGAGCGGTATCAAGGATTTGGGCACTCATGACCGCCGCCTCGCGGCGATCTTCGCCACACGAGTTTCCAGGGCTTTATCGTGGCGACGGATACTATCCGGCTTCCAGCCACGCAGACAGCGTGCAGAAAAATTGGGTTCTGGAAACCGGCCTTTGTCAATTATGTAATTGAGTTGGCGATAGTTTATTCCAAGCGCTTCTGCCAACTCATCCGCACGATAGCAATCGGCGGCTTCAAATCCGAAATGGGCAACGAAATCTTTTTGCTTGAGTTGAACTCGGTAACGAGCCGGGAGCATAATTACTCACCTCGCTGATTATGCGTTCGCGTTCGCATCGCGAATTTTTAAATCCCCGGCCCCCCGCTGGGGATTTTTTTCCCCAAAAAAAAAGCCGGCGCTTTCGCGGCGGCTTTTGTTTCAATCCTTATTGCGATTTGCTAATCATCGCGCTGTTATCTCGATACGTCAACTCATATTTAGAACAGCCTGGATTGCACTCCCATCGAAGGCTGGTAATGCCGCCTTGTCGGAGTAGAGCTTGGCAGCTCTACACCAGCGCCTGCGAGTCGATCCCGATGCGCCCACAATGCGGCGTCCAGCGAGAAGAGCTCGTACCATCTCAATGGAGCCACTGGCTCATGCTCAACCCGCCAAACTAAGTTGGCCAGCGCCACGCCACCGCCCAGAGAAACAGGCGGGTCAAGCGCCGCGAGGGCGCGGATTTGGGCTCGTCTCATCCTATTCATCATCAGTCCTTGAGGCATGGAACGTTGATTAGCCGACCCGCCGGAATGTGCCAATTCACCACTCCAGTGGGTTTCGCGGGGTGGTTATGAGTCGCGATTTCAATGTGTCTAGGGCACGTAACAATCGCGAATTGGAGCATGGAACTACACTCCATGCTCCAAAGTTGGTTTGCATGAAAACGGCCGCTTTTTCATGCGGTCGGGTAATCCTGAAAACGGCCGTTATTTTATGGTGAACGCCGGTGGTCGCGGAGTCATCTTGGCCTGTTCATCCTGGAACTGATCGAATGCTCTGTCCAAGCGCACGGCGATGCTTTCGACCAGGGCGGCGATTTGAGAGCAGGTCACCGTGGACTCGCATGTCATCATGAGGCTGGAGAGTCCATGCAGCGCGATGCCGGCCTCTACTACCTCGCCCTCAAAAATCCGAGTGGGGTCGTTGTAAGCTGGAAGCTGGGCGCTCAATCCGTACATGGTGGATTCTCCTGCTCATCCAGGGCGGCTTGTTTTTTGGCCATGAGGCGCTCGTACGCTATCTCGCCGAAGGCTTCGGCGAGGCGATTGTCCGGCAGCTCCAGTTCTTGACCGGGGGCTTTGTTGGTTTCGACGCGCAGCAGTCCGCGCCGGCGGAGGGCCTCCGGCGGTGGGGGGTAGGCGCTCATGGGAGGGTCACCAGCATCCGCCGGCCGTTGACCGTCAGACTCACCCGCACTGGTAGCGCTCTCAATGTGGGGGACGGAGCGGTTCGAACCGCGTTTCGTGGCCGCCTTGCGGCGCTTGGTATCATCGGTCTTGCTCATGTGGCCTACTCCTAAGGTGGCCTATGGGAAGTCCGGCAAGGCGTCTGATCCGCGCCTTGTCGGGCGCTTGGCCGCTCAAGGCGGCGTATTTTGTCTACATCCCCACAGGGGATGGCAGGAGCCACAGTGGCCAACCATCCAGCAGCGGGAACCAGTCAGGAAGGGCTATCGGGGTAGCGGG
>Ga0209573_1005195_pt1 | contig 11951 bp, 11 predicted proteins | sample TNRBio252014_DNA_FD_185870 | JGI IMG/M metagenome (GOLD analysis project Ga0209573, IMG submission 185870) | Wastewater treatment Type I Accumulibacter community from EBPR Bioreactor in Madison, WI, USA - TNR Reactor_6/25/2014_ DNA (SPAdes)... | ecosystem: Engineered > Bioreactor > EBPR >...
TCCCAGTGTGGGTTGGGCAGACAGCGGACATCGAACATGAAATCAGCGTCGGACGGCACGCCATTCTTGAAACCGAAGGACTCGAACAATAATGACATGGCTTCACCCGGCGTATCATGCACCCGGGCGCGGATCAGTTCGCGCAACTGATAGAGATTCGTGTCGCTGGTGTCCATGATCAAATCCGCGCAGGCTACAACCGGCCCCAGTAACTGCCGCTCATGGCGAATCGCTTCCCGCAAAGGCATATTGCCCAAATCCAGTGGATGGCGGCGACGGGTTTCGCTATAGCGCTTCAACAATATTTCATCGTCAGCCTGCAAAAACAGCACGTCTACCCGGAGACCGCTTGCGCGCAGTTCAGCGAGCATTGCGGGAAACTGGCTCAGTTCGTCGAAAAAATTGCGGGCGTCTACGCCGACCGCCACGGTGGGCGGCAAGGTCGCGCTGGCAGCGAGAATTTCCTGCGCCAGCGGCCCAATCAGCTTGAATGGCAGATTATCGACGCAGTAGCAATCCAAATCTTCCAGCGTTTGCAGGGCGATGGTCTTACCGGATCCCGATAACCCGCTGACGATGATTATGCGCACGGCGCAGCCTCCACCATGATCCGGGTCATTCGCGCCATCATGTCTTCCTCAGCATGGTAGCCGTTCAGCCGCAGAATATGATCGCGCACCGCGCATTCGAGCAACACCGCCAGATTGCGACCCGGCGCAATCGGTAAGGTGATCACCGGCACCCCGACGCCCAGAATGACCCGGTGATCACGCAAGCCCCGCAGGCGAGCTTCAGCGGGCGGTGCGCTCTCTTCCTGTTTGATCAGATGCAGAATCAACCGGACTCGCTTGTTACGCTTGATGGCGCTGTCACCGAACATGCGGCGGATGTTGAGGATGCCCAGGCCGCGCACTTCCAAAAGGTCGCAGAGCGTCGGCGGGCAGGTCCCCTCCAGCACATCAGGCGCCACCCGGGTCAAGCTTGGCGTATCGTCAGCGATCAGGCGATGGCCGCGACTGATCAGTTCCAGGGCCAGTTCGCTCTTGCCAATGCCGCTGCTGCCGGTGATCAGCACCCCCAGCCCGAACACCTCCAGCAACTCGCCGTGCACCACGGTGGACGCCTCCAGACTGTGCCGATAGTGATCAAGGTGCTCCAGAACAATCGCCGGCGTGGCGGGAGTCTGCCAGAGCGGTGCGTCTGCCTCGTCAGCATAGGGGCGTAACGCCTCGGCCCGATCAGGATCACCGCAGACCAGAATGGTTCCACTGTCCGGCCCGACAAATTGGTGGATGAGCGCCTCCCGGACAGGAAGCGCAAGGGACTGCAAAAATACGGTTTCCTCAGCGCCCAGTACTTGCAGGCGGGGCGGATGAATCCAGTTAAGCCGCCCAAAAAAGGAGGCGCTGGCCTCGGTGGGTAACCAGAGGATTCGCGCCGATCCAGCCTGCCCGCCGACCCAGCGCAAGTCCAGAACGGTTTCCAGACCCTGAAAAACTGCTTGGGCGCTTAACGGGCGAGTCATAGTGGGGCCGGCTTGGCGGGTTGCCACGCGCTGAGCCGCTCATAGAGTGCCTGGTCGGAATTGGTGTCCCGCAACTGCTGACAAAAAGCCCGGTCGCTGAACATTTCCGCCAGGTAAGCCAGAATCTTGAGATGTTCGTCCGTGTAATGATCGGGCACCAGCAAGCCAAACACCAGGTCCACCGGCTGCCGGTCAATCGCGTCGAAATCCACACCCTTGCGAAGTTTGATAAACGCACCGATCGCTTGCTGGCTCTGGCTGAATCGGCCATGGGGCAAGGCGACTCCATGGCCCAGACCGGTACTCCCCAAACGCTCGCGGCCAATCAGACTGTCGAAGATCGGGCGGGCCATCAAATCGGCCTGCCCAGTGGCCAACCGTTCGCTCAAGACCTCGATGACCCGCTTTTTGCTGGTCACTTCGCTGTCACACACGATCCGCTCACGGGTGATCAGGTCGGTAATAATCATGGCCGCACTCGCGTCGCTCAGGACTCAGGATAATCGCGCGCCTTCTCGCCACGATGCTTCTCGGTCATTTTTTCCTTGTACTTTTTGATTTGACGGTCCAGTTTGTCGCTGAGGGCGTCGATCGCTGCGTAAAGATCCTCGTCGACGGCGTCGGCGAAAATTTCATTGCCGGCCACATGGAGGGTCGCTTCAGCTTTTTGCCGCAGTTTTTCCACGCTCAGAATCACCTGCATACTGGTTACATTATCGAAATGCCGTTCGATGCGCTCCAGCTTGTCATGCACGTAATCGTGCAGCGCCTGGGTAATTTCCACATGGTGTCCGCTCAGTTTGATTTGCATGACATCGGCTCCTGGCTGGAGGTCTTTTTCGGTAAACAGTGAAGGCAGGAATCCCCGTCCGTTCAGACGAGGCGTTTACGATCCGAAGACGATGGAATCGCCATCGCTTCCCGGTATTTTGCCACCGTCCGGCGGGCTACTTGAATACCCTCGGTTCCGAGCAGTTTAGCGATTTTGTCGTCACTGAGCGGCTTGCCGGGATTTTCTGCCTGGATCAGTTTGCGGATCATGGCGCGGATGGCGGTGGAAGAGCATTCACCACCGTCGCTGGTGCCGACGTGGCTGGAAAAAAAATATTTTAACTCATAGATGCCGCGCGGCGTATGCATATACTTCTGGGTCGTCACGCGCGAGATCGTGGATTCATGCATACCCAGGGTTTCAGCGATGTCGCGCAGGATCAATGGCTTCATGTATTCGTCGCCGTGCTCCAGAAAATCCCGCTGACGCTCGACGATGCAGGTTGCGACCTTGAGCAGGGTCTCATTGCGGTTCTGCAGGCTTTTCAAAAACCAGCGGGCTTCCTGCAGGTGATTTTTCAGACAATCCGCGTCGCTGCTTTGCACCAAGCGCCGCGCCAAAGCCGCGTAACGGGCGTTAATGCGCAATTTGGGAGTGTTCTCGGGATTTAATTCGACTCGCCAAGCCAGGCGCTGGCGGTAGACCAGCACATCCGGCGTCACATACTGCGGCGCATCGCTGGATAAACGAGCGCCCGGGTGCGGATTCAGCGACTGGATCAGGCTGATGATGCCCTGCAACGCCTCGCGCGTGACCTTGAGTCGACGCATCAGACCGTTGAAATCCCGGTCAGCGAGCATGTCCAGGTGATGTTCAACCAGCCGGCGCGCCTCAGCCAGCCAGGGCATGTCCTCAGGCAGCATTTCCATCTGCAGCAATAGACATTCGGCAGGATTGCGGGCGGCGACCCCCTGAGGATCGAAGTGCTGGATCAGTTTGAGCACCGCTTCAGCTTCCGCCAAGGTCACCGGAAACTCATTCTGCACACCCTGACAAAGCTCCTCCAGCGGTAGACTCAGATAGCCGGATTCGCTGATAGCGTCGATGATGGCCGTTGCAATCGCCAGTTCCCACTCATTAAACGGGGTCAGCCGCATCTGCCAGTAAAGATAATCGCGCAGGGATTCACCAGCGCCTGAATAGCGCTCACAGGGATCCCGGTCTTCATCTTCACCGCGCGAGTAGCTGGTGGCCCCATCATAGGATTCGTAGATATCTTCCCAGGCGCTGTCGACCGGTAACTCGTCTGGCAGGTTATCGGTTGTAGCGGTGTTGATTTCCGTCTCAGCGCTGGCATCAGCAGCCGTCTGGGCAGACTGGATTTCGGGTTGCACCGCCACTTCCTGGAGTTCGTCAGCGCGCTCCAGCATGAGATTGGAATCAAGCAGCGACTGGATTTCAGCTTGCAAATCCAGGCTGGACAGTTGCAGGAGACGAATCGCCTGCTGCAATTGGGGGGTCATTGTCAGTTGTTGACCCAAGCGAAGCTGCAATGACTGTCTCATAACAGTGAGATTTGGCGTCGATCCGTAGAGTTAAAGCTATCCATAATCCTAGCGGGTTTTAGGTGTTATGGTAGAGGAAAGAAGATGGATCACGCGGGCGCTGTTCATAACTGGAAGGATTCGCCCAGATAGACTTGGCGAACTTGTCGGTTGGCAAGAATGGCGGCGGGATCGCCCTCAGCGATCACCCGACCTTCGTTGAGAATGTAGGCGCGGTCACAAATCCCCAAGGTTTCGCGAACGTTGTGATCGGTGATCAACACGCCGATCTTGCGTTCGCACAGGTGGCTGATAATGCGTTGGATATCCAGGACCGACAAGGGATCGACGCCGGCGAAGGGTTCATCGAGCAGGATAAACGCCGGGTTGGCCGCCAGCGCTCGGGCGATTTCCACCCGGCGGCGTTCGCCGCCCGACAGGCTGATGCCGAGGCTGTTCTGCAAATGACCGACATGCAGTTCATGCAGCAGTTCTTCGGCCTGCGCCCGGCGGTCGGCGCGGGAGAGGTCGCGACGGGTTTCCAGAATCGCCAGCACGTTGTCCAGAACGCTCAGGCGCCGGAACACCGAGGGCTCCTGCGGCAAATAGCCCACTCCCAGTCGCGCCCGGGCGTGCATGGGCAAGAGGGTCAGGTCCCGGTCATCCAGCAACACCCGGCCCTCGTCGCAGTGAATCAAGCCGACCATCATGTAGAAACTGGTGGTTTTGCCCGCCCCGTTCGGCCCCAGCAAGCCGACGACTTCGCCACTGCCAACGGTCAGTGAGGCGGCGTCCACCACCACCCGCTTGCGGTAGCGCTTGACGATTTCGTGAGCGACCAGTTGCGCCATGCTCAGGGTTTCCTGGCTGGCGCGGCATCCTGCGCCCGGGGCTGAATGGTGAATTGAATGCGGCCGTTATTGCCCGCGCCGCGCGCCCGCACCACGTCGCTCTTGAGGTCGTATTCCACCCGGTCGCCGGTGAACACATCCTGTCCCTGGGTCAACCGGGCGTTGCCGCTCATGATGACCTTGGCGCTGGCGACATCGTATTCCACCCGTTGGCTCACGCCGAGAATCTCCGGCTTGTCGGCGGCGGGGCGGTAGCGCAAGTTGACCGGATTGCCGGTCGCCTCCATGCGCTGAAAACCACCGTCCTTGACATGAATGGTCGCGACATCGGCATTCAGCCGCATGGAGCCCTGGCTGATCATAACGTTGCCTTCGTAAACACTGACGCCGGTTTTCTGGTCGATCTGGCCGCGACTGGCTTCCAGATGGATCGGTTGGTTGCGGTCTTCCGGCAAGGCGACGGCCAATGGTGGAATCAGCGCCAGCGCCAACATCCAGCCAACTTTACGGTTTGGGAGATTCATAGACACCTCTGACTTCGGAAAGCAGTTCCAGCCGTTCCTGATCCAGCCAGGCGTGGACGCCGACCGCCCGGAATTCGCCATCGGGAGTCACTGCCCGCGCGGGAGCAGCGGTTTCAGCATAACGTTCACCAGGCCGCACCAGCACGTCACGGGTCGTAATGGTCATGGGCTGTTTGCCGCTGTCGGCAGTGCGAACCATGGTGACTTCACCTTCCAGCCGCACGGATTGTTGATCAGCGGAAATCCAGCCGTGTTCGGCTTGCAGGCGCCACTCGCGGGTTTGTCCATCCGGCTGATACCAGTCCAGCGCTGGCTGCTCGATGCGCGTCCCCAGATGATTGGGTAATTGCGCCAGTCGGGGCGCAGCGATGACCGATTTTCGCTGTCCAGCGACATTCAGCCGCACGGCCCGGAACCGTTCAATGATCAGCGCCGGTTTCTGGCTTTCCGCCGGGGCAGGTTCGCGCAATTCGGATTCCACCCAGCGCAGCAGGCCGTAGCTCAGGCTGGCCAGCAGCGCCAGTCCGGTCAGAGACAGAATACCGCGAACGGTGAAGCCGGAAGGCAGCATCAAAGATAGCGGCTCCGCAGATCGGCTAATTGTCCACGCGCTTCGAGCAACAATTCGCAGACATCGCGGGCGGCGCCGCGTCCCCCCGGACTGGGCGTTTGCCAATGGGCGTGCTGTTTGACGAAGGGATCGGCGTCTTGCACGGCAATAGCCAGGCCCACTTGCGTCATCACCGGTAAATCGATGAGATCGTCACCGACATAAGCAACCTGTTCGGCGGTCAGGCCGAGTCGCGCCAGCAGGCTGTGAAACGCCGCCAGCTTGTCGTGGACGCCGAGATAGGCGTAGCGGATGCCTAGATCGCTCAGGCGCCGCTCGACGGAAGCAGCGTGGCGTCCGGAAATAATGGCGATTTCTACGCTGCTTTCCAGCAACATCTTGATACCGTGGCCATCGCGGATATGAAAAGCTTTAAATTCATTGCCATCATTGCCCAGATACAGGCGGCCATCGGTCAGGACGCCGTCCACGTCGAAGATCACCAGTTGAATCTGGGCTGCTTTGGTCAATATGTCGCGCATCATGGAGGCTCCCGGCGATAGGCGATTACAACACGCCGGCGCGCAACAGATCATGCATATTCAGGACGCCGGCCAGTTTCCCGGCAGAGTTTACCACCGGCAGCGCATTAATCCGGTATTGCTGCATCATGCGCAGCGCTTCGGCGGCCAAGGTTCCTGGGGCGATGGTCTTGCCATGTGGCGTCATGACCTCAGCGACTTTGGCGGTATGCACATCCACCTGCCGATCCAGCGCCCGGCGCAGGTCACCATCGGTGAATACGCCTAATACATGATCTTCATGGTCCACCACCACGGTCGTACCCAGTCCCTTACGGCTCATCTCCAGAAGGGCGTCCCGCAGCAGGTCGTCCGGGGCGTTGCGCGGCATCTGCTCACCGGTATGCATGACATCGTCCGTGAGCAACAACAGGCGGCGGCCCAGTCGTCCGCCGGGATGGGAGCGGGCGAAGTCTTCGGCGGTAAAGCCGCGCGCTTCCAGCAACGCGACCGCCAGCGCATCGCCCATCGCCAGCGTCGCCGTGGTGCTGGACGTTGGGGCCAGACCCAGCGGACAGGCTTCCTGGGCGACGCTGACGTCGATGTGGACATCAGCAGCCTGGGCCAGTGTCGAATCGGGGTTGCCGGTCAGGGCGATCAGGGGCACGCCCTGACGCTTGATGAGCGGCAGCAGGGTCAAAATTTCGTCAGTTTCGCCGGAATTGGACAGGGCCACCACCACGTCCTGGGCGGTGATCATGCCCATATCACCGTGGCTGGCTTCGGCGGGATGGACAAAAAAAGCCGGGCTGCCGGTGCTGGCCAGGGTCGCGGCGATCTTGCCGCCGATATGGCCGGATTTGCCCATGCCGATGATGACAATCCGGCCCTGGCAGTGGAGCATGAGGTCGCAGGCGTAAACGAAGCGGTCGTCGATGCGGCGCTGGAGTTGCGCGACGGCTTCGGCTTCAATCGTTAAAACCTGGCTGGCCAGTTGTTTGAGCTGGTCGGGGTGGCTCAGCATGACGACGGCCTACAATTGCGCGGCATTGAAAGTATCGCACTGGCGCAAATCACCCCCGGCGATACCCCGCTTGAACCAGCGCACTCGTTGCGCCGAACTACCGTGCGTGAAGGAATCCGGCGCCACGTAACCCTTGGCTTGCATTTGCAGGCGATCATCGCCGATCGCGTTGGCCGCGTTCAGTCCTTCCTCCACATCGCCTGCTTCCAGAATCTGCCGGGATTGATGGGCGTGATAAGCCCATACACCGGCCAGGCAATCCGCCTGCAATTCCAGACGGACTGACAAGTCGTTGGCTTCCGCCGCGCTGACGCGGTCGCGCAGGGACTGGACCTTGGCCGAAATGCCGAGCAGATTTTGCACATGATGCCCAATTTCGTGAGCGATCACATAGGCTTGGGCGAAATCACCCGGGGCCTGGAAGCGATTTTTGAGTTCCTGAAAAAAACCCAGGTCAATATAAACTTTTTGGTCCCCCGGACAGTAAAACGGGCCAACCGCGGCCTGGGCAAAGCCGCACGCCGACTGCACTGCGCCCGTGAATAACACCAGCTTGGGGTCCTGGTAAGCGCCGCCCATCTGTCGAAACAGGGTACGCCAAGTATCTTCGGTGTCGGCCAAAACGACAGAGACGAACTGGCGCGACTCGTCATCGGCGGGGGTTCTCTGAACCGACTGCTGGTCTGGAGCGCCGCCTGGCGCTCCGCTTTGCAGCAGAAAACTGGGATCAATGCCAAAGTATATGGCAACGAGTACGATAATAATCGTACCAATCCCGCCTCCCGCGATCGTGGGCGCGGCTCGCAAACCCCGTCGATCTTCGACATTGCTGCTTTCCCTGTTGTTTCTCCAGCGCATGGTGACCTCTCTTGGGATGACTGTAGTCGTCTTGGGCCGTAGCGACTCACAAAGGATTCGTCACCCAAAATCTATCGACGAAGCTTAACCGGGAATCTGGGTTGACGTAAAAGAACAGGGGCGACCGTAGCCGCCCCTGGCATCTCTCAACCAGCAGCGTCAACAACGCCGCCGGTTCATCGACCGCTTACGGCTGATAATCCTTTTCCAGCAGTTTGGCGTGCGCCGCCGCCAGCCGGGCAATCGGCACCCGGGGCGACGAGCAGGACACATAGGTCAGGCTGGCGTAGTGGCAGAAGCGCATCGAGCGCGGATGACCGCCCTGTTCGCCGCAAATGCCGACCTTGAGACCGGCGCGGGTCTTGCGGCCATTGTCAACGGCGAACTGCATGAGCTGGCCGACGCCCGCCGTGTCCAGCGCCTCAAACGGGTTGTCCTTGAGAATCCCGGCGGAGTTGTAGAACGGCAGGAATTTGTTCTCGGCGTCCTCGCGGGAGAAAGAGAAGGTCGCCTGGGTCAGGTCATTGGTGCCGAAGGAGAAGAACTCGGCGACATCGGCGATTTCGCCGGCGCGCAGACAGGCCCGCACCACTTCCATCATGGTGCCGAACTCGAAATGCACTTTGACCGCGTACTTGGCCTCAACTTCGGGCAGCACCTCGTCGACCAGCGCCTTGACCCGCTTCAACTCTTCCACGGTGCAGACCTGCGGCACCATGATTTCGGGATGGACGTTGACCTTCTCCTGGATGCATTCCGCCGCCGCTTCCAGAATGGCGCGAATCTGCATCTTGTAAATTTCCGGATAGGTCAGACCCAGGCGGACGCCGCGATGGCCGAGCATCGGGTTGATTTCGTGCAGGGCGCGAGCCTTTTGCAGGATTTCTTCTTTCTTGGCCAGTACATCGGAGACCAGATGGCTGTCGTTGAGAATGCCCAGTTGTTCAACGGCCTTTGGGTTCACCTGACTGAGAATCTGGCTGATCGCCTCCAGACCCTGCGCGGTCTGGCGCAGATGGCGCAGATGCTCGATGTCGTCGATCAGGGTCTGCTCGGAGGGCAGGAACTCGTGAATCGGCGGATCGAGCAGGCGAACGGTGACCGGGCGCGGGGCCATCACCCGGAAAATTTCCTTGAAGTCGCTGCGCTGCATCGGCAGCAGTTTTTCCAGGGCGGCTTCGCGGTCCTCGGTAGTCTCGGCCAGGATCATTTCCAGCACAATAGGCAACCGCTCCTTGGCGTTGAACATCCGCTCAGTGCGGCACAGGCCGATGCCCATCGCCCCGTAGTTGGAGGCGCGCTGGGCGGCGTCCGGGGTATCCGCGTTCGCCATGACCTTGAGGGTGGCGATCTCGTCGGCCCAACTCAGCAGGGTGCGCAGTTCCGGGGTGAATTCCGGCTCCACGGTGGGGATCTCGCCGAGGAACACCCGGCCGGTGCCGCCATCGATGGTGACCACATCACCTTCATGCAGGACTTTATCGCCAATGATCGCCTGGCGCTGATGGACGTTGACCAGAATGTCTTCCGCGCCGACCACGCAGGGCTTGCCCATGCCGCGCGCCACCACCGCCGCGTGCGAGGTCTTGCCGCCACGACTGGTCAGGATGCCGACCGCCGCGAAGAAGCCGTGAATATCTTCCGGCTTGGTCTCTTCGCGGACCAGGATGATTTTCTCGTTAGCGCCGCGCCCGCGCTTCACGGCGGTATCGGCGTCAAACACGATCTTGCCGGAGGCCGCGCCCGGCGACGCGCCCATGCCCTGCGAGGCCGGTGCCGCCTTCTGTTTCGGGTCGAGCTGCGGGAACATCATTTGTTCCAGCGACTCCGGATCAATCCTCAACAGCGCCCGTTCGCGGCTGATCAGGCCCTCGTTGGCCATTTCCACCGAGCTGCGCACCATGCCCTGGGCGTTCATCTTGCCGTTGCGGGTTTGCAGGCAATACAGCACGCCCTTCTCGATGGTGTACTCGTAGTCCTGCACCTCGTGATAATGGCCTTCCAGCTTGTTGCGCAGATCGACGAGCTGCCGGTACAGATCGGGCATTTCGTCCTTCATCGCCGCAACCGGCTTCGGCGTGCGGATGCCGGCCACCACGTCTTCACCCTGGGCGTTGACCAGGTATTCGCCGTACATCACGTTCTCGCCGGTGCCGGGGTCGCGGGTGAAGCCCACGCCGGTGGAGCAATCGTTACCCATGTTGCCGAAGACCATGGTGACTACGTTAACCGCAGTGCCGTTAGCCTGGTCCGGGGTGATCTTGAACTCGCGGCGGTAGTCCACGGCGCGCTGACCCATCCACGAACCGAACACCGCCTTGATCGCCAGTTCCAGTTGCTCATAGGGGTCTTGCGGGAAGGGACGTCCGGTCTGCTCCTGAACGACTTGCAGGAACAACTGGCCGATCTCGCGCAGGTCTTCCGCACTCAGACCCAAGTCCACCTTGACGCCGGCGCGGCGCTTGATCGCCTCGAAATGTTCGTCAAAGAAGTGGTCGTCCACGCCCAGTGCGATCTTGCCGAACAACTGGATGAAGCGGCGATAGGCGTCATAGCCGAAGCGCTCGTTGCCGGTCAGCTTGATCAGCCCGGCCAGCGTCTTCTCGTTCAGGCCAAGGTTGAGGATGGTGTCCATCATGCCCGGCATGGACATCGAGGAACCGGAACGCACCGACACCAGCAGCGGATTGGCCGCGCCGCCGAACTGTTTGCCGGTTTGCTCTTCCAGCCAGGCCATGTGCGCCCGCACGTCGTCCATGACGCCATCGGGCAACCGATTGTTGGCGATGTAGTCCAGACAGGCTTCGGTGCTGATCACAAAGCCTGGCGGCACCCGCAGGCCGATCTGCGTCATCTCGCACAGATTCGCGCCCTTGCCGCCGAGCAGCATTTTGTTCTTGCCATCCCCTTCGGTGTACTTATAGATGTACTTTTTAGTCATGACCCTACCTTCAACGTTGATCTGGTTTAAATTTCGGCCTGAATACCGGCCCCATCCGGCTTGGTCGGAGCATAGCCTGCGCCGCCCTCGTCTGCCGAACGGTCACGTCGCCGCCCGTAGAAACTTTTCAGTCGCCCGGCGTAGACAATCCGTATGCGGGCTAAGCATAGTCACGAATTTCAGCAAATGCCAAGGTCGAGCTGGCTAAAGATGCCTTTTGTCGATTTGACTTGGCGGCGGCTTGTCGGGAAACTACCCGTTTCCACTACTTCTTTTGACTCGCCACTCAGCGATCTCCAGTCGGATGTTCCCAATCGTTTCCCCTGTAAAAACGGCCCGGTCTGATGACGCGCCCCTCGTGTCGGTGCGCGGCTTGTCATTCCGCCGGGGCGACCGAGTGATCTTCAACGAGTTAAATCTGGAGATTCGGCGAGGGCAGGTCACGGCCATCATGGGTCCGAGCGGCACCGGCAAAACCACGCTGCTGCGCCTGATGGGCGGCCAGATTCGCCCCGATGCCGGGCGGGTTGAAGTCGATGGTTTGTGTGTCCACCAACTGAATCGCCAGGAACTGTATCGACTGCGCCAGAGGATGGGCGTCTTGTTTCAGAGCGGCGCGCTGTTCACCGATTTGAGCGTGTTCGACAACGTCGCCTTTCCGCTGCGCGAACACACTCGCCTGCCGGAACGGCTGATCCGCACCCTGGCGCTGATGAAGCTGGAAGCGGTTGGTCTGCGCGGTGCTCGTGACCTGATGCCCGCCGAACTGTCCGGCGGCATGGCCCGGCGGGTGGCGCTGGCCCGGGCTATCGCCCTCGATCCGATGATGATCCTTTACGAC
>Ga0209573_1005196_pt1 | contig 11949 bp, 7 predicted proteins | sample TNRBio252014_DNA_FD_185870 | JGI IMG/M metagenome (GOLD analysis project Ga0209573, IMG submission 185870) | Wastewater treatment Type I Accumulibacter community from EBPR Bioreactor in Madison, WI, USA - TNR Reactor_6/25/2014_ DNA (SPAdes)... | ecosystem: Engineered > Bioreactor > EBPR >...
CTTTCTCATCTACCTCGACGGCATGCCGGTGAACTTCCGCAATCACGCGCACGGCCAGGGCTATGCCGACATCAATTTCATCATCCCGGAGCTGGTGGGCGAGCTGGAGTACTGGAAGGGCAATTATTATGCGCAGCACGGCGATCTGAGTTCCTCGGGCGCGGCCCGTTTCAAGCTGGTGGATGAACTGCCGCAGGGCATTCTCACCTCGACCTGGGGCGAGTATGAATTCTCGCGCACGCTGATCGCAGATACGATCCAGGCGGGAGAAGGAAAGCTGACGATGGCGCTGGAGCATCAGTTCTACAACGGCCCGTGGGCCTTGAACTCCGACGCCACACGCTGGAACGGCCTGCTGCGCTGGCATTGGGAGGACGGCACGGACAAGATCAACATCACCGCCATGGGCTACCAGGGCGACTGGATGTCCACCGACCAGGTGCCGCAACGCGCCATCGACGACGGCACCACCACGCGCTTTGGCTTCATGGATGCCACCAACGGCGGTCACTCACGCCGCTACAGCCTGGCCTTCGACTGGACGCATGAGGAAGGCCGCACCACCACGCGCACGAGTGCTTACGCAGGCTACTACGACCTCGACTTGTTCTCCAACTTCACCTACTTCCAAAACAGCCTGGCCCGTGGGGATCTGCTGGGGGATCAGTTCGAGCAGCAGGACCAGCGCTGGTTCTTCGGCGGCGAGCTTGCCCGCGACTGGCGCTTTGACGCGCTGGGCCATGAGCAACGCTTCACACTCGGCGTGCAACTGCGCGGCGAATGGATCAACGGCATCGGTCTCTACAACACCACGAGCCGCGACCGCTTCAACGTGGTGCGCAAGGACGACATCTTCCAGTCCAGCTACGGCCTGTTCTCGGAGTTCGAGTTCAAACCGCTGGACTGGCTGCGCGTCATTCCCGGCGTGCGCGGAGATTTGATCCACTCCGACGTGCAGCAAAGCACACTGCCGGAAAACGCGGGCACGCTCTCGAAGGGCATCGTCAGCCCGAAGCTCAGCGTGGTCTTCGGCCCGTGGGCGGACACGGAATTCTATCTGAATGGAGGGCTCGGCTTCCACAGCAACGACGCCCGTGGCGTGAACATCGTGACCGATCCCGCCACGGGAGGTGGAGCAAACCGTGTTGACCCGCTGGTGCGCACCTACGGTGCGGAGTTCGGCATCCGCAACGAGTCCATCCCGAAGCTGGTGAACACACTCTCCTTCTGGCTGCTGCGCAGCGATTCGGAGCTGATTTACGTCGGCGATGCCGGCAACACCGAGCCGGGGCCCGGATCACAACGCTACGGCGTGGAGCTGGCCAGCTACTGGCGGCCCACCGACTGGGCCATGGTGGACTTTGAGGGCACCTGGACGGACGCGCACCTGCGCACGGAGAATCCACCCAGCCAGGACATTCCCGGCTCGATCCCCTACACGATCAATGCTGGCATCACGCTCGGCAAAGCCGAGGGTTTCTTCGGCTCCTTGCGCGGACGCTACTTCGGCCGCCGCCCGTTGAACGAAACTCAGGACATCCAGGCGCTGGAATCCTTCCAGGTGAACGCCCGCGTCGGTTATCGTCGCAAGAACTGGGAGATTGCCGTGGACTGCCTGAACCTGCTCAACCGCAGCGACAACGACATCGAATACTTCTACTCCAGCCAGCTCGCCTCCGAGGCCGCCCCCGTCGAGGACCGTCACATCCATCCCATTGAGCCCCGCATGCTGCGCGTGTCGGTGACGTGGCGCTTCTGATGAAGAGTCAAAAGCGGGGCCATCACAGTCCGCCCACTCCTTGCCCCCATCCTGGCTTGAATCCGCCGGAAAACGGACCTGCGAGCCTGAATCTGTGAGCACCATGTCGTGAAACCTCACCCGAAGGGACCCGCCATGCTTGCATTTTGAAAACATCTTCCAGACAAACAACTGACACACTCGACTTTGCTCATTTTTCAGAATCGTCGCATGGTTGAGTTGTGAAAACGACATCATCCCCTGCGCGACCCGCTTCTGAGCTCCTCGGAACTCCCGCCTCCAAAAGCCGCCGTGGTTGCCTCCCCCTCGCCGCTTTCCTCCTGCTGGCTTTCGCGGCCCAGAGCCAGGCGGTCACAACCCTGGTGTCGAACCCCTACCCCTATTACCGCCCGCTGGGACAGCCGCCCGGTCTGACCTACGGCATCGCGGGGATGTATCGCATCGACCCCACCAGCAGCCCGGACCCTTTTCAAGCAGCCACCATCGCAGGCACCAATCTGAACGTGGACAATGCCTTCCCCGGCGGCATCGGCGTGCTCTCTCCTGACACGGGCCATACGGGAATCGGTTTGTACACCGGCGCCGCCCCCACTCAATCCACCGGCCTGTTCATTCAATTCGACCAGCTCGTGTTGAGCGACGGCCTCAGCGTGAGCCTCGGCAATTTCGGCGTGAACTCGCTCACTGGCGGCTTCGATCCGGGTCGTGTCGCCCCGATGCTCTCCATCTATGGCACCGGTGCCACCCTGCTCGGCACCTTCGACGCCCAGGCCATCCTGGACGCCAACGCCATGACCTTGCTCACCTCGAGCAACCCGCTCGATGCCAGCTACACCCCCTTCTTCCAGGTTGATACTTGGAAGTTGGATCTCGACGCCTTGATCGGCCCCTTCGCGCAGGTCAAGGGCTTCGCCTTGGGAGCGGACCTCGACAATGGCAAGGGGCTGGCAACCGCCCGCAACAGCAATCCTTACTACCTCATCTCGGTGGAGGCCTGCGCCTGCGCACCCGTGCCAGAGCCCGGCTCAGCCCTGCTCGTTCTCTCCGCCGCACTCGGCGCGATCATCATCCGCCGTCGGCGGCTCTGAGGATGAGAGCGGCAGGCGTCGGGCGCACGTCTCGTGCCCCTACTCCTGAAACTCCTCGCGGTCGGGAATCCGCGTGAAGGCAATCTTCGTGCCTGAAAACGTGCGCACCGTGTCCGGCGTGAAGCCGATCACCACCGAGTCGCGACCACGCTTCTGATTGATCTTGTCCAGCACGCGACTGAGATGCTCACGCCGTTCACGTGAAGCCTCCTCAGTAGCGGATGCGAACAGATCGAGCTGCTGCGGTCGCGATTCCGCCTCCAGGCCCATCAGCGTCACCGACACCTTTTTCACCCGTTGCCAGCGGGCCTGCTGCATCACCCGCTGCCACAGCTCTGCCAGCACACGCGCCAGCACGATGCTGTCGCACGCTGGCTCAAACTTCGCCTGCGCCTCGCAGCGCGGACCGTCCTCCGTCCGCACGCTCAGGTGCAAGTACGTGGCCCGGTACTCCATGCGGCGCAGGCGGCTGGCCGCCTTGAGCAGCAGACGCCGCGCCACGATGCCCGCCTCCGGTGGCGTGCGCAGTTCCGGGGCCAGCACATGGCTGTGCCCCAGCGTACGATGCTGCGCTGGCGGATCATCCTCCGAAGGCCCGCCATGCAGCGCATGCCAGAAACGGTCCCCGCACACCCCGCCCCAGGCCTGGTGTAGCGTCTCTCGCTCCGCCTCCCACAGATCCCGCATCGTGCGGATGCCGCAGGCATGCAGACGCGGCTCCATCCGCCGGCCGATGCCGCACAAGTCGCGCAACTCCAGCTCCAGCAGTCTTCCCGGCAGTTCCTCCGCCAGCAATGCCACCAAACCGTCCGGCTTCTGCATGTCCGAAGCCACCTTGGCCAAGAAACGGTTCGGAGCCAAGCCCACAGAGCAGGTGATGCACTCCCCCACCCGCTCCCGCAGGCCACGTTTGATGCGCTTCGCCAGATCCATCGCCGCTGGCAGCGGGCGGCGTGGCGCGTCCAGCTTGCAGGCCATCTCGTCGATCGAGCAGATCACATGCACCGGAAAATGCCGCTCCACCTCTGTGATGATCTGATGGTGAAACTCCACATACACATCGTGGCCCGCCATCACCGTGATCAGCTCCGGGCAGCGGCGACGCGCCTCGCCGATGTTCGTGCCCGTCTTAATTCCAAACTTCTTGGCCTCCTGGCTCGCCGCAATCGCGCAGGTCGCATCCGTGTCCACCGGCACCACCGCCACCGGCTTTCCCCGCAGTTCAGGCCGCATCTGCTGCTCCACGCTGGCAAAAAAGCTGTTCAGATCGAGGAACAGCCAGCCCACAAGCGGAGCGGCGGCAGAATTGGAGGTTGGGACAGGCATGAAATCCCCCACTCATGCCTCAAACTGAATACTGTTCAATAGAACTCATTCAAGAGCACTCCCAGAAACGGTTTTTTCGGGAGCACCCCGAATTGAACATACAAACTGCGCTCCTTCACCTCCGCCGTGATCTCAGTGAGGAAGTCGGCCAATCAAAAACGAAAGCTTCCACCTGGAGCGCAAGAAGCGCCTGCTAATCGGGCGAGAAGCGCCACACGCCCAAAAAAGCCAGGAGCTGATCGCGTGCGACATGGGCTACCAAGGGATGCAAAAGCAGCATGCCAACTGCCCCAAGGTTCTCCCCACCCGCGTGGGGATGGTCCAGAGACAGAATCAAACCACACCACACAGGAGTGCCATCTCTCACATTTTATGACGCTCCCGTGAAGCTCACGCGCTCCAGCGAGCGTTATGCACCGCGCCTTGCCCATCCATGAAGTGCCCCGCCCTCGCCCTGCTCCTCACCGTTTCCGCCGCAGCCCAGACGCTGCCGTTTGGCGTGCCTCAGACGCCCTACGAGGGCACAGTCACCGCCAAGATCGAGACAGGCGATAGCCTGAAGATCACCGTTTCCAGTGGAGGGGCGATTCACACCCTGATGCAGTCGGGAAGCCTGTCTCAGTTGGCCCGCAAGGCCTTCCGGCAGCTCCAGGTCGGCTGTGCATACTCCTTTCCTCAGCGGTTCAACCTGCCGACGGATGAATCGAAGTCTTTCAAGCTGGCACGACTGCTCGATCTCGAAAAACAGCCGCCCTTTCGGGCGCTCGTGGATGACCTTCGCATCGAAGAAAACCGCGTCTCCTTGTTTCTGCTCTGCGCCGATGGTCGTCGGCTGCATTTCCGCCACGAAGGGGGCAAGGGGCACGACCAGGCCCGGCAGCTCGTCACCGCGCTGCAACCCGGTTCGAGCTATGAATTCCCCGCCTGTTTGCAGCCTGCGCCATCCGCCTCGGAAACGATCCAGCGCGATGCCATCCTGAGCCAATACATCGGGGAATGGCGCGGCACGCTGGAGGGCGATGCAGGCTGCTTCATCTCCTTGAACTGTGTGTGGAAAGCGAACGGCCAGGGGTTCTGGCGCGAGATCCTGTTCGACAACAGCAGTGCCGACCCGCCGCTTATCGACGTGGCCATCGTGACGGCTGATCCGACTACTGGCCGCTACCTTGCCACTCCTCCTCGGGACCGGGACCAGCCCCCCACGGAGAGCACCTACGACGCGGCCACCCGCACCTTCACCACCCGCCTGCCCTCCCCCGATCCGGGCGTCACCCGCGTCAACACCGCCACCTTCACGAACGACGACACCATCGACTGGAAAACCACCTCGCAGGACGCCTCCGGTGCCGTGCTTTCCACCACCCGCGGCAGCTACCAACGACTGGGTCCGACCGACACTCCCCTCAGCATCACGCCGTTGATCACCACCTCAGGCCAGCCTGGCGCTTCGGCTGACTTGCAAAAGCTCTTCAAGAACCTGCAGCGCTCCACGACCCAGGAGGTGGTGCCGCATGAGCTGCTCGATCTGCGCAAGCTGCCGCCCTTCCGGGCCAAAGTCACCCAGTGCCAGGTCTCCGACACGGCGATCGAGATTCTCCTGGAAATCCCTGACCGCAGCATCGTCACCGTGCGGCACACCAGCAAAGACGACTGGCAGAAAGCCGTCAGCCTGGCCCGCCGCCTCGAGGCTGGCCGCACCTATGAGTTTCCCGAGGTGCTGGCGGATGACGACACGCCACGGCCCGCGATCCCGCCGTCTCCCGCCATGCAGGCGCTCGCTCCTTTCATCGGCGAGTGGACGATGCACCTGAAAGATCCGCCGAAGGGCAGACCCGCGTCCCAGACCACCCTGCGCTACTTCTGGAAAGACGACGGCACCGGCCTGTGGCGTGAGGCGACTTACCAGCCCTTCGATTCCCCGCCTGCGGATCGAATCCTCCAGGGGACACCCAGGATGCAAGCCACGCTCATCACTTATGACGCGGCGCGGCAGCGCTACATCGAGACGGACTCACCCCAGACCGAGCGCGTCGTTGAAGTCCTCAACGGCATCCGTATCCAGCGCGCCAGCTTCTCCGACAAGGCGCTGAACTCCACCCACCAAGGCGTCTGGGATGCCACCACGCAGACCTACATCTGGGAGGGCACCTCCGACCAACCCGAGCCCGGCACCCGGCAATCCGGCGTCCGCCATTTCGCCACCCCTGACCGCATTGAGTGGCAGGCCAAGGCATTCAAGGCAGACGGCACGCTCCTCCACGAAAGCACCGGCCACTACGAACGCATCCAACCCTGACCATTGACCCTTTGACCCCTCATGACTCGAACAGGAATCCTCGCCGGCGGCAATTTCATCATCGACCACGTCAAGCTCATCGACGCCTGGCCTGAGCAGGACATGCTGACCTTCATCCGCAGCGAGACCTCCTCCAATGGCGGCGGTCCTTACAACGTGCTCAAGGACCTGGCCGCGATGCGTGTCGGTTATCCGCTGGAGGCGGCGGGACTCGTGGGAAAGGACGCGAATGGCAACTGGATGCTGCGCGACTGCCGTGACGCGAGCATCGACACGACACAACTGCACCAGACCGATGCCGCGCCGACGAGTTACACGGATGCCATGACCGTCACCGGCACCGGACGGCGCACGTTTTTCCATCAGCTCGGCACCAATGCCATTCTGGGGGAGGCGCACTTCGACTTCAGCCGCACGCAGGCGAAAATCTTCCACCTCGGTTACCTCATGCTGCTCAGCGAGATGGACCGCCTGCTGCCGGATGGCCGCAGCATCGCCAGCCGCGTGCTGGAGGCCGCGCAGCAGGCCGGACTGCTCACCAGCGTCGATTTGGTGAGTGCGGATCATGCGCAGTTCCGTGCGATCACCGAGGCGTCCCTGCCCTTCACCGATTACCTCATCGTGAACGAGATCGAGGCCGGCAAAGTCCTCGAACGCGACCTCAAGAGCACCCTGCCCGGCCTTGACGCCATCCAGGACGCGGCGCGGGCGATGCTCGCGAAGGGCGTGCGGCGCGAGGTCATCATCCACTTCGAGGCTGGGGCCGTCGTGGCGGAGAAAAACGGGACCGTGCATCATCAGCCCTCGCTGCGGCTGCCGAAAGGCTTCATCACCGGAGCCACCGGCGCGGGAGATGCCTTTGCGGCGGGTTATCTGCACGGCACGCATGAGAACTGGCCGGGGCCCGAGCGTCTGAAGCTCGCCGTCTGCACCGCCGCCGCCTGCCTCACGCATCCCACGCCCTCGCAAGGCCTGCGCCCCGTCGCGGAGTGTTTGAAGCTGGCGGACGAGCTGGGTTTTGGCGAAGCAAGGTAGCCGTCTCGCTCCGCGAGACGAGCCTGCGGCTTGCATCGGCACATTCCTCTGCCGAATTTCGAGGCCCTCGTGTGTCAGCGGCTGCACTCAGCTCATCTTGCGGAGCAAGATGGCTACTTTGCTGTCGCGCACGCCGCGCGGCCATGCTAAACCCCGCGCATGTCCTCACCCCTCTTCAATCTCTCTGGCAAAGCAGCACTCGTCACTGGCGGCAGCAAAGGTCTTGGCAAGGCGATGGCACGCGGTTTCGCCGAGGCGGGCGCGGATGTCTTCATCTCCAGCCGCAACGCCGACGAACTCAAAGCCGCCGCCGCTGAAATCGGCGCGGGCTTGAGCGTCAAAGTCGAATGGATGGTGGCCGACATGGCGGATCGTGCCGCCGTCAAAGCGCTGGCCGTCGAAGCCGAGCAGCGGCTCGGCAAGATCGACATCCTCGTCAACAACGCCGGCATCAACAACCCGCAGGCCATTGATGAGATCACCGACGAGGTCTGGGACCGCAACGTCGAGGTGGACCTCACCGCCGTGATGAGCCTGACCCGCGCCGTGGTGCCCGGCATGAAGGCGCGCAAATGGGGCCGCATCATCCACATCTCCAGCGTGCTCGGCGTCGGCGGGCGGTTGAAGCGGAACGTCTATTGCGCCTGCAAAGCCGCGCTCATCGGCCTGGCGCGTGCCAGCGCCCTCGATCTCGGCCCTTATGGCATCACCGTGAACTGCCTCTGCCCCGGCCCCTTCCTCACCGACATGCCCGGCAAACTGCTCAACGACGAGGAGAAGCAGTACTTCGCCGACCGCACGGCGGTGAAACGCTGGGCCGCCCCCCGCGAACTCGCCGGACCGGCCCTCATGCTCGCCAGCGAAGCCGGCAGCTACATCACCGGCCAGGGCATCGTGGTGGATGGCGGCGCGGCGGTGAATGTGCTGTGAGCAATCTTCTTGCTCCAGAAATACAAGTTCCGATTCACTCTTGGCTCAAAATCCACTGATCAATTCCCCTCCAATGAGCCTTGCAAACCGAACCAGTTCAGACTCGCCGGATGAAGGCGACTCTTCGCGATCACAGAAGAGCAGGGTCAGGTTCACGGGCCATGTGCTTCTGATCCTTGGCTTTCTTTGGCTACTTGCCTCCGCATGGTTGTTTCCCGTGTCGATCATGGCGGAATCCTCGCATTTTACAGACTCGTTGCCCCGAAAGGAAACCTACAACCGACAAGAGCTCTGCAATGCCATCTGGGACTTTGCAGGCCGTATTACTCAGATACGGCCAGGAATGATCACACCTGCAATTTTGATGCTTGTAGGAGGTGTCATGGTTGGGCGCTGCTCAGTGAAACACCGCAGCTAAGAAAGTAACAATGCATCCAAGCTCGAACTCATGAGCGGCGGTGGAACTGGAACATCATCCCCTCACACGATCAGCATGCAGTCCCCATAGCTGAAGAAGCGGTAGCGTTCGCGAATGGCCTCGGCGTAGGCCTGCATGGTGAGTTCTTTGCCTGCAAAGGCGCTGACGAGCATGATGAGCGTGGACTTCGGCAGATGGAAGTTCGTCAGCAGGCCTCCGGCGACTTTAAACTCGAAGCCAGGATGGATGAAGATGTCCGTGCTGCCGCGGGTGGCGATGACGCGGCCATGATCACGGGTGACGGTCTCCAGGGTACGCAGGGCGGTGGTGCCGACAGGGATGACGCGCTTGGCCGATTGAATCGCCGCAGCAGTGGCTGCCGAGACTTCATAGACCTCGGAGTGCATCTTGTGGTCGGCGATGTTCTCCACCTTCACCGGCTGAAAGGTGCCGACGCCGACGTGGAGCGTCACAAAGCAGTGCGGCAGTGTTTGCAGCACCTCCGGCGTGAAGTGCAGGCCCGCCGTGGGCGCGGCGATGGAGCCTTCCTGCCGGGCAAACACGGTTTGATAGCGTTCGCGGTCCGCAGGCTGGTCCTCGCGGCCCATGTAGTGCGGCAGGGCCAGGTGGCCGTGCTTCGATTCATCCACCACGCGGTCGAACTCAATGATGCGGTCGCCGTTCTCCTCCAGAATCTCGACCACCGTGCCCGTGGCCTCGCCAATCGGCACCAGGTGGCCGACGCGGAACTTTTTCCCCGGCCGCACCATGCAGCGCCAGCGGGTGGGAGTCAGCGGCTCCAGCCGCAGCACCTCGTGGCCGTGGTTCGTGAAGTAACGGGCCGGAACGACCCGCGTGTCGTTCAACACGAGCCGGTCTCCGGCATCAGCGGAGATGAACTGGCCGATGTCCCGAAACATCCGGTGCTCGATCCGCCCCGACCCGCGATGCAGCACCATCATCCGCGACGCCGAGCGATCCACCAGCGGTTCACTGGCGATGAGTTCAGGCGGCAGGTGGTAATCGAAGTCGGCGGTCAGCATGAGAGAAAGAGAGCGGGCTTTAGCTCCGCTTTCGTCATTCGTCATTCGGGTTTCGTCATTTCATGCGTCGTCCGATTCCCCCCAAACTTTGTCCTTCCCTTCCGCAGCCGGTCCCGCCTATAAACTCGCACAACTTCACCAACCAACATCATGTCTGACAAAAAGCTCAACATCGCCGTCGTCGGCCTCGGTTTCGGGGCTGAATTCATCCCCATCTGGCAGCGTCACCCGCTCACGACCTGCTACGCCATCTGCCAGCGCGACCCGAAGAAGCTTAACGCCATCGGCGACGCCTTCGGCGTGAACGTGCGCTACACGGATTTCAAAGAGATGCTCAAGAACCCGAGCATCGACGCCGTCCACATCAACTCGCCCATTCCCGATCACGGCTGGATGAGCATCGAGGCGCTGAAGGCGGGCAAGCATGTCGCCTGCACCGTGCCGATGGCCACCAGCATTGAGGACTGCAAAAAGATCTGTGACCTCGTCAAAAAGACCGGCCTCAAATACATGATGATGGAGACCGTCGTCTATGCCCGCGAGTATCTCTTCATGAAAGAGCAGCTCGATCAGGGCAAGCTGGGCAAATTGCAGTTCGTGCAGGCCTCGCATCAGCAGGACATGGACGGCTGGCCGAACTACTGGCCAGGCCTGCCGCCGATGTGGTATGCCACGCACTGCGTCGGCCCCGTGGCCGGTTTGATCGGCAAACCCGCCGAATATGTGAGCTGCTTCGGCTCCGGCACGGTGCGCAAGGAATTGCAGAAGTGCTACGGCTCGCCGTTTGCCGTCGAGACGGCGCACATCAAGTTCAAGGGCACGGACGTGAACGCCCGCATCATCCGCAGCCTGTTCGACACCGCCCGCCAGTATCGCGAGAGCATCGACGTGTATGGCGACAAAGCCTCCATCGAATGGCCGCTCGTCGAGCACGAACCGCTCATCATGCATCGCGCCAAACTGCCGGAGCACAAGATTCCGAAGCTCGTGAAGGCGCCTGACTTCGCCAAACGCCTGCCCGCACCGATCCGCCGCTTCACCACGAAGGGCGTCTATGATCTCGGCAAGAAGACGCACCTCAGCTTTGTCCAAGGCAGCGGCCACGGCGGCAGTCATCCGCATCTCGCGAATGAGTTTGCCAACGCCCTCGCTGAAAAGCGCCAGCCCTTCCCGAATGCCGCGCAATCCGCCAACTGGACCTGCGTGGGCCTTTGCGCTCATCAGTCGGCGATGGCGGGTGGCAAGATCGTGAAGCTGCCGGGGTTCACGCTCGGGTGAGTCCGTAGAAGAAGGCGTGAGCCTTCCCACGTTCGGTGGAACGCTGACGCGTTCTTCTACAACAGCATCTCAAATCCATTCCTTGATCACGCGTCCGGCCACATCCGTGAGCCGGAAATCACGGCCTTGGAAGCGATGCGTGAGGCGCAGGTGATCGAAGCCGAATTGATTCAAGAGCGTGGCGTGGAAGTCGTGCAGATCCACGGGATCGCGCACGATGCTCCAGCCGATCTCATCGGTCTCGCCGTAGGTTTGACCGCCTTTGATGCCACCACCGGCAGCGAGCATGGTGAAGGCAAAGGGATGGTGATCGCGACCGGTCGCGTTCGGATTGCCGCCACGGTTTTCACCGAGCGGCGTGCGGCCAAATTCGCTGCCCCAGACGATCATCGTGTCCTCCAGCATGCCGCGTTGTTTCAAATCCTTCAGCAGCGCGGCGATGGGCTGGTCGGCCATGCCGGCGTTGTAGCTGAGTTCGTTGTTGAGGTCGCTGTGATGATCCCAGCTTGCATGCATGAGGCTGACAAAACGCACGCCGCGCTCGACGAGACGCCGCGCCAGCAGGCAGTTCTTGGCGAAGGCTTGATACTGCCCCGGGCCGCCGCCACGCGAAGCCTTGATCGGCGGATCTTTGCGGTTCACACCGTACATTTCAAGCGTCTGCGGGCTTTCATCCTTCAAGTCGATCAATTCCGGCGCGGAGGACTGCATGCGGAAGGCCAGCTCATACGCGGCGATGCGGCTGGCGATCTCAGGATCGCGCAGATGCTCGTAGC
>Ga0209573_1005199_pt1 | contig 11945 bp, 9 predicted proteins | sample TNRBio252014_DNA_FD_185870 | JGI IMG/M metagenome (GOLD analysis project Ga0209573, IMG submission 185870) | Wastewater treatment Type I Accumulibacter community from EBPR Bioreactor in Madison, WI, USA - TNR Reactor_6/25/2014_ DNA (SPAdes)... | ecosystem: Engineered > Bioreactor > EBPR >...
GCTCGGCGTCGTCGGCAGCCGCCACGCCACGCATTATGGGCTCAGCGCCACGAAGAAGCTCAGTTTTCAGATCGCGTATGCCGGTTACGCCGTCATCAGCGGTCTGGCGCGTGGCATTGACACGGCGGCGCATGAGGCCGCGCTCGCGGCGAAAGGTCGCACCATCGCCATCCTCGGCTCCGGCATTGGAAAGCTGTATCCGCCGGAGAACATGGCGCTCGCCGAGCGCATCGCGCAAAACGGCGCGGTGATCAGCGAGTATCCCGTGGATCGCATCGCCGACAAACAAACCTTTCCCTACCGCAATCGAGTCGTCGCGGGTTGGAGCTGCGGCTTGATCGTCGTCGAGGCTCCACTGCGAAGCGGTTCGCTCATCACAGCGCAGCAGGCCACCGAGCAGGGCCGCACCGTCTATGCCGTGCCCGGTCCCATCGACAAACCGACCTCGGCAGGCTGCAACCGCCTCATTCAACAAGGCGCCAAGCTCATCATGGATGGCGCAGACGTGCTCGATGATCTGATGACCCTCTTCCCCACCGCTCCCAGCGCCCCGAAGGTGGAGGAACCACGCCCAGTCGCCACGCTCACGCTGGAGGAAGAAATCCTCTACAACGCCATCGGCACCGAGGAGGCGCACATCAACGACATCACCACCGCCAGCGGCCTCACCGTGGCCACAGTCTCATCCACCCTGATGCGACTGGAGATGAAGCGGCTGATCCGCGCCCTGCCTGGACGCAGGTATGTGCGGCTGGTGTGAGCCGCACACCGCCACCGGCGGTTTCCAGGCGGCGATGGCTTCAGACGATTGGGGTTTCATGCCAAGCCGCTGCGTGGTGAATTCGTCCGGCAGCAGGATCTCTGTGGCCGAGCCGAGGCTCAGAGCGCCGAGGAAATGCATCTCCGTCCGCTCCGCTGACTCTGCCAGCCAGGCGAAGGCACGATGGTAGAGGTTCATGAAAGCATCGACATAGGGCGCGACGGTTTCCGAGGCCTCGGAGGCCATTTTGAGGCCGGTGGCACGCATGCTGGCGACATCGGCCGACATCAGCGAGCCTGCGGGCATCTCCGGCATGCCGCGTGGCTGCAAATGCTCGTTCAAGGTCATGGCCCTGCCATTTCCCGCAAACGGATACGGCGCGCCGTCCATCGTGCTGATGATCTGGCGCACGAGGTTGAGCATCTTTGGCACCACGGATTGAAGCGCGGTGAGGAAAGCGCTGGGATCATCGACGTTGGCAAATTTCGCGCCCAGGGTTTGAAACGCGAAGAAGGTGGTGAGCAACTCGCGGAAGGATGGCAGCGCCCCGGTCATCGCCTCATAAATCGTCACCCATGCGGGCAGGTCCTTGCGGCGCTCCCGCAGCCAGTCGTTGAGGTCCGCCTGCTCGCTCCACCAGAGCAGGCCGAGCGCGGCGGCGAAGCGGCTCTCCAGCACGCGCTCCCGCTCCTGCAAGGGCCCTTCCATATGCTCCATGACCATGCGCTGGCGGGCGGCCTCGGCACGCAATGAGGTCGGGCTGGCGTCTTCGGTGCCGAACTGCATGCGGGAGACGGTGAATCCGGCGAGACTGAGCGTGGCGGCGGCTTCCAGATCGCGACGCCGTTGCCATGCCTGATTCCACTCCTGCAGCGCTACTTTGAACTGCGACCCCCATTGCACGATCTCATCGCGCCCGCGCAAAATTTCGCGCTGAAGCTCCACCCGAGCCGTGGAACTCGACGGTGTGCTGCCAAGTCCGCACATCGCCCGCTCAGGATGCGCCAGCCCGCCGAAGTAACGGCGGATGACCAGCAACGACTCTTCCTCACGACGATTTTGATGAATGACCTCCTCATCCGCCACCATGCGGTGCTCATGCAGATTGAGTCCAAGATCGTGCTGGTAGTAGAAATAGGTGACCTGCCGCGAGAGATCGACAAACTGCCGCATCACGGCCGCCGCTGGCTGCGCCGGAGACAGATATTCCACCAGCGTCGCTCCCTTCGGCGGCTTGGCGTCCTTCTCGTGTTCCGTTTCTGTTTTGACGCCAGCCTCAGCGCGCGCGGCATTGCGGTCCTTGGCTGTTTTCGCCACATGCCGGGCCATGAGGAGCGATAAATTTTCCGGCAGACGATGCTGGACGACACCTCGGCGAATTTCCTGACACGCAGACTTCCAAGCATCCTCAAGCAGATCGAGCTTCCGCCACATGCGAGCGCTGGCTGCTGTGCCGATGACATTGGCTCCGCATTTTTCCGCCGTGCGCCGGATGATCCAAAGCGTGGCCGTGCTTACCAGACGTGACGCGATGGCAAACAGCATGAAGGGAATCTTCGCCGCCCACATCCAGCCGCGCAGGGCCTGCCGGACAATCATATGAGACTTCGATTCCTTGCGCGGTGCATCATGCATTTGCATCTCCCAAGGATCGCGCTCCATCACAGCGCGGAAGAACCACGCGTTCATTTCCCGCACCGCGTGAATGAAGATCGTGCTGAAGCCGCCGGCATTGTGACTCAGCTCATGAGCCAGCAGGCCCGCCAGTTCGCGGGCGGTGATGACCGAGATCACGGGCAGGCCGAGGTGCAGCGTGGTTTGCCCGGTCAAAATGCCCACCAGCCCGCCAAACATCGAGCTGCGCACCGAGATCGTCGTGTCCAGCCACACCTGCACAGGAGGCTGCGCCCGCAGATGCCAGCACAGCGTGTGGATGAGCTCAAAAAGTTGCGGCTGTGTGGCAGCGGTGATTTGCAGCGCCACCTTGGCCGTTTTCGGCCGTGGACGCAGAGGGCGCAGCATGAAGACCCACGTCACTCCCATGAAAGCAAACTTCAGCAGTTCGGGAATCACCCGCCACTGAAACACACCTGTTCGCGCCATCTGCCCGGTGATCTGATAGACCTGCCAGCACATCCAGCCGAACAAGCCTGCGACCAACAGCACATAGCAAAACTGCAGAGCCAGCGAGATCAGCGCCGTGACCGCCAGCAACCCAAACTGCAACGGCCCGCGCCACGGTGCGATGCGCACTGGCTTGGGCGATTGCTGGGGCGTGTGAGGGGCAGACATGCGGGTGTGGGCCTCGAAAAGGCGACTCAGGCCATATAATCAACCTCATTTAATATGGTAATTCTAGTTAATTATTGGCATTTACTGCCTAGCGAAGCCTCAGCAGGGCAAGTTTGTCCTTGGAATACCGTTTCCCTGCCATGAAGGCGCTTTGTTTGCTCACCCTGCTGTTTGCTGTTTTACCTCTCCAAGCTGCCACAAAGCCGGTCAATTTGGTCTTCATCCTCACGGACAACCAAGGTGCCTGGACCCTCGGCTGTTACGGCAATCCCGACATCCGCACGCCGCACATCGACAAACTAGCCACCGAAGGGATACGCTTCACCCGGGCGCTCAGCAGCAACCCGGTGTGCTCCCCGACACGCGCCACTTTCCTCACGGGACTCATCCCATCACAGCACGGCCTGCATTCGTTCCTTGATGAGAAGTTCATGATGGGGCCGGAGGCCTACAACACGCTTCAGGAGCTTACTTCCCTCGGCGAAGTCCTGCGCGACTCCGGCTACACCTGCGGTCTGAGTGGCAAATGGCACCTCGGAGCCAACATGACGCCCAGTGAAGGCTTCACCACCTGGACCACCAAGCCGGACGGCAGCACGCGCGAGTTTTACGACCAGCAAATCATCGAAGACGGCCAACTGCGCAACGAACCCAGCTACACGACCGATCTTTGGACGCGCAAGGGCGTGGAGTTCATCCGGCAGAACAAGGAGCGGCCGTTTTTCCTCTTTTTGGCCTACAACGGCCCTTACAACCTGGGCAAGCTGATGTCCAACCCGCCCAAGAACCGGCACGCGGCCTACTACAAGGACAAGCCCTTCACCAGCTTCCCCCGCGATGCCATGCACCCATGGCAGTGGGCCAACAAGCAATTCCACAACACCCAGACCGCGATGGAGCGCTGTGCGGCCGAGACCTCTGGCGTTGACGATGGCGTGGGCGAGATCATGGCCGCGCTCAAAGCGAACGGTCTTGATGAAAACACCCTCGTCGTCTATGCCGCAGACCAGGGCTGGATGGGCGGCCAAAACGGCATGTGGGGCATGGGCGATCACTTTCGCCCCACCGGCGCACATGAGTTGATGATGCAGATCCCGCTCATCTTCCGCCAGCCTGGTCCAATTCCCGCCGCGCAAACCTGCGATGCTCTCGTGAGCAACTACGACTTCATGCCCAGCGTCCTCAGCCACCTCGGCCTCGCCGACAAGATGCCGCAGCAGCCCAAATCCCCCGGTCGCGACTTCTCCCCCGCCCTGCGCGGCCAAAAACTCGCCAACTGGTACAACACCGTCTTCTACGAGATGGAAACCTGTCGCGCCATCCGCACCGAACGCTGGAAATACGTCTCCCGCTTTCCCGACGGCCCCTTTGAACTCTACGACATGCAATCCGACCCGCAGGAGCGCTTCAATCAATTCGGCCAGCCGGGCACCGAGGCAACCAAAGCCGATCTCGCCAAGCAGCTCGACGCCTTCTTCACGAAATACGCCGATCCCAAGTACGACATCTGGAAAGGCGGCGGCTCAAAGGCGAAGCTGCACACGAAATGACAGAGGCTCACGTCTGATCAGCTCTATCCAAGGGCAATGTGAAGCAAAAGATGGCCCCGTGACCTGCCTCGGCTTTGGGCCAGATCCGCCCGCCATGGTCTTCGACGATATTTTTGCAGATGGACAGCCCAAGACCTGTGCCATTGGCTTTTCCATGCGTGAAAAAAGGCATGAATAGCTTCTCCAAGATGCCGGGGGGGAAGCCAGGACCGCTGTCTTCAACCTCGGTCATAATCTCGCGCTCGTTGTGCTGAAAGCGCAGGCTGATGGAACCGCCCTCGGGCATGATGTCAGCGGCGTTGCCAAAGAGATTGTAGAAAACATGATTGAGACGACGCGAATTGATCGGGAGAATGATGTCGGGCACAGCAGTCCGAGTCTCGACATGAACTTTTTTACTGGCGAGCTCCTCACGGGTGTCCTCGATGATTTCAGCAACATAAGCAGCAAAACTCACAGGCTCGACAGAATGCTGTGTGGAGCCTTCGCTGACGCGGAGCAGTTCGTTGAGCATGTGATTGAGGCGCTCCACTTGCTGATGCATGCGCTTCTTGGCCTGCTCACGAAGCGCCGGGCTGGCACGCTCAGAGGCGGCGGCATCACCGGCCAGGAGGATGATGCTGAGCGGGTTTTTTAAATCATGAACAATCGAGCGCGCAAAGCGGCCAAAGAGGGTGAGGCGCTCGGCTTCGATCATCTGGTGAACAAAACGACTGTTTGTTTCACGCATGCGATTACTAAACGCATGCAGGAGGGCGAAAACGAGAGGCGGAGATCGTTCCATCAGATCAACGACTTGATCTCGTGAGACAAATAAGAGCACCGAATCTTGTTGGGCGATGGCAGTGGCGGAACGCGGAGCCTCGTTGAGGATGGACATCTCACCAAAGAAATCTCCCACTGTGAATTCCCCAAGCGAATGGCTGCTGGTCTGGCTGACGAAGGTGGCAATATGGACCAACCCGCCAAGGACGGCATACAGGCCGTCGCCAGGGCTGCCTTCGGAGAAAATGGTTTCGCCACTTCGATACTGGCGGACAACAGGTGTGATGCTCCGCTGCTCGATCTCGGCTTGCAGGAGGTTGACGAAGGTGGTTTTGGCAGCAGGATCGTTCATTACCTTTGATGAGGGAATCAGAACCGCCGCTCGTTGACCGTGATCACATCCCCCGGAATGATGATGGCGGGCGGGTGACCAGGCTGCGAGGCGAGTTTTTCCAAATCGACCACATAAACATTGCTGCCACGCTTCACCAATACCTGAGACTGTCGTGCCAGGCGCGTGTAGCCCCCCGCGAGAGCGATGGCTTCTTCAATCGGCAGCCGCGGCGGCAGGCCACGCTGAAAGGTGTAGCGCCCTGGCTGCGTCACCTGCCCAAGAACGGCATAGGCCTGTCCGGCAAATTCCGTGACAAGTACCTGGGCACGGGCATCAACGAGCATTTTATTTTGCTTCGCCAGGGAACTGATCCGGCTGGCGAGCGCGGCCGGGGAAAGACCTGCGGCTTTGATCTCGGCCCCGCCCTCGGCGGCAAGGATGGGCAGATTGATCATGCCATTCCAGTCCACGCGCGTCTGTTGAGTGAGATCCGCCTCTCCCGCGAAGCTGATGGTCAGCACATCACCAGGCCGAATGGCCCCACTGACAGCGGTGGCGGCAGGCGGCGGCGGCAGGGGGCCGCTGGTAACCGGGCCGGATGAGCACTGCGCGAGGCAGATTGCCAGACAGGGGAGCATAATACAGGCCGTTCTGTTCATGGTGGATGTGATAGCCGTGAGTCGCATGCGGTGCAAACCGAAAGGCGGTTAGTAAGTCTGCGGAGGAAAAACAGACGAAAGTCTTGACCCTCCAAGTGCTGACACAGTATGAAATACGGATGAATGCATGGTGCGCGTGTCTGACTTTCTGCATCCTGGCGCTGTACGCGCCGGGAATGGCGGCAGACCCGGCGTCGTTGCTACTGCTGCCCCCCCCCAGCGGCTATGAGTCCGGTTTGTCGCCGTCGCTGCCTCATGTACCCAATGGTGAAACGATCTCCGCCATGGCTGGCATGTCGGTGTCCCGTCCTGTCAGCACAAGGCGTCAAGGGCAAGCAGACATCGGTCTGACCACACAACGCAGGCGCTGGAGCAACCTGGCTTCAACATCCGGCTCACAGCCCATGACCTGGGGAATAGCGGGTGATGTTTCTGCACAGTTGAGCGTGGGTTTGCAGTCGGAGCTCTTTTACACGGACAACATTAAGTACACCGCCAATTCGAGCGCTATCGGCGCGACGGTCTTCGAACTCACACCGATCATCCGGCTGGACATTGGTGATCCACAAGAAGGCGCGATGAGTTCGAGCCGTCTTTCCAGCTATTACACCGGCATTCTCTATGTGCCTACAGTGAGGCGCCTTTTGGAGGACGGTGAACAGAAAATTCTACAGCACTTTTTTGGAGAAATTGGCCGTTTGACGGACATCACACGCATTTCACTAAGACTGGACTATGACGAGCGCATCTTGTCCTCCTCGGATGACACGTCGCTGGAGGACACTTACACGCTGCTGGAGGCGTCGGGCCTGCTGGAGTATCATTTCACCCCGAAAACCATGCTGCGATCAAAGCTGACCTATCGTGATATTACTGTGGAGGACGGGCTCGCGAATCGCTTGATCTGGATTGGTGAGGAGGCGCTTGAATGGGCTGCCACGGCAAAGATTACGATTGGCCTAGGCACAGAACTCGGGCTTATCCAGTTTGAGCGCGCTGGTTTGGGGTCGCAAAACTATCAACAGGCCCTGCTGCTCGGCCGCTGGAAGCCGACTGCCAAGCTCAACATGTCAGCGAGAGCCGGCCTGGAATGGCGTGACTTTGATGGAGGAACGCCGAAAACGATGCAACTCACTCCCGTGGGCGCGGTAGCGCTTCAGTGGCTCGCAACGGAAAAGACCCGCATCAGCACTCGGTTACGAGTGGGCAATGAGCCTTCCATCGTTCAGCAGGGGGCGTTGTTTCGTGAATACCGGCTCGGGGCGGAGATGATGCATGATCTCAGCTCCCAATGGTATTTGAGTGGCGACCTGCAGTATGTGCGCCGCAACTATGACAGCGGGAGACGTGAATCGGAACCGGTCACGCGGCTGTTACTAGGCTACCGCGAAAGTCCCGACCGCGCAGCGAGTCGGCTGAACGTCGAGTTGTATGTTCAATGGAGGCAGCGCAAGCGCCACGGCAATTTCGAGGCTGCCGACCGCTCCCAAGTCGGCATCCAGGTCACTAAGTTCTTCTAAACTCCTTCCAATAACGACTCCAGAGATAATGAACCCTTCCCTACCAAGCATGCGTCAGCGGATTTCCGGCAAATGCACACGGTTGCGGCACCACTTTCGCCATGGCACACATCGCGGCATGAAGCGGCTGTTGGATATGACCTGCGGCATCACCATGGTGTTGGTGCTCTCGCCTGTTCTCATTGCGGCCGCCCTGGCCATCTGGATCATGGATGGGCGTCCGATCTTTTTCAGAGGATCGCGCGTCGGAAAAGATGGCAGGCTGTTCAAGATGCTGAAATTTCGCAGCATGCGGCGGGATGCGGAGGCAATCGCGGCAAAGATCGAGGAGCACAAGATTCTGGCTACACAGGGAAGTTTTGACAGGCCGGAGGACGCCTCCGTGCTCAAACTGCGGCACACCCTGCAAAAGCTCACACCTTCAGACAAGTACCACCGTGACCCGCGCATTTTGCCCTTTGGAAGCTTCATGCGGCGTTACTCGATTGATGAACTCCCTCAGCTTTTTCATATTATCAGCGGCGAGATGAGCTTGGTCGGCCCGCGGCCGCTCGCGGCCTGGGAGGTGGCAGATTTCACACCGCGCGACATGCTGCGGCACAAAATCAAGCCCGGCCTCACCGGCTTGTGGCAGATCAGTGACCGAAAAAGCCTCACGCACGACCAAGCCATCGGCCTGGACTTGCAATACGCAGCGCGGCAAAGCCTGTGGCTCGATTTGACGATCCTGCTGAAAACGTTGCCGGTGGCGCTAAAAAACCGTGGCGGCAATTAATTTCCCATCTCTCAAAGCTCATGGTCTGCGATGCCATTATCCCCAACCAAGCCGCCCTCTGGGTGGATGACCGCCCCTTCCTTCTCTGGGAAATCGGACCGCGCCGTGTCATTGAACACTGGATGGACACCCTCTTTCGCAGCAACGCCACGCTGCGCATCTGGCTGGAGGAGCCTGACGACATGCTGTACTCGTTTGTCTGCGAAACTTTTCCGCTGAACCGACGGGCACAGGTTTTTAATGGCACCCCGAACTCGCGTCCAGAAGCTTGCACATTCCTCGACAGCAAGGGCGGCATCATCATTCGGCGCGGACCCCAGGTCACTCCTTACATACCAAGACAGGCTCCGACACGGACCTGGTTTTCCATGGTGCGCCATTGGCTTGCGGATCTTGCCGCCAACGGCAGCCAGTCACCGGAACTGGAATCGCAAATCTCACCCGGAGTCTTCATCGGCCATCATTGCAGCATTTCTAAAGACACGAAGTTTTTCCCACCCTGCTGGGTGGGCGCAGGTTCGACCATCAGCGGGGCCACCCTGGGGCCAAACACCATCGTGGGCGAAAACTGTGTCATCACAGAGGGCTCTCACTTGGAGGAGTCCTACATTCTTAGCAGGACCTATGTCGAACCCGGCGTGCGTTTGTCTGGCATGGTGGCAGGGAACGGTGGCGTGCTCGCGCTCGCCACGGGCGTCCAATTCCATGCGACCGATGATTTGGAGAAAAAAACCTGTTCTTGAAGCCGCGACATCATCATTCTTAAAATAATACACATGAATAGCCCCAAAGCTCCTTGCCTGCTGCTCCTGGTGCCTGATGAAACTCGTGGCGAATTCATCCGCCATCTGCTTCGCGCGGCCAAGCCTGATGCCGAGTTCATCTCTGCCACACGGCTTGATGAGGCCCTGCGCAAGCTCGAAGGCGGCTCCGTCGCCGCGGCCATCGCCGAGGGAGCCGAAGGCATCGCACTCATCAACTCTGTCTGTGAGCAAGGACTCGATGTGCCGGTTGTGTTTATTGCGCCAGATGACGATGGCGATTTGCTCGACCAAGCCCGCGCCGCCGGAGCTAGCGAAGCCATCTTTCGAAGTGAGCTTTCACCCGCCACTCTGCAAAACGCACTCCACTACGCCCTGCTCTGGCGCGCACAGGAGACCAATGACGAAACCGCCGCGAGCAAGGCTAAACATGCGGAAATCGTCAGCATGGCGCGGACAGAGTCGCTGGCGCGTCTCGCCTCCAGCATCTCCCATGAGGTGCGTAACCCGCTGAGCCTCATTTACCTCGCGGCCGACTTTCTGGCCAGGCCCAAGCCCCTCACCGAGGAGGCGAGGGCAAATATCGTCGGCTATCTACGCAGCGGGGCGGGCCGTATTGAGGAAGTGATCACCTCGGCGCTAGCTGCCTGCGCCCCCAGGGAGTTGTCTCTCGCGGCACATGATGCCAATGACATTGTTGAGGAGGCACTGCGTCTTGCCAAGACTCGCCTGCGCGTGGATGCACCGGTGCAATTTCACAAAGACATGTCGGTCGGCATGCCTGCAATCTTCGCAGACCGCTCCCGCATGGTATCGGCCATTCACCACCTCCTGACCAATGCCATCGATGCCATGCCGGACGGAGGGGATCTGACCGTCACAACTCGTGTTCATTCCTTCACCAGCAGCGAGCGCGCCGAATGGCAGCGTGAAGGCTGGTTCCGCGCAGGAGACGTCGCTGTCATCATTGAGATTGCCGACACAGGCCACGGCATACCGCCAGACAAACTGAGTCATATCTACGAGCTGTTTTTTACCACCAAGCCCGCCGGTCATGGTGCCGGCCTGGGACTTGCCACCATCAAAAAAATCATCCAACTGCACAATGGCCGCATCGCTATCACCAACCGCCCTGAAGGCGGTGTGCTGGCCGAGCTGACCCTGAAAACAGCCGCCACCCAGCCCGTCTGAGGACACTATCAATCATGAACTCCCCAACCACTCGCAAAAAACGCATCCTGCTCGTCGATGACGAACCTTTCCTTACCAGCTTGTTGCGCATGAACCTTGAAGACACGGATGAATATGAGGTGCGCGAAGAAAACAACTCTCTCAAAGCGCTCGACATCATCAAAGAATTCGTTCCCGACCTCATCATGCTGGATGTCATGATGCCGGATCTCGACGGAGCCGACATCCTGTTCCGGCTGAAGAACGACCAGCGGCTTAAACACATCGCCGTCGTCTTTCACACGGCCACCGTCAGCCGCACCGAACTCAGCTCCCACGGCGGCATCATCAGCGGTTACCCCTTCCTGCCCAAGCCGGCCACGGCGGACCAGATCATTGATTTTATCGAGAAAAACCTGCCCAACCCGCTTGTTAACTAATTATTCGCCCGCACCAGCATGGAAACCACCGTCTGGATCAACGCACGCTTCCTTCCGCGCCCCGTCTCCGGCGTCGAGCGCGTCGCTCGTGAGTTGATCACGGCACTGTGCGAAAAACTCGACGAAAACGGCTCTTTCACGACCGCCGAAGGCAGGCACCTGAATTTTCGCCTCATAGCGCCTGCCAGCAGCAACGTAGAATCCCCCTGGTCAAAACTCCGCCTGCATCGACAAGGCGCGGGCGGTGGCCATTTGTGGGAACAAACCAGCCTCCTCGCCGCCACTCGCGGGGACTGGCTCATCTCCCTCTGCAACACCGGCCCCATGCTCAAGCGACGGCATCTTCTTTACCTCCACGATGCCCAGACCTTAGCCATTCCACAGAACTTCACCTGGAAATTCCGTCTCTGGTACCGTCTGCTGTTCAGCGTCGCCGGCCACATGTCCTCCGCGATTCTGACGAACTCCCAATACTCATGCGATGAGCTGGTGAAGCGCGTCGGCCTCAATCCCGGACGCATCACGCCAGCCTGGCTCGGCGTTGAACACGCCTCGCGCACACCGCCTGATCTCGGCGTCTTCGCCAAGCATCAAATCGCCGACACGTCTTATCTCCTCGCGGTTTCCAGCGTCAACCCGAACAAAAACTTCGCCAGCGTCCTGCGTGCCCTGGAGCTCCTCGGTCCCGATGCGCCCCCCTGTGTCATCGCTGGTCAAAAATATGCCCGCGTCTTCGGCGGCAGTGGCATTGACGAAACACGCGTCAAACACGTCGGTCACGTCAGCGATGCCGAGCTCTACGCCCTCTACTCACGCGCCTTCTGCCTGCTGTTTCCATCCTTCTATGAAGGCTTCGGCCTGCCGCCGGTCGAGGCCATGGCCCTCGGCTGCCCAGCCATCGTCTCGAACACCAGCGTCA
>Ga0209573_1005200_pt1 | contig 11945 bp, 9 predicted proteins | sample TNRBio252014_DNA_FD_185870 | JGI IMG/M metagenome (GOLD analysis project Ga0209573, IMG submission 185870) | Wastewater treatment Type I Accumulibacter community from EBPR Bioreactor in Madison, WI, USA - TNR Reactor_6/25/2014_ DNA (SPAdes)... | ecosystem: Engineered > Bioreactor > EBPR >...
ATCGCCGACGCCACCGGCAAGGAGCTGACTTCAGCCGATATCTGGGCGGCGTTCGAGGCGGAATATCTGCAACCGGTCGAGCCGTTCCGCTTTGTCGAGCACCGCACCATTCCCGACAGCCATGCTAGCGGGGTGCGCAAACTGACCGCGACGATCCGCGAGCGCGGGCGGGAACGGCCGATTTCCGGCAAGGGCAACGGCCCCATCGACGCCTTCACCGACGCCCTGAACCGGCATTGCGGGCTGGACGTCCGGGTGGTGGACTACCACGAGCACGCCATCGGCGCCGGGGCCAACGCCACGGCCGTGTCCTACGTCGAAGTGCGCATGGATGGCGAGCCGGCCACGCTGTTCGGCGTTGGCATCGACAGCAACATCGTCACCGCCTCGCTGAACGCGGTGGTCAGCGCCGTCAACCGGGCATTGCGGCAAGCGCCGGTCGACGCCGACGAGGGCGTGGAACCGGCGCGGCGAGTGGCTGGGTTGGGAGCGTGAACGGGTGATCTCAAACCAGGTCAGTCAGACTGACCAACGGCGTTCGGCTGGCCGTTATGGCCTCGTGCTGGACGCCGTCGCCGCCACGGTGCTGCTGTTTACCCTGACCCGGTTCGCGCTGGCGCTGCGCGTGGGGAGCGAAGCCGACTGGACGGTTGGGACGCTCCTGCGCGCGGCGGCGCTGGGCCTGCTGTACGATCTGACGGTCGCCCTGCTGCTCACCTTGCCGTTCGGCCTGCTGCTGACGGTGCGGCCAGTACGCTGGACCCGGTTCCGATCCACCCGGTTAATAGTAATAGCGCTGCTGGGGATAGCCCGCACCGCGCGCGGGCTGGAAGCCCTGGCGCTGTCGGTGCCGCCCACGCCGGGCAACGCCATCGTGCGGCGCCCGCATCGTATCCCGTGACCACCCGAATATGCGGAGCGGGAGCGGCCGAGGCGACCCACAATGGGCCATGGGCGTCAATCAACGCCTGCACCGCCTGAAGCGGGTAGCACGGCGGTGCTTCGATGGCAAAACTGTTTCGCTCCAGAATGTAACGGTCGTTGGGGTCCAGGCCTTTGGTGAACTGAGGCATGTAATTCAAACCACCAGGATTCGCGGCAATCAACTGGGGGTCGAACGAAGCCTGGTGCTTCCATCCCAGAATCATGGCGATACTCGCTTCCATTCCACAACCGGATTCTGAGTATTGTCCGGTCCATGGTGATCACTTGACCCCAACCTGAACCGGTCCGCCAGCCTGCAATGGACGAAACCCAAAGGGAACCGATAGGCCCGGCTTGGCCGGACTACCAATCGCCACGAGCGCCGTGCTGTTCTATGCTTAACAGGTAACGCGCCCGCGCGCCCCGAAAGTTGGGAGGAGTCTCCGATGTGCAACGTCTGTGGTTGTGGTCAGGGAGAAGTTCGTATCGAGGAACGCCAACTCCCCGAACATCGGCACGATCATGCCCACTCTCATGGAGACGGCCATTTCCACGCCCGCCCGCGCGACCCTGCCGGGATTCACGCTTCTGTCCCTGCCTTTGCCCAGGCTCCGCCCGGCTCCGATTCGACCCGGTTACTGCGGCTCGAACAGGATCTGTTGGCCTACAATCAAAATTTCGCCGACGCCAACCGACGATTGTTCGAAACGCGGGGCCTGCTGGCGTTGAATCTGGTGTCCAGCCCCGGCTCCGGCAAGACCAGCCTGCTGGCGCGGACCCTGGAGGCGCTGCGGGAGGAAATACCGCTGGCGGTGATCGAGGGCGACCAGCAGACCAGCCGCGACGCCGACCGGCTCCGCGCGACGGGCGTACCGGCGATCCAGGTCAATACCGGCAAGGGTTGCCATCTCGATGCCCACATGATCGGCCATGCGCTCGAATCCCTGGCGTTGCCCGAGGGCGGAGTGCTGTTCATCGAGAATGTCGGCAATCTGGTTTGTCCGGCCGGTTTCGATCTGGGCGAGGCGCACAAGGTGGTCGTGCTGTCCGTGACCGAGGGCGAGGACAAGCCGCTCAAGTATCCCAACATGTTCGCCGCCGCCGATCTGCTCCTGCTCAACAAGATCGACTTGCTGCCGCATCTGGATTTCGATGTCGAGCAGTGTCTGGAATACGCCCGGCGCATCAATCCCGGCCTCGGCGTCCTGCAACTGTCGGCCCGCACCGGCGCAGGGGTGAACGCCTGGCTGGACTGGCTGCGAGCCGAGCGGCGCGCGGCGCTGCGGCGGCAGGTCGAGCGCCTGGAGGCGCGGCTGACCGAGGCGCGGGCGCGGCTGGAAGCATGAGCGGCTGACCGGAACGGCCATGACGGCTCCCGTTGCAGGCAGCGCCGGCGAACCGGTCCGGCGGCTGGCGATCCGGATTCGCGGCCAGGTGCAGGGCGTCGGGTTTCGGCCCTTTGTCTATCGTCTGGCCGGCGAGTTCAAGCTGCGCGGCTGGGTGCGCAACGACGCCGCCGGGGTCGCCATCGAGGCGCAAGGTCCGGCGGCGGCGCTGGAGCGGTTTCTAGCCGCCCTGCATCAGCCGCCGCCGCTGGCGCGGATCGACGCGGTGCAGGCCACCGCTCTGCCGGCCCGCGCCGAAGCGGAGGGTTTTCATATCCATGCCAGCCGGGCCGGACCGGGCCTGACCGAAATCACCCCCGATAGCGCCGTCTGCCCCGCGTGCCTGGCCGAACTGTTCGATCCCGCCGACCGCCGCTATCGCTACCCCTTCATCAATTGCACCCACTGCGGCCCGCGCTACACCATCACCCGATCCATTCCCTACGACCGGCCCAACACCAGCATGGCCGGCTTTCCGCTCTGTCCGGCCTGCGCGCGTGAATACCACGATCCCGCCGACCGTCGCTTTCATGCCCAGCCGGTGGCCTGTCCGACGTGCGGGCCGCGCCTGAGCCTGCGCGATGCCGCCGGCCATCCCATCGCCGTCGCCGATGCGATCGCCGCCACGCTGGCGCAATTGCGGAACGGGGCCATGGTGGCGCTCAAGGGCCTGGGTGGGTTCCATCTGGCCTGCGACGCCCGCAATGCCGCCGCGGTCGCCCGCTTGCGTCAGCGCAAACAGCGCGAGGCCAAGCCGTTCGCGGTCATGGCCGCCAGTCTGGCCTCGCTGGCGCCGTGGGTCGAGGGTGACGAGCACGAACGGCGGCTGCTGGAAGCGCCGGAACGCCCCATCGTGCTGCTGCGCCAGCAGCCGGGCATAGAGGCCGAACTGCCCGGCGTCGCCCCCGGTATGGACCGGCTCGGCGTACTGCTGCCTTACACGCCGCTCCACTACCTGCTATTTCACGAGGCCGCCGGCCGGCCGGCCGGTGACGACTGGCTGGCGCAACCCTGGCCGCTGTTGCTGGTGATGACCAGCGCCAACCCCGGCGGCGAACCGCTGGTCGTCGCGGACGAGGAAGCCTTCGCCCGGCTGGCCGGCATCGCCGACGGCTTTCTCACCCACGACCGGGCTATCGTCGCCCGCTGCGACGATAGCGTGCTGCTGGTCCGCCCCACCGGCGCGACGTTCGTGCGCCGCGCCCGTGGGTACGTGCCGCGCTGCATCCATTTACCTGCCGCCGGCCCCTCGGTGCTGGCCTGCGGCGGCTGGCTGAAAAACACGCTCTGTTTGACCCGCGACGCCCAAGCGTATCTGTCGCCGCACATCGGCGATCTCGACAACCCTGCCGCCTGCCGCGCCCTGGAAGAGATGGCCGAGCGCTTGCTGGATGCCTTGCGCATCGTCCCGGCGTGGGTCGCCTGCGACCGCCACCCGGATTTTTACAGCAGCCGCTTCGCCGCCGCCTTCGCCGCCGAACGGGGCCTGCCCTGCGTGACCGTGCAACACCATCACGCCCACATCGCCGCCATCGTCGCCGAGCATGGCCTTGACCGTCCGGTGCTGGGATTGGCGCTGGACGGGGTCGGTCTGGGCGACGACGGCGGTCATTGGGGCGGGGAATTGCTGTGGGTGGACGGCGCACATTACCGCCGCCTGGGTTCCCTGCGGCCGCTGCCCCTGCCCGGCGGCGACCGCGCCGCCCGCGAGCCGTGGCGCATGGCCGCCGCCGTGCTGCACGCGCTGGGTCGGAGCGAGGAAATCCCGCGTCGCTTTCCCGGACCGCTGGCGGAGCCGGTTCACCGCCTGCTGGAGCGAGGGGAGGGGGGCCACTGTCCGCTGACCAGCAGCGCCGGGCGACTGTTCGACGCCGCTGCGGCTCTGCTCGGCGTGCGCTGGATCAGCGATTACGAGGGGCAGGCGGCCATGGAACTGGAAGCGCTCGCAGCGGCTTACGGTCCCGCTGAACCGCTCGCCGCCGGCTATGATTTAATGGTGAACGGTCAACTCGACCTGTTGCCGTTGCTGGCCTGGCTGGCGGATCATGCCGCCGAACCGGCTCTTGGCGCGGCCCGGTTTCACGCCACGCTGGCGCTGGCGCTGGCGGACTGGATCACCCCAGTGGCGTGGCGGGAAGCCGTGACCGACATTGCCCTGGGCGGCGGCTGTTTTCTCAATCGCCTGCTGAGCGTTCGGATGCGAAGTCTATTGGAGCGGAACGGCTTGCGCGTTTACGAGGCTGGCCAAGCGCCACCGAACGATGGCGGTCTCAGCCTGGGGCAGGCGTGGATCGCGATGCAGGTTTCCGTTTGAAGCGACCTCCCTGACCCTAAGGTTCCCCTATGTGTCTCGCCATCCCCGCGCAAGTTATCGCAATATCGGACGCCGAAACCGCCGTGGTGGAATTGGGCGGTATCCGCAAGTCCATTTCCACCGCTCTGCTGGACCAGGTGGCGGTAGGCGATTACGTTATCGTCCACGTCGGCTACGCCCTCGAACGCTTGAATGTGGCCGAAGCCGAAGCCACCTTGCGCCTGTTCGCCGAACTGGCGGCCAGCGTGGCCGAGACGCCCGTCCCACTGGCTTGAACCACGTTAAACCAAGGATTCGATTTCATGAAAGCCGTCATCCTCGACCAACTCGGCGGCCCCGAGCAATTGCGCATTGATGATGTCGCCATCCCGGAACCAGAGCCGGGCCAGGTCCGGGTGCGCCTGCACGCTTCGGCGCTCAACCGCCGCGATGTCTGGATCACCCTCGGCCAGTATCCGAAGATCCGCCTACCGTGCATCCTGGGTTCGGACGGCGCCGGGGTGGTGGACAAGCTCGGTCCCGAAGCCCCGGCGGACTGTCTGGGTCAGGAGGTCGTGGTTTATCCCGCCTACGACTGGGGCGAAGACTCCCGCTTTCCCGGTCCCACCTTTCGCGTGTTGGGCATGCCAGACCCCGGTGCCTTTGCCGAATACCTCTGCGTGCCGGCCAGCCACGTCTTTGCCAAGCCGGCGCATCTGAGCTGGGAACAGGCCGCGGCGATTCCCTTGGCCGGCCTGACCGCCTGGCGGGCGCTGATGACGCAAGGGGCGGCGCAGGCTGGGGAAACGGTGCTGGTGACCGGCATCGGCGGCGGCGTGGCGACGTTTGCCCTGAAGTGGGCCGTGGCGCTGGGCGCACGGGTGTTCGTCACCAGCGGCAGCGACGCTAAATTGGGTCAGGCCGAGCGCATGGGAGCGGCGGGAGGGGTGAACTACCGCGACAGCGCCTGGATCGGCCGGTTGGCCGAATTAACTGGCGGCGTTGACGTGATCGTGGATGGCGCGGGCGGACCCGCTTTCCCCGGTTATTTCTCGGTCCTGCGTCCGGGCGGGCGGTTGGTGGTCTACGGCGCGACGGCGGGCAATCCGCCGCGCGGACTGGAAATGGCCCGCCTGTTCTTCCGGCAGGCGCGCATTATCGGCTCCACCATGGGTTCACCCGTCGAATTTGCCGCCATGTTGCGCTTTGTCGAAACTCACCAGATCGAACCCGTGCTGGATCGGGTGTTCGCGCTCGATGAAGCGGTCGTCGCCCACCAGCGATTGCTGGCGACCGAACAACTGGGCAAGATCGTGCTGCGACATGGGGGCGAAACGACCCAAAGCCAGCGCCGAGTTCTTCGACCTGGATTTTTATGGCCGTGAGCGTGGTTTAAAAACCGGTTTGCATAACCCGTCAACTGCTTTATACGAAAAATTTCCAAAATGGCTTGACGCAGTGCAATATATGCTTTATATTGCACTGCAACACTCATCGTGAGTGTCGTTCGATTCACCCGCTATCATGGGCGGGCGCGGATTGAAATTATCCTCCTTTGGTGGTTCCTTGCCGAGGCGTCCAATCTGCCTCGGCTTTTTTGTTGCGTTGCGAAAAAACTTGACGCACTGCAACAAAACCGCTTACCTTATGCTTCAGACATCGTTCGGATGTTGTTCTTCTCCAACCTTCCTTTGGTGGTTATTGGCCGGGGCTTCGAACCCCGGCTTTTTTTGTCCGCGCAGGCGGGATCGGCGCCGGGAACTTTTCGGACGCGAAGGTTCCGATCACCAGACGAACCGATCCTTCCTTTCAAACCCTTGCGCCACACCGATGACACTGCGACCGCATCGACCGATCCCGTTTCTGGGCAAACCGCTGGTGTTTGCCGCCAGCCTGCTGCCGCTGGCCTGGGTGGTCTGGCTGGGCTGGCAAGACCAGTTGGGCGCCAATCCGGTCGAGACCCTCAGCCACCACACCGGCGACTGGAGCCTGCGGTTCCTGCTGCTGACCCTGGCGGTGACGCCACTGCGGCGGCTGACCGGCTGGAATCGACTGCAACAATTCCGGCGAATGCTGGGACTGTTCGCGTTTTTTTACGTCTGCCTGCACTTTGGCGTGTATTTGATCTTCGACCAATTTTTCGATTTGGCGTCGATCGTCGAAGACGTGGCCAAGCGACCGTACATCACGGTCGGTTTCACCGCTTGGCTTTTGCTGATCCCGCTGGCGGTCACCTCCACCAATGGGATGATCAAGCGGCTGGGACGACACTGGCGGCGGCTGCACCAACTGGTTTATCCGATCGGCGCGCTCGGCGTGCTGCACTATCTGTGGCTGGTCAAGGCCGATCTCGCCGAGCCGCTGCTGTATGGCGGGGTTCTGGTTGTTTTGCTGGGCTATCGGCTGTGGTGGCGGCGGACTCACTCCGCCACAGTGACCCGTTCCACCCGCTGAAAGCCACGCGGCAACGGCTTGCCCCGGCGCCCCCGCTCCCCGGCGTAATTTTCCAGATCGGCGGGTTTGAGTTTCAAATCCCGTTTACCGGCAACGAGCACGACGCCTCGTCCCGGCGGCACCAGGGTCAGGGCCGCCAGCCGCTCCTCGCCCGGCAGGTCGAGAATCTTGTTGCCCTTGCCCTTGGACAGGCGCGGCAAATCCTTGGCGGCGAACAGCAACAACCGACCACCGCTGCCCACCGCCGCCAGCCGGTCGGTTTCCAGCCCCGTGACCGGCAAGGGCGGCAGGATGCGCGCCCTGTCTGGCACGGCCAGCACCAGTTTGCCGGCCTTGTTGCGGCTCACCAGGTCGTCGAAGGCGCAGATGAAACCGTAGCCGGCGTCGGTCGCCAACAGGTAGAGGTCCTCGGGATTGCCCAGCAGGACACTGACGAAATTGGCCCCGTCCGGCGGACCGAGCTTGCCGGTCAGCGGCTCGCCGTAGCCGCGCGCCGAGGCCAGTCCCGCCACCGGCAAGGTATAAGTCCGTCCGGTGCTGTCCAGAAACACCGCCGCCTGATTGCTGCGGCCCTGCGCCTGGGCCAGGAAACCGTCGCCGGCCTTGTAGCTCAAGGCCGCCGCGTCGATCTCACGTCCCTTGGCCGCTCGCACCCAACCCTTTTGCGACAGCACCACCACCGTCGGCTCGCTCGGGGTCAGGCTGGTTTCATCCAGCGCCTGGGCCGGACGCCGTTCCACCAGCGAACAGCGGCGCGGATCGGCACAGCGTTTGGCATCGTCCTGAATCTCCTTGCGGATCAGCGTCTTCAGCCGCTTTTCGGAACCGAGCAACTGTTGTAACTGCTCCTGTTCCTTGCTCAACTCATCCTGCTCGCCGCGCAGTTTCATTTCCTCCAGCCGAGCCAGATGGCGCAGCTTGGTTTCCAGAATCGCCTCGGCCTGAGCGTCGGACAGTTGGAAGCGGGCCATCAGCACCGGCTTGGGTTTGTCCTCGATGCGCAGGATGCGGATCACCTCGTCCAGATTGAGATAGGCGATCAGCAAGCCGTCGAGAATGTGCAGGCGCTGTTCGACTTGATGGAGCCGGTGTTCCAGCCGCCGGCGCACCGTAGCGATGCGGTAGCGCAGCCATTCCTCCAGAATCTGCTTGAGGTTCTTGACCTGTGGCCGACCGTCGAGGCCAATCATGTTCAGGTTGACCCGGTAGCTCTTTTCCAGGTCGGTGGTGGCGAACAGATGATCCATCAACAAATCCACGTCCACCCGGTTCGAGCGCAGCGCCAGCACCAGGCGGGTTGGATTCTCGTGGTCGGATTCGTCGCGCAGGTCCTCAACCATCGGCAATTTTTTGTCCCGCATCTGGGCGGCGATCTGTTCCATAAGCCGCGCCCCGGATACCTGATGGGGTAGGGCGGTGACGATCACGTCGCCGTTTTCCCGCTCGAAGCGGGCGCGCAACCGCACCGCGCCATTGCCGGTCTGGTACAGCTTCCGCAGTTCCTCACGCGGGGTGATGATTTCCGCGCCGCCGGGAAAATCCGGCGCGGGTACGAATTCGCACAGCGCGTCCACGTCGCACTCGGGATGATCCAGCAGGTGGAAGCAGGCGGCGGCGACTTCGCCGAGATTGTGCGGTGGAATATCGGTGGCCATGCCGACGGCGATGCCGGTCGCGCCGTTCAGCAACACGTTCGGCAAGCGGGCCGGCAGCAAGACCGGCTCGTCCAGCGTGCCGTCGAAGTTGGGCGTCCAGTCCACCGTGCCCTGGCCGAGTTCGGCCAGCAACACTTGGGCGAAGGGCGACAGCCGCGCCTCGGTGTAGCGCATGGCGGCGAAGGATTTGGGATCGTCCGGCGAACCCCAGTTGCCCTGTCCGTCCACCAGCGGATAGCGGTAGGAAAATGGCTGGGCCATCAACACCATGGCTTCGTAGCAGGCCAGATCGCCGTGCGGGTGGTATTTTCCGAGCACGTCGCCCACGGTGCGGGCGGATTTCTTGTGCTTGGCGCCGGCGTTCAAACCCAGTTCGGACATCGCGTAGACGATGCGCCGTTGCACCGGTTTTAGCCCATCGCCGATATGCGGCAGCGCCCGGTCGAGAATGACGTACATGGAATAGTCCAGGTACGCTTTTTCGGTGAAGACTTTCAGCGGTACGCGCTCGGCGCCGTCGGCGGTGAACGAATCAGCAGCTTTAACCATGATAAAAAAAGAAAACTGTTCGGTGGAGGGCCAGTGGATTGACGCATAAGTTCTGAAGGGTCTGGCTCCCACGCTCCAGCGCGGGAGCCTTGCCCCGTCCCGATGTGGCAACCTCGCGGGCCGCTGGAGCGTGGGAACGAGAACCGATCAAAACTTTTGCGTCAGCCCACTAGGTCAATCAATATCTTACCATGCTTGCAAACGTCAACCAGGGTGGGTGACTCAAGACTCGCGCCACGCACGGAAAATACCAAACCCCTGCGATTAAATGTCCTAGACTTCTAGTCAGGTGAAACGGTGCCCACGGCATCAACTGTCTCAAAGGAGAAGCTTTCGATGCGCATGGTGTCGGTGTGGTTTGCGGTGCTACTCGTCGTGGCCGGTCTCTTTTCGCTGGGAGCACAGGCAGCCGTGACGCCCGCAATTCAGACCTCGAATCTGCCACGCGAGGAGGCTTTCATCGGGTTCGCGGGCGCTAGCTGGAAGGGAACCATCGGTTGGAGTTTCACGGTTGGCGCGAACCCGATCACGGTATCGCAACTGGGCATTTACGACAGCGGCGGCAATGGCTTGGCCGAGTCGCACCAGATTGGTCTCTGGACAGGTGACGGCAGCTCGTTGCTGAGGTCGACGACGGTCCCCGCCGGCACATCCGCCACGCTGTCAGGCGCTTATCGGTACGTCCCGATCACGCCGGTCACCTTGAACGCGCGACAGACCTACGTCATCGGCGCCTTCTATTCGGTTAACAGTGGCGACAACATCCTTCTTGTCCAGCTCTCAAAGCTATGTCCCGCAACGGAGTTTCACCCAGTCGCGACAGAGTCAACTTGGATCCGGCATAATGTTCGGATTCCCCAACCTCGACGCCGGACTTTCACAAGGTATATTCGGGCCGAATTTCATGCTGGACTGCTCCGTCACCACCGTGGTTACCACTGCCGCGGATAGTGGCGCCGATTCGCTGCGGCAGGCTATCGCCGACGCGTGCCCGGGCGGCACGATCACCTTTGACGCCAGCCTGAATGGCCAGACCATTACCCTGACTAGCGGCGAACTGGTGATCAACAGAAACCTGACGATTACCGGGCCGGGCGCGAATTTGCTGGCGGTGAGTGGCAACAACGCCTCGCGGGTGTTCAACATCGGCGCGGGGGCCACGGTCACCCTCCAGCGATTCACAGTGAGCAATGGCCGAGATGCGGACGCTGGCGGCATTCGCAATGCCGGCGTTCTCACCGTGCGCGACAGCGCTTTTACCGGCAACAGCCCAACCAATAGCAGAAGCGCCGCCATTTACAATACCGGCACGCTCACGGTAGCCAACAGCACCTTCACCGGCAACAGTGGCGCCACTTACGGGATCATCGGGGCATTCGGCGCCTCGGGTCCGCTGACCTTGGAACAGGTCACGCTGAGCGGCAACACCGGCCGTGGGGTAGTCAGTCATAATTCCGGCGCGGCAACCTTGCGCTACGTCACCCTCGCGCAGTCGAACAACGCCACGGCGGTATTCGCCGTCGGCCAAGCGATCCGCCTGGAAAGCAGCATCATCGCCAGCGCCAGCGGTGGCAGCGCCTGCGAAACCATATCCGGCAGTTTCGCTTCCTGTGGCTACAACCTCATCAGCGACGCCACTTGCGCCTTGAGCAGTGGGACGATTACTGTCCGGGGGGTAGTCAGCGCCGGTGCGGATGTTTCCCTGACCAGCGCCGTCTTTCTGGCGGCCCAAGGCGCTCCAGCCAGTCCGCCCGACCTGCCACCCGGCGTCGGTTTCCCCTATGGCCTGTTCGCCTTCGCCGTCACGGGTCTGCCCACCACGGGTGCCCCGGCCAGCGTTACCTTTACCCTGACCTATCCCGACCCTCTGCCGGCTGGCACACCGTACTGGAAATACGGCCGGACTGCGGCGCAGCCCACGTTCCACTGGTACAGCCTGCCGACCGCCACCAACAATAACCAGATCACCTTCTCGGTGACCGACGGCGGTCAAGGCGACAACGACCTAACCTTCGACGGTTCGATCACCGATCCGGGGGGGCCCGGCTTCGGCATCGGCGCGGTCAGCATTCCCACCCTCTCCGAGTGGGCGCTGCTATTGCTGGCCCTGTTACTGGGCGGGATTGCCGCAATGCCACGGTTTAGGCACTGGCCCCCATCGCGGCGATAGTCGCCGCCAGTCTTTATTCTGGGTTGAGGAGAGTGAAATGAACGCCATCCAGCACCTGCTTTTACCGAAGACCAGCGATATCGGCTTTCCCGTCCAGCGGCTCCTGCCGGCGACGGAGGTTCAATCGGTCGGTCCGTTCGTCTTTTTCGATCACATGGGTCCCGCGCGCTTCGCCCGCGAGGGGACAGCGGGCGACGTGCGGCCGCATCCACACATCGGTCTGGCCACCGTGACCTATCTCTACTCCGGCGCGATGATGCACCGCGACAGCCTGGGCTACGTCCAGCGCATCGAACCGGGCGCGATCAATCTGATGGCGGCCGGACGCGGCATCGTCCATTCGGAGCGGGTGCCGGCCGACATTCGAGCCGATCAAGTCGCGGTGCGGGGCATCCAAATCTGGCTGGCGTTGCCGGCCGAACGCGAGGAGATGGAACCCGCGTTTCATCACTATCCGGCGGAAATGTTACCTGCCATCGCGTTCCGGGGCGTGTCGCTGCAACTGCTGATCGGCG
>Ga0209573_1005201_pt1 | contig 11943 bp, 9 predicted proteins | sample TNRBio252014_DNA_FD_185870 | JGI IMG/M metagenome (GOLD analysis project Ga0209573, IMG submission 185870) | Wastewater treatment Type I Accumulibacter community from EBPR Bioreactor in Madison, WI, USA - TNR Reactor_6/25/2014_ DNA (SPAdes)... | ecosystem: Engineered > Bioreactor > EBPR >...
AAGGGCTGAAAATCTCGGAGTGCCCGTTTACGGATTCGCCGTCGGCACGGCACGTGGAGGTCTTATCCCTATCCGCAATGACCGAGGCGTTCAGTATCTCAAAGATCCCGCAAATCCTTCCGCGAACGTCATCACTAAGCTCGAAGAAAAAAAACTCAAAGAGATCTCTGAAAAAACCGGAGGCAAAGTTTTCTATCTTAGTGGAGGCGTCGAGATCCTTAAAGACTTCCTCGCCGCACTCGCCAACTACAAACGCGACAGCGTCGATGCCGGAACTCGCCTCGACCGCGAAGACCGTTTTCAGTGGCCGCTCGCGCTCGCGCTACTTTTTCTTTTCCTAGATTTTCTTATTCCTGAACTCGGATTCAGCTGGAAGAAGAAATCTCTTCTCATCTTCCTCATCCTTTTGGTTCCGTACCGCGCCGATGCCCAAGTTTCCGATAAGGGGCTCATGCCTTGGACAATATTCCGCAACAACAAAGGCGTCGCCCTGTACAAGAAACCTGCGCTGCCCGAATCCCGCAAGGCCTTCGAAGACGCGCTCTCTGACAACGCCCGCAGTCTTTTGCTCCGCTACAACTGGGCCTCGACGCGTCTTGCGATGAGCTTTCCCCAAGAAAAAGGCCAGGATTTTAACCAGAAAATCCTAGAAGAAACCATCGGCGAGCTGTCCAAGATCGTCTCCGAGTACACACCCTCCCCGAAGGGAGACCCGTTTGCAAAAGCGCTCCGTTATCAGCTCGCCCTCGCACTCGAGTTAAAAAAAGACCGGGAAAACGCACTCGCCAACTACTACCAAGCTCTTCGAGCGCAGCCTCCCAATGTTCCGCTCGACACCCTCACGGAAGAGGCGATTCGCCGGCTCCTCGCAGCTGAACAGCAACAAGGTGGTGGTGGCGGCGGCGGATCTAAGAACGAGAAAAAAGACAACAAGGGCGAGGATGAGAAAGACGGGAAAAATGCGCAGTACGGCAAAGGAGAACAAAAGCCGGCGCAATTCCAAGGAACAGATATCGATCAATCCCAAGCTAAAAAAATTCTCGAAAGCGTCGGCAGCAAAGAGCGCGAAGTTCAAAAACGCCGATCGCAAAAAGATGCCCAAGAAAAACAGCGCGCCCAGGGCCAAGAAGGCGCTGCGTCCGGTCGCGGCAAACAGTGGTGAGGCTTAATCGATGTTAGAATGGAAACAGCCATGGTTTTTTTGAACAGGAGAATTTCCTCGATCGCACTCAGCTTGTCTTGCGCTCTCGCAAGCATTTCTGTTTCCGCTCAGTCCGTTCTTCAAGTGAGCGCGAGTCCCAACCGGAGCCGCAACGGCGAAAGTGTTTTGTTCAAAGTTAAGGTCCAGACCGAGACTTCGGGCCGTGTGACCGCGCCCGTGATCGGAGACTTGAAGGACTGGGAACTCGTCAACAGTTTCCGCTCGGAGAGCCCAAGCGTCAGCTACATCAATGGCAAAGTTCAGTACCGCTACCGAGCCGAGTATTCCTTTTTCCTCCGACCTCTTCGAGTCGGCGCGCTTTCGATTCCTTCATTGAAGGTCAACATCGGAGGAAAGACCTACAACACGGAGGCCCTCACTGTCCAAGTCGACAGTCTCCCTCGTGGCCAAGCCGCGCGTCCTCCGAGCGCTCCTCAACGCCCTTCACGCCCCACGCGCTTGCCTCCCCAGTTTCAACAAGGTTTGACGATCCCCCAAAGTGACCCCCTCCCGGACGACCTGAATAACGGCTCAGGCAACGTCGGCCTGACACCCGACGAGATACCTGCCAATCAAAGTTTTTTCATCAAACCCGAGTTTCGCGTCAAGGAAGCCTATGTCGGACAAATGATCGAATTGAGCTACGTGCTCTATCAACGCGGCCGCAATCTAAGAAATTTCGAGATGGCAAAGTTCCCCGACTTCAAAGGCTTCCTCAAAGACGAACTCTTTATCACCAAGAATTTTTCCCAGGAGCGCGTGCAAGTCGGCAACGAGGTCCTGCTTCGATCTGAGATCATCCGCTACGCGCTCTTTCCTTTGAAGGCCGGTGAACTTAAGATCGACCCTTTTGTCGTGCGCGCCGAGGTTTTCTCCAGCCCTGAAGATCTCATCAACAGCCTCATCACAGGCGCCCCTACCCCCCAGATGGGAACTCCCATTCCCATGGAAAAATCTTCGGGTGTCGTCCGGATCCCCGTTAAAGAACTGCCGCCAACACCTCCGGGAGTCATATTTACCGGAGCCGTCGGAAACTTCGAAGTGGAACTCAAGGGTCCTCAAGAAAAACTCAGTGTCGATCAACCCTTCACTGTCCAGTTCACAATCGCAGGAACGGGCAACGTGAAGATGATTGAGGAGGCCCCGATTCCTCTTCCTCCGGAACTCGAGCTCTATGAAACAAAAAACACCGCTGAGCTGCGTCCTGACACCACAGGATACAAGAGTTTCGAATACCTTTTGCTCCCGCGCAAGAACGGCACTCTTGTCCTCGAGTCGTTTAAGTGGGCCTATTTTGATCCCCAAAGCGCGAGCTACAAAGTCACAGAAACCCCACGCCTGAGTTTTCAGATTGAGGGATCAGCCAACACGAACTCTCCGAGTGCCACGGCACAAAAAACACCCGTGCGACGTGTGAGTCCCTTCGATGTTATTAAGGCCCCGCTGGTCCGCCGCACAAACGCGAACTCAACAACGCGACCGCTCTGGATCGTAATCTGGAGTGGCTTGGGCGCCCTTTACCTCGCCCTCGGATTGGCTTTTGTGAGACGACGCAATCAAAAACGGCATTTCCTGAGGCTTAAAGACAATCCGTGGGAAAAAACTGCGATCGCCATCGAAAGTAAGGACTACAAAGACCCCGTTGGACTGGCGATTCTCGTCGACCAATGGACGCGCGAGTACCTGACGGGCCAGCTGCGTGCTCGCGAACTCCATCACGAGTCTTCGCGTTCTGAATTCGAACGCGTGCTCGAGGGACGCCTGCCGCCGGAGTTCCATCAGCTCGCCGATGAGCTGCGCTTATTCTGGAGCCACCTTGATCTGGTTCGTTTTGCGGGCTCAGACAAATGGCCTATCGAAATCAAACCTGCCCAACTCTTCCCCGTCGCCCAAGAACTCTGCAAGCGCATCGTGAGTCGCTGTCGATTCACGGATGAGGACGAAACTGACAACGACGACGACTAGGGCCTTGCGCTAGGCCTCACGGACATCTTCACTCTTCCGAAGGAGCTTCCTCGGATGAAGGATTTTCGTCGAGAATCTCGACAGCGCTCGCCGGAACCCATGCGCGTTTTCGTCCGTTGAGAAGTTCGACGGCAACCCACTTTTTGTCTTTAGAATATTGGAGAAAACGGACACGGTACTCCGGCTTAAAACTTAGCACGGCGCGCGCGTCGGGGCGCGCCTGGGTGCGTCCTAGAGTTGCGGCCTTGAAGAGAACGAGACCATGCAAAAGTTTTTCTGGTTTGATGATATTGTCCGTAAAAATAAGATCTTTGTCGGTGAGCGGCTTTTCGACGCGGCGGACGGTTCGCCGAGCTCCGTCGTAGTCGCTCAAGTCAACGGGAGGCGAGGCAACACTCGACGACACTCCGATAAGAAGCACGCCCGTAAGCCGCAAAAGTGTCAGAAAGCGAAACGACATCTGAATTCCCCATTCCATTGTCGCTCGCTTCCCAGAAAGAGTCCACCTCTAAGGCTGAAAGAGAGTCGCTTCGAAACTCCGAAGCCCAAGGAATATCCCGCACTTAATCCTGCGCGCACGGGATCAGATTTTTGTCTCTCATATCCAATATCGAGCTCTCGAAAAAAACTTCCCACCCATGGATAACGCCCTAAGAAGCTGATGCGCCACGCGTAGGGTGTCTTAGAGGCGCCAAGATCCATATCCACACGAAGCCCGACGCGTTGATCTGGAGCGGACTGAAAAAAAGCAAAGCCGATAGGAAAGACCGTCGTCACACCCGCGTTGATTCCCTCTCGATATCCCGCAGAGATTTCCCAGTTACGAGGCCCTTCCGCGACAGGCACTTCAGGCATCGCGAGTTCATTGTCTGGTGTCTCGAAGTTGGGTTCAGCTTTTGTTGAGGGATCAACAGGAAGAACTTGGTCACGCAGCTCGGAGACTTCTTTGTAGTTGCTTCTTTCCGTCGGCATCCAGCCCCGATTTCCCTCTGAATCCTCGACCAGAATCCAAGATCCCTGGGGGGACAGCGCGCGCCCAAGCACGGGAGTATCGGGATCAGCTTCCGCAAGCAGCTTTGAGCGAGACGACGGTTTTTCAAAAAGAGGCGCTTGGCGCGTCACACTCAGAACAGGAGCTGTTCGGAACTCGGCAAAAATTTCTGGCGCGAGGAGGCTCGCAACGAGAACAAGGCGCCGCACGATCATCGGCCCCTCAACGCCTCAAGCAGCAGGTCGCCACCCCACACTTTCACGTCGGTGCTGAAATCAAAACCGACATCGGGAGGCGGCTCTTCGGGATAGTAGCGAGCGCGAAGCTCGGCCGGATTAACGGAATACGGCGCCTGCACCCATGTTGAAGGAATCCAGCCTTCGATCTTGGCGTCCGTCCTGACAAATATCCAGTCGCCACTTCGGGTGCTCGCGACCAGCAAGACCTCAGTGCCGGCCTCAAGCGCATGTTGAAGATTCTCCGCAGGCCCCGACGCCAGCAGAGGTCTCCGGTAAAGCAAGCGTGGCACCGGAAGACGAAAGGCCTGAAAGGGCGCGACGTCAGCAACAGTGGGGGTCGCCGCAACGAGCGAAAGCGCCAGAGCACAATGACGTATCACGCGGAAACCCCGCCCAAGTTCAATCGATGCGCGATGAATTCGGCAGCCCCCGCACCAAAGGGGGCACGGGTGATGTAGCGAGGCGCCGTGAACTTCACGCCCGCTTTGACGAAGTCGTTGACGTTGGCCACGCCGACGGAAACATCGACAACTCCAAAGAGAGGAGCGTCGTTGGGCGAATCCCCCGTGTAAACGACATTGCGCTTCAGGTCGCGCCGCCAGACGCCCTCGACAAGACATCGAAGTCCCTCAACTTTGTTGAAGCTTCCCTTCCACACGTTGACGTGAATGTTGCTAACCTTTGCAGAAAATCCGCGCGACTCGCAGTGGTCCGCGAGCTCTTGAGCCTCGGCGAGTGAAAGCGCGGGTCTTACGGCTTCAGCAAAATCGAATGCGAGATCATAGAGTCGAAAATTTTGATCAGTGGCGAGCGAAAAGCCTGGGAACTTCTTAAGCACCTCGTCTCTCAACCTGAAAAGATTGGCCTGCGTCTCGGCGCTGGGCGCCTGGGGCACATAAGACCCGTCCTTCCAGTAGAGCCTTTGGATATTGCCCTGTCTCTGCGGATCTTTCCAAAAAACAACAGATCCATTCTCAGACACCGCAGCCTCGAACGGAAGGATTCGCAACAGAGCGTCCGCCCACGAAGCAGGGCGTCCGGTCACAAGAACATTTCTCAGTCCCGCACGACGACTCTTGGCGAGCGCCTCGAGTGCGACGGGCACAAGCTCCGCGTCTTCGGTGAGCGTGTCATCGAGATCAAATGCGAGGATCGAGCGTGCGGCGAAGTCAGGATCTGTTTTGGTGGTCCATTCCGAAAGAGGAAGCATTTCTTTATTTTGGTCCGGAATTTGTAAAGGCGCAAGGCAATGGAACACCGCCTTAGCCCCGTCGTCTCGGTCCCAACTCGTCAGAACACAGCATTCATCGCGCACGAACTGCGCGTCGAGGTTTCTGTTCTCAAAGGACTCCAGAACCTCTCGCTCACGGGACTGCCGAGCGAAGTCCTGCGCGACGCCCGCGACAAGATCCGAGCCATCCTGCACAATTGCGTCGCCTGGGATCCTCTCGAACGGCTTGTTGTTCACCTTTCTCCTCAGGAAATTCCAAAATCAGGTTCGCACCTTGAAGTTCCAATCTTAGTCGCATGCTGGGTGGCGCTCCAGCCTCATCTACGCAGCGACCCTCGCATCCTCCAGAGAATCGCCTCTCGACGTTTCTACGGAAGCGTCGATTTGAGCGGAGACATCTCGTCGACAGCCTCTTCTCGCTCACTAGAGGACGAAGATCCTCTCGCTATTGGTCAACGCAACTTTTCTCGACTCAACGATCTTTTCGACTGGATTGTATCGAGCAAAGAGCCCCCAACAGCTCCCACAGTGCGTCCGCCCGAGCCGGGACGCGCAGTCCCAGCGCAAAGTGTGGGTGTCGAAGGTCGTCATTCAGAGAGATTCGCGCTTTTTGTAGCGGCCGTGATCCGGGAGCCTGTGCTGCTCGTGGGCCCTCCGGGAGTCGGCAAGACCCACCTCGGAAAATGGTGCCGCTCTTGGTACCACGGACCCAAACGTCTCTCGTCGCTTGAAAAAGACCGGATCTGGCGTTCTGCGGGCTACGACGCAGCACCACGTGTGCCTTTTCTAAATCCCCACGCGCGCACCCATGTCTCGGAGTTTCTCGGGTACAAGCGTCTGGGTCGCTCTCTACCCGGCCTTTTCAGTCTTGCCCACGGCGGCCTCATGGTCCTCGACGAATTTCCGGAACTGTCGAGGGACGTCCGCGAAATATTTCGCAACGTGCTCGACCAAAAAGAACTCCGGCGTTTTAACGGACAAGATTTTTCGTCATGGCCCGCAGATTTTTGGTTAATAGCCACAGCGAACGCCTGCCTCTGCGGCGAGGCCCGCCCCCGCGATCTTTCCAAATGCCGCTGCTCAAGGGGCTCTTTGGGCAAGTACCTGGATCGCTTCTCGGGACCCCTGCTGGATCGATTTTGTATCCAACTCTTTGTCCAAGAGACCCCATCAAAGCTGGATAAAATTCTTGCAGGCGCGGCGCTGGCTCCCTTGCGTGAACTCATCGAAGGCAGCGCGAGCGACATTGCTCTTGCGCTCCACGAAGCGCGAACGCGATTTGAGGCCCTGCCAGCTCCCAACGGCTCCACGCGCCAGAGAATGCGCGTCAAGAAGATCTCTGCGGCGCTAACGGCTTGTGGTGTGCCCAAGCCAGACCTCGACGACACTCTGGATTGCCTCACTCATCCTCTCTTTGACGGCAGGAATTTCAGGTGAAAATTTTACTCCGGGATATTCGTGTTCATGCGGCTTTGTTTCTCAGCGATGCAGAACGCGACTGGATCCATCAGATGAAGTTCTCCAGATTCTTAGCGCGGGGCGACCTCGACATTCTTGCGTCGCTCGCCTCGCGGGAACTCGAACGGATGCGTTGTGACTTTGATGGCGTCGTGTCGTTGCCCTCACATCCATTGCGCAGCTTAGTCCAGGTCGACCTCTCTTATGAATGGGCGCGTTGTGTGGCCGAGCGCGCGGGGCGCCCCTTGCTCCGCGCCTCTCTTTCGCATGCATCGCTTGCACGCGCGCTTCTTTCGAGCCCACAGAAGCGTCTCAGTGCTGCAGAACGCAGAGAGCGATTTGCCGAGCACGCGCGCTTCAAGGCGACATCGTGTCACGCTCGCACTCACCCGAGAATTTTGCTTTGCGATGACGTGCTCAATACAGGAACGAGTTTTCTCGAAGCTCGCCAGGCCCTCACGACAGCAGGATATCACGTCATCGGAGGACTGCTGCTGGCGAGCACCCGCCCTCCAGGAAAATTCTAGAACGCGATACCCCCATTGTTGTTCTGGTTGTCGTCGATCACATCGCGGACATAGTCACTCTCACACGGATTCATGTACTCGTTTCGCGGGATACGAAAGACGTGCGCCGGGACCACCCTCCAGCCGCGTGCCACAAGGTCGTTATATTTTCGCGGAGCAGATGGGTTGACGTTCGAGTTAAAAAATAGATCATTGCCCGCACTTCCGCATAGAGGATCGCGAGACGACCCCGCCTTGCGCCACAAGAGCATGAGCGCAATGTGTTGGCGCGGCCCCTGGAAATAGCTGAGTTTAACGGGCACGCTGCTCAAACGACTCAAGGTCACGACCTGGGTCGAACAGACCATTTTCGTGGGCGTATGCTCGGGATGAGCCAGATACACTCGCGCCGCAGATCCCTCACCGACCTCCATTCGCACTCCGTCATCAGCTAAAACCGCAAACTCGTAATCGCCCTCCTGATCGTCAGCCCCAAGCTTGAGTTCGGTTCTGAACTGGAGCGAGAAATATTCAACGAGATTCTCATTCGCGGCAGTCTGAATCATCGTTCCATCGAGTTTTGGAAAACCCAAATTGAATGCCCGCGTGGGAACATCAAGTTTGCTGAGATAGATCTTGCTGGGGTGGCGAATCGCATCTTGGCTCGTCAAATATTGGTCAAGGTTGTTCCAAGGACCCTGTTGGTCACGACATGCCTGCGGTTGATAGACAAGTTCACCCGAGAGTCCTCGAAAGTAGTCCGTGCTTCCGACCTGGTCCAGATAGTCGATCAGGTGCCTCAGCGACTCACAGCTGACATCGGAATACGCCTCGACGATCTCACGTCGGCTAAGTAAATAAGCGGGATCCGTCGCTCCATTGATGTCTTCATCCTCGGGAGACGAGGTTGCTCCTTCGCCCCCGCGGCAGGCTCCCAGTAGAACTGTCGCTAGAAAAACCGGCAACGAAAAATACCCCTTCATAAACCCCACTCCCTAAATGTCGATTTTGAAATGATGCAAATGAGAACCCGGGATCCGGGTCCGTGGAGCTTACATGCCGCTTCCAAAATGCTAGCACCCCGCCTTTCGGCAGGGTGTTAAGTTTGGATTGAGATTTCTAAAGGGGCGGGTCTATTCGAGATTCGACCAGACCTCGGATTCCTTATCCCACCAGAGCTGAAGCGATCGATTGCCGCCCTCGATGGCCTCATCGATTTCGTCGAGGCTCTCGATCTTGAGAGCTTCTTTCATGAGAGTCTCGTAGGCTTCTTTTGTCGACTCGAGAGCGGCCTTGGACCATCCTTCGAGATTCATCAACGAGGAGCCCAATAGACCAGAAGCCTCGGTGCGAACATCCAGCGCGAACGAGAACTGATTGAAAAGAACCTTTTTATCGGGAGCCACAGGAACCACGACCTGCGTGTCGCCGCGACGGAGCACGATTTCCGGGATCGTCTCGGCAAGTCCATTCTCGAGAGAGATGGTCAGCCCTTCTTCTTCGAGATCACCTAGGGCTTCAATTTCGAGGTCCCAAGTGGTTTCGGCATAAAGCGCGAGGATCTTCTTCAGAAGCTTCTGTTGAAGCGAGGCGAAGTAAGGGCGTGCTTTTGCAAGAATCTCGGCTTTCTGAGCCTCTGAAAATCTCAAGACCTGGCCTTCGGTGCCGGCGAACTCGGCGACGCTGGGTTTCGAAAGAAACTTGCGAACTTCATCGACCTGAATCGAAACCCAGTCCGCTTGGAGAAGTCCCATTTCGGCGTCTGTAAGTACTCCAAAAATCATTTTCTTGAAGCCACCTTGGCGTGCCGCTTCGTCGCGAACCAAATTGTAGCGGTCTTTGACGAGCCCGTCACGATTGAGGCTATTGAGGTAACGGTACTTGCGCATCAAAATAATCGAGTTGGCTTCCTTGTCGAGATAAGCAAGAGCGCTCTCGAGTTTCTTCGCCGCCTCCGAAGCTTTGGTTTCGGGTTCCACGCTGACTTCGGAAATGTCCTTGCTGCGCAGTCCGCGCGGCGGGGCAAGTGCAACAATATGGGCCTCAACAAAAGCCGATGCGAATTGCGAGATCACGCGACGTGTTTCATGCAGTCCCCCTTCGATGGGGTTGCGTCCGCGGTCAGAACGTACGCAGTCGGACATGTCTTCGGTGTGCTCGTCGCTACTGCCATCAACATGACTATCGGTGCAGAACAACGGAGCGTTTATGGCATCGATGGGCATTCCGAGGTACGCATGGCCGATCGCGAGCTTGTCATAACTGTAGGGCTGCGGGGCATGGGCCATATGCTCACCGCTGATGATTGTCTCAGCGTATTCTTGGTACTCCATTACGGAACTCGAGGGAACCAGATCGCTCACCGAGGTCTCGACGTTCTGCGCGAGAGACAAGACGCGGCTATCCATGACAGCGGGCGATGCGTTGGCTCCAAAATTGCCCGCAAAATTGTGTCTGAGTCCCAGAGTGTGACCCACTTCATGAGCGACCACCTCGCGGATGTAGTCCTGCGAAAGCCTCATGAGCGTCTCATTCGAAGCTCCCGAGCGAAGGGCCAAATTCGCAACCTGTGCCATACGTCCCGTGGAGTCGTTCAAGCAAAGAGTCGATGCGGGAATATTCTTCATTCCGATTTTCTGAGCGAAGGCCGCGTTGTTATCAGACGAAGCGCTGGAATCAGCTTGGCGCAACAGGCGTCGGGCACGGACCTTCGAACCCCAGGCGAAAGCACTCGTAAGATAGACTTGCGCATGCTTGATCTCGCCTGAACGGGGATCCATCAAGGCGTCGGCATAAGCAAAACCGGCCTGGTCCCACTCGACCCATTGAACCATATTGAAACGCGCGTCGGGAGCTGTCACAGTCTCAGGTGCAACTTCGACCTGAATCACTTCTTTTCCGAAGACCGCGTTCCAATAGAGAATGCCGTCTTTAACAGCTTGCTGGTATTCGGCGGGCGTATTTGCCGAGATATAGAATTTTACGGGTTTAGAAATATCAAAATGTGTCGTGCGTATAACGGAACGCCCTGTTTCTTTTTCGAGAACCGGAGGTGTTTCGAAATAACCGACGCGGTCAAAGGACTGGGTTTCCCGTGGCGTGTAGGCCTCATTCTTGACGTAGGGCCTAAAGAAATATCTCACTTCGAAACTGGCACTCACATCCGCTGCGCCCGTTTGGACGACCTGGCGAATTTCCAGATTCTCAGAATCTACGATTTCAATGCGTTCCAGGAAGCTAAGACGAACGGGAGAAGTCGAGGACATTTCTTCCACCGAATAAGTGGGCTTTTCGAGATCGCTCGCGTACCAGTTGCTCGACATGAAAATGTTCTTCATGCCCGCATTAAAGTCGAGAATGTAGCTCGACTCGGTTTCGAGGATCACAGGAATCTCGGCAAGGATCAGGTTCGAAGGCAAAGAGCTCGTAACGACGTGCCCATCGGTCGCTTCCATTAAGAAAATCGACTTGCCTTTTTTGGAGAAGGCCACAACGCGACCTTGACGGCCACTGCTTGTGGGCGCGCCACGCTGTGAAATGATTGAAGCGGAAAGAAGGAATTCCTTGTCGAGCGCGTCCTTCTTGATCTCGAGATAAGACAAATCACCAAGACGCGAGACACCCACTCCGGCGCTCAAGCGTTCACGAAGTTCGGCCTTGCTTAAGGTTGAGAACGAGTTGGCCACGTTCTTGTCGGCTTGAACCGAAACTGCCGGCTTTTGCGAACAGGCCCCAGCCACAAGACTTAAGGCCACCGCAATCAATGTCGTGCGGCGAGAATCGAAACGAACAGACTTATGAATAAAGGACATGACACCTCCCAAGGGACCTAAAGACTCTAAGAGCAAAGAGAAGGCCAAGAGAAGACTCAGTAAAAACAGTGTCTTAAGCACACATCCCGAGACCTCGAAGCAGGGTCGCCGCTCAAGGCCCCCATGTGACCAGTTCTTCGACAGCTCTTAGGTGCGCGCCGTTTCGGAGGCCGCAAGAAGCGGTTTGAGGTACTTTGCCGTAAAGCCTTTGGATTTTTTAACGAGTTCCTCAGGCGTGCCTGCAAACACGATCTCGCCGCCACGATCGCCACCGTCCGGACCAAAATCCACGATCCAGTCGGCAGACTTCATCACATCAAGGTTGTGTTCGATTACGATCACCGAGTTGCCGCGCTCTACAAGTTCATCGAGCGTTCGCAAAAGCACCGCGATGTCTCGGAAATGGAGTCCCGTCGTAGGCTCATCGAGAATATAAACCCCATGCGCACTGTCGCTTCGCATAAGCTCGCGTGCAATCTTGAGGCGCTGACTTTCACCACCCGAGAGCGTGTTGGAAGCCTGCCCCAGACGCAAGTATCC
>Ga0209573_1005202_pt1 | contig 11942 bp, 9 predicted proteins | sample TNRBio252014_DNA_FD_185870 | JGI IMG/M metagenome (GOLD analysis project Ga0209573, IMG submission 185870) | Wastewater treatment Type I Accumulibacter community from EBPR Bioreactor in Madison, WI, USA - TNR Reactor_6/25/2014_ DNA (SPAdes)... | ecosystem: Engineered > Bioreactor > EBPR >...
CCGCTTGGATCCTGTTGAATCGATGCCATGTTTGAGCCCTCTCATGCCTTCTGAAAAAAGGTACGAGCGACTCAGCCCTCGGGCTAGCCACGACAATTCAACGCACGCACAACGTCAATCCAACTGCTACCTCGTGAGTCCAACGTCGAATCACTGCCGACCCAACGCATGTCACTGATTTGTCACTGAACAAGATTTTCAAAAAAAAGAGGACTTGGAGTGATGTGCTCCAAGTCCTGTCTTTTTCGGGGTTGTGTGATGTTTTCGAATCTCGAAAACAAGTGCACCCGGTAGGGCTCGAACCTACAACCTTCGGTTCCGAAGACCGACGCTCTATCCAATTGAGCTACGGGTGCCTGGACATGCTTTCAATCAGCGTGGACTCGCTGACGGTGCGGGAGTTTATCGGATTCAACCTGGAGAACAACCCAGACAAATCGAGTTGTAAAACCGGGAACTTCGACACCGTCTCCGCAGTGTCGGAGATAGAGGAAGATTGCGGGAATTGAGTGTAGCGAGTGCCAGACAGAGGACGTGGGGATCAGGGCAAGGTTCGGTGTTCATCTGTACGATCCCTGCAGTTTTTCAGAAATGACTGATCCGAAAAATCCCACCATTCCAATTGAACTTACCCAACCCTCCGCGACAATAGCGTTCGCCCGATCTACGGGATCGCTGCCACGTGTTGAAGGATCAAAACAACAGCGACCTTCTACAGGAACTTTGTTTGACGACCCCCGGTTTGCGGGCAAAGAGTTTTGTAGTCACCATGTCATCAGGTCCGTTGTCGGTTTCGACGGAGTGTTGTCGGAAGCCAAACGGCTGAACATCTGAAGAGAGTTCCCATGAAAACGTTTGCGAGAGTTTTCGCTCTGTGTGCGCTGGTCGTCGCCGGTGCTGTGTACGCTCAGGACCTTCATCCGATTCCGGACATGTCCGTGCCGTCGGACGGGTCGTTTGTCGTGTCGGATTCCGTACCTTTGTATACGAATGTTAAGTACAAAGATCTCGACGAAATGTCGCCCTGTGCTCAGCCGAAGATCATTGAGGTGAAGGATCCCTGTGCCTGCCGTCACGCCTGTGACTGCTGCGGTCCGAAATGCGTCTACATTCAGATCTGTGTCCCCACCTGCGGCTGTGAACTGATCAGCTGCCGCCGCAATGGTGATCGAATTCGGTACGACTACGGCAAGTATGCCATTGACGTCCGAGTGAAGAAGGGCTTCATCGAAGTCGACTACCAGGACTGATCAACGATTTGAGAGGTGAGTGTCAGCTCGTCCTTCCAGGACCTTCAGCACCTCCGGATCAATAAGCATTTCACGGCAGTGAACGGGCAACTGTTCACTGCCGTTTTCTTTTGACTCGCCCGAGGAACAGGCCGGCTAAGAGACCACTGCGACGTCAGTCGATGTATCCAAACTCGTTGCAGTTCAGCAGCACCAGACAGGCCGATTGCAGGCCCGAATCGGACTCGTCAAGGAACTCTCCGACCATCCCTGATTCCTCGGATGTCGGCTGCCGTCCCAACAGCAGGTCAAATAACCGTCGAACCTGCGCGACACGATTTTCTTCCTCGGTGACGATGCGGTCAGCGATCACATGCGACATCTCCTGAGAGAACTCGGAGTTCATCAGGATCAATGATTGCGGCGCGGTGGTGGACTGAGTTCTGGCGGAACAACTTTCGTTCGCCGCGGGTCGATCGAACGCTTCGAAGAGGGGATAGCGCAGGTTTCGGCGGGCAAACACGTAGATGCTTCGCCGATCGTGTTCCGATTTTTCTTCCGTCACGTTCCATTGATCCTTCAGCAGCGTTCGCCGCACATCGTCAGGGAGCGGCGGACGAACTCCCGGCCCGCCGGCCTTTCGATTCAGGCGTCCTGCACACTGCAGCATCACATCGCGCAGCACTTCTCCGGAGATTCGTCTTCGCGGCGCGCGGGACCACATCAGATTCTGCGGGTCGACGTCCAGCGTCTGCTGCCACTGCAGATGTTCATTTTCGGGTGCATCCGTCGGCAGAAAACTTCGCTGACGCCAGGTGGATGACGTCACAATCAACCGATGGAGCTGTTTCAGGCTCCACCCCTGATCGACAAACCACTGACTCAGCCAGTCCAGCAGTTCCGGATGCGTCGGTTCCTGACCCATGATGCCAAAATCGGACGGTGAAGAACTGAGTCCGGTCCCGAAATGCTGCTGCCAGACCCGATTGACAATGACGCGTGCGGTCAGGGGATGAGCAGGATTCGTCAGAGCGACAGCCAGCCGGACTCGCGAAGGCCTGGAGTCATCCGAGTTGCTGAACAATGCCAGTGTCTTCGCATCCGCCAGCGCCAGTGGGATTCCGGGGCTGATCTCTGGTCCCGGGCGTCGAAAGTCCCCACGCAGCATGATGCGGGAAATTCCGGTCTCATTCGCCTGATGAAGCCGAGTGACTGACTTGTTCTGGCGGACCTGGACGGCCGGTTCGAAATGTGATCGCAGCCGATAAAAGTCGGCCTGGCTGATTGGGTCGTATTTATGATCGTGACACTGCGCGCAGCCAACCTGAAGTCCCAGGATGACAGAGCCTACCGTGGACGTCATTTCATTCAGCAGCACATGTCGCCGTTCGTCCTGAGAATTCAGATCCGGCATATCCGGACCGGAAAGACAGAACTGTGTTGCGATAGCAGCCGATTCGTCGTTGGGATGCAACAGATCGCCAGCGAGCTGCAGGCGAACGAATTCATCATAGGGCAGGTCGGCATTCAGCGAAGAAATCACCCAGTCGCGATACTTCCAGGCTTCCGACCGCACATGGTCATGTTCAAAGCCGTCCGTTTCTGCAAACCGAGCCAGGTCCAGCCAGTGCTGTGCCCAGTGTTCGCCGTAGGACGACTGAGCCAGCAGCGGATCAACAAGCTCTTCGTAGGCGGAATCCTTCGCATCTTTCTCGAACGCCGCAACGTCGTCGGACTCGGGCAACAATCCGGTCAGATTCAGAGTCACCCGGCGAATGAGGACGCGGCGTGACGCTTCCGGCTGCAGCGTCAATCCGCGGGACAGGAGTTTGTCCGCGATGAAGTGATCGATGGGATTTCTCAGCGGCACGTGGCTGGCAACCTGCGGCACCTGGACCAGCTGTCGAGGTTTCAGAGACCAGTGGTCACGCGACGACTCGGACCATTCCGGTTCTGTATAGGAATCCGTTGGCTCCTCAGCCTGAGCAATCCGACCGGCCGCCAACATCGCCGCAAGTATCAGCGACAGAGTCCGGCAGGCCGTCCACACCCGAGCCGTTCGGCAGCAGAAGCGAAGACCAATCCACGACGGCCGGGATTGAACACACTTTACCAACGACGAGGGATTGCGCCGCGGATCGCGATGGTGATTCTTCAGATCTGCGACACACTGCCTCATGCGATCATCCGTTCCACCACCTGCGCGTGATCAGGGCCGGTGAGTCGTTTATCGAGTCCGTTGTGGAACCATGTCAGCAAGTTATGGTCCAGGCCCAACAGATGCAGAAGTGTGGCATGGAAATCATTGATGGAGACGCGGTCTTCCGTCGCTCGCAGTCCGATGGCGTCCGTGGCTCCGAATGCTCGACCACCGGTGATTCCCGCGCCAGCCAGCCACACGCTGTATCCCCAGGGATTGTGATCGCGACCGCGTCCCTGTTCACTCATCGGCATACGACCGAACTCGCCGCCCCAGATCACCAGCGTGTCGTCCAGCAGACCTCGCTGCCGCAGGTCTTTCAGCAGTCCCGCAACGGGCTTGTCCGTTCGGCGACAGTATTCGGTGTGATTCTGAATCACATCCGAATGCGCATCCCATCCGTTTGTATCGCCTGAGTACAACTGGACGAAGCGAACACCGCGTTCAATCATGCGTCGAGCCATCAGGCAGCGCTGGCCGAACTCGCGCGTCTCGGGCTGGTCGATTCCGTACAGAGATTCTGTGACTTTGGTTTCTTTTGAGGTATCGACAAGTTCCGGAGCCGCAGCCTGCATTCGAAACGCCAGTTCATAAGCGCGGATTCGGGCAGAAAGCACATCGTCGGAATCACGTTCCTTCAGGTGTGACTGATTCAGCTTTCGCAGCAGTTGCAGATTTCGCGTTTGCTGCGAGGAACTCAGATCCGGCGGAGGTGTCAGATTGGAAACCGGAGAGCTGCCTGACCGAACCGGAACTCCCTGATAGGTTGCCGGAAGGTACCCACTGCCCCACGCGGCTGGTCCGCCTTTCAGCCCTCCACCAGGATCGGGCATGACAATAAACGCCGGCAGATTGTCGTTCTCGGATCCCAGTCCGTAGGCAACCCAGCTTCCAACACTTGGACTTCCCATCAGCACATTGCCGGTGTTCATCTGATAAACCGACTGCGGATGGTTCACACTGTCTCCGTGCATGGATCGGATCACGCACAGCTCATCAGCGCACGTCGCTGTGTGCGGCAGGAAGTCGCTGATTTCAAGTCCGGATTGACCGCGGCGACGAAATCTTCGAACGGGGCCCAGCAGGGGATTCTGAGCCACATCGCGGCGAGTCATCACCATGCCAAAACTGTCCGGCAATGGTTGCCCGGAATAGCGGAGCAGATCGGGCTTGGGATCCAGCAGATCCACATGACTAGGGCCGCCATGCATGAACAGCCAGATCACCCGACGGGCACGGGGCGGATAATGGGACGGCGTCCCGGTGCCTGGCGTATCCGCTTTGAGCAGCGAGAGTGCCGCAAGCATACCGGCTCCGGCCCCAGCCTGCATCAGGATGTTTCGACGGGTCTGCACAGCGAATTCCTCCGGCAGGAAACGTCGCCAGTTTACTGACGACGAATTCTGCATGCGATGGAGAATCTGCGTCCGTCGTCTGGAAACCCGACCGGACACTCCGTCAAACTTGTTTTAGCGGCTTCAGCCGAAGCCCGGGAGAACCGGGACAGGGACCCAGCCATCAGCCAGGGCACTTGTGTTTTCAACTCTGCACGGGAGCCAGTCGTGGCTGCGTCAGGCGCTCTTAATCTTCCAGAATCGGTAAAGGACTGTTTCGTTCGCGTTCCATGGTGAGGCAACGACCACCGTCCGAATATTCGCAGGCCGTCAGGTAAGCCCTCATCAGCATCAGTCCGCGTCCGCACGGACGTTCGATAAATTCTTCCAGCGTCGGATCCGGAACGTCCTCGGGGTCAAATCCATCGCCCTGGTCAACAACAACCACACGCATCCGCGCGTCATCGATATCGCAGGTCACTGTCACAACTTTGTCAGGACTGAGCTTGTTGCCGTGACGAATCGCATTGGTGAGGCCCTCTTCAAGCGAAAGCCGCATGGCAAACACATCCCGCATGCTGTACTCAAACTGTTCCATCAGTGAGACCAGCTGTTCCTGGACCGCCAGGCCTTCAGTCGTGCTGCTTGGGATCGTGGCTTCAAAGTGCACAGGAGTTTTCATAGCCGCCAGCAATCGAAGAACGAACCAGAAACGAAACAGATCCACATCGCTGTGGATCTGCCGCTCAGCCAGAGTGGTCAGAACTTCGTCAATGCTTCGTCAAGATCCGTACACAGAGTCAGCACTTTGTTCAGCTGAGTAATCTTGAAAACGTCCAGGATGTCTTTCTGAATGCTGCACAAAACCAGCTTCCCTTTGGCCACGGTCACTTTCTTGTGCATCGTGATCAGTTTGCCCAGTGCTGCACTGGACAGGTACTCAACCAAGGTGAAGTCGAGGATAATCTTCTTCCGTCCGTCCTTGTCTACCAGAGCAAAAAGTTCCAGCCCGAGCGCTTCGATGTTCGCCTCGTCGAGAATCTTTTTCTCCAGTAATCGAGCAATTGTCACGCCGTTGATCTCTTCAATATCAAGACGACGATCGGACTTTGACATGAGTAGCCTCTGTATCACCCGTTAGAGTCTGACGTTAAGTTTCTGCATGCCTTGCCTGCCGTCTTTGAAATCAGACCGCAGTCAATCCCACGAGATTTTCAGTGCCTGACATGCCTGGGTGTGGTGATCGACCTGATGGTCACGTTCACCACAAAATCAAGCAGCCGCCTTACGAGCGTCCCGGGAGATCAGAGAACCCGGAATTATGCCAACCCGGTTTTGTCTGACCCACTGACGCCCCGTCGCCGCATTCTGACCAGCGATCCCGCGGAATTCTTCCGAAAACGCTTCGGTTTCTTCAGAATCCACTCGAACATTACTATGGCTGCTAAACCTGTCAAGCGTCGCATGCGATCCGGATCGCCTGCCAAATGGTGCCGCCTGCGGAGGTTCTGCTGCCAGAGGCTGCCAACGTCAACACTCTGACCGACAGCATGAGAGGGCTTCGGTGGGCGGCAGCATTCTGCCGATCGGCATTTCAGCAATGCCCCGATCGTTGCCGCCCCGACCTGCGACACTCAACTTCCCCGAGAAACTCGCCTTTTTGAAGGACGATCAGGTGAATCTGCAGATGGGAATCTGAGATCCTTTCAACCGATCCGTGGAAGCAGCACCGATCGCCTGGATCGAGGTGTCGGCACAGTCTCGTCAGCCTTCGCAACGGAAATGGGAATCATTGGTGGTTTCGCGAGTACTGGCATCGATTTCGATCCAGGCCCGGATGACGGCATTCGCGATGGGATCGCAGGACCGGATCGGGATCCAGGGACATGGAGTTTGACGAATGATGACACGCCCGCTTTCCGAGTATCGATGGCCTGCTGAATGGGAATCGCATGCCGCCACCTGGGCTGCGTGGCCGGTCAATCCCAACACCTGGCCGGGAATTTTTGAACGAATCCCGGCTGCCTACGCCGAGTTTGTTGCGGCCATGGCACGATTTGAGCCGGTGCGAATTCTTGCGGGTGGCGAGGGTGTGATCGAAGCGGCAAGGCCGTTGATCGACAGCGCCTGCGACCGCGCGGGGAGTCGCTTCATTCCTGAACTGCTGGATATTCCGGTCAACGATTCATGGTGTCGCGACCACGGCCCCATTTTTCTGAATGGACGGCAGGGGACAGCCGCGGAAGGCCAGCAGGTCATCGTCGACTGGAAGTACAACTCCTGGGGCGGCAAATACCCACCGTGGAATCACGATGAACTGGCCGCTCGACGGATCGCCAGCCTGCTGAAGATTCCCCGAGTAGAACCCTGTTTGGTTCTGGAGGGTGGAGCCATCGAAGGCAACGGCGCCGGAACGATTCTGACGACAGAAAGCTGTCTGCTGAATCCCAACCGAAACGCCGGAATGTCACGAGCCGCGATGGAGGATGTGCTGTCCGTATGGATGCAGGCAAAACATGTGGTGTGGCTGCCCGGCCACGGAATTGTGGGCGATGATACCGACGGACATATTGATCAGGTCGCCCGATTTGTTGACGAACGCCATGTGCTGGTCGCTGCTCCGTGGTCCGAGGACGCGCCGGAAGCGAATGATCTGAGGGCCAACGCGGATGCTATCGCGTCGGCTAAGAATCAAGCTGGAGACTCGCTGATTCCGATCCCGCTGCGAATGCCGTCTCCGAAATACATCGACGGAAACAGGTTGCCTGCCTGCTACTGCAATTATCATCTCGTTAATGGAGCCGTCATCGTTCCAACATTTGACGACGCAGCGGACGATGAGGCGATGACGGTGCTGCAGAAATATCATCCTGATCGAGTCGTCGTCGGAGTGTCGGCCATCGATCTCATCTGGGGGCTGGGAGCATTTCACTGCATGACTCAGCAGCAACCGGCGATCTGAACGACTGGTTCCTGCGACATCAGTTGCGTGGCGCAGAGTTTCAGAAGCCGCAGGTTCCGAAGGAGACAGAATCCATGAGACACACAATCGGAATCATGCTGCAGTTCGCCTCGTTGATTCTTTTGCCGTCAATTGTCGTGTTTCAGTTGTTCTTTGGGTTTCCACTGATCGTGATGCCGATCTGCCTGCTGTGCGGAATCTGCCTCTTCAGCCTGGGGACGATGCTGCGCGAATCCGGCTGACTGAGCCCCCGGGAGTTCGCAGCAATTTGATGCCGTCCCCAATCAGGGTGACTGAGACCAGCTCACCTGCATTGTGCATTTTGAAGTTGCGCATTTCTGTGGGCATCGCACTGCCTTGTCCCCTCTCCCCCAAATCGTTTGCGGGATTGCAAATGTGGGTGACGATGCCATGTGACGGCAAACGATTTGGGGGAGAAGGGGCGAGACTGCGCAAATTCAAAAAGCGCCAGCGAGGCGGCCCATGAGGAAATTCCGTGTTTGCACTAACTCGATTCCTCGCTCGCGCTTCGGATTGGTGTTCTGGCGAAATGCCGCACCGGGTTTAATTAATCGGGACTGGCTCGTCGGGGACAACGGGCAGTGGACCGGATGTTGTGTCACGGTCCGACTTGCCTTTCCGGCGTCATCGAGTGCACATCGCAATGGGGACACGGACCGATCACGCAGACTATTACTCATTGTGAAGTGTGCACATTTCGATCGGAGCCAGTCCCATTGGCTCCAGGGGTCGTGTGCGATGCAGGTCAGTTCCCGCAATTCCCGGTCAGTTCCCGCAATTCGATGAAAGTTGAGTGCGTTCAGTCCGAAGAGCCGTTTGCATCCAGACTCGAATTCACCCGGGTTGATCGCACTTCGGTACAGGCCTGCGCAATGCAGCTGCAACCGAGTGAGACTCCAGCAAGTGAAGCCGTCACATGTCGATAGTAAGCAATTGGACGATGCCAGCGAAAACGAATTGCCGGGACAACCGATGACCACAGGCCTTCAGCATTTACTCCCTGGCGGGACTGCGCTGCGAAAGATCTGAAATCCGCCAATTCTCAGCCAAACTGAATTCCCTGAGCCAGGGGCAGATCGTTGCCGAAATTAATTGTGTTGGTGGTCCGCCGCATATAGGCCTTCCAGCTGTCGGACCCCGCTTCGCGACCGCCGCCGGTGTCCTTCTCTCCTCCAAAGGCCCCGCCGATTTCGGCCCCGCTGGGACCAATGTTGACGTTTGCGATTCCGCAGTCACTTCCCGCAGCGGAAAGGAAATACTCGGCCTCACGCAGATCCTTCGTGAAGATCGACGAAGAAAGGCCCTGAGACACGCAGTTCTGCCATTGTATGGCCTGTTCCAACGTTGAGTATCGCAGCACGTACAGGATCGGCGCGAAGGTTTCCTGATACATCAGATCGGCATGGGCAGTCATTTCCACAATTGCCGGTCGAACATAATGGCCGCCCGCGGGAACTCGATCGATCACGCGTTCGCCGCCAAACACATTCCCGCCGGCATGCCGAACTTCGCCAAGCACAATTCTCATGCGATCCTCCGCGGAGGCATCAATCAGCGGACCGACAAGAATTCCGGGCTGCAGTGGATCTCCGATGGGCAGTGACGCATAAGCGATCTTCAGACGGGACAGCACGTCGTCTGCGATGGATTCATGAATGAACAGTCGTCGGAGTGTTGTGCATCGCTGGCCACAGGTTCCCGCCGCCGAAAATACGATTGCTCGAATGGCCAGATCCAGGTCGGCAGAAGGAGCCACGATGCATGCGTTGTTGCCTCCCAGTTCCAGAAGGCATTTTCCCATTCGAGTGGCCACAGTCTGAGCGACGGAACGTCCCATCGGTACGCTGCCTGTTGCCGAGATCAGCGGAATTCTGCGGTCGCTGGCCAGCACTTTCCCCACCGATCCTGGTCCGATGACCACCGAACTGATTCCACTGGGAACCTCGCGGATTTCGGCTGCTGCCTTCATCAGTAATGCCTGACAGGCAATTGCCGTCAGCGGAGTTTTCTCGGATGGTTTCCACAGGATTGAATTTCCGCAGACCAGCGCGAGCGCGGCATTCCACGCCCAGACGGCCGCCGGAAAATTGAACGCCGTGATGATGCCCACCGGGCCCAGTGGATGCCATTGTTCCATCATGCGATGCTGCGGACGTTCGGAAGCAATCGTCAGTCCAAACAACTGGCGACTGAGTCCCACGGCGTATTCGCAGATATCGATCATCTCCTGCACTTCACCGATCGCCTCGGGAAGAATCTTACCCGATTCCATCGCGATCAGTTCAGCCAGTTCCGACTGATGAGTTCGCAGTACCTGCCCGAACTCCCTCACCAGATGTCCGCGCCGCGGCGCGGGTACCATTCGCCATTCCTGAAACGCTTCGACCGCCGCGCAGATTGCAATTCCTGAGTCATCTCCAGTGGTACCTGGGAATTCTGCGAGGCAACGGCCATCGATCGGTGAGCAACTGCGGATGCGTTCGCCCGAACAGTTTCCGGGAGTGTCGTCGACCCACAGCCCGGAAAAGTGCTGGATTCCAAGCGAGTCAAAAATTCGCGGGTGTGTCGACATTTCTGAATCCTTATTCACTTCGGACCTGCCACATCGCAGAGTCGCACTCAAACACCAATTTGCACTTGGCCCTCAGGAGCGTGTTGAAAAAGGTGTCTGGAACTTTGGAGGCATCGGAAAACTCCCAAAAATCCTGATCCAGGAGAGTTTCAGACACCTTTTTCAACGCCCTGTCAGGGTTGCAGAGGAGAAATCCACTTGTGCATCGCGGAAGACCGATGATCGTTTTACGATGTGATTGTACGTAAACAGCACGGCGGTCACCAGGTGAGGCTGAAGCGAACGTTGTCGCGGAACCAGGTCGGACTGGGATCTCCAAAACCAGGGAACCCGAACACTGCAGTGCTCCGTCAGTCCGTTTTTGATGATTCGGGTGGCCGGGATTGGACGAAGGAAGTCCCGGGGTTTCAGACTGGCGTCTTCCAACCCCGGCCACCCGTCAAATGATGAACGACGAAGCACCAGAAATCATGCTGACGATTGATCTCAACTGCGATCTGGGCGAAGACGAATCACCTGCCGGAAAGCAGACGGATTCGGCTCTGCTGCCGTTTGTCACTTCGATCAATATCGCCTGCGGAGGTCACGCCGGAAGTGAAACGAGAATCGAAGAACTGATCCGCGAAGCGATGCCCTCTGGTATCGGCATTGGTGCACATCCCGGCTATGCGGATCGAGCCACATTCGGCCGCACTGCGTTGAAACTGTCGCCGCTGGAATTGATCGAATCACTCAGCCAGCAGATCTCGCTGGTCGCCGGGATTGCCAGGCGTCTGGGGACCAGCCTGCAGCACGTGAAGCCACACGGTGCACTGTATCATCAGGCGTCGACAGACTTCGGCACCGCTGATTGTGTGATTCAGGCAATTCAACAGGCGTCCCCTTTAACAGCCGTGATGGGAATGGCTGGCTGTGTTCTGCTGACAATGGCCGCAGCTGAGGGGCTTCAGATCCTGACCGAAGGATTTGCTGACCGCCGCTATCAGGCCGATGGCACACTGGTGCCTCGAACGCAGCCCAATGCTGTGATTACAGACCTGCACGAAGCCGCACAGCAGGCCTTTTGTCTCACCTCAGGCGGCTCAGTGCAAACTGTCGAAGGAACTCCGCTGGTGGTGCCCTGTGAAACGATCTGCATCCACAGTGATTCGCCCGGCGCTGTCGACACGGCGCGGGCGATACGCAGTCTGCTGAATCAGCAGGGCATCAGGCTCCGACCACCTATTCCACAACGTTGAACTCAACGGGATCCATGACATCTTCAGCCCCGTTGTAGTTAATCGTGATTTCTTCGCCCGCCTGAATGTCTCTCAGCGCGCGGTATTCCTTCACCTGCCCGGTCGCATCATCGTATCGAGCATTCGGCTGATACGAATGGTTGTAGAGCGATCCGAATCCCAGAGCCAGAGCCACTTTGTTCTTTCCATATTCGAACACGTAAGCCGGCAGGACATGGGAATCTTCGGACAAAGCTTCCCTGGCGGGCATCACCAGCAATGGAGCGCGTTCAAACACGGTCCCTTCAGGAATGAAGACTCGGGCATAGACACCGCGGCCTTTGCCTTTGGCTCGCTTCACTTCAATCATCGTCGAGGGTGTCAGAGCCATGGAGTTGCCCAAACGG
>Ga0209573_1005203_pt1 | contig 11940 bp, 7 predicted proteins | sample TNRBio252014_DNA_FD_185870 | JGI IMG/M metagenome (GOLD analysis project Ga0209573, IMG submission 185870) | Wastewater treatment Type I Accumulibacter community from EBPR Bioreactor in Madison, WI, USA - TNR Reactor_6/25/2014_ DNA (SPAdes)... | ecosystem: Engineered > Bioreactor > EBPR >...
GCGCCGGTTCCGTTCTGCGCACCGTAGCCGATGGCTCACGCGATCCGCTGATCGCCTTCGACGCGCAGTACCGCGTCACCCTCTCCAACGCCGCTGCGACACGGCTGATCGGCAGAAGCGAGCGAGATGTGGTCGGCCATCTGATCTGGAATGTCGCGCTGGGCATCCACTGGGCCGGTCCGGGGACCCCCGGGGCGCAGGCAGCGTGCGATATCGTGCCGACAGGGAGTGGCCTTCGCCAGGAGACTGCGGGCCAGACCCTGCGGTCCCTCCGTTGGGCAGTTCATCCTTTTCTCGACGAGGTGGGAAGGGTCGTCGGTGGCTTCTGCATCCGCCACGGCAGCGATGTTACAACCGATGCCGACCGGCAGCTTCGGGAGAGCGAGCGGCGGTTCCGGGATTTCGTCGAGTCCGCCTCCGACTGGTTCTGGGAGACCGATCACGAACTCTGTTATCGCTACCTCTCAGAGCGCTATCAGGACGCGACGGGGTTGTCGCCGGAGCATCGGCTGGGGTGCCGCCGCGGTCAGTTCCGCCTGCACGGCCCCGAGGACGGCGACTGGCGGGCGCACCTGGCGGACCTGGAAGCTCGTCGGCCGTTCCGCGATTTCATCTTCGCCTACCTCGACAACCGCGGCGCGAGGCGCGTGGCGAAGGTCAGCGGCCGCCCGGTCTTCGACGAAAGTGGCACGTTCACCGGGTACCGCGGCGTCGGTTGCGACATCACGCTCGAGATGGAGGCAGAGAAGCGGATCCGCTTCCTCGCCCAGCACGACGCGCTGACCAACCTGCCCAACCGCGCGCTGCTGAAGGATCGGCTGGAACAGGTTCTGGCGACCGCCCGCCGGATGCAGCGCAGCCTCGCGGTGCTGTGCGTCGACCTCGACGAATTCAAGACGGTCAACGATACGCTCGGGCACGCTGCCGGTGACGCGCTGCTGTGCGAGACAGCCCGTCGCATGCGGGACGCGACGCGGGACATGGATACGGTCGCCCGGGTGGGAGGCGACGAGTTCATCGTCGTGCAGGCGGAGTCCCGTGGCTGGGAAGACGCCAAGGATCTGGCGCAGAGACTGATCGCCAGACTCGACGAGCCGTTCGAGCTCTCCGGCGAGCGCGCCCGCTGTGGTGCCAGCATCGGCATCAGTCTTTACCCGAGCGACGGCGGTAATGCCGACGAACTGATCCGCAACGCTGACCTAGCGCTGTACAGGGCGAAGGCCGCGGGCCGGAACAACTTCTGCTTCTATCTGCTGTCGATGAACGAAGATGTCCGGAAACGCCGGCAGATAGAGGATGATCTGCGCGTTGCGCTCGAGCGCAACGTACTGCAGCTCTACTATCAGCCTCTGGTCGACTTGCGGACGGGACGCGTGGTGGCCCTTGAGGCGTTGCTGCGCTGGCCGCACCCGCTGCGCGGGATGATACCGCCGTCGACGTTCATCGGTATCGCCGAGCGCTCCGGACTGATCCTCAAGATCGACCGCTGGGTGCTGCGGGAGGCCTGCAACCAGGCGCAGGCGTGGCGGCAGGTGGGGCTCGGCGTAGAACGCGTCGCTGTCAACGTCTCGGCACAGCAAATGGCGCGGACTGACCTGGTCGAGATACTCGAGAACGCCCTCGGTACGAGCGGACTGCCCGCCGGCTGTCTGGAGATCGAGTTCACCGAGAGCGTGCTGCTGACCGACACCGAGACCGTCTCGAAGTCGCTGGCGGCGGTGGACGCGCTCCGGATCAGCCTGTCCCTGGACGACTTCGGGACGGGGTATTCCTCGCTGATCTACCTGCGGCGCTTTCCCGTCTCCAAGGTGAAGATCGATCGCTCGTTCGTCAGCAACATGTGCACCGACGCCGACGACGCCGCCATCGTTCGCGCCATCCTCTCGCTCGGCCACAGCCTCGGCCTGGACGTGGTGGCCGAAGGGGTGGAGACCCAGGAGCAGTTCGACCATCTCTGCAAGGCCGGGTGCGACAAGGCGCAGGGCTACTTTATTGCCAAGCCGATGCGCAGCGCCGACTGCGAGGCTTTCCTCCGCCAGCACAGGGCCGGAAAAGCCGCGTCGCGATCCGCCCCTTCCCGCCCCCTGGCGCTTTTAGGCAACTGAGTTGTCCGCTTGGAACGTGAACATGATGTCGCCCGAGCCTCCGTTTGGTGGGGTTGCCGGTTGCCGAAAGCGAAGTGAAGCAGCTGACGGTGTAGCAGATTTCAATGTAATGCGAACATGTCGACGCTGATCCCTCCCGGCCGACGTAGTGCACGCGCATGAAGCTGCGTCGGGTCAAAAGCTTCCAGCGCTAGGAGGTCGAGCACGGGCCCGACGCAGCCTCGATCCCGCCAGCCGTCGTCAGCGACAGTTCGGGCGGCTTCCGCGGCGTCGCAGATGCGGGACGCACCCACCAGCCGCTTCGCACTGGATCCGGCCGCAAGGCGGTGCGGCACCGCCTTCAAGTGGGTCAGCAATACGCTCGGCAACGAGTCCTGGCGCTTCAAGAACCCCGCCTGAGCGACAAACTCCCTCCCCCCTCCCCGGACCCCACCACCGGCTTGCCCAGGTGGGCCCACAGTGAGGGGACGGCGCGTCGGGTCCTGGTGGACGACAAGCACGAAGGCACAGCCGCTGTCGGCGGGCATTGCACCCAGAAAAAGACTCACAGCGTCCAGTCCGCGTACCGATGCGCAGATGCCGACGACCGGAACCATCAGCTGCCGCTGTTCCCGCCGTCCGGCGCTGTCTCGTATCCCGGTGACGACGTGCTCGAGGATGCTCAGACGTTTCTCGCTTGCGGCAAACGGACCAAGCCCCCGATAGGGAGATGGGATCTGAAATGCGCAGCACCATACTGGAGAGGGGGACTAGCCGACTTAGACGCTGGAGAAGTTGCCGGGGCAGACCAGCGGTAGCGCAGTGCAGGACGCCTCGCGCAGCGCCGCCACCACGGCGTTCACCACCGCTTCGATGGAATTGCAGGCCGATCGCGCCCCGCACCTTTAATCGAGTGCCCCCTGCCGCCGGGTCGATCGCCGCGGAACAGAGCTCGTTGCCGAGCCAAAATCGTCATTCGCGACGCTCCCGATCGACGCCCGATTCGTCCGGTGCCAGGGTGCGAAGACCGCCGATCTACGTGGCTCGAGTGGATCGGGGAGAGGGCCTGCTCGCGCGTGAAATCAAACGCGACCGTCGCCACTCGCGTTCCGGCGGGCCCGGCCGGTAACCAGTCCGGCTGAGGACCGGCTTAGCCGCTGGGTGATGCGGTCGGCGGGCCGGGATCTCCGACTCGCCGACCCGTCGCAGTCGTAACCAACCAGATAGTGCGACCTGTGCCTGGGACAGCGGGTCCGAGACACTGCCCGGCCGGCTCGGCGACGACATGACAAGAAACGCAGCGTGCTCGTCGGGGTTTCTACGGCAAAGCATCTGCTGGGAGGCGGTGAGCCGGTCGGGACTGATCGTGGCAAGCGCCGATGGCGACGCGGATCTGGCGCATCGACTTGCGCATCGCGTCGAGGAAAGCCTAGCCGGCATTCTCCATCAAGTGCCAGCAATCGGCCATCTGGCAGAGCTTTGGCTGCGGTCAAAGCGTAACCACCGCCGCGGTCGAGGGGCTGCATCGCTCGGTTGCGGGCGGGGGGCAAGCACCTCGGTCGGCCGCGCACCGGCGAGGACAGACCGATCCGGCGACCGGCGCGGCGCCCGCCAGGGGCCTGAGCATCCGCAAGGCCGCCAGCGGGGGCGGCGTCCGCGTCGATACCATAGAGCGCATCAAGGCGCGAACTTCCGCCGCGTCTCCGCCCCCCCGAGCGTCTGAGCCTGTTTCCAAGCGTGGCGATGCTCGCGCCAAAGCCTCGCAGCTATCCTGCGAAGGGACGTCCGATGGCCGGAAAAATCTGTGATCTGCCGAGCATCTGCCAAGTCGGGCGTGACGCTCGGCCGATGTGTTTCTCAGCATGCGTTGGCGATGAGCTCTCGAGGCCGCTTTCGTCTCGTACATCTCTCGCGCCACGCTCGAGCCGGCTCGACGGTTCATACGCCATTCGTACCTGGTCAGCCGGCAATTCAATACCTGCTCTCATGCGACGCGGTCGTCCGGCGACGGAACGAGCAAACCCTGTAGCGCGCGGGCGAGCTCCGGGTACGAGTAGGGCTTGATCAACCAGGGAGCCTGCTCCTGGACCAATCGGCCGCCTTGCATGGACTCTCGGGTGTAGCCGGTGGTGAACAGCACCTTGATGTTCGGGTACAGGCGCCGCGCCGCCTCGGCGAGATCGATGCCGTTCATACCATCCGGCAACTCGATGTCGGTGAACAGCACGTCTACCCGGGTGCGGGCGAGAAGATCGAACGCACCTCGCGCGTTTTCCGCCTGCAAGCTGTCGACGCCCAACCGCCCGAGCATCGTCACCGCGACCTTGCGCAGCTTCGCTTCGTCTTCGACGATCAGGACGACCTTCTTGGCCAGCCCGGCGGTTGACAATTCCGGCGAGGCCGCGGCCATTGCCGGCGAGACCGGCGTCGCGCGTGGCAGGTAGAGCTTGACGCACGTCCCGCGCCCGACCTGGCTGTAGATGCTGACGTGCCCGAGCGACTGCTTGGCGAATCCGTAGACCATGCTGAGCCCGAGACCGCTTCCTTTGCCGAATTCCTTGGTGGTGAAGAACGGCTCGAACGCGCGCGAAACCACCTCCGGCGGCATCCCGGTTCCGGTATCGACGATCTCGATCAAGGCGTAGTCGCCAGCCGTCACCTCCTGGTACCGCGCGGCATAGTCTTCGTCGAGCCGGACATTGCGTGTCGTCAGCAGCAGCGTGCCACCGTTCGGCATCGCGTCGCGGGAATTCAGCGCCAGATTGATCAGCACTTGTTCCAGCTGTCTGGCGTCGACGACTGCCCGCCACAGCTCGCGGGCCAGCTTCTCTTCGACCTCGATGGTCGCACCCAAGGTTCTGCGCAACATTTCCCCCATGCCCTCGACGACGTCGTTGAGGTCGACGATGGCCGGCTTGAGCGGCTGTTTCCTCGCGAACGCCAGCAGCCGGCGGGTCAGTTCACCGCCGCGCTCCGTCGACCAGATCGCATCGTCGAGGTACTCCCGTGCCTCGGCATCATCGCCGACGATCCCCTCCAGCAGCTGCAGATTGCCGAGGACGACGGCGAGGAGATTGTTGAAATCGTGGGCGATACCCCCGGTCAGCTGGCCCACCGCCTCCATCTTCTGCGCCTGGCGCAGCTGCTCCTCTCGCTCCCGCTGCACGGTGACGTCTTGCATCACCGCGACGTAGTTGGTGATCGTCTGCCCCTCCTTGACCGGTGCGATCGAGGCGAACTCCCGGTACAATTCGCCGTTCTTCTTCTTGTTCAGCAACTCGCCAAGCCAGACGCCGCCCGACCGAACGGTGTTCCACAGCTCGGCGTAGACGTCGGGCGGCGTCTGACCCGACTTCAGCATGCGCGGGTTTTGCCCGACCGCCTCCGCCGAGGTGTACCCGGTCAACTCGGTGAACCTGGGATTGACGTATTCGATCGTCCCGTCGGCATCCGTGATCAAGACGGTGGACGGGCTGTGTTCGATCGCCTGTGAGAGCTTGCGCACCTCCGCGAACGCCCTGTTGCGTGCACTGACGTCGCGCGAGTACACCGCGACCGCGTCGACCGAACGATCGGCCGAGAAGGCGGGAAAGTACCAGCACTCGTACGAGCGCGAGCGGACCTCGCTCTCGCGGTAGACGACCGTCGTCGTCGCTGCGACCTGCGCGATCGTCGCCATCTTCTGTCCCGCCTCATCCGGCGGGAGCACTTGATCGAGATGACCGCCGACCGGAGGCCGTTCTCCCGTTCGCCTGGTCATCTTGCGCTGGGCCGCCTCGTTGGTGGCGAGCACGATTCCATCGGTCGAAACCAGCATGATCTCGTCGGGACAGGCGTCGAGGACCGCGCGCAGGCGGGCCTCACTCGCGCGCAGTGCGGACTCGGCGTTCCGGATACGCAGCAACGCCTCGACGGTGGCGACCAGTTCCGCTGCCTCCACCGGCTGGCCGAGGTAGTAGTCGGCGCCGCTGTCGAGGCCCTTCACCCGGTGGCCGCTGCTGACGTAGGCCGCCGAGAGGTGAAGGACCATGATGTCCGGACGGTCGCGCTTGATTCGCTGGCAGACATCGTAGCCGGAGATATCCGGCAGCTTGACGTCGAGGACGACGACGTCGAAGCCGCCCTCGGCGATCCGGTCGAGCGCAGCTTGGCCGGATGCAGCCTCGGTTACGGCAAAACCGGCGTGCTGCAGAACGCGCGCAGTGGTGTAGCGCGCTGCCTCGGTATCATCGACCACCAAGATATCGGCGACCTGATCAGACATGACGTGGATCCTAGTCCTCGCGGCCTGCCGGCCGGATGCCGGTTCCTCGACGATTGGCGAACGACCACGCCCGAGGGTCGCGCTCGCTTCTTCTGCAGGGGAGCCAGCCGAGCCCTCTCGTTGCTGCACGATAGGGCAGCGCGGAGGATGTGAGCGGCCGGCGAACCCCGTAGCCCGGCCGGCTCCCGTGCAGAACCGCTTCGCCGTCAGCCGTCGGCCGAACGACACCGCGATCCGCAAGTCTACCCTCCCCCGGAGCCGACCGCCTCTGCCGGCGCGCTTCGCACGGCCTAGGGGCTCGGAATGATCAGGATCGCACTTCACTCAAAAACAGAACAGGTCGCCAATAAGATCCCAGGAACAGGTCGCCGACGGCGCGGCGGGGCCGATAGGAAATTTGCCGCTGTGCCGAGTGGTGCGGCCGATCGTGCAGCAAGTGACAGCGCTGGCAGAGGCTGCGCAGATTGCGCAGTCGGTTGTTGGCGAATAGTGATCCAGGTGCGCGGCGGCGAGGACGACGCGCCGCATCCGCGCCGCCTGCTCGAGGTCGGGCCAGCGGGCGATGCGACCCCGCCCGTCCCGCCAGGTTCGTCGAACCGGATCGAACCATCGTCCGTCCGGTAGGCCGCCGGGGCGAGCCCGTGCGCCCGGCCGCAGCCCTGGCAGACGCCGCCGGCGCGCCCGATGCGCACGTACGATTTTCGGCTGCGCAGCTTTTCGCCGTATCGGCACCGTCGCTATTCCGAAACGGTGGCGACGGCAGCAGCAGCTTCTGGCTGCCGGCCGAGCATGCGATAGACTGGGCACGGCCGATCTCGAGGCGCCGGGAGATCGCCACCGGCCCGAGCTTCTCCTCGGCATCGAGACGCCGCACCTCGGCAGCGCCGGTCCAGGGCCTGCGACCCTGGTAGACACCGCGCCGCTTCGCCCCCTTGATCCCCTCCATCTGCCGCTCGCGGCGCAAATTGCGCTCGAACTCGGCGGAGACGCCCAGCATGTCTACGAACCGCCTTGGCGGCGGCGCAGCCGCCGCGGTCGCCTTCAGCGCCACGCCGTTCGTCACTGGCCAGCGCCGCACAGCTTCAGACCGGTGCTGTCCAACAGCAACTGCAGCGCCCCGTTTGCCGACCGCGACCGCGGCGGCACCGCCAGTATCTCGACCGGCCGGCTCAGGGTCGAATGGTCGGGAACGGGGAGATCGAGACCGAGCAAATGAAGGATCGAGCCGATCAGCCCTGCGGTGTGACGCAACGCCTGCCGGAATATGGCACGCAGCGTCGACCCCATCGTGATCGCCAGCGGCGAGTAGAGCGGCTGCCCACCGGGCGTGACGCGCGGTGAGGCGCGCCCTGCCGCTAACGCCGCAGCGGTGAACCAGACCATGAGACTGTCGTGCCGGCGCATGGCGGCATCGTATTCCGCCAAGTCCATCGGCCCCACCTCTCCTCTTTGGTCAGAGTTGATCCACTATAGGCTCCAGCCGGTCGATGACACGCGAGGGGTCAACTTGCTGCCGAGCGGACCGTGGCCCCGGTGCTCAGGCTGACGCCACACTGCGATACGTCGTGTACGCGCACGTCGAAGCTGCCGCTGGGCAGTTCGCTCCGGCCGGCGGGGTCGTAGCCGAACCGCCGGTGCTCCCGCCGGCGCCTTCGGTCGTCGCCGTCCGCACGATCCGCGTCAGCGTCTCGCCCAACGTCCGAACGTCATCGCTGACGGTGCGTGTCGTCCCCTGCATCGCGCTGATACGTTCGCGATTGCCGTGCGCCTCGGCGGACAGCACCTGCATCCGCTGGGTGACGTCACTCGACGCCTGTGCGCTGGCATCGACGTTCCGGGCGATTTCTTCCGTTGCCGCCGACTGCTGCTCGATGGCGGCGGCAATTGCGGTGGCGACGGCTCCGAGATCGCCCATCGTCGCGGTCACCCCGTCGATCGCCGTGGCGACCTGTCTGGCGACGTTCTGCACCGCCGCGATTCGCGCCGTGATGGTCTCGGTCGAGGTTGCCGTCTGCCTCGCCAGTTCCTTGACCTCGGACGCGACGACAGCGAACCCTTTCCCCGCCTCACCGGCGCGAGCCGACTCGATCGTGGCATTGAGCGCCAGGAGGTTGGTCTGCGCGGCAATCGCCGTGATGATGTCGACGACGTGACCGATCTCCTGCGCCGTCTGGGCGAGGCCGGCAACAATGGTTGTCGCCTCGTTGGTCATCGTCACGGCGTTCCGCGTGATCTGGGTCGAGTTATGAACCTGACGACCGATCTCGTTGATTGAGGAAGAAAGTTCGGTGGCGGCGGCAGCGACTGCCTGGGCGGTGGACAGTGATGTCCTGGCCGCAGTCATCGCCTCATCCGCCTCAGCGGTCATCCCGATGATCGACTGTTCGGTCACCCCGGCGGCCGTGGCGAGGGAATTCGTCTGCCCTTCGACCACGCTGACGGCAAGCTTCGCCTCTTCTTCGATCGTGCTCAGCGTCTGCTGCAGCTGTTCACGCTGGCGGTTCTCCAGGTGGACCTCGGCCTGACGACGCTCGGCGAGCGAACGCGCTGCGTCCTGGTTGGCCTTGTGGAAGCCTTCGACCGCGCGCACCAGCACGCCGACTTCGTCCCGACGTTCGACGTCGGAAAATGCCGCAGTGTCCTCGCCGGCCTCGATCCGCCCGATGGTGGCGACGAGGCGCTTGATCGGACGGATGATCGCCCCGCCGATCATGAAGCTGACAACGCCAACGACAACGCAGAGGATGAGGAGGGTTATGGCGCTTCTCTCGGCCTGGGTACGCACCGCCGCCGCGACGTCGTTGGTGTAGATACCGGACGCGATGACCCAGCCCCACGACGGGAACGGGCGCGAATACGAGATTTTGGGCTGAGGCTCGGTCATTCCGGGTTTCGGAAACGAGTAGGCGACGAGTCCACCACCCTTGGCCGCGGCGTCGATCAACAGCCGCATATAGGGCACGCCGTTGGCGTCCTTGGTATCGGAAAGATCCATACCGACCCGCGAGGCGTTGCCGCCGTGTGAAAGGATGACGCCCCTCGGGTCGCTGACGAACACGTAGTCGTTATCGTTGTAGTGGATGTTGGCGATCGCGCCGAGAGCCAGCGCCTTGGCCTGCTCGACGGGAAGCTCGCCATTCTCCGCGCGGGCAGCGAAATACTCGGCGATGCCGACGCTCGCCCGGACAATGTTTTCCACCTGCTCATTGTGCGCTTCAGTGACCTTGTCGCGCAGCGACCGCAGGTCGAGCGCGCCCAGCACCAACAGGCCCGCGAGCGATACGGCGACGATCAGCATCAGCTTCAGACGCGTGGGCATGTCACGAAGGGGCAATGAAGGCAAGCGCATGGATCACTTCCGATTGGACACGACGAAGGTCGGCCGAAAGCCGATGCCATAAGTGTAGCGGGCGCTTATTAATCGTTGGTTGACGGTCAGCGCGTTGCACGGATAGGGCGGCTGGGGTAGGCGGAAGCTCCATTCTTTGCCCGGTCATCCGCCATGCCGGACAAGGCCAACAGGAACCAGACGACCGGCCAGTGGCTGCGCAGCTCGGCGGTGCGGGCGATCTCCGGCATCACCTCTTGCCGGTGCGAAGGCGTAGTCCCTCGATGCCGGCGATCGCCCGGTCGATATCCTCCTGGCGGCGCTGTGCTTCCGGAACGAGGCGGGCGATCGCCCGGCCGTGCCGGGTGATGACGATCGTCTCCCCGTGCTCGACCGCGTCGAGCAACTGCGGCAGATGCGCCTTCGCTTCCGACGCCTGAACTTCTCGCATGCAAACCGCTCTCCGGTTGGTCATTCCGACCAGTCGATCATCGCACGGAACCCGGCTGCGGCGCGCTTCGTCGATCGCTGCGTTCACCGCCGCGCCGCTCGCGTCGCCTTCACGGCTCCTCGCCGCCCGGCGCCCCCTCCCCTGCCCCGTCGTCGCCCTCATCCTCTGCCGGCTCGACCCCCGGGCGTCCGCCGCCGGCGATCGCCTCGAGCAGCGCCCGCGTCCGGCCGATCGCCAGTTCGGCGTCGAGCAGCCAGCCGTCGAGCTCCGGCGCCAGCGCCGCGATCACCAGCGGGGCGACCGGCGGCGCCGCCGCCGGCCGGATCTCCAGCGCGCCGGTCTCGCCCTCGACCGCCGCGATCTCGCGCCGCGGCCGGCCGCGGCCGCGCCCGGGCAGCGGCCGGCGTGGTGCCACGGTCTCGTCGCGTAGCGGCGCCAGCCCGGCCAGCCCCCACAGCCGGCGCTTTTGCCGCCGCGTCACCTCGACCGCGACCCCGAGTGCCGTCAGCTCGTCGAGCAGCGCCGTCGCCGTGCGCACCGAGACGCCGAGGCCGCGCGCCAGCGAACTCGCCGAGATCAGCGGCGCCGCCGCCAGCAGGTCGACGGCGGCCGCCGCGTGTGAATCGCGGCGGCGCCCGGCGACGGCGGCGCGCGCCGTCCGCCAGCCGGTATCCATTGTCCGCAGCAGATCCAGGCCCGCCGCCGCCTCCTCGGCCAGGCCTTGGTAGAACCGTGGCGTCCAGGCGTCCGGCTGCCACGGCACGCCGGCGTGCAGCGCTGCCGCCCCGCTCAGCAGCGGCACGGCGAGCGGCAGCAGCCCGCGCCGTCGCCACCACTGCGCCAGCGCCGCGCGCAGCGGCGGCCGGGCGCCGCCGGCGTCCAGCCAGGCGTGCACGGCGCGGCCGGCGCCGGGCAGCGCCGCGCCGCCGCGCGGCAGCGTCGCCGCCGCGGCGGCAATCGCGTCGCGCTGCGCCGCGTCCGGCCGGACCGACCAGCCCCACAGCCCGAGCGCGTGCCGGGCGGCGCCCCAGGCGGCGCCGCGGTCGGCGAGGATCTCCGCCTCGGGCAGCCGCAGCCGCGCGCCGGCGAGCAGCGCCGCCAGCTGCCAGCGATCGATCAGCCGGCCGTCGGCGGCGGCCTGGCGGGCGACGGCGTCGAGCCCTGTCCGCCAGCTCCAGGCGGGCTGCAAGGGATGGCCGCGCAACGCCCAGTCCAGCCGACCGATGCCGAGTGCCGCCCGCTCCAGCGCTGCGTCACGCTCGACCGCGGCGGGCCGCGGTCGAAGCCCCGAGTCGCTCACGGCGCGACGACTGGGTCGCCGCGCCGCTCGCCGCTGGCGCGGACCGCCCTCGCGCCGGCGTCGCACGGCTGGCTGGCGAGGCCTCTGAGGGTGCAAAAAATCCCCGCCGCGCCTGTTTTGCCAATGTCGGCGTAAGCTATTGGTGCCATGCCAGCTTTCGGCGGTGCAGCGAGCACGAACCGGCGATTTCGCATGCCGCCATCGTACCCCTGGATGGCCCATCAGTAAAACCCCTGTTTTTTTCCTGCGAAGGCCGCCTCGCTGTTAGTGTACGCCTGATAAGGGGCATTGTCGGGCGTACGATGGCGGCGCGGAGTCCGGGCGATCGACCCCCCCTCCCCCCCTCCGGAGCCCCGGAAATGCCGCTTCACCCGCCACGCCTCGGCGGCAATCACGAGGGCGAGACGGCGCCGGTCCAGCCGGCACGCGCGAGCGTGTCGATGAGCGTGCTTCGGGCGATGCCGAAGGTCCGGCAGACCGCCGCCTTGCTCGCGCCGCCTTCGAGAGCGGCAA
>Ga0209573_1005204_pt1 | contig 11939 bp, 9 predicted proteins | sample TNRBio252014_DNA_FD_185870 | JGI IMG/M metagenome (GOLD analysis project Ga0209573, IMG submission 185870) | Wastewater treatment Type I Accumulibacter community from EBPR Bioreactor in Madison, WI, USA - TNR Reactor_6/25/2014_ DNA (SPAdes)... | ecosystem: Engineered > Bioreactor > EBPR >...
ACCAGAGCCAGCAGGCCGACCAGCATTCCCGGCGTCCCGCGCGGCAACAGCAAGGCCGCAGCCTGCCGCGGTGGACGCGTCAGCAGGTCGAAAAACCGGTAGATGGCGTTCTGCCGTCGCCCGCTTCCGGCCAGCAGGTAGAGCATCCCCTGGCCGATCAGGCACAGCCCGAGCATCTCGACAACGGCGCGCAGGGCGCTGATCACGAAGAGCAACACGCCCACGACCTATTCGTCATCGATACCGCAATCTTCTTCCACCTTGCGCATCCGCCGGTTGTAGAACCAGATCAGTGCCAGATAGATCAGGAGATTCCCCTGGGCGGCCATGTAGAAGCCGAGCGGAAAGCCGAACAGGTTGAAACGGTTGAGTTCCGCCGCGAACCAGGTGAGGACGAAGGTGACGATCGCCCAGACGAAGAGCAACCGGAAGGTCAGCCGCCGCGTCCTCGGCCAGTAACGATCGTTCGCCATCAGGCGCCCTTGGCCGGCGATGCACGCCGGATGACGTCGATGAAGCGCTCGACCTCCTTGCCCGGCGCTCTCGTGAACAGGCTGACGACGATGATGGCCGCGAACCCGGCGGCCACCCCGAAGACGCCCGCCGCGGTTGAACTGATCTGGAACCACGGCTGCATGCGCAGGCTGCCGAGTCCCAGCGCGGCCAGGCTGCCCGCCTCGACGCGGAAGATGTAATAGGCGGCCACCGCCAGGCCGACGATCATCCCCGCCAGCGCGCCGGCCCGCGTCGCCCGGCGCCAGAAGATGCCGAGCACCAGCGCCGGGAAGAACGCCGATCCGGCGATCGAGAAGGCCCAGGCAACCATGGCCAGAATGGTGCCCGGCTTTTGCGCCGCCACCGTCGCCGCCAGCACGGCAACGACGAGGAGTAGCGACTTCGAGATCACCAGGCGCAACTGCGTCGATGAAGCGGGCCGGAACACGCGGTAATAGACATCATGCGACAGGGCGCTGGTGATCGTCAGCAGCAGGCCGTCGGCAGTGGACAAGGCGGCGGCCAGGCCGCCGGCGGCGACCAGACCGGAAACGACGTAGGGCATGCCGGCGATTTCCGGGGTCGCCAGTACGACCACGTCGGGACTGAGGACGAGCTCGGCCAGTTGCAGGATGCCGTCGCGGTTGATGTCCTCGTAGCTCACCAGTCCAACCCTGCTCCACGCGGCGATCCACCCCGGCAGCTTCTCGATGGGGATGTTGACGACGTGGGCGAGAACCTCGTATTTGACAAACACGGCATAGGCCGGGGCGGTCAGATAGAGCACCAGAATGAACAGCAGTGACCAGAAGACCGATTCGCGCGCTTCGCGCACGTTCGGCGTCGTGTAGTAGCGCATCAGCAGGTGCGGCAGCGCCGCCGTGCCAACCGTCAGACAGAAGACCAGCGCGAGAAAGTTGATGCGCTGCGACCAGCCGCCGTCCGCGCCATCGCCCGGGAACGCCGCTGCGTGAGGGACCGGCGGAGCAGCGCGCTCGGCGGCGGCAGCCATGGCCGCCTCCCAGCGCAGCCGCGCCTGCCCCGGGTGCTGCGGCAGATCGCGGCGCTGCCTCTCCACTGCCATGATGTCCCTCACCTGCGCGTCGGTGGCCTTGAGCTCGTTGATTCTTGACGACAGTTCCTCCCGTTCGCGCGACAGCGAATCCGGCAGCTGCGCGATCTTGCGCGCATATTCGCCGGCCTGCTGGCGATAGAGGCGGCGCACGGCCACCTCGGCCGGGCTGTCGAAGAGCCTGTCCTCGATCTGCTGCACCTGTTGCAGCACCTGCCCATAGACCACCTGCGGGACGGGGATGCCGGTCACCGACCAGGACAGGATCGCCACCGGAGTCAGATAGGCGACGATCAGGATCACGTACTGCGCGACCTGCGTCCACGTCACCGCGCGCATGCCGCCGAGAAAGGAGCAGACCAGGATGCCGGCGAGGCCGACGAAGACGCCGATCTCGAATTGCAGGCTGACGAAACGGCTGGTGATGACTCCGACCCCGTAGATCTGCGCCACGACGTAGACGAACGAGGCGAGAATCGCCGCGCCGACGGCGACCAGACGGATGGCGTTGCTGCCGTAGCGGGCGTTCAGGAAATCGGGGATCGTGAATTCGCCGAAGCGCCGCAGGTACGGCGCCAGCAGGAGTGCGACCAGGACGAAACCGCCGGTCCACCCGAGGACGAAGGCCAGCCCCTGGTAGCCGGAGAGATAGAGCGTGCCGGCAAGGCCGATGAACGAGGCGGCGCTCATCCAGTCGGCGCCGGTCGCCATGCCGTTGAAGAACGCGGGAACCCGGCGTCCGGCGACGTAGAACTCCGAGACGTCGGAGGTCCGGCTCATGATCCCGATCACCGCGTACATCGAGATCGTGAAGATCAGGAAGGAGTAGCCGATCCAGCGCGGCGGCATGCCGTGCCGCTCGAGCACGGCGAGCGCCCCCACGAACATCAGGAAGCCGCCCGTGTACAGCAGGTAGTAGCGCTGCAGCCTGGTCAGGGAGGCCAGCATCGCCGGACCTTAATGGTTTCGGCGCAGGAAGACCGTGGCTTGCGACTCCTCGACCAGCCTCTCCGCCGTGAGGATTTCCTTGTTGATGGCGCGAACCAGCACCATCTGGAACAGGCGCGCCAGCATCAGCGCATTGGTCATCGGGTCGCGGCGCCCGCCGCCCTGGCCAAGGATGCCCAGCCGCTCGAGCCAGTCGTCCATGGGCAGCAGCCCCACCGACCTGTCGCTGTACAGCGATGGCAGCATCCAGCCGAGATCGACCCAGCTCGGCTGGAAATTGACCCCCAGGCGATTCTGCAACGCGGGTTTCAGGAAGCTGTTGACGAACGGGCTGTGGTAGGTGACCAGCGGCGCCTTTGCCGAATAGGCGAGAAATGCCATCAACTGGCGGTCGACCGCATCCGCGTCGGCGTCCGCGGCGAGGTCGAACGTGAAGGCATCGGCCGGCATGACCGCGCCCTCCCGCACCCCGACGGCGGAAATGCCGAGCAATGTGCCGTCCTCCGCGCTCGGCCCGGATGTCGCGATATCGACCACCACGTAGCGCACATGGTAATGCCACTCATCGAGTTCCGGCGCCATGCTGCTGCGCCAGGCCTCGACCGCCTTGCGCAGGTCGCCAGGCAATTTCTCCGGCGATCTGGAACCGCCCTTGCCCAGGAGTTTGCCGAGTTTGAAAGCCATCAATGCACCTGATAGTCGAGTTTGAGCCGGGTCTGGATCTTGCGTGCCTGACGGAAGGACTCCTTGAGCACCTGGCGATCGAGTTCGTTGAGGTCATTCGGATCGATCAGATTGTCACCCTGGACGCCGGGTTTGTCCTTGAGGGACTGGTGACGCAGGCGCAGCAACTGGATGAAATCGAGCCCTTCGAGCACCGCATTGACCTCCTCGTCACGGATCGCCAGGCGCTTCGAGGCGATGCGCAGGCGCTGGACCGAGTTGGTGTTATGGACGCCGGTGGCCAGTGCGTAGATGCGCGCGACATCGACGAAGATCCGCGACCCGTATTTCTTGAGGTCGATCTTGCCCGGATGCCCCGGCTCGAGATCGGTGATGAAATCGCGGATCTTGCCCAGCGGCGGCGCCACGCTCAGGGCGTTTCGCGCCATGGACTGCAGGAACAGGGAATTTCCGCCGGTCGCCGTGAGCAGGAAGCGACGCATCTGCTCGGCCAGTTCGGCATGGCCGAACAGCGCGCGGAAGTCGAAGAAGATCGAGGCGTTGAGCAGGGCGACGGGCTCCGGCGAGCGCACCCACTTGCTGAACTGGTTCTTCCATTCTTCGAGGGTCAGGCACCACTGCGGATTGCTGGCCATGATCTCGCCCTTGCACAACGGAAAGCCGCAGCGGTCGAGATCCTTGTTGACGTCGAGCGCGAAAGCCAGGAACCGCTTGCGCAGCGCCTTGACCTCGGCGGCGTCGGGACAGGTGAAGACGATCCCGTTGTCCTGGTCGGTGCTGAACGTCTGCTCGTCGCGCCCTTCCGAGCCGAACGCCAGCCAGGCCCACTCGACGCCATCGAAGTGATGGTTGTGGAGATTCAGTTCGAGCACACGGCGCGTCAGCGCATCGTTCAGCGCCGAGATGAACTGGGTCAACTGCTCGGCGCCGATGCCCTGGGCCAGCATGTTGAACGACAGCTGGCGGACATCCGCCGCCGATTGCTGCAGCGACCCGATGTCCTCCGCCGATTCGATGGCCTGGCGAATCTGACGCAGGCCGACGCGATGCAGGGCGAACAGGTCGCGTTCGGAGACGACTCCGGTCAACCGCCCTTCGGCATCGGTCACCAGCACATGCCGGATGCCGTGGGTGGCCATCGCCAGCATCGCGTCGTAGGCGCTGGCGTGCTCTTCCAGCATGAAGGGATCGGGCGTCATCGCCCGGCTGATCGGCGCCGAGTCCGGGAGATCGACCAGAAAGACACGATCGAGGAGATCGGAGCGGGTGAATATCCCGACCGGCCTGCCGTCGGCGCCGGCGACGGCCAGCGAACCGACACCGGCCTTCGACATGCCCTCGAGGGCGCTGCGCAGCGGCGTTTCCGGCAACACCGAAAGCGGCGAGCGCGAGCCGATCCGGATCAGCGGCGAATTCAGCGTCTGTTGCTCGCTGGCGCGCTGGGCGAACTGCTGCTGCAACTGCTGCCGCGCCTGCTGCAGCAGGCTGGCGAGGTGCTGCGTGCAGAAGAGCGTGAATTCCGGGCTCATCGCCATCAGCGCAATCAGGTCCTGCGCAGGCAACTGGTAGCAGAAGGTGTCCGCGACCGCCGTGTAGGCGTTCGTCGTCGGTCGTCCCGAAGTGGCCGCGCCGATCGGAAAGCTCTCGCCCGGCCCGAGGTTGAGGACCGAATATTCGGTGACCATCACCTCGCCGGCCTGGCGCGCCTGCACCCTCCCGCTCTCGATCACGTAGAAGAAGCGGACAGCGCCCGAATCGGGGCCGACAATCTCGCTGTCGGCCGCGTGAAAAGCCAGTTGCGCCTTTTCCGCGAACAGTTGCAGGGCATCGCCATTCATCTTGTCGAACGGCGCGTAGCGCTTGAGGAATTTCTCGGTGCTCCCCACGACACGGCGGCTTCCCTGCTGCCGCAGATCCATTTCCGCCTGGCTGATGGCCTTTTCCCTGTGACTCACGGCAACCTCGTCTTCATTCAAAGCTCATAGTTTAACCTGAGACGCTGCTGGAGTCGCCTCGCCTGCCGCAGGGAAGCCCGCAGGATCGCCATGTCCACCTCGTGCAGGCTGTCCAGCCGGACGCTGTTCCCGGTCTCGGCCACCGCCGCGCCGGCGGCGATCTGCTGCGTCAGGCGCAGCCGCAAAATGTGCGAAAAAGCGGCGTCGACCGCGTCGATCTCGCCGGCTTGCATCCCGGCCGCCGGCCCGGCATCGCGCAGGCGGGCGCTGGTATTGACCGCGCGAACGCCGCCCGAGAGCGCCAGAATCCGCGCCACATCGACGAAGATGCGGCTGCCGAACTTCTTGAGGTCGACCTCGTTGCCGCTTCCCCCGTCGCCGGCCACGACTTCGCCGCGAAAATTCAGCGGCACCTCCACGTGCAGGGCATTGACCGCCATCAGGTGCAGGAAGGCCGGGGTGTCGGCGGTCAGGGAAAGGAGCAGGCTGCGCAACGCCTCGCCGAGATCGCGATCGCCGAAGAGCGGGTGGAGGTCGAAGAAGATGCTGGCGTTGAGCAGGGCTTCCGGCTCGGGGCGGCGAACCCACTCGTAGAAGCGCTGCCGCCACTCGTCGAGCGACAGGCACCACGCCGGATTGCCGGCCATGATGCCGCCGCTGCACAGCGGAAAGCCGCAATCGGCCAGACGCCGATTGACGTCCTGGGCAAAGGGCAGGAAGATTTCGCGCAGGGCATCCGCTTCATGCCGGTCGGCGGCGCTGAACACCAGTCCGTTGTCCTGATCGCTGACCAGGCTCTGCTCGTGCCTCCCCTCCGAACCGAGGGCCAGCCAGCACCACGATCCCTCCGGCATCCGGTGGCGACGTGCGGTGAGTTCGATGACACGGACGGTCAGGCGATCGTTGAACGCCGCGATCAGACGGGTCACCAGGCCGCCGCTCAGGTCGCGCGCGGCGAAGTCCCGCAGGAACTGATGAACCCGGAGGGCAACCCGCGGCGCTTCATCGAGCGACGCGAAGGCTTCCAGTTCCGTCTCGAGCGCCAGCTGCCGGCGGCACGGAAGGATGCCCTCCAGCGACCAGGGCATGTCAGTACTTGACCCTGGCGAAGTAGGTCTTCTCGGAAGCCTCCAGCGCCTGACGCACCGTGACGATGTCCATCTTTTCCAGCAGCGGCACCATTCGCAGGAATACCTCGGCCGTCGCCAGGGCATCCTCCAGGGCGTTGTGACGGGTGTCGATCTCGATGCCCAGACGCCCCAGAATATCGTCCAGCTTGTGCGACTCCTGATTCGGATGGACCACCGCCGACAGCAGAAGGGTATCGAGGACCGGCTGGGCGAAGCGGACGCCGGTCCGCTTCTCCTTCAGCTGCAGGAAGCGCATGTCGAAAGCCGCGTTGTGGGCGATCAGCACGGTGTCCGCGCAGAATTCGTGAAAGGCCGGCAGGACCAGGTCGATGTTCGGCTTGCCGCGCACCATGTCCTCGGTGATGCCGTGGATCGGGATCGATTCGGGCTTGAGGGGCCGCTCCGGATCGACCAGCTGGTCGAAGACCTCCTGGCGCAGCAGGCGATTGTTCACGATGCGCGCCGCGCCGATCTGGATGATCTCGTCGCCGTCCGACGGCTGCAGCCCGGTCGTTTCGGTATCGAAGACGGTGTAGGTCAGCTCGCTCAGCCTGCGGTCGAGATCGATTGACTTGTCTTCGTAGTTGAAGAGGTCGAAATCGTAGTACTCCGGCCGCCCCGCTCCGCGCTTGTTGTCCTCCTGTTCCGCCTCGACTTCCGGCGTCGCCACCGGCAGCACGAAGCGGAAGTAGGCGCGGTGGGCGGCTTTTTCGCGCTGGTACCAGATCTCGCCGCCGTGACGGTCGATGACGTCGCGCAGGGTGAGGGGCGACGCTTCCGCGCCGACCTGCATCGACTCCATTTCCCAAGTGTAGAAGGTTTCCGACGACATCGCCGGACCCGCCCAGATCAGGTCGAGGTACGCCAGCCGGCCCTGGGCCGACAGGCGCAGGCGCAGTTCTCTCGGCCCATAATGATCCTGCAACCGGGAAGCGAGGAAGAGCAGCGCGAAGACCAGCGAAAAACTGTCGGCCTTGACCCACAACGCATCGTCCAGCCCTTCGGTCTTGGTCGGCAGCCGCAGTTTCTCCTCGATGCGACGCTGGGTGGCGGCGATCAGATCGATGCCGAGGATATCTTCGAGCGGCCAGCGCATCTTGATCGAGTCGGAAAACTCGACCATGGTCCTGTCGAGGCGCTGGCTCATGCCGGCAACCTCGTCGCCGACGACTCCGAGGAAGCGCTCGCGCATTTCCGGTTCCATTTCCGGGTAGTCGATCAGGTTCGTCACCGCCGCGCGGATGCTGCCGAGCGACGCCCGGCTGCCTTCGGTCAGCGTGTGCAGCACCTGGTCGCGGCGCGCCTCCTCCTCGACGTTGCGCGTGATGTTCTCGATGGTCAGCACGTAGCCGGACATCCGGTCGCTGCGCTCGCTGCCGCTGAGGACGGGAACCATCTGGACGCGCAGAAGCTGGCCGCCGCGCAGCGCCGTGATGAAGTTGGACAGCGCCGTCTTGCCGGCCGCCAGCCGCTGCCGGACGACGCCCTCGGCGTGCTGCACCTGGTTCTTTTCCAGGATCGAGAAGATCGAGCGCCCGAGGCCGATCAACGCCCCCCCGGACACCGAGGTCGGCCCCTGCGCCAGCGCCTTGAACTGGAGTCGCGCCCGGTTGTTGTAGAGCAGGATGCGGCCGTCGAGGTTGCAGACGACGACGGCCTGGGCCAGCTCCGACATCAGCGCGGCGAGCCGGTTCTTTTCTTCCTCGACCGAGGCCTTGGCGGCGGCGATCTGCTCGCTGACGTCGTCGAGCAGGACATCACGCTGCTGCGCCAGGTCGTTGGCGGCGCGCGCCAGATGCTGCACTTCCGGCGGGCCTTCCGGCGTCACCCGGAAATTGCGGTTGGCCCCGAGCATCAGGCGCAGCTTTTCCGACATGCTCAGCAGTCCGTCGACGTACTGCCTGAACAGCTTGTTGAGGATCAGCACGCCGATCACGAAGCCGAACACGGTCATCGCGACGCCGACCGGCAGATGGGAAGACAGTAGATGAACCAGCAGATCGTGCTCGGCCTGGTCCATGTCCAGCCAGACCAGGAGCAGCGTGACCATGAATGGCCCGGTCATCAGCAGACCGAGGACCATCACTGCCACGAGGAATCGGTATCTTGCCTTCATCGCATCCATCCGCATCGAAATTCGGGCTGCTGCGGCCGTCGACCGCAACAGATCAGACGGCGAGCATTTCCCTGACCTTGTCGACCAGTTCCTTGGTCGAGAACGGCTTGGTCACATAGGCATCGGCGCCGATCGCCAGACCCTTGGCCATCTCGGTATCGCGCCCCTTGGCGGTCAGCATGACGATCTTCAGGCCCGCGCGTTCGGGATCGGCGCGCAAGGCTTCACAGACCTCGAAGCCGGACTTCTTCGGCATCATCACGTCGAGCAGCAGCAGATCCGGGTTGAAGCTGGCGACCTGGGCCAGCGCCTCGTCGCCATCGTTGGCGACCGCCACCGCGAAACCTTCCTTCTTCATCAGGAACTCAAGCGAAATTACGATATTCGGCTCGTCGTCGACGATGAGGATCCTCTGGGTCATGTCGTGCGTCTCCCTTTTATTGTTGCGGCGCCGGCAACGGCACCGTGAAGATGAATTTTGCACCGGCGCCGGGCTGGCTTTCAACCCAGAGATTACCACCAAAGTATTCGATGATCTGCCGGCTGATCGGCAGCCCGAGCCCGGTGCCCTGCGGCTTGTCGGTCATCGTGTTGCCGCCCTGGCGGAATTTCTCGAAGACGAACGGCAGTTCCTCTGCGGTGAGTCCGGGTCCGTTGTCTTCGACCTCGACGCGCGCTTCGCGCCCATCGTCGCCTGCCCGCACCATGACCCGACCGGTCTCGCCGGGAACGAATTTCACGGCATTGGACAACAGGTTGATCATGACCTGCGTCAGGCGGTCGCGGTCAGCCAGCACCACCGGCCCCCGCGCCGGGATCTCGCTTGCCAGCCGGACGCCCTTGTCGCGAAAGATCTGCCCGAGCGATTCCATCGTCTCACGCGCCACTTCGCCGACATCGACACACCCGGTGGTCCATTCCGCCCGCCCCGATTCCAGCTTGGCCATGTCGAGGATCTGGTTGATCAGGCGCGTCAACCGCTCGGCCTCGCTGACGATGATGCCGAGAAAGCGGGTGCGGTCGGCAAGGTCGATCTCCGGATCCTGATGCAGCATTTCGGAAAAGGCGCGGATCGACGTCAGCGGCGTCCGCAGTTCGTGGGTGACCGTCGAAATGAAGTCATCCTTCATGCGATCGAGTTCGCGCAGGCTGGCGTTGGCCGCGCGCAATTCGGCGGTGGCCGCCTCGAGTTCACGCGACTTGCGTTCCAGTTCCCGGCTGTAGGCGCGCACCTGCGTGGCTTCGTCGAGTATGTCGAGCACCTCGCCGACCCCGAGAGGCTCCTCCCGCGCCACCGAGGCCACCATCACCCGGGCGCTGGCCGAGCCGATGGCGCCCGACAGCTCGGCCTCGGCGAAACGCACGAAATCGGCATTGGCGGGCAATGCCTGCCACTCCCTGACCCCCTGCGCCGCGGCAAAGGCGCCCAGGCGCTGACGCGCCCGGAGCGGGCCGAGAAAGCGTTCGAGCAGACCGACCAGATCGTCGAGCGACGCGCTGCCCCGCCACAGGCGCGCATGGCGGGTACGCCCGCCATGGCGGAAGACATCGACGAAACTCTCGGCCTGCCCGGCTTCGAGCGCATCCGGCCGCGAATGCAGCGAGACCAGCACGTACAGGCCGATATTGACCAGCAGGCTCCACCACAGGCAGTGCGAGATCTCGTCGAGTCCGGAAAGGCCGAACAGCGCCTGTGCCCTGAGCGCCTCGACACCCCACAGGCCCTCCTCGACGAATCCCTTGTCGATCCAGCCCGAGCGCGCGAAGGAGGGCAGCAGCAGGGTATAGAACCACACGACAAACCCCCCCAGCAGGCCGGCCACGGCGCCCGGGCGCCGGCCCTGTTTCCAGTACATGCCGCCGAACACCGCCGGGGCGAACTGCGCCACGGCGGCGAAGGAAATGAGGCCGATGCCGACCAGCGCGTAGGCCTCGCCGGCCGCCCGGAAATAGATGTAACCGAGAAGGAGGATCACCACGATGGCGACGCGCCGGATGCCGATCAGTATCCCCGAGAGATCGTCGCGCTCGCTGACGCGCCGCCAGCGCGTGCGCAGCAGCCAGGGCATGACGAGATCGTTGCAGACCATGGTCGACAAGGCGATGGTCTCGACGATCACCATGCTGGTCGCCGCCGACAGTCCGCCGATGAAGACGAGCAGCGCCAGCGCCTCGGCGCCGCGGGCCAGCGGCAGGGTCAGAACGAAGGTATCCGGGTTGACGCCCTGTCCCGGGAAGTGCAGCAGGCCGCCCAGCGCCAGCGGCAGGACGAAGACGTTGATCAGCACCAGATAGAGCGGGAACAGCCAGACCGCCCGCCGCAGGTGCGATTCATCGACGTTCTCGACGACGATGATCTGGAACTGGCGCGGCAGAAAGACGATGGCGAGGGCGGAAACCAGGATCAGCGCGGTCCACGTCCCTGCCCGGCTCGAATCCAGCTGCAGCAGGCGGGCCAGTTCGGGTGCGGCCGCCGCCCGCTGAAAGAGGTCGGAAAGCCCGCCGAACATGCCATAGGTGACGAACAGGCCCACCGCCAGAAACGCCACCAGCTTGACCACCGACTCGAAGGCGATCGCCGCCACCATCCCTTCGTGACGCTCGGTGGCGTCGAGATGCCGCGTACCGAAGAGAATGGTGAACAGCGCCAGCAGCGCGGCGATCACCAGGGTCGAGTCGAGCATCGGTTCCGGCAGCAGGTCGCGTCCGGACGTCTGCAGGAGAACGTCGAGGCTGGCCGCCACCGCCTTGAGCTGGAGCGCGATATAGGGCACCACCCCGATCACGGCGATCACCGTGACGAGCCCCGCCAGCAGCTGGCTCTTGCCGTAGCGCGAGGCGATGAAGTCGGCGATCGAGGTGATGCGCTGCGTCTTGCTGATGCGGATCATCTTGACGATGACGCCGCCGAACAGCAGCATCAGCGTCGGCCCGATATAGATCGTCAGGAACGACAACCCCCCCGAGGTGGCGCGGCCGACGCTGCCGTAGAAGGTCCACGAGGTGCAATACACGGCCAGCGAGAGCGCATAGACATTGGCGGAAATGATCGACCGGCCGGCATCGGCCCGGGCGTCGCCGAAGCGCGCGACGGCAAAGAGCAGCCCCATGTAGGCTGCCGACAGCAGCAGGATCAGGCCGGCGGACAGCACCTAGTCGCCCCGCCGCTCGGCAGCGCCGGCCGCCAGCACGATGATCCCCGCCCAGACTCCGAACAGATAGAGAAAGCTGGCGGGAATTCCGTCCCAGTCTCCGGTCGGCAAACCGAGCATGGGAAAAGTCAGCAGCGGGATGGCCAGCAGACCGAGCGCCGCCAGGCGCTGCCGCAACGGATTCAGCCGCTTCATGCGTCACTCCAACGGAAAACGGCCGGCACGCCAAGCGCGCCGGCCGTTGCTGGCATGCAGTCCGAAACGACCACACGGGAGGTCACCCGACAGGCGACCATTGTCTCCTCCTTGCCATTGTTTGCTGGAGGCGGCCTGGCAAGCCCGCCGCCCCCTTGGCTCATGGGAAAACCGGGGGAATCAACCCTTCAG
>Ga0209573_1005205_pt1 | contig 11934 bp, 8 predicted proteins | sample TNRBio252014_DNA_FD_185870 | JGI IMG/M metagenome (GOLD analysis project Ga0209573, IMG submission 185870) | Wastewater treatment Type I Accumulibacter community from EBPR Bioreactor in Madison, WI, USA - TNR Reactor_6/25/2014_ DNA (SPAdes)... | ecosystem: Engineered > Bioreactor > EBPR >...
TTGAGGCTTGAGGCTTGAGGCTTGAGGCTTGAGGCTTGAGGCTTTTTCCATTGTTGAGTTTGGTTTAAAAATGACTATAAGCAAGTGATTTGTAGAAGTATAATCATTTGAGAAGTCTTTGTCAAGTGCCCGGCAAAAAAAGCCCCTTGCGGTGCATTTTATTTTCCGATAGCGTGGGTGTAGGAAATCTTGGGATGATGAATTGGGAAGGAATCAGATCAACTCAAAACATCTATTGACACCGTCTCTATCTTATAGTATGCTGTGTTGTTCAATAATGGCAGGGCAACGCTTAGAAAAACCGCCTAATAGCGCAACTACCGGGCTTCGACTTGATCAGCCCGTAACGCACGTGAAAGCCTTGCAATCCTTTTAAGTTAATGGCTGGCTTAATATCTATGCTGGCATTAGAGAACAAGATGAAGGAGGGCGAGTGGAAAAAGCAATGGAAAATGAAAAACATGTGATGGTTTTGACCATGCAAAAGGAAGGACTACCCCTCATTATGATTGCAAAAATAACAAAATTTGACGAAGCCGTAGTTGCACAAATCATTAAACGCCAATAAAATACCGAGAACAAAGCGGCAGTGCGTAGCGGCCATAAGTGGGAGCTTAAGAAGCGATGAGCGAATTGAAATAAGCCATTGCTTGCTCGGCGGCACGCTGCTCTGCTTGTTTTTTGGAAGCGCCCGTTCCTTGACCCATTGGTTTTTCCTGTATATAGGCACAGACCGTAAAAATGCGTTGATGGCTTGGCCCTTCTTCCGTGACCAAGCGATATTCCGGTTGTGGCCATCCTTTAGATTGAACGTATTCTAAAAGTTGGCTCTTAAAGTTCTGCTGTTGTTGTACCAATTCGTCAAAACTGGCATGTTCGACAATAACCCGAAGGACAAAGCGTTGCGCAGCAGCATATCCTTGGTCTAAATACAATGCACCGATAAGGGCCTCGAAGGCATCGGCCAAAATGGTGGTATTGTTGCGCCCGCCCCCATCTTCCATATTTCGGCTAATGAGGATAAAATGGTTAAGGCCAATCCGACGGGCATAAATAGCGAGCACTTCCCCATTCACCAATTTTGCACGGGTTCGGGTTAGGAAACCTTCGTCCTTATCGGCAAATCGTTGATAGAGGTATTCGCCAATAATCATCCCCAGAACTGCATCTCCCAAAAACTCCAAACGCTCGTTGGATTCCAATATCCGCGAAGGCTCATTCCGGAGGATGGAGCGGTGGCGAAGGGCCATCTCGAATAAATACAGGTTTTGGATGGGAGTATCCAAGATTTCTTCGAGCGCGAGCCTATCCACAGGTGACGCACTTGGTGCGGGTAGCACAGCAACTGGCGGTGGCGGAGGAGGCGCTAAAGGGCGTTTAAACAAACTGCGTATGGCCCTAAAAATAGGAGCAGGTTTGGGCAAGTTCATGCTTTTGAGCGCTTAAGCGCCATATCGGGTGGAATAGTATCTTGAGGTAGGGGATACCGTTTAAGGTTCTTTTGCCGCGATAATGGAGGGAGGAACCAATAAGTTACGCAGATTGATTTCGGAAATACAATCCAAAGCCCGTATTATGGTGAACAATGAACGGATTCTTAACGGCCAAGCATGTTAGCGGTTCAGCATTTCCATGAGTTTTATTTGGGTCATCAGGTGCATAAAAGAACATTACGATTTTAAACATACCGCACAGTGGTGTTATAGGGAATGCTTGAAAACGAGGCTTCTTGGCTATTGCATCGAAAATTCAGCGGGTGTACTACATTGATGCAACAACGTCTTGTAAATTGATCTGGATTAAAATTTCTTGTTGCACTAAACACAGTTATCATGATGAAAAAAGCAATTATAGGGATGTTTTTTGTCTTTTTCGGGGTTGGGATGTCGGCTTTGGCACAATCTTCGGTTATGGTCTCGTCTCCGAACAAAAGCGTACAAGTTACATTCACGATTTCGGCAGATGGAACGCCTTCGTATCGTGTTCATTATCGCAACCAAGTTGTTTTAGGAAAATCGGGATTGGGGTTTGCACTTCGGGATGGATTGCTTAAGAATGGGTTCTCGATGGCGGAGCCTGTCCTCCGCAATTCGTTGGATGAAACTTGGAAACCCGTATGGGGGGAAGTTAAGGAGATCCGAAACCACTACAACGAGGCTGTTTTGCCGCTTAAACACCGTTCTGGAGCTTTGCTTAAGGTGACTTTTCGGGTGTTTGACAACGGTCTCGGTTTGCGTTATGAGTTTCCAAAAGAGGGTTATCGGCATGATATTGCCATTACGGACGAACTAACGACGTTCCAACTTACGGGTGACCACAAGGCATTTTGGATTCCGGGGGATTGGGACTCTAACGAGCATTTATACGCCACAACCCGTGTAAGCGAAATCGAGAATACGTGGTATCGCGAGACGGAGACCGCTATCGGAACGATGAACCTCCACGACCGTCAATCGGTTCAAACACCAGTGACGTTCAAAATGGCGAATGGCTGGCATATGGCTCTTCATGAGGCGGCATTGATAGATTTTCCGGCGATGCAGCTACATGTGGATCATCGCACGCTCAAGCTCTCGGCCATGCTGGTTCCATCGCCGGATTTGGTGAACAAAGCTGTGGTTAAACCGGGTTTTAAAACACCTTGGCGCGTTGTTTTATTGGGCGATCAAGCAGCCGATTTGCTATCCTCCAAATTGATTTTGAACCTCAATGAGCCATCTAAATACGAAGATACATCGTGGATACGCCCAATGAAGTTTGTTGGGGTTTGGTGGGAAATGCACCTCGGAAAGTCAACATGGGACTATGCCGGAACGCAAGATGCTGGCTCGGCGCAGGGCCTAAATCCAACCGGAAAACATGGGGCAACCACCGAGAACACAAAGCGCTACATAGACTTTGCGGCAGCCAATAATATTCAGGGTGTACTGGTGGAAGGGTGGAATATGGGATGGGAACAATGGTATGGCCAATGGAAAGATGAGGTGTTTGATTTTACAAAGCCTTATCCAGACTACGACATCAAAGCGGTGAGCGATTATGCGCGTAGCAAAGGGGTGGAAATTGTGGGCCACCACGAGACATCAGGAGCCGTTACGTCTTATGAACGGCAAATGGATGGTGCGTTTGCATACATGAAGCAACATGGTGTGAATGCGGTAAAAACTGGATACGTCGGGAAAATTATTCCGCGTGGCGAGCATCACGATGGGCAATGGATGGTGAACCACTACATCCGCGCTGTAGAGGCTGCGGCAAAACACAAGGTAATGATAGATGCCCACGAACCTGTCCGGCCAACAGGACTTCATCGGACATACCCGAATTGGATGGCCTCCGAAGCGGGGCGTGGAAACGAGTTTAATGCGTGGAGTCGTGGAAACCCGCCCGAACACGAAACCATTTTGCCGTTTACGCGGCTTTTGGGTGGGCCAATGGACTATACGCCGGGCATTTTTGATGTCACCTTCGATCAATACAAACAAGAGGAGCGGGTTCATACGACCGTAGCCAAACAACTTGCCTTATACGTCACTATGTACAGCCCCGTTCAGATGGTAGCGGACTTGCCGGAAAACTATGAGGGCAATCCCGCTTTTCAGTTTATCCGAGATGTCGCGGTGGATTGGGACGATACCCGTATTTTGAACGCCGAGGTGGGCGACTATCTGACCATTGCCCGAAAAGCAAAAAACAGTCCTAATTGGTTTATCGGGAGTATCACCGATGAAAATGCGCGCAGCTTTACGATAAACTTAGACTTTCTGGAGGCTGGGAAAATTTACACGGCCATTATTTATGAAGATGGGAAAGAGGCGCATTGGGAGAAAAACCCCAAAGTGGTTAATATCCGCAAGATGACCGTTAAAAAAGGCGAAATGCTCGCCCTAAAATTGGCGGCGGGTGGCGGAGTAGCCATTAGCCTAATGCCCCTTAATTAATAGACGATCGGTGATGATGACCAAAAAGGCCACTCGTTGCGGGGTGGCCTTTTGTGCGTAAGGTGAACCAAGGCAATTAAGGACGGCGTGGGAAGCGATCGGGGTTGTCAAATTCTGGTTTCCGCTTCTCGTTATAGGCATTCCGGCCTTCTTGGCCTTCTTCTGTCATATAAAACAAGAGCGTCGCATTTCCTGCCAATTCCTGCAAACCAGCTTGCCCATCGCAGTCGGCATTCAGAGCAGATTTGAGCAAACGAATCGCTAAGGGCGACTTTTGCATAATTTCGCGCCCCCATTCTACGGTAGTGGCTTCTAATTCTTCGTAAGGAACCACTTTATTAACCAAGCCCATTTGTAAGGCCTCCTCGGCATTGTACGGACGGCAGAGATACCAGATCTCGCGTGCCTTTTTTTGCCCAACAATCCGCGCCAAGTAACTTGAGCCGTAACCGCCATCAAAAGAACCCACTTTAGGGCCTGTTTGCATAAACTTGGCATTATCGGCGGCGATTGTCAGGTCGCAAAGGACGTGTAGCACGTGCCCGCCACCCACAGCCCAGCCCGCCACCATTGCGATGACAGGCTTCGGACACGTCCGAATTTCCCGCTGAAAGTCTAAGACATTGAGCCGCATCACCTTTTCGTTTCCGGCTTCTTTGTATCCGGCATCCCCGCGAATGCGTTGGTCGCCGCCAGAACAAAAAGCTTCCCGCCCTTCTCCGGTAAGGATCACAACGCCAATCTCGTGGTCTTCGCGGGCGTCATGGAGTGCCAAACGCAGTTCCTTCACGGTTTCGGGCCGGAACGCATTGCGGACTTCAGGACGGTTTATGGTGATTTTGGCCAGCCCTTCGGCTTTGTGGTATTTGATGTCGGTAAACGTACCGGCTTCTACCCATTGGATATTGCTCATGTCAGTTCGGTATAGATGAGGTTTTAGGTGGATGCTAAGGTACAATCCGCAAAGGAAATGCGGGATTTGTCACACAAATTTTTCGGAAAAAAGAAGAGGGTCTGGTATAAAATCCATGATGAATGCCTCAGAACGTTTGTCCAAACTGGATATGAAGGCTCAATGGGCTACAAGGGCCGAGTACATCATACCATTTGCAACGATTGCCTTCGATGTTGTGAAGGTCTTCGAAGTCTGGATTGAGTTTGATGCCTAAATCAGCCCCGCCCGTGAAGCCTGCAACCAAAAAACGTATGCCTACACCCGTTCCATATTTCCACTTGGCCGGATTTAGATGAAGTTGATCTTTCCAGACGTTCCCAAAATCCAGAAAGGCTACACCGCGCAAGCTATTAAGGTTTGGGAGGGGAATCTGTGTCTCGATATTGCCCGTGATTTTTCCGGTACCACCAATCGGGGAAAATTGGTCGCTTGGGTCACGGGGGCCTAAATACTTGTTTCGCCATCCGCGAACATCACGGTCTCCACCCCCGAAATACAGCAACCTAAAATACCTTGAATAAAATTTATCGCTCTCGTATAAACTATCCGCAGCCCACATTTTCCCAACAAAAAGCCTAACATTGAGTGACGCACGTTGCAAAATAGGGGGCAGGGCGTCTCGTTCTTGAAAGGGTAAGGTATAGGCTGTGCCTTCTAACGAGGTTTTCAGATAGTTGAGGTCAGAGATAAGTACTTTTGGGGCATTGGGCAAAATCCCCGGACGCCCACTTAGGGTAAGCGAGGGCTTAATGAGCCATCCCCGTGTACGGAATAAGATGTTGTCCACTTTACCCAATGTGCCGGAAAGTGCAAACGAGGCTTGGTTGTATTGATCGGAAGCAAGTAGGGTGGCGGGGTCTGCCTTAACACGGGAAAAGTTAAAGGCCAGATTTAAGTTTTGGTATTGGGAGAGCCTTAGCAGAAAGGATGTGTCTATCCCCCAAGAGGTCTGAGGGGTGTTCAAAAAATCGTTAAGGTACTCGATGTAAGGCTGGGTTAGAACGGATAGCTTCCGATAAAAAAATTGAGGCTGTCGGAAGGATATAGAACCCCGATATTTTTTTTCGATCGGATAACTCCGGAAAATGCCCAAAGAATCTCCGGGCTGCACCGTCACCTGAGCGGTTAGTGTGCGTGCATTGCCCAAGAAATTACGATTCTCCCATTTGCCCTCGATCCGGGGGCCAGTGTCCGAAGAAAGACCCAATTGGCCACTTACGGAACGCAATTTGGCCTCGCGCACCTCAAAGACCACCTCCACTTTCTCGGATAAGGGCTGTACCGGGATGCTAAAAAGGGCAAAACGGAATTGTGAGGACTCAAAAATTTGTCTTTTACTCTCTTCTAATTGACGATAAGAAAAAGGGTCGCCTTCGCTAAATGTAAGCAGGTTTCGGACGGTCTCTTCCGAGATGCGTTCCAACCCTGTAATCCGAACTTTGCCGAACGAACAACGTGGGCCGGGAGCGATGTACATGGTTACATCAGCAAGATTGGCCAAGGTATCTACCACCGTCACATCACGGAGTTGGGCATAGGCAAAGCCTTCATCTTTCATCCATCTTACGGCACGCTCACGAAATTGGGCCAAGGCCAACTCCGAAAAGCGTTCACCAAATTGTTGGATAAAAGGTTCTCTAAAAGCACGCCAAGCACTCCGAGAGGCTTCCGGAAATTGGTAAAAAGCATCCCGACCATCTGGCCCATAAAACAAAATCTCTTGAATCGTTAAAGGTGAGCCTTCGGATATATTGAAAAATACCTTAATCTGGTTGGTTTGGGGGTCAAAGTCAAATTGCGACAAAATGCGCGGCGACAAGAACCCATTCCGCTGGTAAAATCGGCGGAGGCGGATAACATCTTTTTGTACTTCGTATGGGTTGAAGGGGAATTGGCGCACTTCCCGAAATGCAAGACGGCTCGCCCATGAAGGCGCAAACCGATCGAAAGCCGTAGGTGCTTGTGTGGCAATCACCTCCAATAACTGTTCTTCCGGGAAAGAATGTCCACGAAATGCAATCTTAGATACTTGGGTATCGGCGTTTACCAATCGTAAATTAGACTGTGCCCAACTAATGGGGACGCAACCAAGCAGACTTCCTAAAAACAAAATAAAGAGAATTCGCATACCCGCAGGTTCCTTTTTCCGCTAACCCAATGTGCTATTAGGCTATCTTTTATTGTAGTATAACACTACAAACGGCCATTCACAAGCACACAATAATAAATATGCCACGCATCCTCTTTGCCGTCCTAAATTGGGGGCTGGGTCACGCTACTCGGAGCATTCCGGTTATTCGAGCATTGCATAACGAGGGTGCTGAGGTCGTTTTGGCATCAGACGGCGATGCCTTACAAGTGCTGAAACGCGCCTTTCCCACATTAGAACTGCGAGAATTACCCGGCTATAACATCCGGTATGGACGTAAAAATAGCTTGGTCGCCATCTATTCACAAGTCCCCCATGTGATCCGAACCGTTGCCCAAGAACACCGAATCCTTCGAGAATGGCATCATAACGCCCCGTTTGATGGTGTGGTCTCGGATAGCCGATTCGGGATGTGGCTATCGGGTATCCCTTCCGCATTTATTGGCCACCAAATTGCGGTTTTGCCGCCAAAACCCTTCGAGGCGTTTCACCTAACCGCATATCGTGTTCATAAACAAATTATCCGCCCTTTTTCCGACTGGTGGTTGCCGGATGATCCTAACCTCCGGCTTGCTGGAGACCTTCTGCACCGTTTCCCTTTGCCAAAACAAACGTCTAAACATGCCCCACGGGTGGATTGGATTGGGGTTCTTTCACGATTTGCCGACGAGCCTAAGTCTTTGGGATTTATTGATAAACGCCTCGAAGTCAACGAACCTTTTGTGGCTGCTGTACTTTCCGGACCAGAGCCGCAGCGTACCATGTTCCAAGAAGCACTCATTGAGGTGGCGCCCCAACTCCCGCTTCCGTTGTGGATTGTAGAGGGCAGGCCCGATAAACAAGGATTTGGGCATTACCAAAATGTACTTACTATTCCGTTCTTAGATGGCGCAGATCTTCAGCACCTGCTTAGAACCGCTAAGGTGGTTATTTCTCGCTCTGGATATTCTAGCTTAATGGATTATGTGGTTTTGGGCATTTCAGGCTTGGTTTTGGTTCCAACGCCAGGGCAAACCGAGCAAGAGCATTTGGGGGAAAAATGGAAAACGAATAACCGAGCAGTGGTTTGTCAGCAACACAATCTTAAGCATTTACCAGAATATATAGAACAAGCAAATAAATGCGCTGACTTGGAATTTGACCCAGCCTTGTTGTCACAAACCGTTCAGCGTTGGCTGGATCGCTGCAAGGCCGTACGTCAGGTTTAAAAGCATATTCCAAAGTACGCTGCTGGTGTCGTACATCGTACAAATGGCGATTTTTGAAAGTAGCCTAAAGTGCCTAAAGCCTAAAGTGCCTATAATAGGAGAGTCCTCTTCTTGCGTCTTGGGTATTGGTGGCAATAAAAAAGAAAGAGAACATTTTCGATATACTGTTATATACCAAAGTATTGAATAAAATTTGATTTTCGTGTAGTTTTTGTGGATAAGAAGATGTTTTTTTGGAGAATGCGGGTTTTAAGGTTGCTAAATGATTTTAAGAAGCTGTATTTTGGAAGTCTGGACTAAAAAGCCAGATACGCATTTTTTGATGCATCAAAACATGAGTAGCAAGAACCAATAAGCGAGGTAAACGTGCCTACGATTCAACAACTTGTCCGGAAAGGACGTAGTCCAAAAATCAAAAAAACCAAGTCTCCGGCGCTCAGTAGCTGCCCGCAACGTCGAGGTGTTTGTACCCGTGTGTACACAACAACGCCTAAGAAACCAAACTCGGCAATGCGTAAAGTGGCGAAAGTGCGGTTGACCAACCAAGTAGAGATCATTGCGTACATCCCCGGCGAGGGTCATAACCTTCAGGAGCACTCCATTGTTTTGGTACGCGGTGGTCGTGTAAAAGACCTTCCGGGTGTTAAGTATCATATTGTACGGGGTGCGCAAGATACGGCAGGTGTAAATGGGCGGAGACAAGCGCGTTCTAAGTATGGAACTAAGCGTCCGAAGCCGGGCCAAGCAGCAGCGCCAGCCGGAAAAGGTGGCAAGAAAAAATAAGCTGCCGATACAGTAGTTCGAGGATAAACAAACCCTCTGGACGTTCATCACAAACTTTCAACTATTCAACACGCAGAAAACAATGCGTAAGAAAAGAGCAGAAAAACGCCAAGTGTTGCCAGATCCTATTTATGGGGATGTAACCGTGTCAAAGTTTATTAATGCGGTTATGCAAAGCGGCAAAAAAAGCATCGCACAAGCGATTGTGTATAAAGCCTTCGAGGTAATCGAAGAGCGCACCAAAGAGCCGGGAATTGAGGTTTTTCGCAAAGCCCTCAATAATGTAGCTCCCGTCGTGGAAGTCCGCAGCCGTCGGGTTGGTGGTGCAACGTACCAAGTTCCAATGGAAGTTCGCCCAGAGCGTCGAACCTCTTTGGCCTATCGCTGGTTGATCAACTATGCCTCGGCACGTTCAGATAAAAGCATGGCCATTCGCCTTGCAAACGAGTTGATTAGTGCGGCCAAGGGTGAAGGAGCTGCCGTTAAGAAAAAGGACGACACCCACCGTATGGCAGAAGCAAACAAAGCATTTGCTCATTTCCGCTTCTAAGGCGGCTCCAAAGTTAACATTGATAAAACGAAAATAAACAAAATACATCATGTCAGGTTATTCGCTGGATAATGTTCGTAACATCGGTATCATGGCCCATATTGACGCCGGAAAAACGACAACAACCGAGCGCATTCTGTTTTACACGGGTCGTGTACACCGAATTGGTGAAGTACACGAAGGAGCCGCAGAAATGGACTGGATGGAGCAGGAAAAAGAAAGAGGTATCACCATTACTTCTGCTGCTACCACCACCATGTGGGGAAAAGACATCGAAGACGCCAAGTCCGGACGCCGTAAAGGAACCCACCGGATTAATATTATTGATACGCCCGGCCACGTTGATTTCACGGTAGAGGTTGAGCGCTCTCTCCGCGTATTGGACGGCGCAGTGGCGCTTTTCTGTGCGGTGGGTGGCGTTGAGCCACAGTCAGAAACCGTCTGGCGCCAAGCTGACAAATACCATGTCCCACGGGTTGCATTTGTCAATAAAATGGACCGAACCGGTGCCGACTTTGAGAACGTGCTCAAGATGATGAAAGACCGGTTGAAGGCAAATGCTGTTCCGGTACAATATCCAATTGGGGAAGGCGCAATGTTCAAAGGGGTGATTGACCTCATCAAGAACAAAGCCATCATTTGGCATGACGAGACCCAAGGCGCAACTTACGACGAAATCGAAATTCCAGCTGACCTCAAAAACACGGCACGTCATTGGCGGATTCACCTCCTTGAGCAGGTGGCTGAGCAAGATGATGAGTTGCTGATGAAGTATTTGGAGGGCGAGGAGCTTAGCGACGAGGAAATTAGAACAACCGTTCGGAAAGCAACTCTTGCCATGCAAATCACCCCAGTTTTCTGTGGTACTGCGTTCAAAAATAAAGGTGTCCAAGCTGTGTTGGATGGGGTTTTAGATTTTCTGCCCAGCCCAGTGGATGTAAAAGAAGTTAAAGGGCATGCCCTTCGAGAGCCAGATGAGGAAATCGTCCGAAAAACAACGCCCGAGGAACCCTTCAGTGCCCTCGCTTTTAAAATCATGACCGATCCATTTGTGGGTAAGTTGACCTTCGTTCGGGTGTATAGTGGTAAGTTGATGAAGGGGTCTAAGGTGCTCAACACCTCGACCGAAAAAGACGAACGTGCGGGCCGACTTCTCCAAATGCACGCCAACAAACGCGAGGACTTGGAGTTTATTGCCGCTGGTGATATTGCCGCTGTTGTAGGGCTGAAAGATGTTCGTACCGGAGACACTCTTTGCGATCCAGACAACCCGATTGTGCTCGAAAACATGGAGTTTCCAGAGCCGGTAATTCGGATTGCCGTTGAGCCAAAAACCAAAGCGGATGTTGAGAAGATGGGGATTGCCCTCTCCAAATTGGCGGAGGAAGACCCAACTTTCCGTGTCTCAACGGATCAAGAAACCGGACAAACCATCATTGCTGGTATGGGTGAGCTACACTTGGAGATCATCGTGGATCGGATGAAGCGTGAGTTCAAGGTAGAAGCCAATATCGGTGCACCCCAAGTTGCTTACCGTGAAGCCATTCGCGGAAACGTGACCCACACCTATACCCATAAAAAACAATCGGGTGGTAAAGGTCAGTTTGCAGAAATCACCTTTGAACTTAGCCCAACCACGGGTTCTACTGGTTTTGAATTTGTGGATAATATCTCAATGGGGCGCATTCCGAGGGAATTTATTGGGCCTGTTGAGAAGGGTATGAAGTCTGCCTTAGATCGTGGTCCGCTTGCTGGATTCCCGATGGAGGGTCTGCGTGCGCGCTTGTTCGATGGAAAGTTTCACGATGTGGATTCTGATGCGAACTCCTTCGAAATCGCAGGTCGCATGGGGATTCGGGAAGCTGCCCGAAAAGCTAATCCCGTCCTCATGGAGCCAATTATGGATGTTGAAGTGACAACACCCGAAGAATACATGGGGGATGTTATTGGCGACTTGAATAGCCGCCGTGGTAAAATCATGAATATGGAAGAGCGTATGGGGGTTAAAGTGATTAAAGCACACGTACCTCTTGCTAATATGTTTGGTTATTCCACCCAAATGCGTTCTATCACACAAGGTCGTGCGAACTACTCTATGCAGTTTGACCATTACGAAGCGGCTCCGAAATCAGTGGCCGACGAGGTTATTGCACAAGCAAGTGGGAACTAAGTCCTTGTAATTAACAAATTTTAGATTCAGCACTTTAAACCAAGAAATACAATGGCAAAAGAGAAATTTGAACGTACTAAGCCCCACGTAAACGTCGGAACGATTGGGCACGTTGACCACGGTAAAACGACGCTGACCGCAGCAATTACCACCGTATTGGCAAAACATACGCCCGGTA
>Ga0209573_1005207_pt1 | contig 11921 bp, 8 predicted proteins | sample TNRBio252014_DNA_FD_185870 | JGI IMG/M metagenome (GOLD analysis project Ga0209573, IMG submission 185870) | Wastewater treatment Type I Accumulibacter community from EBPR Bioreactor in Madison, WI, USA - TNR Reactor_6/25/2014_ DNA (SPAdes)... | ecosystem: Engineered > Bioreactor > EBPR >...
CGATCAGCGCCAGATTGGCTCGGGCCTCGGCCGGTCCGCCGCCGCCGCCCTGCGACAAACTGGCCGAGGCCTGCTGGATAGCGCGCTCGGAGGTTTCCCGGGCAATCGTCTCAATCACCGGCTGGATGCCGGAACGAACCATCTGCACCACCTGCTGCTTGAATTCCGGGGATCCCGTCGCCATGATCAACGTCTCTTGGCTATGGCGCTTAGCCTGGACTTCGATTTCCTTGAGCAACTCATCCCGGTTGACTTCCAGTCCACGGGCGATATTGCGCTGCGAAACCCCTTCGCTGACTTCGCGGGCGGCCTGTTCCGCCACCACCCGGGCGCTTTCGTGGGCGGCAGTACGCGCTGTGCGCTCGGCGGTGCCGCGAGCGATTTCGGTGGCTACTTGTTTGGCGGCTTCCTGAGCAGCGCGCACGGCGGCATGCGCCGCACGGCGGCCCAAGTCCTCGGAGATGCTGCGAGCAGACTGGGTCGCGGCTTCCCGCGCCAGGTTGGGCACCAGTTCCTGAATAATGTCGCGAGCGACCTTTTCCGCAGACGCCCAGGCGGCGCGTTCGGCAATCTGCTCGATGTCGGCAATGGACAGCCCGGCTTCGCTAACCACAGCCAGCTTCGGCGCGGTCGGCTTTTCGACAGCGGGCGCTTCAACAGCGGGCGCTTCAACAGAGACCGGTCCTTTTTCGACAACGCGCGGCGTGGGAATGGCCGTAGGCGTAGCCAACTCTTCCATAGAGATAGTCGCTGTTCCCGCGCTGACCGTGTACAGGACACTATCTAGTTGTTCGGGGGTATAGGGTTTGGAAAGAAAACCGACCGCGCCGCTGTCCCGGGCGTCCCGCTTATCCTCGTCCGTGGCGTTGGCGGAACACATGATAATGGGCGCAGCGCCCTCGGGGTGTTGGCTGGTGATAGTGCGGCTGGTCTCGAAACCGTCTATGCCAGGCATCATCACATCCATGAAAATAATATCGGGTTTCTTACTGTCCAAGTACTTGACGCAGTCCTCGCCCGACCCGACCCAGTCGACCTCGATACCGCGTTCGAGCAGCAGTTTGCGTAAGGTCAGGTGAGCGACCTTGGAGTCATCCACCACCAGCGCCTTTTTGATGTCCATGCGGGCCTCCTACGGCATGAGAATCTTCGTTATCCAGAGATACTTTAGGCCAAATTCACCCAGACTGCGCACGAAATATCGATCTTGTGGGTTTCAGGGCCGTTCGTCCACCGCTTCCTTGGCGCGGGGCAGCAGATCTTCACGGCTGATGCCCAGATACAGGGCGGTGGCGCTGGCGATATAAATAGACGAGTAGGTTCCCACCACGATGCCGACGATCAGGGCGATGGAAAAACCATGCATCACCGCGCCGCCCAGGAAATACAGCACAATCACCGACAACAGGGTGACCAGACTGGTCATGATGGTGCGAGCGAGCGTCTCGTTGATCGACTGGTTCATGATCTCCAGCGCGGAACCCTTGCGCCGCTTGCGGAAATTCTCGCGAATACGATCCATGACTACTACGGTGTCGTTGACCGAGTAGCCGATGACCGCCAGCACCGCCGCCAGCACCGTCAGGTCAAATTCGAGATGGAACAGCGAAAACCAGCCAATCGTGAAGATCACATCATGGACGGTGGCGGCAATGGCGCCGACCGCCAACCGCCACTCAAAGCGGAACATGATATAGATCAGAATGCCCGCCAACGCGCCCAGCATTGCCAGCCCGCCCTGTTCGACCAATTCCTGGCCGACCTGCGGGCCGACGAATTCCGCCCGCGCCAAGGTAGCCCCTGCGCCGCCCTCGGCTCCTTGCAGGGCATGGAGCACATCGTTGCTCAGGGTGGCGGCGTTACTCTGGTCGCCACGGGGTGGAATGCGGATCAGCACCTCGCGTGAGGTGCCAAAGTGCTGAACCTGGGCGTCGCCAAAACCCGCCTTGGCCAGGGTCTCGCGCACTCTAGGGATTTCCACCGATTCCGGGTGCCGCACCTCGATCACCGTGCCGCCGGTGAAATCCAGTCCCAGGTTCATACCCCGAATCAGCAGCGAGCCGAACGCAATCAGCAACACCGCGATGGACCAGCCTATCGCCAGCTTGCGCCAGCGCAAAAAATCGATGTTGGTGTTGTAAAGACTGAATTGCCACATAACCGTATCTCGCTCCGTTCAGACGGTCAGTTTCGACAGCTTGCGGCCGCCGTAGATGAGATTGACCAGCGCCCGCGAGCCTGTGACCGCCGTGAACATCGAGGTCAGGATGCCGATGCTGAGCGTGACCGCGAAACCCTTGATCGGGCCGGTGCCAAAACCGAACAGCATAATCGCTGCAATCAGGGTGGTCAGATTAGAGTCGAGAATGGTGTCAAAGGCCCGGTCAAAGCCGGCGTGGATAGCCGCCTGCGGGCTGTTACCGTTGCGCAGTTCCTCGCGGATGCGTTCGTAGATCAGCACGTTGGCGTCCACCGCCATGCCCATGGTCAGCACGATGCCCGCAATGCCCGGCAGGGTGAGCGTGGCCTGGAGCAAGGACAGCGCGGCGATGATCAGCACTACGTTGGCGGCCAGCGCGGCAGTGGCGATCAGCCCGAATGTTTTATAGCGCAGGGTCATGAATACCGCGATGACCAGCAGCGAGAGCGCGGCGGCGCGAAAGCCCTGGGCGATGTTTTCCTTGCCGGCGCTGGGGCCAACTGTGCGCTCCTCGATGATCTCGATGGGGCTGGCCAGCGCGCCGGCTCTCAACAACAGAGCCAGATCGCGGGCTTCGCGGGTGCTGTCCAGACCGGTGATCTGGAAGCGCCGGCCCAGCCGGTCGCGGATGGTGGCGACATTGATGACTTCCTCAATCGTGAAGGCGGTTTTCTTCACCTCGCCATCGACCCGCCTGGTCTCGGTCTTGTTCTCGATGAACACCACGCCCATACGCTTGCCGATGTTGTCCTTGGTGGCGTCTTCCATGCGCTTGGCGCCTTTGCCATCCAGGGTGACGTACACTGCCGGACTACCGCTCTGCTGCTCCAGACCGGAGGAAGCGTCAACGATGGAGTCGCCGGTGAGCATAACCCGCTTTTGCAGCAATACCGGGCGGCCCTCGCGATCCTTGTACAGCCGGGAGTTAAGCGGGATGCGGCTGGTGGAAGCCGCCTGATTCCAGTCGTTTTCCTCATCCGCCAGCCGGAATTCCAGCGTCGCGGTCGCGCCGAGAATTTCCTTGGCGCGAGCGGTGTCCTGCACGCCGGGGAGCTGCACGACAATACGGTCGCTGCCCTGTTGTTGAATGATCGGCTCGGCGACGCCCAATTCATTAACCCGGTTGCGCAGGGTCGTGATGTTCTGTTGCAAGGCGAAATCGCGCTTTTCCTTAATTTCCGGCTCGCCGAGGGTCAGCCGGAGACTGAGCGGACCGGGTTCGTCCATCTTCAGGTTGGACAGGTTCTTGCGCAACATCGCTGCCGCCTTATCGCGTTCAGCTTCTTCCTTGAACTCGACCTGCACCCCGCCGCCGCTGGCGCGGCCTACCGTGTTATACAGGATTTTCTCGCTGCGCAACTGCGTGCGGATTTCCTCGACGTAACTCTCTTCGATCTGCTTGACGGTAGCGTCCATGTCGACCTGCATCAAAAAATGCACCCCGCCGCGCAGGTCGAGGCCGAGGTACATGGGATTCAGGCCGATAGCCCGCAGGAAACCGGGCGTAGAGGAAGCGAGATTGAGGGCGACGATGTAGTCGCGCCCCAGCCGGTCTCTGAGAATATCGGCGGCCTTGAGTTGCCCTTCAGGGTCAGGGAACCGAATGAGCAACCGGCCCTCTTCGAGTTCCACACGCTTGTGGGGCAATTGCTCGGCGTCCAGCAGGCCAGCGATCCGGGTCTGAAAGGCGGAGTCGATGGCGATGTTGACGCGAGCGCCGGAAATCTGCACTGCCGGGTCTTCGCCAAACAGGTTGGGCAGGGCGAAAATCAAACCCCAGAGCATGACCAAACCGATCAGCAGGTATTTCCACCAGGAGTATTGATTGAGAGTATACGGATTAGCCATGGAACGGAGGTTCCCGTGTGGCGCGATGAGTGATGAGCGCGATTAGAGATTGCCTTTGTAAGTGCCTTTGGGCATCAATGAGCTGACCGCCGCCTTTTGGATGCGAATCTGGACGCCCTCGGCGATTTCCAGTTGCACGAAGTTTTCGCCGATCTCGGTGATTCGGCCCAAAATGCCGCCGCCGCTGACCACTTCATCGCCCTTCTTGAGGGCTTCAATCATCTGCTTATGTTCCTTGGCGCGTTTGGTCTGCGGACGGATCAACAGGAAATAGAAGGCGGCGATCAAAATAATGGGGAATAGCAGGTTCAGCATGCCCATCTCACCGCCGGGAGCGCCGGCGGCTTGGGCGGAGGCCGTAGGGATCAAGATGTTCAGAATGCTTTCCATGGGGATTCCTCGTTAATTTCTTGGCTTTGCCCCGCGCCGCGCCCCAGCGGACGATAAGAATTGAACCGGCGCTGACCGTCAAAACCGGCGCGGGGACGGTCGCTCAGGACCCGTTATAAAGCGCGCCATTATACACGGGCGACGGAGTTTACCCGCGTTTTTCGCAAAAATCCGCGACGCCGCGCCGGACGTGAATATGTCGCAAAAAATTCACAATTTCAGTTTTTTCCCACAAGGCGAATGTAGCCGCCATTGCGCGGCGTCCATCAGGAAACTTCCGGAACCGCCCGACCGCGTCGCGCATAAAAATCTGCGATAAACCCTGAAAGCCGATGCTTCGCAATCGCTGTCCGTAATTGACGCATCAAATCCAGATAGTAATGCAGGTTGTGGATCGTATTCAGCCGGGCGCCGAGAATTTCCCGGCACTGATCCAGATGACGCAGATAGGCGCGGCTGTAATGCCGGCAGGTATAGCAACCGCAGGTTTCATCCAGTGGCCGGGAATCGTTGCGGTACTGACTGTTGCGAATGCGGATGTCGCCGTGATGCGTGAATAAATGACCATTACGCGCATTGCGGGTCGGCATGACGCAATCAAACAGATCAACGCCGCGACGCACCGATTCCACGAGGTCCTCCGGCTTGCCCACGCCCATGAGATAACGCGGCGCATCGTCCGGCAACCACGGGACCGTGCAATCGAGCATCGCCAATCGTTCCGCCAACGACTCGCCGACCGCCAGTCCGCCGATGGCGTAGCCGTTAAAGCCGATGTCTCGCAATCCCTCGGCGGAAACGCGCCGCCAATGCGGATACATGCCGCCCTGGACGATGCCGAACAGCGCCGAGGGACTATCGCCGTGCGCCGCCTTGCTGCGCCGCGCCCAGCGTAGCGACAGTTCCATGGATTTTTGCGCTTCGGCGTCTGTTGCCGGATAGGGGGTGCATTCATCGAAAATCATCACGATATCCGAACCCAGCGCCCGCTGTACCGCCATGGATTCCTCCGGCCCCAGAAACACCAAGCCGCCATCAACCGGTGAACGAAATTTCACCCCGGCCTCGGTGATCTTGCGCAACGCCGCCAGGCTGAACACCTGAAAACCGCCTGAATCCGTTAAAATCGGCCCGTTCCAGTGCATGAAATCGTGCAGCCCGCCATGCTGCTCGATAATTGCTGTTCCAGGCCGTAACATCAGGTGAAAGGTATTACCGAGAATGATTTCCGCCCCGACCGACCGTAGTTCCTCCGGGGTCATCGCCTTGACCGTCCCATAGGTGCCGACCGGCATAAACGCCGGTGTTTCCACCGCGCCGCGCGCGAAGGTCAGCCGACCCCGGCGAGCAACGCCGTCCACTTGCAACAAATGAAAATGCATGAGCAATATCTCCAAGATACGAATATTCTTGCACAACTGTTCGCCGAAGAAATCCGCCGGAGACCCGGTCATGAAATCTCACCAAAACTCTCTCTTCCTGTCGCTGGCGCTCACCGCCCTGATCATCAATGCTGCATTCGCCTTCGAACGGACACAGGTTACGGTCGGGCCGGCCACGTTTCAGGTCGAAGTCGCAAAAACCGCCAGCGAGCGGGCGCACGGCTTGATGTTCCGCCGTGAACTGCCCCCTGACCAAGGAATGTTGTTTGTGCAACCGCCCGGCCCCGCCGTATTCTGGATGAAAAACACCTATATCCCCCTGGACCTGCTGTATTTCGATGCTGAGGGCCGATTGGCGCAGGTCGTGGCTGAGGCGCCGCCCTGCAAGACGCCAAGTTGTCCGATTTACCCCAGCGAGACTACGACGATTCGCTACATCCTGGAGATCAGCGCCGGCGAAGCCACCCGGCGTGGCATTCAGGTTGGCGACCGGCTGCAACTGAGATCGGAATCTCGCCCCTGAATCCGCCGCCCATCCCGAATCCCTATCTCATCCCCGGAAATTGCTGCAAAATCGTCAGACTTCCGATCAAACAACCCGTGATGCTCATGACTGACAATCTACCCGATTCCATCCGCTGCGGCCGGGCATTGTGCGGCGATTTGCTCCAAGCTGAACAGCGCGAATGGCTGGTGACCAACGGGCTAGGCGGCTATGCCCTTGGCACAGTGGCCGGCACGTTAACCCGTCGCTACCACGGTTTACTCATTGCGCCGTTGCCACAGACGCACGACCGGTGGCTGATGTTCGCCAAAGCGGACGCCACTCTCATGGACGGCGATCGGGAAATTCCCCTGTTCAGCAACCGCTGGGCTGGCCGCGTCGTTAATCCCCAGAGCTACGTTCATCTGGAATCCTTCCATCTGGAGGGACGAATGCCAGTGTGGCGCTACGCTATCGGCGATTTGGCGCTGGAACAGCGCATCTGGATGGAGCCAGGCGCGCACACCACTTATGTCGCCTGGCGATTGATCTCGGAGCGCATCGATCCCGCGCCGCAGTTGCGCGTTCAACTGCTTATCAATGGCCGCGATCATCATTCCAAAACTGTAGTGAGCAACTTCCAACCGGTGATTGACGCTCCGCACCCGGCGCAGCGGCGAATTCGCGTTCCCGAGTTTACCCTGGGTTTATGGACCTGCGGCGGCGTCATTACCGACCATCCAAGCTGGTTTGAACATTTCGACCTGCCAGTGGAACACGAGCGCGGTCTGGCGCACCGTGACCATCACTTTTGTCTGGGCGAGGCGACGCTGACTTTGCGACCCGGCGTCTGGACCGGCGTCGTCGCCAGTCTGCACGAGGACGCTTCGCTGGATTTAGCGGCGGCCATGCAGCGCTTTCTCAACCGCGATGCGGAAGTGCTGGCCCAAGCTGAGGCGCAACTGCCCGGCGCTCCCGACTGGATTCGGCAATTGACGCTGGCGGCGGATAGTTTCCTGATCGATCGACCCTTGCCGGGACTGCCCGATGGTGAATCGGTCATCGCCGGCTATCCCTGGTTTGGCGACTGGGGCCGCGACACGATGATCGCCCTGCCAGGATTGACGCTGGCGACCGGTCGCCCTGAGATCGCCCGCCGCATCCTGCGCACCTTCGCCCGGTTTGTTGACCAGGGCATGTTGCCCAATCTGTTTTCCGCCGCCGGCGAACCGCAAGCTTACAACACCGCCGACGCCGCCTTATGGTTTATCGAAGCATGGCGGGCCTATCTGGAGGCCAGCCATGATACAGCCAGTCTGGCCGAGGCGTTTCCCGTCTTGCAGGAAATCATCGCCTGGCATGTCGCAGGAACCCGTTTTGGCATCGGGCTGGATGCAATGGACGGTCTGCTCAAAGGCGGCGAACCGGGCCAGCAACTCACTTGGATGGACGCCAAGATCGAAGATTGGGTCGTAACGCCGCGCATCGGCAAACCGGTGGAAATTAACGCCCTCTGGTACAACGCGCTGTTGAGCGTAGCGGATTGCGCCCGAAAGTTGGGCCAGTCGCCGGCTTTCTACGAGGATTTGGCGCATCAGGCGAAAAACAGCTTTCATCGTTTCGTCCGGCCCGATGGGGAGGGATTGCTGGATGTATTGGACGGTCCCGATGGCGACGAAGCCTTGGTGCGCCCGAATCAGCTTCTGGCGGTCAGCCTGCCGCATAGCCCACTCGATCGCGCTGTTCAGGAATCCGTGTTGCGCGTCTGTGGCCGCGAACTGCTGACCTCTTATGGTCTGCGGTCGCTGGCCCCGCGCCATGCTGCATTTCGGCCTTATTATGTTGGCGATGTGCGCGAGCGCGACAGCGGCTATCACCAGGGGCCGGTTTGGGGATGGCTACTGGGACACTACGCGCTGGCGGAATACCGGGTTCACGGAGACGTCGAGGCGGCGCGGACCTGGCTGGAGCCAATCCGCGATCATCTCAGCGACGCTGGGTTAGGAACGGTCAGCGAAATTTTCGAGGGCGCTCCCCCGCATCATCCGTGTGGCGCGCCTGCCCAAGCCTGGTCAGTGGCCTGTGTGCTGCAAGCCTGGCTACAGACGGCGCCGGCGCAACGAAAACCTGAGAGATAAAGGGGGCGTCATGAGGCAACCCGACAAGACTGTTGTAAACTCCATGGGTAACGCAATTATCAAATTATGTCGGCTTGGGGCGGTGCTCGCCCTGGCCATGGCCGCATGGATGAACGCCCACGCCGCAGAGCCGTGCTCCCTGTCGGTTGGCTGGGAACCGTATGGCGCTCATATCTACGTCGATGCCAGTGGCGTTCTCACCGGCTCCGACATCGAACTGATGCGCGTTCTGGCGCAAGACATTGGTTGTACAGTGACCTTCAGGCGATTGCCCTGGATCCGCCACTTGGTGGAACTGCAAGCCGGACGCATTGATATGGCGACCAGCGCGCGATGGACCGCCGAGCGCGAGGCTTATGGCTGGTTTTCGGACCCTTACCAGTACAATCACATGGCCTTGTATGTGCTGCGCGGCGCTGCTAAAAACCACCGGCTTACCGAATTGGCGGCGTTGCCCGAGGCCGGTTTCAGGCTCGGCGTCATCAGCGGCTATTACTATGGGCCGGGGGTCGAGAAACTGATGGCCAACCCCGCTTTCGCACGGCAAATCGAGCCGGTTTACGACTACCCTACCAACCTTCGCAAGCTGATCCATGGCCGCATCGACGGTATATTAGCCAATGACGCCAAAGTATTGATCGCCGAAGCCAAGGCTCTCGGCATCTACGAACGCCTCGAAAGACATCCGCTGGCTATCCCCAGCAATGTATCTCACCTGTTGTTCAGTAAAAAATCGGTTGCTCCTGACCTGGTTACGGCAGTCAACGCCAGCCTCGCTAAAATGAAGGCGGATGGCCGACTCCAGAAAATCCTCGATCAGTATACTGCTCAATAAGCGCAGCGACCGCTGGCGTCGAGCAGGCTGATTTATAGATGATTAGAATTGATGGCCCTGGATTTCAGCCTGATCCCATGCAGCAATCAGCGATTTCAAGCCCGTGCGCACTGCCAAGCGCAGCAGTCGTCCGGTAGCGGTTCAGTCTGACTGAAATCAGGCCATCGAGACGATGACCCGCCGTTCAAATTGACCCACACCCCTGGTCTGCGCCCGCAGATATCAAGGTCCAGGCGCCGCCCCTTCTCCCCTGTCTGACAGCGACTCAAGCCGACTCAAGCCCCGTTTGGCGACCTTCGTTTCATTTGGCATTTCTTTTGCTTTATCCACACTATCGGGTTTCAACCCATCGTTAATAGCTTTTTAACCGATTGAGTGGAGTGAATTTTTATGAAATCTTTTACCCCTTCCCGCCTGTCCGCCGCCCTCGCCGCCAGCCTGCTGACTTCCAGTTATGGGATGCTTTTCACCTCGGCAGCATGGGCCGCAAACGAGCTCACGGTCGAAAAGAAGACCCGGACGATTGCCGGTCAATCCTATACCTTCGTCAAAACGGTAGACGCCAAAGGCAATGTGCGCAGTGAAATTTTCGACGGGAGCGACCGGTTGATCAGCGAAAAACAGGTGCCGCGTGGCGAAACATCCCTAGTCGATCCACGGTTGCTGCAAGCGCTGACGAAACTGGAACAGACCGGCGCGACCCGCCAGACGCTGCGCGTTGACATTGCCTTGAATCTTCTCGTGGAACCTTCGGACGAAAATCTGGAAGCGGCGGAAGGCAACGTTCTGAAAGGGATCTGGAACCAGGGATTTCTCAATGGCAAAAAACTCTCTGAGGAAGAGATGGACGCCTACGCCGATAAACAGGCTCAACAAGAGCGAGACGCCCGCGCCAAGCGTACCGAAGTTCGCAGACAGCAGTTGCTGGAGTGGGCCAAACGTCATGGCCTCTCTGTTTACAAAGGGCTGGAAGAGGCGCTGCAACAAGGCCGCTCGGGCGTTACCCTGGACCTGAACGCTTCCCAACTGCGGGGCCTCATCAAATCAGAGGATGCAACGATTGCCGGTCTCGAACTCTACGAACCGGGTCAGGACGACATCGACTCTGCAATGGATGCAACCAGCATCAGCACGGCGGCTTTGCCATTCACCAGCACCGGCGGCGCTGGCATCGGTATTTACATGACGGAAAGCGGTTGCGCCAGCGAATCACGGATCACCAACTATGACCGCCTGTCCGGTAGTGAAACCGATCATTCCCGCAATGTGGGCGGCATCCTGCGCGCCGTGTCGCCTGACTCCTTCATCTACTGTCGCGGCAGTTCGGTCCTGCCCAATGACAGTGACCTGGATGGCATAGGCGGCAACCCGCCCATCCACATCGTCACCCGCTCGAATAGCACTAATGATTCGACCAGCTACAACACGCTCGACCGGGATTGGGATAATTTCAGTTATGACAACAACATCCCGGTATTCAACAGCGGCGGCAATACCGGGGCCGGCACTGGCAACGTTCAATCGCCTGGCAAGGGGCTGAACATCATCACAGTGGGCAACTACAACGATGCGACCGATGCCATTTCCGGTTCGTCGCCCTTCGTCGATCCCCAAATCGGCAACGACAAGCCCGAGATTTCCGCACCCGGCACCAACATCACCGCCGGCGACTTCACCAAATCCGGCACCAGCATGTCCACCCCGCACGCGGCCGCTTTCGCCGCTGACATGATGTCGCATTCAACCTATCTCCAGTACCGACCGCAGTTGGTCAAGGCCAAGATCATGGCCGGCGCTACTGATTCGATCAGCGGCGGTTACAACAAGGTCGGTTTGGGCGGCATTGATTTCGCCAGCGCGCAATGGAGCGGGCACTGGTTCTGGTGGTCGGGCGGCGCGAGCGCGTTCAATACCTTCGATGGGCAGGACGGCGCTGCTGACAATCACATCGTTAAACAGGTTTACATCGCCAACACTTGGGAGCGCGTGCGGGTGGTGCTGAACTGGCTGACGCGCGGTAGCTACACCTACGACCATCGCAGCGACGCCCATCCCATCGGCCTGGATTTGGATCTGAAGGTCTATGACCCGAACGGCAATTACCTCGGCGGTTCCTTCTCCTGGGATAATTCTTTCGAGGATGTGGATTTCACCCCGACCGTTTCCGGCTACTACACGTTCAAGATTCACCGCTACGCGACTCGCGATTCCAGTCTGAAGCTGCGCATGGGGATGTACGTCAACTACTACAACCCGTGATTTCCAGAAACCTATGACAATCTGAAACGGTCTAATGACAGACCGTTTCTTCATTGTATCGATTGAATCGATCTGTCGTCCCACGACTCCATGTAAAGGAGCACCCCGCATGGCTATTCGGACACTGCTTCCCTCCGAGTTGATACTGGCTAATGGCGTCTTCCAAACGAGCATCCTGTATTCTCAAGTTCGTCTCCAGGATGATCTGGGTATGGGTGGCCGACCCTGGACCAGCCCGCCGTCTCCCTACTACGTGCTCCACGTCGGCGCGTATTTCCAGAACATGACGACCAGCAACTATCGCAGGCGACTGCTCATTCACGAGTTAACCCATGTCTGGCAGGGACAGCATGGCATGTCCTTGGGGTATGTGCTCAATTCCGCA
>Ga0209573_1005208_pt1 | contig 11921 bp, 11 predicted proteins | sample TNRBio252014_DNA_FD_185870 | JGI IMG/M metagenome (GOLD analysis project Ga0209573, IMG submission 185870) | Wastewater treatment Type I Accumulibacter community from EBPR Bioreactor in Madison, WI, USA - TNR Reactor_6/25/2014_ DNA (SPAdes)... | ecosystem: Engineered > Bioreactor > EBPR >...
GGCGTCGACCGCAACAGGCCGGTTCAATCTTGCGTCTTGTCGCGTTCGATCAGTGCGTACGCCGAATGGTTGTGGATCGACTCGAAGTTCTCCGACTCGACGACGTAGGCGTCGATGCGCGCTTCAGCGTTGAGACGCGCGGCGACGTCGCGAACCATGTCCTCGACGAACTTGGGATTGTCATAGGCGCGTTCGGTGACAAATTTCTCGTCCGGGCGCTTGAGCAGGCCGAACAACTCGCACGAGGCTTCCGTCTCGACCAGTTGCACGATTTCCTCGATCCACACGAAGTCGTTGGTGCGGGCGGTGACGGTGACGTGCGACCGCTGGTTGTGCGCGCCGCGCTCGGAGATCTTCTTCGAGCACGGGCACAGGCTGGTCACCGGGACGACGACCTTGACCGAGGTGGCGATCTCGCCGTGGCAGATGTCGCCGATGAAGGTGACGTCGTAGTCCATCAGGCTCTGGACGCCGGAAACCGGGGCGGTCTTGTTGATGAAGTAGGGAAAATTCATCTCGATGTGACCGGTTTCGGCTTCCAGCTTGACGACCATGTCGCGCAGCATGACCGGGAAGTTCTCGACCGAAATCTCGCGTTCGTGGCTGTTCAGGATCTCCACGAAGCGCGACATGTGGGTGCCCTTGAAGTTGTGCGGCAGCCCGACGTACATGTTGAAGACAGCGATGGTGTGCTGACTGCCGGCTGACTTGTCCCGCACCCTGACCGGGTGGCGGATGGCCTTGATGCCCACCTTGTTGATGGCGATGCGGCGCGTGTCGGCCGAACTCTGGACGTCGGGGATCGGGAAATGGGGAGTGTTCATCAACGGTGCCGTCGCTTCTATGGTGTATGGCCTCGCGCCCGTATGGCGCGCAGGATGCCGTCCTTGTCCAGGCCGAGTTCGGCGAGAAGTTGTCCCTGCTCGCCATGGTCGATGAAGCGGTCGGGCAGTCCGAGGCGGATGAGCGGCACGTCGAGGCAATGTTCCGTCAGGACACGTCCGACCTCCGAACCCGCGCCGCCGATCACGGCGTTCTCTTCGACGCTGACCAGCAGCGAATGGTTCCCGGCCAGTTCGACGATCAGTTCGGCATCGATCGGCTTGACGAAGCGCATGTTGATGACGGTGGCGTCAAGCTCCTCGCCGGCGGCGAGGGCTGCGGCAACCAGGCTGCCGAAGGCGAGCAGGGCGACGCCCGAGCCGCGGCGGATGATCTCGCCCCTGCCCAGCGGCAGGGTGTCGAGGTTCGCTTCCGGGACCGTACCCATGCCGCCGCCACGCGGGTAGCGAACCATGCTCGGGCAGTCCAGCGCATAGGCGGTCGACAGCATGCGGCGGCACTCGGCCTCGCCGGCCGGGGTCATGACCACCATGTTCGGGATGCAGGTGACGAAGGAAAGATCGAAGGTCCCGTGGTGCGTCGGCCCGTCGGCGCCGACCAGGCCGCCGCGGTCGACCGCGAAGACGACGGGAAGATTCTGCAGCGCGACGTCGTGGATCAGCTGGTCGTAGGCGCGCTGCAGGAAGGTCGAGTAGATGGCGACCACCGGCTTCAGTCCCTCGCAGGCGAGGCCGGCGGCGAAGGTCACGGCGTGCTGCTCGGCGATGCCGACATCGAAGTAGCGGTCCGGGTGCTCGCAGGCGAAGCGCACCAGACCGGAACCTTCGCGCATCGCCGGGGTGATGCCGACAAGGCGCGAATCCGCCCTGGCCATGTCGCACAGCCAGTCGCCGAAGACCTGGGTATAGGTCAACTTGCCGGGACCCTTGGCCGACTGGATCCCTTCGCCCGGGGCGAACTTCGAGACGCCGTGGTAGAGGATGGGGTCGGCCTCGGCCAACTTGTAGCCCTGGCCCTTCTTGGTGATGACGTGGAGGAACTTGGGACCCTTGAGGTCGCGCAGGTTCTCCAGCGTCGGAATCAGGGCGTCGAGGTCGTGGCCGTCGATCGGGCCGTAGTACTGGAAGCCGAATTCCTCGAACAGCGTGCCGGGGGCGATCATTCCCTTGACGTGCTCCTCGGCGCGCCGCGCCAGTTCGAGGAGCGGCGGCGCGAAGCCGAGCATGTGGCGGCCGGCCTCGCGGGCGGCGTTGAAGGTCCTGCTCGAGGTCAGGCGGGTCAGGATGTTGTTCAACGCGCCGACCGGCGGCGAGATCGACATCTCGTTGTCATTGAGGATGACCAGCATGTCGGCGTCGGCGACACCGGCATTGTTGAGCGCCTCGAAGGCCATGCCGGCCGACATCGCGCCATCGCCGATGATGGCGATCGCCTTGCGCTCCTCGCCTTTCTGCCTTGCGGCCAGGGCCATGCCCAGCGCGGCCGAGATCGACGTCGACGAGTGACCGACGCCGAAGGTGTCATGCGGGCTCTCGCTGCGCTTGGGAAAGCCGGAAACGCCGCCCTGCATGCGCAGCCGGCTCATCCCGGCGCGGCGCCCGGTAAGGATCTTGTGCGCATAGCACTGATGGCCGACGTCCCAGACCAGCCGGTCTTCCGGCGTATCGAAGACGGTGTGCAGGGCGATGGTCAGTTCGACGGTGCCCAGATTGGACGACAGGTGGCCGCCGGTCTGCGCCACCGAGTCGATCAGGAAGGCGCGCAGTTCCGTCGCCAGTTGCGGCAGCTGCTTGCGCTCCAGGCGGCGCAGGTCGGCCGGGCTTTTGATCTTGTCCAGCAGGGAGAAGGCGCTCATTTCGGGATTCAGAATTGCCGGTGACAGATGAAGTCCGCCAGTTCGCTCAGGCGGGTGGCGCGCTTGCCGAAGATGGCGAGGGCGGCGAGCGCATCGGCCCGCAGTTCCCCGGCATAGCTGCGGGCGGCGTCGAGGCCGAGCAGGCGGACATAGGTCGGCTTCTCGGCGGCATCGTCCTTGCCGGCGGTCTTGCCGAGCGTGGCGGTGCTCGCCGTGCAGTCGAGAATGTCGTCGACCACCTGGAACATGAGGCCGGCGCGTTTGGCGAAACGGTCGAGATTGCCGCGCTCGTCGGCGCTTGGCGGATGGCCGGCGAGGGCGCCAAGCAGGATGGCGGCGCGGATCAGGGCGCCGGTCTTGAGCGCGTGCATCAGTTCCAGTTGCGGCTGATCGAGTTCCTGGCCGACCGCCGCGAGGTCGATCGCCTGGCCGCCGGCCATGCCGCGCGAACCGCTGGCGCGGGCCAGCAGGGCGATCATTTCGATCTGGCGCGCCGGGTCGCCGGCAGGCTCGCCGGCGAGCAGCTCGAAGGCCAGGGTTTGCAGGCTGTCACCGACGAGCAGGGCGGTCGCTTCGTCGAACTCGACGTGACAGGTCGGGCGGCCGCGGCGCAGCACGTCGTCGTCCATGCACGGGAGGTCGTCGTGCACCAGCGAGTAGGCGTGGATCAGCTCGACCGCGCAGCCGATGCGGTCCAGCCTCTCCGGGGCGGCTCCGGTCAGTTCGCCGGCTGCCCAGACGAGCAGCGGGCGGATACGCTTGCCGCCGCCCAGCGTCGCATAGCGCATGGCGTCGTGCAGGCGGGCGGGAATGCTGTCGGCGGGGGGGAGGAAACGGCTCAGCGCCGCTTCGACACGGGCCTGGGTGGCCGCCATCCAGTCGGCGATGGCGGGGGCGCTCACCGAGCGTCCAGACTGTCGGGGTCGACGTCCTTGAACTGGCCATTTTCAAGGATGCGAACCTGCTGCTCGGCATCGGCCAGCTGCGCCTGGCAGTGCTTCATCAGCTCCATTCCACGGCGATAGGCGGCAATCGACGCTTCGAGCTCGAGCTTGCCGTCTTCCATGCTGTGGACGATGGCTTCGAGCTCGGCGAGGGCGGTCTCGAATTTCATGTCGGTGGCGGGGGCGTGATCCATGGCGACCGGATTCGGGGAAACACGGAAAAATACTCCATCAGTGGCTCCGCGGTCAAATTGAGCGGAGGCCGCGCGACCATGGCGAGGGCTGCCTGCGTCCCGCAAGCCCGATCGGGGTGGAACCGGGAACTTCGCCGCTTGCCCCGGGCGGCGCGGTAAAATCCGCCGTCCTGACATTTCCGAGCCGCCCGTCAATGCAATCCCTCTGGATGCTGGTCGCCAGCCTGTTTTTTGCCAGCATGGGGGTTTGCGTCAAGCTGGCGGCGGAGACGCATTCGGCGGTCGAGATCACCTTCTATCGCAGTTTCGTCGCGCTGCTCCTGATGTTCGGGCTGGTGCGCCTGCGCGGGGTGCGGCTGGCGACCCCGCACTGGCGCTGGCAAGTCAGCCGCGGGATCGTCGGATTCTCGGCGCTGTTCGCCTATTTCCATGCCATTGCCCTGCTGCCGCTGGCGACGGCGGTGACGCTCAACTACACGTCGGCCATCTTTCTCGCCATCTGCCTGGCGCTGGCCGGAATGCGCCTGGGCGTCGGAATACTCGGGGCGCTGGGAGTCGGCCTCGTCGGGGTGGCGCTGCTGCTCAAGCCGACCCTGCATGCCGACCAGCTGGGCGCCGGGCTGATCGGGCTCGCTTCCGGTGTGCTGGCCGGAATGGCTTATTTCAGCGTGCGCGAACTCGGCGCCCGCGGTGAACCGGAAACCCGCACGGTCTTCTATTTCTCGCTGGTTTCCGCGATCTGCGCCGGGCTCTGGCTGTCGTTCAGCGACCTGCATGCGGTCGACCTGCGCAGCGGCCTGCTTCTCCTCGGCGTCGCCTTCTTCGCGACGCTGGCCCAGCTGGCCATGACGCGCGCCTTTACGCGCGGCAAGACGCTGCTCTCGGCGGCGCTCGCCTACAGCACTGTGATCTTTTCGAGCCTCTTCGGCGCGCTGCTCTGGGGCGAGGTGCTCGACGCCTCGGCGTGGCTGGCCATCGGGCTGATCGTCGCGTCGGGCATCGCGGCGACGCATTTTTCCCGCGCCAGCCCCGGCGAACAGGATTAAACTGGCAGCAGACAACACCGGAGATCCGCCATGATCGTCATCGACCAGCAACCCCAGCGTGTCAGCGTTTCCGTCTTCGGCGAATTCACGCTGGCCGATTACCGGGAGTTCGAGGAGGTGGTCAATTTCAAGGTCAGGTTCGAAGGGCCGGTCGACCTTTATTTCGACCTCAGCCAGATGGCCGACCTGACCATCGATGTCGCGTGGGAGGAAATCAAGTTCTCGCGCGCCCATGCCGACGACTTCAGGCGGGTTGCGGTGGTCACCGACAGTCAGTGGGTCACCTGGAGCGCGTGGCTGTCGCAGACCTTCGTCCGCGCCGATGTCGAGGTCTTCGACAACGCCGACGACGCCGTTTCCTGGCTGGATTCCGGGCAATGAGCTTCACGACGCTGGTCGATGTCGCCACGCTGGCCGGCCATCTCGGCGACCCGGACTGGCGGGTCGTCGATGTGCGCCATCAGTTGTCCGACGTTGGCTACGGCGAGCGGGCGCATGCCGTAGGCCATATTCCGGGGGCGGTCTTCCTGCATTGCGACCGCGATCTCTCGGGGCCGCCGACCGGCAGCAACGGTCGCCATCCTTGGCCGGGGCGCGACCGCCTGGCGGCGCGCCTCGGAGAGATCGGCATCGGGCCGCGGACCCAGGTGGTCGCGTACGACGACGCCCAGGGAATGATTGCCGGGCGCCTGTGGGCGCTCCTGCGCTGGCTCGGCCATGAGCGCGTGGCCCTGCTCGACGGCGGGCTGCAGGCGTGGCAGGCGGCGGGCGGGGCGATGACGGCGCTGCCGGCGAACGCCGGGCGGGTTGATTTCGAGGTGAACGAGGGGGCCGGGCCGGTGACCGCCGATGACGTGCTGGAGCGTCTGGAGACGCCGGGAATGCGTCTGGTCGATGCGCGCGGCCCCGACCGTTACCGTGGCGAGAACGAAACGATCGACCCGGTCGGCGGCCACATCCCTGGCGCGGTCAACCGCTTTTTTCGCGACAATCTCCGGGCCGACGGGCGCTACAAGCCGGCCGCCGAGTTGCGCGCCGAATGGCTCGCCGTGCTCGCCGGCACGCTGCCGGAACAGGTCGTTCATCAGTGCGGTTCCGGGGTTTCGGCCTGCCACAACCTGCTGGCCATGGAAATCGCCGGTTTGCCAGGATCGCGTCTCTATGCCGGCTCGTGGAGCGAATGGTGCGCCGACCCAGGGCGGCCTTGCGTGACCGGTGACCGATGACCGGATTTCTCGACAAACATTGTCGCAGGTCAAGGCGGCGCTCCGATGCTTGCGACTAAATGATGCGATTGGCAATTCTAGTGAGGAAAGGTGAGCCATGTTGACACTGCAAGACTGCATCGAACTGTCCGAACTGACCGAGGAAGAAATTCTCGCCATTGCGGAGCACGAGCACATCCCGGAAATGGTGGCGCTGGAAATGGGCAACTACCTTGTCCATACGGAAGCCGGCGAAAAGCGGATCAAGGGGATGATCGTCGACGACATCAAGCATGCTCAGGATACCGGCAATGCCGAACATGCCGCGGTGCTCAAGAATGTTCTGAAGCACTACATGGAGCATCACCACACCGGTCCCGCCTGAGGAGAGGGATGGCCACGGGGGCCGCGCGGAGGGTTTGTTGCATTCTTGCAACAGGTGCGGCGGCTCGCTGATGGCAGCCGTCAAGCCGTCGGGAAAGTGCGCTGACGAGCGGCGGGAAGCAGGGGGTTGGCCAGGCTTGGCGATACGCCGGTGCACCTCATTCCGGGCGGGCAGTCGCCGGTCCGGCAGCCGGCAGCCGGGCCAGCGCCCAGGCGACGTGTTCGCGAACGATGGGGGAGGGGTGGTCCGCGCGGCTACCTAGCGCCGGGCGAGTTTCGGCCGAATCGCCGGAATTGCCCAGCGCCACGGCGATATTGCGCAACCAGCGCTCATGGCCGATGCGGCGGATCGGGTTGCCGGCCAGCCGTTCATTGAATTCCGCCTCGGTCCACGCAAAAAGCTCGATCAGCCGGGCTTCGTCAAGCCCGTGGCGCGGTGCGAATTCCGGGTCGCCGGACTGCGCGAAGCGGTTCCACGGGCAGCAGAGCTGGCAATCGTCGCAGCCGTAGATGCGGTTGCCGAGCAGCGGACGGAATTCCTCGGGAATGCTGCCGGCCAGTTCGATGGTCAGGTAGGAAATGCAGCGCCGCGCGTCGACGCGGTAGGGCGCGGTGATCGCCCCGGTGGGGCAGGCGTCGAGGCAGGCCGTACACGTACCGCAATGTTCCTCGAGCGGCGCGTCCGGGGTCAGCGGCAGATCGCAGTAGATTTCGCCGAGAAAGCGCCAGGAACCTTGCTGCGACAGCAGCAGCGTATGCTTGCCGCGCCAGCCGAGGCCGGCCCGTTGCGCGAAATGCACTTCCATGACCGGCGCCGAATCCGAGAAGACGCGGTAGCCGAACGGGCCGGCCAGCGAGGCGATCGCCGTGGCCAGCCGCTGCAGGCGGTGACGCACGACCTTGTGGTAATCGCGGCCCTGCGCATAGCGTGAAATCGCCGCCTGTCCGGGCTCGCCGGCGATTTTGCCGTGCGGCAGGTAGTCGACCGCGGCAGAGATCACGGTCACCGTCCCGGCATGGAGCCGCCGCGGGTCGGCGCGCAATTCCGCATGACGGACCATATAATCCATCTCCCCGTGGCAGCCGGCGCCCAGCCAGTCGCGCAGATGTTCCGCCGCCCCCGTGGTGTCGGCGCGCGCGAAGCCGAGCGCGGCGAAACCCAGTTCCCCGCCGGCCTGACGGATGGCTTCCTTCAGCGCCGCATCATCCAGCCTGGAGTTCGGATCGTGCATAGCACCGATAGTACCGCCGTTCTTGCCTTGCCCGACGAGGCGGCCACGCAGCGCCTCGGCCAATCGCTGGCGCCGGCGCTGCAGCCGGGAATGGTGATTTTTCTCGAAGGCGACCTCGGCGCCGGGAAGACGACGCTGGTTCGCGCCCTGATCCGGGCGCTCGGTCATCCGGGGCCGGTGAAGAGCCCGACGTATTCTCTTGTTGAAGTTTACGTAGTTTCGAGCTTATACTTATATCACTTTGATTTTTATCGTTTCGAGTCACCGGAGGAGTTTCTCGATGCGGGCCTTGATGAATACTTCAACGACAACACCGTCTGCCTGGTCGAATGGCCGGGGCGTGCTCAAGGCTGCGTGCCCGAGCCCGACCTGCGACTGCGTCTTGAACATGCGGGTTCCGGCCGTGTCCTCGAGGCCGTCGCCCGGTCACTGGAGGGGCGGCAATGCATAAGGGCCATCCACACAGCGGCGGGCGACGGCGGCTCCTGCGCTATGCCGGCGCCTCGCTGATCCTCTCCGTTTCACCGCTGGCCGGCGCCGCGGCGAAACAGCCCGTGGTCCTGTCGGTGCGCATCTGGCCGGCCGCCGACTACACGCGGGTCACCCTGGAGCACGACCGGCCGCTGAAATTCACGCATTTCACCGTCGAGGATCCCGACCGCCTGGTCGTCGATATCGAGGGCGTCGAGTTCAACAGCGTCCTCGACAGCATCGCGCGCAAGGTGACGACCGACGATCCGTACATCAAGCTGTTGCGGGCCGGGCGCTACAAGCCGGGCGTCGTGCGCCTGGTCATGGACCTCAAGTCGAAGGTTGCGCCGCAGGTCTTCGAGGTCAAGCCGGTCGGCGAATACGCCCATCGGCTGGTGCTCGATGTCTACCCGCTGACGCCGGTCGACCCGCTGATGTCGCTGGTCGAGGGGCGCAAGGATGCCGTCGAGCCGCTGCAACTCGATCCCGAGCCCAAGCCCCAGGAGGCGCCGACGAAAAAGGCCGAGCCGGCGTCGGCGCCGGAAGCTCCGGAAATCCGGACCGCGCGCAAGTCGGGCAAGCCGATCGTCGACCGGCTGGTCACCATCACCCTCGATCCCGGGCATGGCGGCGAAGATCCTGGCGCGGTCGGCCGCGGCGGGACCTACGAGAAGACCGTCACGCTGGCGGTCGCCAGGCGCCTCAAGGCGCGCCTGGATGCCGAGCCGAACATGCGCGCCGTGCTGACGCGCGACTCGGACTTCTTCGTGCCCCTGCAGATGCGCGTGCAGAAGGCGCGTCGCGTGCAGTCCGACCTCTTCCTGTCGATCCACGCCGACGCCTGGGTCAAGCCCGATGCCCGCGGTTCGTCGGTGTTCGTCCTGTCCGAGCGCGGGGCGTCGAGCACGCAGGCCCGCATGCTCGCCCAGCGCGAGAACGATGCCGACCTGGTCGGTGGTGTCAATCTTGGCGCCAAGGATCTGTTCCTCGCCCGCACCCTGCTCGATCTGTCGCAGACCGCGACGATCAACGACAGCCTCAAGCTGGGCAAATACCTGCTCGGCGAACTCGGTTCGGTCAATACGCTGCACAAGACGAGTGTCGAGCAGGCCGGCTTTGCGGTCCTCAAGGCCCCGGATATCCCTTCGGCGCTGATCGAGACGGCGTTCATCTCCAATCCCGACGAAGAGCGCCGGCTGAATGACGATGCCTACCAGAACAAGCTGGCCGATGCCATCGTCCGCGGCGTGAAACAGTATTTCATCAAGCATCCGCCTGGCCCGAAGGCCAAACTGGCGAGCATCGCCTGACGCGCGAAGCAGGAACGGCCGTCGCCGGCAACCGGCGGAAAAAAGAAGCCCGCACGAGGCGGGCTTAAATCCGTCCAGAGGACTGGAGGAGGAGACGCGTTCAGTATACACATTGGCTTGTTGCGCCGCAACAAACCGGTTGCATTCGCGTCTTTCCGTGTTGCAGATAGGCGAAAGCCCCTTGAGGGGGGCAAGGGGCTTTCAAGGCGGCCGGGTTTTGCGAGGGGGAGAGGTGAGCCGCCCACGCTGAAGGGCTTCAGCGCATGTCTGCAAGATAGCGGGGTTCGGCCGCCGGCTCAAGTAACCAATTGCAACGGTTTGTGGCGAGTATGTACCGCCGGCGCCGCTCAGTGTGCGGCAGGCTTCATCGCCAGCCATCCCGAGGCCGCCAGCGTGTCGTAGCAGGCGACCCGGTTGCGCCCGTTCTGCTTGGCCCAGTAGAGCGCCGCATCGGCGCGGTCGATGACGGCAGTCGGCGTGTCATTGGCCAGCAAGTGGCAGATGCCGACGCTCACCGTGACCCGGCCGGCGTCGCCAAAGGCATGATGTTCGACCGTTTCACGAAAGCGCTCGAATGCCCGCTCGGCGCTGTTCTGGCTTGCCGGTTGCAGAACGGCGATGAATTCCTCGCCGCCGAAGCGGAACAACTGGTCGTCGTAGCGGAAGGACTCGCGCATCAGCTGGGCGAAGCGGACCAGCACGGCGTCGCCGGCGAGGTGTCCCCAGGTATCGTTGATCTGCTTGAAATGATCGATGTCGCAGACGGCCAGCCAGTGGCCGTCGTTGCCTGCGCCGTGGCGGCGGGCGGGACCGGCGAGGCCGTCGGCGGTCTCGTCGCCGGCAGCCTTGCCGAGCACCTCGAACAGATGCTTGTCGAAGGTCTTGCGGTTGGCGAGACCGGTCAGGGTGTCGGTCTCCCCGTAGTCGAGCAGCGAGACATGGTGTCCGAAATACTCGACGAGACCCGTCAGCAGCCCGCGGCGGTCGTCCGGAAAGCCGGCGGGCAGGGATATGTCGATCAGATAGATCAGCTGATCCTGCCGGATCACCGGGAAAACCAGCCGGTCGGCGCGGCTGGCGGGTGCTGCGCGAACCATGGCGCGCTCGTCCTGGCAACGCCGCAGCAACGGATCGTGGTCGATCGGCCGGCAGTGACGGCGCTCCGGCAGGTAGGCGTTCTGCGAGAACGGGCCGCCTGGCCCCAGCCCGGCGCAGGTGAAGACGATCGTGCTGCCGGAGGCCGCGTAACAGCGATGGATGGCCAGGGCAACCGGGTCGAAGATATCGCGCATCGCGTCGACCAGCGCCGAATTGATCTCGGTGTGGTCGCGCCGCGACGATATGCGGATGATGTGCTCGATCAACTGGAGCATGGCTGGGCCGATCTTCGCCGGAAGGGAACGCCAACTGTAGCAAATTTCGCCCCGCGATGCGCGCGCACGGCAGGCCGCGCGCCATGCGGGCGTCGGCGATGAGCGGAGCCGGGCACAAGCCGCTATAATTGCCCATTTTTTCGGGCATCAGATGCGGGTCTTTCGCGGTTCTTCGCGCCCGGTTCCGGGGCCGACGGCGTTGGCGATCGGCAACTTCGACGGCGTTCACCTCGGACATGGCGCCCTCCTGGGCCGCCTGTGCGAGATTTCCTCGCGATCGGCGATGCCGCCGACCGTGCTCACCTTCGAGCCGCATCCCCGCGAATTCTTCAGTCCGGCTTCGGCGCCGGCGCGTCTGACGACCTTCCGCGAGAAGATCGAACTGCTTGCGGAGGCGGGCATCGCGCAGGCCATGGTCTGCCGCTTCAATGCTTCGTTTGCCGCGCTCTCCGCCGACCAGTTCATCGACAGGGTGCTGGTGCGCGGGTTGCGCGTCCGCCACCTGATCATCGGCGACGATTTCCGCTTCGGCCAGGGGCGCGCCGGCGATTTCGCGCTGCTGCAACAGGCCGGCGCCCAGCGCGGCTTCGCCGTCGAGGCGATGGGCAGCGTCACGGCCGGCGGCGAAAGGGTCTCCAGTTCCGGCGTCCGCGGCGCGCTGGCCGCGGGCGACATGGAGCATGCGGCACGCCTGCTCGGCCGGCCGTACATCATCGATGGCCAGGTCGTGCATGGCGAGAAGATCGGCCGCCAGCTCGGCTTCGCCACCGCCAACCTGCGCATCCGGCACAATCCGCTGCCGATGACCGGCGTCTTCGCCGTCGCGGTCGGCGGCCTCGGCGGCAAGCCCCTGCCCGGGGTGGCCAATCTCGGCATCCGGCCGACCTTGGGGGGGACGCGGCCGCTGCTCGAAGTGCATCTGTTCGATTTCGACCGCGACATCTACGGCGCCCATATTTCCGTCCGTTTCGTGCACAAGCTGCGCAACGAGCGGCGCTTTCCGAATCTCGACGCCCTCAAGGCGCAGATCGCGGCCGATGCCGCGGCGGCGCGGGCCTTCTTCA
>Ga0209573_1005209_pt1 | contig 11916 bp, 13 predicted proteins | sample TNRBio252014_DNA_FD_185870 | JGI IMG/M metagenome (GOLD analysis project Ga0209573, IMG submission 185870) | Wastewater treatment Type I Accumulibacter community from EBPR Bioreactor in Madison, WI, USA - TNR Reactor_6/25/2014_ DNA (SPAdes)... | ecosystem: Engineered > Bioreactor > EBPR >...
AAGCGCTCATACCGGAGCCCCATGGGGGCGAAGGTACTCCAGTGAGCGCGCCGGGCCGCTCCCAAGCGCTCATACCGGAGCCCCTTGGGGGCGAAGGTACTCCAGTGAGCGACGCCACGGGCCCGGCGCCTGAGGCAAGCCGCCTGGACACCGCGCTCGTCGTGGCCTGCCATGGCAGGCACCTGATGATCGAGAGGCCCGACCGCACCCGGTTGCACGCCCACCTGCGCGGCAAGCGAAACGATGCCGTGGTCGGCGACCATGTGCACTGGCGCGCTTCGGGTGATGGTGCGGTAGTCGAAGGGGTGCTCGAGCGTCGGAACCTCCTGTTCCGGCAGGACGAGTGGCGCATCAAGTCGTTTGCCGCCAACCTGGACCAGGTCGTCCTGGTGCTGGCCGTCGAACCCGTATTCAGCGAACGGCTGCTGGCGCGCAGCCTGGTGGCTGCCGGCCATGCCGACATCCCGGTCGTGGTGGTACTCAACAAGTCCGACCTGCCGGGGCTGGACCTCGCGCTGCAACGCCTGTCGTCCTATCGGGCCATGGGGCTGCCCGTGACGGTGTGCTCGCTCGGCGCCAGGCCGCAGCAGGCCAGGGAGCAACTCGCTCCCCTCCTTGACCAGCGCACCAGCCTGTTGCTCGGCCCGTCCGGCTCGGGCAAGAGCACGCTGGTCAACCTGGTCGTCCCCGAGGCGCGTGCCCAGGTGGGCGAGATTTCGCGTGCCCTGGCCAGCGGCCGACACACGACCACGTCCACGACCTGGTACTGGCTCGGCGGGTCGGCGCAAGGTGCATTGATCGACTCGCCCGGATTCCAGGAGTTCGGCCTTCACCAGGTGGCGGCCTCCGACCTGGCGGGCCTGATGCCCGACCTGCAACGTCACGAGGGCCATTGCCGGTTCTCGAACTGCTCCCACCGGGCCGAGCCCGAGTGCTCGGTGCGGGCGGCGGTGGATTCGGGGCAACTGCCTGCTCAGCGCTACCGTCTCTATCTCGAGTTCCACGAAGAGCTCAGTGCCGCTGCCCACCATCGCGGCTGAACGCCGCGGGCTGCCGTGGCGAGCGGGCTCAGCCGAGCACGTTGGCCAAGGTCAACAGCGCCACCAGCACCATCCAGAGCACGACCGATCGCCAGACCAGACCGACCACGCTGTGCAGGTGCCTGGCCGTCGGTGCCATGCCCGGGGCCGCCTCGGATGCATCGTGGCGGTCGTCCAAGGCAGCGGCTGCCGCAACAGCCGGCCCCAGCTGGACGTCCAGCGCCCCAGACGCGGTGGCCAGGATCACGCCATCGTTCGGGTCGGCCCAGCGCCCGCAGTCCCGACGCCAGCACGCGATCGCGTCCTCGAAGTTGCCTACGGCGGCGAAACCTGAAGCGGTCAAGCGGGCAGGCACGTGATTGATCCACGAGAACAGCCGGGTCGATTGCGGAACCAGCGCGCCATTGACCGGTGTGCTGCCGGCCGGCCGCACGCGCGACCAATGTTCGACGGCGAACGACGACAGGCTGTAGAGCAGTGCCCCTGCCGGCCCCAGGCCAAGGGCAGAGAGGATCACGAAGCAGAAGAACACGCCGAAGACATGACGGTGCGCGGCAAGCAGGGCGTGCACGATGACTTGCGCCACCAGGTCGGCGCGCGGAAGGCCGGAGGCATCGACACCCTTCCAGCGGCCCAGTGCCTGGCGGGCTTGCATGTCGTCGCCGCGGTCGAAGGCCCGGCGGATGTCGGTGAAGTGGTGGCTGAACTGCCTGAAGCCCAGCGTCAGGTACAGGACGATGACGTCGAACACGAACGCCAGCATCAGGCTGTGGGCAGCCAGCAGCAAATGCACTCCGGCCCCGGCCAGGGTCGGACCCAGCACGGCCACCAGCCACACCAGCCAGGCATGCATGGGCTTGCCTGCGTCGAGGTTGTGGCCCACCAGGTCGAACCAGTTCGACAGAACCGAGCTGACCGCGCCGTCACGCGGCAAGGGCTTGACCTGCTCGACCAGGAGGGCAAGGAGCACGACGAAAAAGCTCATCGCGATCATCATACTGACGCCTGGCGGATCGGCCCGAAGACGACCGTCCGGTCCACTGCCAGCGGGCAGGCCAGGGGTTCAGCGCGCCAGGAAGTGGTAGAGGTTGCGCAGCATGGCCGCGGTGGCGCCCCAGATGAAGTACTCGACCTCGCCGCCTTCGGGTGTCGGCCGGCGCCAGGGCATCGAGAGAAACTGTCGCTCGCCGCCGTCGAACGGGAACCGGTGCCGACGGTGGTTTGCCGGCGACATCAGGAACGCGAGCGGGACTTCGAACACCTCGGCCACCTCGAAGGCGTCCAGGCGCACTTCGAAGTCGGGCCGCACCAGCGCGATCACGGGCGTCACCACGAAGTGCGTGACGGTCGTATAGGTCGGAAGACTGCCGATGGGGTCGATGAGCTCGGGCGGCAGGCCGACCTCCTCGTGGGCCTCGCGAAGGGCGGTGGCCACTGCATCGGGGTCGCCGGGTTCGCTGCGACCGCCAGGAAAGCTGATCTGCCCTGCGTGGTCCCGGAGATGATCGGTGCGGCGTGTCAGCAGCACATGCAGCCCGTCCTCGCGGTGCACCAGCGGGACCAGAACCGAGGCCGGAACAGGCTGCGAGCGCCGCAAGCCGCCGTCACCCGGTATCGGTGCCTGCCAGTACCCGGCGTCGACGAATCGCCGCCGGATGGCATGGGGGCTCAGATGTTCCGGCGAAAGCGCAGGCAGATGGTCGTCGGAACCCACGGCGGGCACCGCACGTGGATCGGGGATACGCGGGACGCTCACCCGCCGCGCGAGCTCGATGCGCCACAAGCACACACCGGGCGCGTGCCCCTGCACGACACGCCCGGAGTGCCGGAGAACCCGGCCTCGTTCAGGCCAGCTTCTCCTTGATGCGGGCAGACTTGCCGCTGCGCTGGCGCAGGTAGTAGAGCTTGGCTCGACGCACATCGCCACGGCGCTTGACATCGATGCCGGCGATCAGGGGGCTGTAGAGCTGGAAGGTGCGCTCCACGCCTTCACCGCTGGAGATCTTGCGCACGATGAAGCTGCTGTTGAGTCCGCGGTTGCGCCTGGCGATGACGACGCCTTCGTACGCCTGCACCCGCTTGCGTGTGCCTTCGACGACATTGACGTTGACGATCACCGTGTCGCCCGGGGCAAAGTCCGGGATGTTCTTGCCGAGCCGGGTGATCTCTTCCTGTTCCAGGGTGGCGATGAGGTCCAAGGGGCTTCTCCGTCGATCGTGCGCGGGGGGTGGAGGAATGATGGGCCGGTGCACGGGGCCGTCCGCACTGCGTGAGCACGGCGTCGGGGTCAGGGCTCGAAGTTCGAGCCGACCACCGAGCTGGAGTCTGGCGGCACCCTGCGGGCCTGGCCGGCAGAGGATCGAAAAGCCTGCGATTATAGCCCGAGGGACGCAAGGAACGCTTCGTCGACGCTGTCGATGCGCCCGGCCTTGCGCGCGGCCTCGATCAGGTCCGGCCGTCGCCGCGCGGTCAGCGCCAGCGACTGCTCGCGTCGCCAGCGCTCGATCCGGAAATGGTGGCCTGACAGCAGCACCGACGGAACTTCACGCGCCGCTGCGCCGTCCGGGCCTTCCAGACGCTCAGGCCGGCTGTAGTGCGGCCCTTCGAGCAATCCGTCGGAAAAGCTGTCCTGTCGATGGGACGCCTCGAGCAACACCCCGGGCTGCAGTCGCGCCACGCCGTCGAGCAGCGCGATCGCGGCGATCTCCCCGCCGGAGAGCACGAAGTCGCCCAGGCTGAGCTCGAGCGTGACATGACGGTCGACGAACCTCTGGTCCACACCCTCGTAGCGCCCGCACACCAGCACCGCGCCAGGGCCTTGCGCAAGCCGCTCGATGCAGGACTGATCGAGATGGCGACCCGCCGGACTGAAGAGGATGACCTCGCCCGCCTGCTCCCGATCGGCGGTCACGGCGGCCATCGCGCGTTCCAGGGGTTCGGCCAGCATCACCATGCCCGGCCCGCCTCCGTAAGGCCTGTCGTCGACCCGCCGGTAGGCATCCAGGGCATGCGCCCGCAACGGCCACAGGCGAACCGCCACGCCCCCGCCGGCCGAAAACGCGCGGCGGGTCACGCCCTGCGTCAGGTGCGGCCCGAACAGTTCCGGGAACAGCGTGATGACGTCGAAGCGCATGCCCGCCAGGTGTTCAAGGGCGCATCCGCGGACGACCCACCGCCACGATGGGCCTCAATCCGCAAAGTCCGCCTGCCAGTCGACCCGGATCTCGCCGCCCCGCATGTCGACCTCGTCGACATAGGCGGCGACGAACGGAATCAGGGTCTCGGCAGATTCCGGCTCATCGGATCGGACACGCAATACGCAGTGCGGACCCGTCTCGACCAGGCCCACCACATGACCGAAGCACAGTCCAGCCCGGTTGCACACCCGCAGGCCTATCAGGTCGACCCAGTAGTACTCACCGTCGGCGGTGGACGGGAAGCTGGCGCGCGACACCCGCACCGACGCTCCGGCCAGGGCCTGCGCGGCATCGCGGTCGTCCAGCCCCTGCGCCACGGCCACCACGGCATCCCCCTGCTCGCGCACCTGCGTGATGCGAAGAAGGGTCGGAACCTTCTGACCCGGCTTGGCCGACGACGCCTGGAGGTACCAGCGCCGGCTGGAGAACAAGGCCTGGGGGTCGGCCGACAAGGGACGGACCTTGATGGCGCCCTTCACACCCCAGGCACCCAGAATGCGGCCGACCTCGACCGCATCGGGAGGGCAGGCGGGCTCTGCGGGATCCGGCGCCGCGGTGGCGCCCGCCCCGGCCAAGGCACCCCCGGCGGTCAAGCCGCCTTCTTGGCCTGATCGACCAGTCGGGACACCGTGGGTGAAGGCTGCGCGCCGACACCCACCCAGTAGCCCACCCGGTCCAGGGCCAGGCGCAGCGGCTGTTCCCCGCCGGCCGCCATGGGGTTGTAGAAGCCGACGCGCTCGATGAAGCGCCCGTCACGACGCTCGCGTGAGTCGGCAACGACGATGTTGTAGAACGGGCGCTTCTTGGCGCCGCCTCGGGCCAGACGAATCACGACCATGGAAACTCTTCCTCGGGTTCGGGGTGACCGCTGGCACAGGGACACGCTTGCGCTGGCGACCGGGGGTTCACCGACACCGTAGATACGCCTAGGCTCCTGCCGCGGCCAGTGTCGAAAACCGAGCATTATAAACTTCGGCGGTCGATGCACGACCTGGCAGGCGCCCATGCGATCCAAGACCCTGGCCAGCTGGCTCGCCCTGCTGGGCGGCCCCCTGGGCTTGCACCGGTTCTACCTGTTCGGTCCGGCCGACCTCCGGGCGTGGCTGCACCTGCCACCGACCTTGCTTGGCCTGTACGGCGTCTCCCGCATGCAAGGCCTGGGACAGGACGACCGACTGGCGTGGCTGCTGGTCCCGGTGCTGGGCATCGCGATCTCGCACGCCTCGGCGATGGCGATCTACTACGGACTGATGCGCGAAGACCGGTGGGAGCGTCACCACGGGGCAGGCGGCGGCGCCACAGGCTGGGGGTCGGTGATCGCCGCGGTGCTGGCCCTGCTTGTCGGCGCCACCGTGCTGCTCGGCACCATTGCCTTCGGTTTCCAGAAGCTGTTCGAGGCCCAGCTGGGCCCCTGAGCGCGGGCGCCTGCGCGCGCCACCGCGCGCCTGACCCGTCGGCGGGATGCGGGTGCTCGGCGAGCCGCCCCTGCCCGCAGGCCCGGGACGGCCGCTCGCGGGACCCGCTAGAAGATCACGGTGCTCAGACCGTAGGAGACCGCAGCGATGAACGCCGATGCGGGAATGGTGAACACCCAGGCCAGCACGATGTTGCCCGCCACGCCCCAGCGCACAGCAGACAGGCTGCGGACCGACCCGACACCGAAGATGGCACCGGTGATGGTATGCGTGGTCGACACCGGCACGCCCAGGCCCGTGGCCAGGAACAAGGTCATGGCGCCGCCCGTCTCGGCGCAGAACCCACCCACCGGCTTGAGCTTGGTGATGCGCTGGCCCATGGTCTTCACGATGCGCCAGCCGCCGAACAAGGTCCCCAGGCCGATGGCCAGGTAGCAGCTCCAGATCACCCAACTTGGCGGGGCCTTGTCGCCCGCCTGCGAGATGCCGGCCGCGATCAGCAACAGCCAGATGATGCCTATCGTCTTCTGCGCGTCGTTGCCCCCATGTCCGAGCGAGTACAGGCCGGCGGACACCAGCTGCAGCCGTCGGAACCAGTTGTCCACCCGCAAGGGTGACGATCGGCGGCAACCCCAGGCCACCACCACCATCAGCAGCGAGCCGAGCAGAAAGCCGAGCGTCGGCGACACCAGGATGAACAGCACGGTCTTGAGCAATCCCGCGCCCAGCAGCGGTGCCGTGCCCGCCTTCGCCACGGTGGCCCCGACGATGCCCCCGATCAGGGCATGGGAACTGCTCGAAGGGATGCCATACCACCAGGTGACCAGGTTCCACGAGATGGCCCCGATCAAGGCACCGAACACCACGTGCGTATCCACCACCCCCGGCTCGACGATGCCCTTGCCGACGGTGGCGGCCACCTTCAGCTGGAAGACCGCGATCGCCACCACGTTGAAGAAGGCGGCGAACGCAACCGCCTGATGGGGCTTGAGCACGCCGGTCGAGACGACCGTGGCGATGGAGTTGGCCGCGTCGTGGAACCCGTTCATGAAGTCGAAGGCCAGGGCCAGAGCGACCAGCATCACGACCACCCACAGGGCGACGTTCAGGTTTTCCAAGGCATTGCTCCGGCGACCTTCGCGGCGCGCGGCTGCGGCCGCCTCGCGGCCTGCTTCACGAGTTCTCGAGGACAACGCCCTCGATGAGGTTGGCCACGTCCTCGCAGCGGTCGGAGATGGACTCCAGGTGCTCGTAGATCGCCTTCAGCTTGATCAGCTCGCGCGTGTCCGCCTCCTCGCGGAACAGCCTCGACATCGCGCTGCGCATCACACGGTCGGCGTCCGACTCCAGGCGATCGATCTCCTCGCAGGTCTTGATCGCGGACTCGGCGACGGCAGACTGGCTCAGTCGCGGCAGCAGGGTCACCGCATGCCGCACCCTCTCGCAGCAGCGCACCGAGATCTCCGTGAGCCTGAGGACATCCTCGCCGATTCGCTGCACGTCGTAGAGGGACATCACCTCCGCCGAGTCCTGCAGCAGGTCGAGGATGTCGTCCATGGCGTTGATCAGCCCATGGATCTGCTCGCGGTCGATGGGCGTGATGAAGGTGCGGTGCAGCAGCCGGCTCACCTCGGCTGTCGTCCGGTCGGCCGAACGCTCGGCCGCATCGACTTCCGCAGCGTACTTCTCGCGAAGCACACGATCGCCGTAGTTCTCGACCATGGCCTTGAAGGCCCGGGCCCCGAGCTCGATCTGCTCACCATGTACGTTGAACAGCTCGAAGAAGTTGCCCTCTCGGGGCAGCAGCCTGCCGAACACCATGACGATCACACCTTTCCGATTCGATGCACGATCGCACCGAGCACACAGGTCACAGGCCGCCACCCTGCGCGTGGCCAGGCATTCTAGGGGTCCTGGGGGCGCCCATCATCCTGGCCCTGCCAGCGCCGCAATGGCGGTGTGTCCAGGCGATCGAGCCAGGACCTGGCGGGACCGTGACCGGGAATGACCGCCTGCGGCGACAGCTCCAGCAAGGGTCGCAGGACGAAGGCTCGCAGGTGCATCCTCGGGTGGGGAAGCTGCAGGCTCGGGTCGGCCACTTCAAGGCTGTCGTAGAGCAGCAGGTCCAGGTCCAGCGTTCGCGGTGCATGGCGGTAGGGCCGGGTGCGGCCATGGGCCCCCTCGAGGGTCTGCAAGGCCTGCAGCAAGGCCCAGGGATCCAGGGTGGTCTCCAACAGGGCCACTGCGTTGGCATAGTCGGGGCCGGGCGCACCCTCGGGGGGCGAACGGTAGATGGCAGAAGCCGCCAGGACGCGCGACTGCGGGACGCGCCGCAGGTCGTCCAGCGCCCGCTCCAGAGCCCGCCGGGGCTGGCCGAGGTTGGCACCGAGCCCGATGTAGGCGCGATGCCAGGACTCGGAGGCGCCGGCGACCGGACGGACCTGCTCGAGGCGCGACGGAGGCCGGGACCCGGGGCAGGCCATCGCTGCCTCCAGGGCACCCGGCGGCTCAGCGGGGGCCATCCTCGGTGCCGCCCTGGCCGCCTGTGCCGACCGCCGGGCCGGCCCCGGCCTTGCGACGGCGACGCCGGCGCCGCCGCGGTGCCGCGTCGGCCTCCGGGCCGCCCGCGTCCGGCGGCGGGCTGTCTTGCTGGCTGTCCGCGCGTCGTGCCTCCGGCCGCCCGGCGCTGCCAGGCCGCCGATGCCCCGAGCCTGGCCTGGCAGCGTCGACCAGGGCCTCGCGGTCTTCGTCGCTGCCCAGGTGGTAGTCCTCCCACCAGTCGGCCAGGTCGCTGTCGACCTCTCCCACGTCGGCCCTGAGGCGCAGAAAGTCGTACCCCGCCCGGAACCGGGGCTGATTGATCAGGGATTGCGCGGAAGCCGCCGTGCGGCGCTCGAACCGTGGCTGCATCTGCCAGATCTCGCGCATGTCCGCGGCCAGGCGTCCGCGCCCGGAGATGTCGCCGACGCGAGCGTCGAAGACTGCATCGATGGCCTGCTGCAACGCCGGGAACGCGGGCTCGCCCGACTCCCGTAGCGCCTGCCAGCGGGTCAGCACCTCATGCCAGAGCAGGCAGGCCAGCATGAAGCTCGGCGCGACCGCGCGGCCCTCGGCGACCCGGCGGTCGGTGTCTTCCAGCGCCGCCCGCACGAAGGGCTCGCGCTGGGGGTGGGGGGTCTCGGGCCACCAGACGGCGTCGAGCACGGGGAACACACCGCGGTCCAGGCCCTGCGCCCTGAGCTCGTCCAGGCTGCGCAGCGCGTGCCCGGTCTGCAGCAGCTTGATCATCTCGTCGAACAGTCTCGACGCCGGCACGTTGGCCAGCAGGGGCACCATCTGCCGGATGGGTGCCTGCGTTCCCGGGTCGAGGGCAAAGCCCAGCTTGGCTGCAAAGCGCACCACACGCACGATGCGCACCGGGTCCTCGCGGTAGCGGGTGGCGGGGTCGCCGATCATCCTCAGAACGCGCCGGCGCGCGTCCTGCAAGCCCTCGTGGTAGTCGACCACGGTCTGCGACATGGGCTCGTAGTACATGGCATTGACGGTGAAGTCGCGACGCGCGGCATCCTCGATCTGCGGTCCCCACACGTTGTCACGCAGCACCCGGCCGCTGGCATCGACCACATGAGCCTTGTCGGCGATCTCTCCCTTGGACGTCTTCTCGTTGCCCGGCACCTGGTCGGCGGCGGCAGCATCGAGGTAGGCGCGGAAGGTCGACACCTCGATCACTTCGTGTTCACGCCCGCGGCCGAACACCACGTGCACCAGCCGGAATCGCCGGCCAATGACGAAGGCGCGCCTGAACAGGGCCTTGACCTGCTCCGGCGTCGCATCGGTCGCGACGTCGAAGTCCTTGGGTCGCAACCCGACCAGCAGGTCGCGTACGGCGCCGCCGACGACGTAGGCCTGATGGCCGGCATCGCGCAACGTGCGGACCACACGCACCGCATTGGCATCCAGCAGATCGGGGTCGATGCCATGGTCCGAGGCCGGCACTTCGACCCTCACGCCGAGGGGAATCGCTGGCGGCTGAGGCGCAGCCTCTTGCGGTCTGCCGAGCAAGCGCTTGATGAACTTCCTGATCATGCGAACAACCTGAGAATCGGCCAGCCGCGTTCGCGCGCGAAGGCCTCGAGTGAATCCGAGGGATTGGTCGCCACCGGATGGGAGACCGCCTCCAGCAGAGGCAGGTCATTGCGTGAATCGCTGTAGAACGTGCTGCGTTGCAGGCCCTCGAGCGTCTGCCCCAGGCCGGCCAGCCACTGCCGCACACGCGCCACCTTGCCCTGCCTGAACGCAGGTGTGCCCCGGATACGGCCGTCGGGCCGCCCGGTTGCATCGCGCATCAGTTCAGTGGCGATCAAGGTCTCGACGCCGAACAGGTCGGCGATAGGACGGGTGACGAAGTCATTGGTCGCCGTGACGACCGCCACCCTGTCGCCTGCGGCCTGGTGGTGCCTGACCAGGTCGATGGCCACCGGCCTGACGGCCGGACGGATGACGGCATCGACGAAGCGCTGGCGCAGCGATTCCACTTCCCGCGGGTCGCGATCGCGCCAGGGTGCGGTCGCGAACTCGATGTAGGCGGCAATGTCGAGACGTTCGGCCAGGTACTGCGCGTAGAACTCGTCGTTGCGCCGCCGGTGCTCCTCACCGCCTGCCCATCCTTCGGCGAGAAGGAACTGACCGAAGGCATGGTCGGAGTCGGCGTCCAGCAGCGTGCCGTCCAGGTCGAACAGCGCGACGTTCAAGGCGCCACCCCCATGGCCCCGAGCTCGACATCTTCCTCCTGGAGCATGCGCCGCAGCAGCGGAATCGTGATGGGGCGCGAGCGTGCCAGCGAAAAGCGGTCGAGCCGGTCCAGCAGGCCCATCAAGTTGCCGAGGTCGCGCGACTGTCGGGTCAGGACATGGTCCATCACCTCGTCGGACAGGAAGATGCCGCGCTCCTCGGCCTGCCGGCGCAGGGCGGCCCGCGTCTCGGCTTCCGACAGCGGGTGCAGCGCGAAGACATGACCCCAGCCCAGTCGGGTACGAAGATCCTCGCGCAGCGGCAGGTCGACCGGTGGCAGGCGGCCCGCTGCCGCCCATTGCACGCCGTTGCCGGCCAGCACGAACAGCTCGAACGCCGACTGCTGGGCCGCGGCGCCGAGTTCCTCGCAACGGTCGACGATGACCAGCGACCACCGCTCGTCGACCACCCACGGCGTGGCGGTCACCGGGTCGAACCAGCCGACCTGCAGGCCGGACTCCTGGCAGCGGTGCGCCAGCGCCTCGAGCAGGTGGGTCTTGCCGCTGCCCGGCGGCCCCCAGAGGTAGACCGGCGGCGATGGCAAGCGCAGTCGCGACAGGTGCTGCAAGGCGGCCTGGTTGGGGCCCGGCACGAAGCTCTCGAAGCTCGGCCGGGCGTCGAAGGTGATCGGCAGCGGAATCTGCTTCATTCTTCAGTGCACAAGCCCTCTGGGCGGTCGCCTCAACTCGGCGATCCGGGCCCGCAGGGCCGCTGCGTCCGCGGCGTCCGGGCAGTGCCGCAGGTAGACCTCCAGGTCGGCCACGGCCGGCTCGAAGGACCCAAGCGCGGCCTGAACGAGCCCACGCTCGCGGCGCAGGCTCCAGGCGTCGGGCAGCAGGACCACCAGGCGGTCGAGCACTTCACGCAGCCGTGGCCAGTCCTCGGCGCTGCGGTGGATGTCCTCGAGGTTGCGCAGCAACCTGACCAGCATCTCGCGGGGCGATGCTGCCTGCAGGTAAAGACCCAGCGGCGGGTCGTCTTCGCTCGCCGATCCTCGTCGCCGGCGGAAGGGCGCAAGCCGCTCCTCGAGTTCGTCGCGGGACAGCGATCGCCCGCTGAAGGGGTCGATGACGACCTCCCCGAGCGGCATGTGCAGCTTGACGAGGAAATGCCCCGGAAAGGAAACCCCTCGGGCCTGCAGGCCGGCGTGCGCAGCCAGCTCGATGTACAGCAACGCCAGCGTGATCGGGATCCCGCGCCGGGTCTTCAGCACCTCCGAGAGGTCGCTGTTGCGGGCGTCGTAATAATCGTTGACATTGCCCGCGAAGCCGAGCTCGTGGAAGAAGTAGCGGTTGAGCAGTCGCAGCCGCTGCAGGGGCGCCGCGTCGGGCGGCAGGCGGCGCTTCAGCCGGGCCGCCAGTTCATCGACAGCGGCCAGAACGGACTGTGGATCGAGCGCCGGATTGGCGTGCTGCCCGATGGCCGCGGCGGCCTCCAGCAGTGGCAGCGACGCCTCATCCGCCACCAGCGTGG
>Ga0209573_1005210_pt1 | contig 11915 bp, 10 predicted proteins | sample TNRBio252014_DNA_FD_185870 | JGI IMG/M metagenome (GOLD analysis project Ga0209573, IMG submission 185870) | Wastewater treatment Type I Accumulibacter community from EBPR Bioreactor in Madison, WI, USA - TNR Reactor_6/25/2014_ DNA (SPAdes)... | ecosystem: Engineered > Bioreactor > EBPR >...
GGATTCATAACCTTTGTTTAATAAATAAAAGAATAAGGTATCTGGCCTTGCACATACCCCTATAATAAAACATGAAACTGTAGGATCACCAAAAGTTATGAGTAGGATATATATGTAAGAGATAATCCCTGATTAAAGATGAGAACCTCTTATTATATGAGCTTATTGAAGATAAATGATGTTGATGAGTAGTTGCAGACAGTACAAAATCCTGTTGTAGCAGGTTTTTCTGAACAACAACCTGCCAAACTATCATTACGGGAGAATATGATATTTCCAGGTCCTTATTGGGAAACTGCTGCAATCTTTCAGAGAATTCCCTATTAACAGGTTTATGAGCAACTGGCGCAGTATGAGCAGTTTTAACACCCAAACAGGCAATAAAAAGTAAGAAAAATAAAGCTGAAATTCTTGTATTGCCGGTTTTACTCATTGCTGCAAAGGTAACCAAAGTAAGCAGTTCTTGCTAATGAAACTCTCACTTAATTCTGCATAAAATGTTATTTATAGTACAAACAATAAAAAGGCAGGTAATTGTTCACTTACAGTGGTTAAATTAATAACTTGAAAGCTTTTTCGTAATCTGCTCAAAGTCTCAAGGGTCATCCCCAGGTAAGGAATAAAATATTTTAGTGGAATACCATTTTCCCTTTCAAATTATTTTTCTCTTACAATATTCCTTTCTCTCCTTTCGTTGGTTAAAAAATAATTGCATGATAAAAATCACTCTCCCTTTGTTACTGGTAAGTTGTTTTGCCCTTGCACAGCAAACAACAGTTGTTCATGATTCTTTTCCACGAATAGCTACCGTAAATGTTACTGTAACTGATATGGGTGCAAAGCCAAGAAAAGGAGAAGAAGTGATTTTCCGGGGAGAGAAGACAGGAAAGATTATCAGAGGCTATTCTGATGCTGCGGGCAAAATAAAGCAATTGTTGCCACCGGGGGATAGCTATCATGTTAGTTTGAAAAGTATCTCTGATACCACTCAATATGCCATCATTACTGTACCCGTTCTTACCGAAGATGAATATTTTACTGATCCATTTTGGGTGAATATAAAGTTTGCCCCTCCTAAAAACTACCGGCTTGATAATGTGTATTTTGATTTTGACAAAGCCTCGCTCAGGGTTAATTCATATACCCAGTTAACTGAATTGCTGGAATATCTGAAACGACATGAAGAGATAAATGCAGAGATCGCCGGCCACACCGATAATGTAGGCACAGATGCTCATAACCTCAAACTATCCCAGGAAAGAGCTAATACTATTCGTAATTACCTTATCAGTAAAGGTATAAAAGCCAACCGGTTGACAGCGAAGGGGTATGGAGCAAGCCAGCCTGTGGCAGATAATAACTCAGAAGAAGGAAGACAATTGAACAGGAGGACGGAGCTGAGAATCCTGTAGTTCAGTAAACACTATTAGAAACCGGTTTTTTCTATTATTTTAGCATCAAATCCAGACCTGTGAAAAGAGCTATACTCCTTTCTATACTCACCGCATGCACATACTATTTGCCTGCCCAGCCATCAGCAAGTACTGATACATCCGGTACTTTGGTACCACAAAAGGATAACATTATTACGGCAGGTACTATTCTCAAAATTGAAAATATTGGAATAAAGATCAACTCCAATCTTCCTGAATTGCGTCCAACAATATCTGCAGATGGGAACATACTTTTCTTCATTTGCGAAAATCACCCTGCTAACAGAAAATTTGGCGAGATACGAAACTCACAGGATATCTGGTATTCTTTTCGGGATAGCTCTGGTAAATGGGAAGAAGCCCGGCATATGGAATATCCTCTTAATACTTATTACTACAATGCCGTATTCTGGATATCACCAGACAATAACCGTATACTGATCCGAAATGCTTTTATAAATGGGGATTATGTAGGAAATGGTGTCAGCATGAGTATGTTGAGAGAAGACGGCAGTTGGGGTAAACCAGAAATGCTCAGGATAAAAAGTTATGAAAAATATGACCGGGGGCACCAGTATGGCGCCAGTATGTCACATGACGGGCAAACACTCCTGCTCTATTTTGGTGAAGCAAAAGGAAGTTTTGATAATGACATTTTTGTTTCTTTTTTACAAAAAGACGGAAGCTGGTCAGAACCTAAAAGTCTCGGTAAAAAAATTAATCTTCCAAAGTATGATGAGCTAACACCCTACATTGGTGCTGATGGCGTCACTCTTTACTTCAGCAGTAACAGGCCGGGTGGTTTAGGTGATAATGACATATGGATGACTAAAAGGCTTGATGACAGCTGGCAGAAATGGAGTGACCCGGTAAATCTTGGCGCTCCTATCAACAGTGCTGATTGGGATGCATTTTTTACCCTGGATGCCGGCGGAGAATATGCTTACCTCACCACCAGCCAGGAAGGATATGGTGAAAGTGATATTGTAAGAGTAAAATTATTGGAAAGGGAAAAACCGGATCCGGTAGTACTGGTTAGTGGTAATGTGTACAACAAAAAAACAAATCAGCCAATCAGCGCTTCTTTGCTGTATGAGACTTTGCCCGAGGGAACAGAAGCTGGTAATGCGATCTCCAACCCCGGAGACGGGTCTTTCAAAATTGTATTACCATACGATAAAAATTACCTGATAAGAGCCACGGCCGATCATTTCTTTGCCCAGTCAGAAAATCTTAATCTCGACTCCCTGGTTAAGGCAGGATATAAAGTAATTCATAAAGACCTGTATCTCGTTCCTATTGAAATAGGACAGGTGGTACGGTTGAATAACGTGTTTTTTGATTTTGATAAATGGGACCTTCGGCCCGAATCATTTATAGAGCTGAACAGGGTAGTTAAGTTGCTGAATGAAAACCCTGCCATAGAAATTGAAATGAGTGCACACACGGATAGCAGGGGTTCAGATAACTATAATATCAAGTTAAGTGATAACAGGGCCCGGTCTGTGATGGAATATATCTTAGCAAAAGGTATAGCCCCACACAGAATTACCTCCAAAGGATATGGAGAGACACAACCGGTAGCTACTAACGATACAGATGAAGGCCGCCAATTGAACAGAAGAGTGGAATTCAAGATCATAAAAAACTAGAAAACCCCGCTTTGGAGCAGGGTTTTCTATAAAGGCTTTTGTAAGCCTCAGACATAATTTCTTGCCAACTAACCTATACTATTGTCTTCCTCTTTCTGCTTCAGCTTTTACAGCAATAACAGAGGCTGTAAAGAATGCCACAAAAAGCAGGCAAACAACGATTGTAATGGTAATCATATAGTTAGATTTTAATCATATAAAGTTAACAATTACAATGCCATTTTTTTAGTAATTGAGTTGATTAATGTCAAAAAATTACTGATTTTCAACCCTCTTTGTCGATTTTTCTAAGTAATTACACTGATAACACAGGTTTAAATGTGAAGCTCAAATCTCCTTCTTCTATAAGAGAAATTATCGTAATTCAGAAGTAGTTATTCCAAATTTTACCAGGATATCTCTTTCTTATACCTTTTTGCATTAAAAAATCTGATACTGAATATTTCGCAAATTATTGACACAACAGGAATCTGAGGAAAAGGAGATTATTTAATAACTCATAGCTATTTCTTCAAACTATAATTAGTTCCTGTATCAAATAAATCAGCTGGCCTCTAATGTAGTTTTTTACAGATATTAGTCATTGAACAATGAACCCTACCTTTGTCCAATGCTAACAATCTCGCAAAGGGGCAATCAAATGCCCCCCTCCCCAATCAGGAAACTGGTGCCCTATGCCGAGGCAGCTAAGAAGAAAGGTATTAAGGTATATCACCTGAATATCGGCCAACCCGATATAGAAACACCACCAGCTATTATGGATGCGGTGCGGCATGCTGACATCAAAGTGTTGGAGTATAGTCATAGTGCAGGTAATGAAAGTTATCGCCGCAAACTGGTACAGTATTACAAAAAAGTAGGCATCGAAGTTGCTCATGACCAGATACTGATAACAACAGGAGGAAGCGAGGCCATCATGTTTGGCTTTTTTACCTGTCTCAATCCAGGTGATGAAGTGATCATTCCTGAACCATTTTATGCCAACTACAATGGCTTTGCCTGCGCCGCTGGTGTGAATGTTGTTCCTATCACATCCCGGATAGAAACAGGGTTTGCCCTGCCTCCTATTGCAGATTTCGAAAAAGTAATAACAGATAAAACCAAAGCGATCATTATCTGCAGCCCAAATAACCCGACTGGTTACCTCTACAGCCGCGAAGAAATGGAAGCGCTGAAAGATATTTGTATCAGATATAACTTATACCTGTTCAGTGATGAAGCCTACCGTGAGTTTTGCTATGATGGCGATTATGTCAGTGCCATGCATTTACAAGGGTTGGATCAACATGTGGTGCTGATGGATACCATATCAAAAAGATACAGTGCCTGCGGAGCAAGACTGGGTGCATTGGTGACCAAAAACAAAATGGTGTATGATGCTGCCATGAAGTTTGCCCAGGCAAGATTAAGCCCCCCCGGGCTCGCACAAATTATGGGTGAAGCAGCGGTGGATCTGCCGGACAGTTATTTTGATGCCCCTAAGAGAGAATATCTGCGGCGAAGAAATTTATTGGTAAGCCGTCTTAATGCAATGCCCGGCGTTTTCTGTCCAAACCCCGGCGGTGCTTTCTATGCAATTGCCCGGCTGCCCATTGACGATAGCGACAAATTCTGTCAGTGGCTGCTCGAAGAGTTCTCACATAATAATCAAACAGTCATGTTGGCGCCAGCCACGGGATTTTATGGTACCCCCGGGTTAGGCAAAAATGAAGTGCGACTGGCCTATGTACTAAACCTTGATGCAATTAATGCAGCAATGAATTGCCTGGAGAAGGCATTGGAAGAATATCCCGGGAAACTGGCCGCACAAAAGATAGTTGCAACAACTGCGCAGTAAAATTTCTGAAGGTTCCCATAATGGAAACAGTAACTAAAAAGGCAGGATTTTTTAGTTACTATGGCATTGAAAAGTCAGCTAATTCACTGGAAGATTTTTTAAGAACCCGATAGTGTAAAAACCAATATCCACAGTGGTTAACAGAAACCCATTTCTTTTAAATATATTTTACTTTATATTTAAGTTATCTTTTAACCAAACTAATCAATATGAGAAAGGCTCTCTTTCTATTTTTCTCTTTCTTACTTACAGGCATTGCAGTTATAGCACAACAGGCTGTGACTGGTAAAATAACCGATGCCAATGGCCTGCCCATTGCAGGTGTAACTGTAAAATCGAAAAAAACCGGTAAAATGGCATTAACCGGTGCCGACGGTACATTTAGTCTTACAGTAAATTCCGATGATGAGCTGGAGATCTCTTCCATCGGGTTTGTAAAACAAACATTGAAAGCCACTGTTTCTGGTCCACTTAATATAACACTGGCCCAATCAATTGAAGAACTTGGGCAAGTGGTGCTGGTAGGATCCCGGAGAGCAGGAAGGGTAAAAACTGAAACCACAGCACCGGTTGATGTGATAAATGTAGCACAGGCTGCAGCTCCTACTGCCAGAATGGATCTTACTTCTATACTAAATTATGCAGCTCCTTCTTTCAATTACAATAAGCAAAGTGGCAGCGATGGAGCTGATCATATTGACCTGGCAACTTTGCGTGGTCTTGGCCCTGACCAGACACTGGTACTGGTAAATGGTAAACGCCGTCACCAGACTGCATTCGTAGCTATGTTTGGAACAAGAGGCCGTGGCAATACCGGTACTGACCTCAACTCACTGCCCTCGTCCGCCATTGACAGGGTTGAAATTCTGAGAGATGGCGCCTCAGCTCAATATGGTTCTGATGCTATCGCAGGTGTTATCAACCTGGTTACCAAAAAAACAGTTAATGAAATAAACGGAGCTGTAGGTGTAGCTGCTTATTATGATCCTAAATTCAATACGGCTTTTGAATCGGGTTTACACAAGGATTATGAACATGCTGGAAAATTTGATGGTAAATCAATCGCTGCTAATGTAAATTTTGGACTGCCCTTAGGTAAGAAAGGAGGATTTATCAATCTTACTTTTGATGGAGTTAGCACTTCTAAAACATTCCGCCAGGCATTAAAAACAGCCAATTACCAGACTGATGATGAAGCAATGTATTTAAACATCTATCGTCGTGGCCATGGAGATGCAGGCGTTAACACCTTTGGAACTTTTTATAATCTTGAATTGCCGGGTAAAGGGAAAACATCTTTTTACTCATTTGGCGGGCACAATAGTAAATCATCTGATGCGTACGCATTCACCCGCAACTGGTCAGCCAGACCCGATCGGTTTCCCACCGATGCAATGGGGGATTTGATATTTGTACCCGAAGTAATGAGAGTAGGCAGTGATGGAGAAATCTGGTACAGCCCTCATATACAAACAAAGATCAAGGACTTTTCTATAACAGGAGGTTTTAAAGGAGTGGCCTGGGGTAACTGGAACTGGGACCTTAGTAACACTGTCGGAAAAAATAATTTTCATTTTTATGGCGACAAAACTTTCAATGCTTCCCTTGGTTCAGCTCAGAGACATTTTGATGATGGTGGTTTTTCTTTCTTACAAAACACCAGCAACCTGAACTTTAGCCGGGAATTTGCAAAAAACTTTAACCTTGGATTAGGTGTAGAGTATCGCTATGAAAACTATAAAATATATGCCGGTGAAGAAGCATCCTACACCAATTATGATCTCTCTGGCAACAAGGCCACCGGTGCACAAGGGTTTCCGGGATATCAGCCCAACGATGAAGTAAATGCACAGCGTAATGTTTTAGGATTTTATGGTGATGCAGAATTCGATATCGTGCCAGCCTGGTTAGTTAACCTCGCAGTTCGCCTCGAAAATTATAGTGATTTTGGATTTACCCATAACTATAAATTCGCTACCAGGGTAAAAGCCTCAAAAAATATTAACCTGAGAGGTTCATTCAGTACTGGTTTCAGGGCCCCTTCTTTGCAACAGATCAATTTCAGTTCTACTTTTACCACCGTACAGGCCGGCAATATTGCTGAAGTAAAGATTGCCCCGAATTACAGTTCATTAGCCAAAGCCGCAGGTATACCTGACCTTACACAAGAAAAAAGTATAAGTGCCAGTGTAGGCTTTACATGGAAGGCTACCGCTAATCTGAATGTTACACTGGATGGTTATATGACGAAAATAAAAGACCGGGTGGTGATCAGCGGGCAATTCGATGGCAGTGACCCAGGTCTTGATCCGGGTCTTGCTTCGCAAATGGCAGCATTAAATGTTAGCTATGCACAGTTCTTTGCAAATGCTGTTAATACAACCAACTCTGGTATTGATGTGGTGATTGACTACAATAAGAAAGTTGGCGACAGCCGCTACCGTGCCTTATTTGCAGGTAATATTCAAAACATGGAGATTGATAAAATCAATGTTCCGTCTAAACTCAGTGGTTCAGCATTCCTGCGCCAGACTTTTTTGAGCGACAGGGAACAAAAATTTATCCTTGCTTCTGCACCCAAAATGAAAGGAGCCTTCAGTTTTGAGTATGGAAGGAAGAAACTTACACTGGGGACAAGGCTAACTTACTTTGGAAAAGTAACCTTGTTGGGTTATGGACAGGATGGATTAGGAATATCACCTACTGTTCCATTGGATAATGGTAGTGGTGATGTGCCTGATCAGTTTGATTATTCCGGAAAACTGGTGACCGATATTTATGCCAGCCATCCTTTATTTAAAAAACTAACGCTGCATCTTGGAATTGATAACCTGTTGAATGCACACCCTGATTTTGGCGTGGTAAAAGGGGCTAAAGACTGGGCCTATAACACTGAAACAGGCGGTGCCTGGGATGCGGTGCAAATGGGAACAGCCGGACGTCGCCTGTTTGCCCGTATTGCTTTTAGCTTTTAGACGATTGCCAGCTATAACTAAGCCGCTTCTTTCGGGGGGCGGCTTTTTTATTATGGCCAAAAATTCTGATTAAGTTTACAGTATGCAAATCGTCAACTGCACCATTGCTGACATACCTATGATGCTAAGTTTGTATGATGCAGCAAGAGAATACCAGAAAGAAAAATCGAACAGGTGTTGGCAATCTTTTGACCCTGCCATGATCAAAATTGAAATTGAAGAACGCCGTCAATGGAAAATACTGGATAATGATACCATAGTCTGTATTTTTCTAACAGTCTATGATGACCCCTTTATCTGGGGCGATCGGAATAATGATCCTTCTGTTTATATTCACCGCATTACTACTCACCCAAAACACCGGGGTAATAATTATACAAGTAAAATAATTGATTGGGCCAAAGAACATGGACGCCGGCTGGACAAACAATTCATACGGATGGATACCTGGGGTGATAATCCGAAACTAATTGAGTATTATGTAAAATGTGGTTTCAATTTTTTGGAGACAATAACACCTGACACAACAGCTGATCTGCCTGCTTATTACAGTTGTATTTCGTTAAGTCTATTTGAAATAAAGATTGATTAATGCTATAAAGATGTTGTTTGCTGTTCGAACAATGCAGGCAAAAACTCTTTATCAAGCAGAGAAAATAATACGGGAGCTGCAGGCTCCTGGCCGAATTCATTTACTATCAGTCTCCACCAACCAACATTTTTCCATTGGCCCAACTTGTATCCTACTTGTTCATAGGTGGCAAAGTAACTGAAGCCCAGACTTTCATGAAAAGCCACACTTTTTTCATTTGGCAGATTGATAACCGCATATACATTACGAAATCCCTGCCTTTTTAAAATTTTAAACAAAGCGGAGTACAATATTCTTGCTATACCCTTTCGTTGATGATCATCATGTATATACACCGAGGATTCAACCGACCATTGATAGGCCACTCTTTCCCGGTAGCGGGCAGCATAGGCATACCCGGCTATTACTCCATCTACTTCACACACCAACCAGGGCCAGCTTTCCAGGTATGAGCTGATCCTTTCGGCAAATGCTTCCGGGGATGGCACATCTATTTCGAAAGTAAAAGAGGTTTTTTCAATATAAGGAGCATAAATAGCAAGTATGTCTCCTGAATCAGCGGGTTTTGCAAGACGTAGTTTAATCATGGTAATACCATAAAATTAAGGGCAAATTTCATTTCAATCTTTAGCCTGAAATGGCTATTTTTGCCGCCCATTCGCCGGGGTAGCTCAGCTGGTTAGAGCATCGGATTCATAACCCGAAGGTCGGCAGTTCAAGTCTGCTCTCCGGTACTAAAAAAACCCCTTTTCAGGGGTTTTTTACATCATTATCGAACCGTCCTTTATTAATTAGTTTTTCGCAATATCAAATTTTTTAAAGATTGACCTCACTGCATATTGAATTTCTTTTGAAGTAAGGTTTCTGCTATTTACTTCCTCTGTTGTCCATCCCTGCCAGACTGTTTTATCCGTCTTGGTATCGATCATTGAAATAGTAACGGTTCCTTCCTTAACAGACCGTTCATCCCGTTCATAGCCTACAAATTGTGAAGGATAGTAAATGGTAGTATAGCGGCGGGTGTATGGATTATATATTACTCTTGAGAAGGGTCTTGAATATACAGGAGTATTCTTTTCTTTTGTTGTTCCTTCCACCAGTACATCATAGCTCAACAGAACATCCGGCCTGTTTTTCACTTCTCTCCAGCCCGATCTCTCTAATTCCGCATTGACAGCATCCCGGATTCGCTGTTCGGTGAGATCATTCCTTTTATTCAGATCATCCTTTCCCTCCCCATCCTTATCTATCCAGGCAAAGGTTTTATAGCGGCTAAAATCAGCTTTATCATCCTTTTCTATATGTGCGGTAGTACTACAACTTGCGAGAAGAAGTAGTAAAGACACGTACAATCCGCACAGCTTAGTTATTGTTTTCATAGCTTTCCGTTTAGTGTTAATTAAAACTCAGTCGACAATCAATAAACGGAAAAATGATGCAGTAGTTTATTAAAGAGTTGTGAAAGTATACCAGCAGTTATCAACCCAGCCCCACTTCAAAATGTGGTGCAGGTATAAGCACATCTGTAAAACCCTTCTTAATAAGTCTTTTTGCAAAATCCTGCTGTACATCATACTCTCCATGCACAAGAAATACTTTTTTTACCTGCCGGGGATCCTGGCATGCCAGCCATTGGCTCATATCTTCATAATCTCCATGAGCACTCATGCTGCGTATAGAGCCAACTTCTGCATGTACCTCATGCATCACTCCAAAAATACTTACATCTTTATCTCCTGACAATAATCTGCCTCCCAAAGAACGGGGTTCACAGTAACCGGTAAGCAGGATAGTGTTGTGGCTATTTTCAATATTGTTACTGATATGATGTTTCACTCTTCCCGCATCGGCCATTCCGCTGGCAGAAATAATAACCATTGGGCCATTTTGAAAATTTAACAATTTTGACTGCTCTACCGTTTTTACATATCGCAGCCCTTTAAAGGAAAATGGATCATTATCATTCTGCATGATCCGCTGAATAGTTTTGTTAAAATAGTTGGGATATTTTTTAATAATCTCCGTTGCTTCAATACTGAGCGGGCTGTCAACATAATAATCAAGCTCAGGCAGACGATTTTCAATTTCCAGCTGGTTTAACGAATACAGAATCTCCTGGGTGCGGCCCACACTAAATGCAGGCATAATTAGCTTTCCTTTTTTCTGAAAACATGCTTTTTCAATCCAACGAAGCAGCATATCCGGTGTAGTTACATGAGTATCATGCAGGCTGTTACCATAAGTTGATTCCATAATGATATAATCCGCCTGTGGAAAAGTTTCAGGTGATTTTAGTATAGCATCCCGATATCGGCCGATATCTCCGCTAAATGTCAGTCTTGTTTCTTTTCCGCCTTCAATTACTTTTAGATGTACACAGGTACTGCCAATAATATGTCCCGCATCTGTGAACATAGCCTGTACTCCTTCCATCACATCAAACCATTGTCCATAATCTGCTTCCTCAAAATACTTAGTGGCATTTTGTGCATCCTCCACGGTATACAATGGTCTCAAATAGGGTTGCCCGGAAGCCGCCCTCCTCTTATTAATATATTTTACATCATCTTCCTGTATCTCAGCAGAGTCTTCTAATAAAACAGTAACGAGTTCTTTTGTCCCATGTGTGCAAAATATCTTGCCGGCAAATCCTTCTTTCACCAGCCTTGGTATAAGACCACTGTGATCGATATGTGCATGGGAAAGGATCATCATATCTACCTCCCGCGGATCAAAACCGAAACTGCGATTCAGGATATCGGTCTCTTTTCCCAATCCCTGGAACATACCGCAATCCAGCAATATTTTCTTACCACTCTTTAATGTCAACAGGTGTTTCGAACCTGTCACCGTTCTGGCGGCTCCGTGAAATGCAATTTTCATTATTTTGATTTTACTTTAAATGACCATGTAATATAAAATTCTGCTACCACTTCACCGGCTTTATTAGTTCCTACCGATCTGGCCCTGACCGATCTTGCTTCGCCGGTAGCAGTCGTTTCTTCTATTGCTTTCCTGAATAGTGCTCCGTCTTCACAAATGAAAGATGATCTGTTTGTTGCTTTTTTAAAATACTCAGACTCCACTTTTACCACCAGCATAGAAACAGGCGGATCGATTTTATAAAGGTGCGCCATTGCCAGTGCTCCTGTACTCATTTCGGCCGCCATGCTAAGACAGGCGAAGTAAGTAGAGCGAAACGGATTTTGCGACAGCCATTTATATGGCACTGTCACTACACATTTAGCTTCATCTGCATCCCTTACTCTTACTCCGGCAAAATATGCGGCAGGGAGTTTCGAAAACAGAAACATCCTGAACTTAACAGGATGTTTCATTATTTTAATAAATTCAGCTGTATGGAGATTCATTCCCATTGCTTTATTGTTTATCAAAAGCAACTATAGCAGCCACGGCTTTATTATC
>Ga0209573_1005211_pt1 | contig 11914 bp, 7 predicted proteins | sample TNRBio252014_DNA_FD_185870 | JGI IMG/M metagenome (GOLD analysis project Ga0209573, IMG submission 185870) | Wastewater treatment Type I Accumulibacter community from EBPR Bioreactor in Madison, WI, USA - TNR Reactor_6/25/2014_ DNA (SPAdes)... | ecosystem: Engineered > Bioreactor > EBPR >...
ATTTTGACATGATGCATTTGGCTCCACCGCAACAAGCTCCCGACTTTATTCGCAATTCTCCACTAGCTAAAGATACCGGTTGGCTTTCAGTCGATTCTGAAACAATGCAACATACAAAATATGCTAATGTTTTTGGCCTTGGCGATGCTGCCGAATTACCAACAGCTAAAACCGGTGCTGCCATACGCAAACAAGTACCGGTTGTGGTAGGAAATATTTTACATTTAATTGAATCCAATTCTTTGGCCGATAAAAAATACAATGGATATTCTTCTTGTCCATTGGTTACAGGATATGGAAAAATGGTGTTGGCTGAATTTGATTATTCTTTAAAATTTACACCCGACCCAAAACTAAAACAATTTCCATTGATGATTTCCGATTCTTCCAAAGAACATTGGAGATTGTATCAATTGAAAAAATATATTTTACCCTATTTGTATTGGAGTAAAATGATGAAAGGATTTGAAGTTTAATCAAATAAAAAAGGCTGTCTGAACAATATTTCAAACAGCCTTTTTTTATTTTAATAAGGTTTATTGAATAACCAACTTTAAAGTTTTGGCTCCAAATGAATTTGAAATATTAACTAAATAAATTCCGGTTTCTAATGCCTCAAGCAATATAATTTCATCGGTATTGTTTAAATTTTGCTGATGTACCAATTGTCCAGTTATGCTGAAAATTGAAACCTGTAAATCATCTATAATCTGATTGGATTGAATACTAAATGAATCTTTTGCCGGATTGGGAACCAAACTCAATTCTAAAGATTCCCATGTATCGATTCCAACTGTAGATGTAGGAATAGTTTTCACAGTAAAATCATCAAAGTAAAAACCATCGGCAGTAACTCCACTATCTGAAACCAATTGAAAACGACATTTGATGGATTGCCCTAGATAATCATCCAATCCTATTTCTTCTAAAACCCAATTGGATTGAGTTCCATCATACAAAGGTTCACCTTCCACATTTTGATCTGCAACACCCACATTGGTAAATAAACCACATTGTGGTTGCCAAGTAGTCCCATTATCTGTAGAAACTTCAAACTGTACATAATCGTAATTCACTTCCAAATCCCACTTGGCGTAAAAAGTACAAATTGCTTTAGTAGCACTGGTCAGATTGAGTGCGTTTTTTAGGGTGATTGTTTTATTGACATTATTGGCATAGTTCCCACTTGGAGAATCGGTAATACTACTGGATGGTGACACGTAAGTTGCACTAGTAGTCGACCAACTTGTCGAGGTCCAATTGGTTGAAATAGTATTACCGGTATCCAAAAGCAAATTTGTAAAATTTCCAAAAGTTTTCTCTATGATGATCTCTGTTTCATACAACCCATTGTCAATACTCACTTTCAATAAAATGGTCTCTCCTTGTTGAATGTCAGAGTTTAATGTGTAATTGATATTCCCTGTCGTAGTTCCCAATTGGATTAAGTTATTGTGTACATTTGGAGTACCAACACTTACTATATTACTACTTATTGGAATAATCGAAACCGTAAAATTGGCTGGTGTATCAATAATACTTAAGTTTTTAATTTGATAGCTAAAATTATTATTGATTACACTTGTAATCGAAGGACTTTCATCGGTCAGTTGTGGTGTATTGTGAATGAGTTTGAGTGCCGTCATGTTCAGATGCACCATTTCCTTGCATTGAGGAATAATCTCACTTTGCGAAATCCAAAAAGCACTACCAATTTCAGGAGTCATCGCAAAAATTTTGGCATGCGTAGAAGTTTCGGCATACATCCAATCATCCGAATCTCCTGAGGCGGGATATAAAGCTGATGAAATTTGATTGGTAAATCCGTTTTCCTGTACCATGATATCGGTAATGTCTACGAACAAATCATGGTCGGGTGTTTGAATACCGGTTTGCCATCCATAAGGAAACAAAAGTAAATTGCTATAGGTATGGGCATTGATGGCAATTTTGAATTGATGCTGCTCCACAAACCATTTGATGGCTTGATTTTCTGGTTCACTGAACGCAGCTGTACCTGGCCAAGTATCACCAGATGGGGAAGTTGAAACACCAGTTTCTCCAAAATGATAGCTATAGTTTCTATTGTTATCTACCCCATAGGAACCATCTCCATTATTGCGGCGATTTTTCCTCCAGTTACCACCACCTGTTGGACTATTGGTGCTGTTGTAGGCATAGCCATCGGGATTTACAATAGGAATAAAAAATATTTCCGATTGGTCAACTAAGGCTCGAATGGTAGGGTCGGTTTGATAATTTTCCAATAAATACCACATATAGAAAATCAAAGTCTGTAAGGATCCCGGCTCTCGAGCGTGATGTAGCGAAGTGTATAATGCTTCGGGTTCGGGTTCGTCCAAAGTAGCATTATCGGATATTTTCACCCAATAGATAGACCTATTTTGAGCGGTTGTATAAGTGCTTATGGGTGCCTTAACCGTAATGAGTTGCGGATATAAGCTCTGCATTTCATCCAATTCAGCCAAAACTTCAGAATAATTTAAAAATCCTCCCATACTTCCCAAGTTGAAATGAGAAGGTACGGTATAGTCCGAAGAACCACAAGGAGCTGGGCTTTTGGTATAAGGAGCATCCTTAATATTCTCGTGATAATAGGTTTCCCAATCAGCTATAGATACCTCAACCTTAAAGCCTAAGTTTTGAGCAGTATTGAGTTCCTCCTCAGAAAAAACCGATTCGATATAAGTGTTTCGTTTGACTTTCCCATGATCTACACCTACTCCATGAGAAAGAAGTATTTCCAAGTCCGAAGATTTAGTATAAAAAATTTTAGCTTGAGCATATTTTAATCTGTCTTGTGAAAAGCCAAAAATACTTAGGGTCAAAAAAAGAAGTAGAAGGTAACGTTTCATTGGGATGTAAAGGTTTTAAAAATCTAAATTTTGATTTTAGTTTTCAAAATCAAAGCACCGGGGAATTCCCTTCTGATTCTTTCCAAAGTTCGATGCGCATCCAATTTAACTTTATAGTTACCCGCCTGAACTTTCCATTCTGGTTGTGCATATGATAAATAAGTAGGGATTTCTGGGAAAACAGCTGCAAATTTGGATTGCGCTGATCGAGCTTGACTTTCACTCAAACCGTTGAAAAATTGAATTCTGAAACCTTCCGCATCATCATAAGCTTGGTTGTAGGCTCGTCTTTCCTGTAAAATCTTTTCCATTTCAGCATCATTGTTTTGAGCCTGAATAGTAAATCCAAAAATGAAAATGAAAATAAAGATTACTTTTTTGATGAAATTCATATGATATTAAATTTGTTACAAAAATAGTATTAAAAAAATAAATGAAGTTAAAATTATCCGAATAAAAAAATTGTTTTATTTAGAATGGTTATAAATTAATGGGTGATAAATGATAAGATTTGTATATTCTTAAATTAGTGTTAATTTCGCCCCTTTAACGTTTTCGCTTAGGGTTTTAAGTGAAAATATCATACCAAACTGATAAACAACTGTAGTAATATGAATTTTCTACATCAACACCAAGTAATTTCAAAACTAAACGGTTTTGTCTTTTCTTTTCTCTTTTTGTTTTTCCTGAATCTTGCTGCTCAGGATGGAGATGCCACAAAAGGACAAGCTTTATTTAAAACTAATTGTACTGCTTGTCATACTTTGGATTCCAAATTGATTGGTCCACCTTTAAAAGGAATAGGTGATTTAAGATCTGAAGATTATATTTTCAATCAAATTACCAATCCATCTGAATGGGTTAAAACCAATCCTGATGCCAAAAAAGTATTTGAGGAATACGGAAAAATTCCAATGACTCCATTCCCACAATTGACGAAAGAAGATGTTAAAAACATCATTGCATACACGAAAGTAGGGGATGCCGGTGTAGCTCCTGCTGCTGATGCACACGCCACCGTATCAACCGTAATTGGACAAACCGATGCAGAAATTCCTGCTCAAAATTCCAATTGGTGGTGGCAACCCATTGTCGTATTGGTCTTAGCCGGTTTGGTTTACTTTTTTGCTAGAAAAAAACTCAATATAATTGCTATCTTTTTTACCATTGTTTTACTTTTAAGTACAGCCTATTTTCTATTCGCTTGGTTGATGCAAATAGGTGTTGATTCGGGGTATAAACCGGTTCAACCTATTGAATTTTCACACAAAGTTCACGCGGGAGACAATGCCATAGATTGTCAATATTGTCACTCATCTGCCAAACACAGTAAAACATCTGGCATACCTTCTGCCGATGTGTGTATGAATTGCCACAAATTCATCAATGAATATAAAGGGGAAGTATATGGTGGACATGATAAAGCTTTCTTTGATGGAGAAATTGCCAAAGTGCAACAAGCAGCCGGATGGGATAAAACCAAATTTGCCTATTCAGGAAGTGGAAAAGGTATCGAATGGGTACGCGTTCACAACTTACCCGATTTTGCTTATTACAATCACTCACAACACGTAACTGTAGCCGGATTGGCTTGTCAGACTTGTCATGGTCCTGTAGAGGGTATGCACAGGGTTGAACAGTTCTCACAACTCACTATGCAATGGTGTTTGGATTGTCATAAAACAACTGCTGTAAAATTGGATGAAAACGGATATTATAAAGGCACTTACGAAGCCTTTGCTAAAGGTCACAAAGGCGCTACAGTAGCCGATATGGGTGGTAGAGAATGCGGAAAATGTCACTATTAGACAAAAAGTTGACGACTTTCAGATGGGAAGTAATTAGAAGTTAAAATTTAGAGATTTACATAAGCTATTTATTAAAACATGGCAACAAATAAAAAATATTGGATTAGTACCGAAGAGTTGAAAGCCGATACTTCATTGGTAGATAATCTCAATCAAAAAGAATTCATGGAAGAAATTCCAACCGACCAGTTTTTAGGAGATAAAGATACGCTGGATGCTTCTTCAACTACCCGTCGAGATTTCTTAAAATATCTTGGGTTTACAACTGCTGCTGCAACCTTGGCTTCTTGCGAAGGACCTGTACGTACAGCTATTCCTTATGTAATAAAACCTCAAGACATCACTCCGGGGATACCCAATTACTATGCAACGACTTTCTTTGACGGTTTTGATTTTGCCAATATATTGGTGAAAACCCGTGAAGGTCGTCCGATTAAAATTGAACCCAATAAAGAAGCAAACGGTAGTACCAATGCACGTGTACAAGCTTCTGTCTTGTCCTTGTATGACAACAACCGTTTACAAAATCCTAAATATAAAGGAAAAGATACGACATGGGATCAAGTAGATGCTGATATTCCCAACAAAATAAAAGCCATCATTGCTTCCGGAAAAGAAGTAGTGCTTTTAAAAGGTACTTGTGCCAGCCCTTCCGGAAATAGATTGGTGGAACAATTCCAAGCTAAAGTAGGTGCTTTGAGAACCGTAGTTTATGACGCCGTTTCCGAATCAGCCGCTTTGGATGCTTTTGAAACCGTTTATGGATTAAGAGAATTACCGGACTACGATTTTTCAAAAGCCAAAACCATTGTTTCCATTGGAGCCGATTTTCTAGGTGACTGGCAAGGTGGTGGATTTGAAAAAAGTTATATTCAAGGTCGCAGACCCGAAACCGGATCCATGTCTTATCACGTGCAATTGGAATCCAATATGTCTTTGACTGGTGCCAATGCTGATAAACGCATTCCATTAAAACCATCCGAGCAAGTTTTTGCTTTAATCAACTTGTACAATGCGGTTTCCGGTAGTAATTTGGCTTCCAAAGCTACTCCGATAGATGCCGAACTCAAAAAATTGGCAACTCAATTGAAAGCGGCAGGTACACAAGGGGTAGTAGTTACCGGAATTCAAGATAAAAATGCTCAAATTTTAGCTTTGGCCATCAACGAATCTCTTGGTTCTGTTGTAATTGATAAAGCTTATACTAAGAAAGTCCGTCAAGGCAATGACACTGCCGTTCAAGCCTTAGTGTCCGATATGAAATCAGGAAAAATTGGAGGGATTTTGATCTTCAATGCCAATCCGGTTTATACTTTACCCAATGCCAAAGCATTTGCTGACCAATTGGGTAAATTGGAGTTGAGCGTTACTTTTGCAACGCATGAAAATGAAACTGCCAAAGCAACTCAATACGCTTTAGCAACACCACACTATTTAGAATCATGGGGTGATGTTGCTCATAAAAAAGGACAATACAGTTTGGTTCAACCTACGATTAGACCTCTATTCAATACCCGTCAATTTCAAGACAATTTATTGAAATGGATGGGAGAACCTGTGGCTTATTACGACTTTATCAAAAATGGTTTTACAGGTAATTTCAACCAAGCCATCCACGATGGATTTGTTAAATCAGAGGAGTTATTGACTGCTCCAACTGCTAAGGTTGTTGATTTAGCAACAGTTGCAAGCGAACTCAACCGAGTAAAATCAGCCGATTTGGAATTGGTATTTTATACAAAAACCTCAATGGGTGATGGTCAAATGGCCAACAATCCTTGGTTACAAGAAATGCCAGACCCTATAACCCGTGCTTCATGGGATAACTACATTACCATGTCTATTGCAGATGCCACTGAAAAAGGTATTACCAATACAACTGCCGATAATGGGGCATTGGACGGTCAATTGGTAGATGTAACTGTTAATGGGGTAACCATTCCTAATGTTCCGGTTTACATCCAACCCGGTCAAGCCAAAGGTTCTGTAGGCTTGGCACTTGGATATGGACGTACAGAAGGGGTGAAAGATGAAATGAAACAAGGTGTAAATGCCTTTGCTCTTATGGGTGCTTCGCACGCCATCAGCGTCAGTGCTCCCAAAGGTGCCCACGAATTTGCTTGTATACAATTACAACACACTTTAGCCGGTCGTCATGATATTTTGAAAGAAGTAACTTTTGCCGACTATAAAGGGGTTGATGCCCATGAGTGGAATCACCAACATAAGTTTTCATTGAATCATCAAGAAGTTGACAAAGAAGCTGCCGATTTATGGGAAGCTCATGATTCAAGCAAAGGACATCATTTCAATCTTTCGATAGATTTGACTGCTTGTACTGGTTGTGGATCTTGTGTAATTGCTTGTCATGCTGAAAATAATGTACCTGTAGTAGGTAAACAAGAAATGCGTCGCAGCCGTGATATGCATTGGTTGCGTATAGACCGTTATTATTCTTCGGATGTGCCTACTCGTGAAGCTGCAGAAGAAGCCGGTTTGGGTAAAGCCGAAATGTACCACGGTTTGGAAAGAGTGGCTGAAAATCCACAAGTTGCATTCCAACCGGTGATGTGTCAACATTGTAATCATGCCCCTTGTGAAACCGTATGTCCCGTAGCAGCTACTTCTCATGGAGCACAAGGACAAAATCACATGGCATACAATCGTTGTGTAGGAACCCGTTATTGTGCCAATAACTGTCCTTACAGAGTACGTCGTTTCAATTGGTTCCGTTACAATGAAAACCCTGAATTTGACTACCATATGAATGATGATTATGGAAAGATGGTTTTAAACCCTGATGTAACCGTTCGTTCTAGAGGGGTCATGGAAAAATGTTCATTGTGTATCCAAATGACCCAAGCTACCATTTTAAGTGCAAAAGTTGAGGGTCGTGTGATTAAGGATGGGGAATTCCAAGTAGCTTGTGCTAATGCTTGTAGCACCAATGCACTTGTATTTGGAGATGTCAATGATAAAAACTCTAAAGTTGCCGCATTGGCTCAAGACAAACGAGCTTACCACTTGTTGGATTTCATTGGTACCAAACCCAATGTAATGTACCAAGTAAAAGTAAGAAATGAAGCTTAATTAAATTCCAAATAATAAACTAATTACATTTTCCAAAACCAAATAATTACTCTTAATAAATGGAATTTGGAATTTTAAATTTATAAATTTAAAGAAATTATGTCTCATTACGAATCACCTTACAGAGAACCACTTATTTTAGGAGAAAAATCCTATCATGATGTTTCTGTTGATATCGCCAAACCTATCGAAACAAGAGCCAATAAAAATTGGTGGATTGCTTTTTCTATTGCTTTAGCCGCTTTCCTATGGGGATTGGGTGCTATTGTTTACACCATTGGTACCGGTATTGGTACTTGGGGACTAGATAAAAACATCGGATGGGCTTGGGATATTACCAATTTCGTGTGGTGGGTAGGTATCGGTCACGCCGGTACACTGATCTCTGCCGTATTGTTATTATTCCGTCAAGAGTGGCGTATGGCTATCAACCGTTCGGCTGAAGCGATGACGATTTTTGCGGTATTTCAAGCCGGATTATTTCCATTGATCCACATGGGTCGTATATGGGATGGCTTTTTCACGTTACCTATTCCCAATATGTATGGTAGTTTGTGGGTCAACTTTAATTCACCCTTACTTTGGGACGTATTTGCCATCTCCACTTATTTAACCGTTTCTGTAGTATTCTGGTGGACCGGTTTATTACCCGACTTTGCGATGATTCGCGATAGAGCTGTGCGACCTTTCCAAAAGAAAATATACAGTTTGGTGAGTTTTGGCTGGACCGGACGCGCTAAAGATTGGCAACGTTTTGAAGAAGTATCCTTGGTATTGGCAGGTTTGGCTACTCCATTGGTACTCTCAGTACACACGATTGTATCTATGGACTTTGCCACTTCGATTAATCCGGGTTGGCACTCTACCATCTTCCCTCCCTACTTTGTGGCAGGAGCAATTTTCTCGGGATTTGCGATGGTTCAAACTTTATTAGGCATCATGCGTAAAGTGACCAATATGGAATCTTACATTACCCGTAAACACGTGGAAAACATGAACTTGGTGATCTTGTTTACCGGTGGAATCGTAATGGTAGCATATGCTACAGAATTTTTCATCGGGTGGTACACTGCCAGTCCTTATGAAAACTTCACTTATATGTCGGTAGGAGCTGCTACCGGACCTTATTGGTGGGCGTTTTGGTTGTTGATTCTTTGCAATATCTTAATTCCACAATTGTTGTGGTTTAAAGGGGTAAGAACCAGCTTCATCTATTCTTTCCTCATTTCGATTGTCATCAATATCGGTATGTGGTTTGAGCGTTTTGATATCATCGTAATCGTGTTGAGTAAAGGTCATTTACCTTCTACTTGGGATCGATTTGAACCTACATTTGTAGATATCGGTATCTTTATTGGAACTTTGGGATTCTTCTTTGTATTATTCCTGCTTTATGCCCGTACATTCCCTGTTATTGCACAGGCAGAAGTGAAAACCATTTTGAAGAAAACCGGTGAACACTACAAGAAATTAAGAGGAAACGGACATCATTAAGATATCCTTGCAACAGAATAACATTACAAATAATCATCACCATGAGTAGAAAATATTTTGTTTTACACGCATCATTTGAAGATGATGAAGTTTTATTGGACGCTGTAAAAGCCACGCGTGAAGCCAATTACGAGATTGCTGAAGTATACACGCCATTTCCTGTGCACGGATTGGATAAGGCTATGGGTTTAAAACCAACCCGAATAGCAATTGCCGCTTTTCTTTTCGGTTTCACCGGATTTTTAACCGCATTGGCAGTCACCAATTACACTATGATTGTCGATTGGCCACAAAATTTTGGAGGAAAGCCCAACTTTACATATCCTGAAAACATGCCGGCTTTTGTAACCATTCTATTTGAGCTAACCGTATTTTTTGCAGCTCACTTTATGGTTATTACCTTCTATATGAGAAGTAGATTATGGCCTTGGAAAGAAGCTGAGAATCCCAATCCTAGAAGTACTGATGATTTGTTTGTAATGGAAGTTGAAGTAGATGATCATGCTGAAAAAGCAGCAGATTTCTTGAAATCAACCGGCGCATCAGAAGTGGTAATAACAGAGAAAATAGACCTCAATGATTTTGACACACACTAGTGTTTAGCAAGACATTGTACAATTATAATAAGTATCAAATGAAAAAATCAGTTTTTGCAATAGTCGCAGTTGTAATGCTACTCTCAGCTTGTAGTAGAGACCGCAGCAAACCAAACATGCAATACATGCCGGATATGTACGTATCTGTGCCATACGAACCTTATGGAATCAATCCTAAAATGCCCGATAGTTTGGCTTCTTTAGTACCTCCAACCGGAGCTATTGCCAGAGGAAAAATGCCTTTTGAATATCCAGCTGGAACAGATGGTTACAATGCCGCTTTGGCCAATTTAAAATCACCTTTACCTGTGAATGAAGAAAATTTGGCAAACGGTAAAAAAATGTTTGAAATCTATTGTGCCACTTGTCACGGTGTAAAAGGTGATGGACAAGGTAAATTGGTTCAAAACGGTAAATTCTTAGGTGTTCCCAATTATAAAGATCGGGCTATTACTGAAGGAAGTATTTATCACGTCATTTATTACGGAAGAAATATGATGGGTGCTCATGCTACATTGCTTACTGAAAAAGAGCGTTGGCAAGTAGTTCAATATGTTCAAAAATTGAGAACAGATTTAATGCCTGTAGCGGAAGTAAGTACCAAATAATAAGTAAAAAACTATAATGGTTTCTACCCTATCGGTTTATGCTTTTCTCCATTTTCGGATATCATAGTTAAATTTGATTTCCAATGTTGTAAAGTAATCTTAAGGTTTGAAATTTTTTAATTTAATAATTAAAACGATGTATCAATTTTCAGGTAAATTAAAAAGTATAGCACTGGCACTGATGGTAATCGGAGCGATTGGAGTGGCTATCGGCTTTTTTACAAATACAGGTAAAAAAACAGAAGAACACAAATCGGAAGTAGTTCAAAGTGCTGAAAAAGCAGAAGTAACTGCCGAGGTAAGTGCAGAGCATGCAACCACAACACATGATACACATGCCGAAGTAGACAGTGCAGATCACAGCGAACATCAAATGCAAAACAGACCATGGGCGGCCTTTTATACTCCTTTGTTCTTTTTCTTTATGATTTCATTGGGAATTTTTGTGTTTTATGCTACACAGGTTGCCGCATCTGCCGGATGGTCTGTTGTACTTTTCCGTGTGATGCAAGGACTTTCTGGAGCCATTGTACCTATAGGTATAATTCTTTTTGTTTTCTTGATGTTATCCGCTATGGGAATGAATCATTTATTTCCTTGGATGCATGCCGAAGGCGATGAGATTATAGATGCCAAAGCTTTTTGGCTGAACGTACCCGGATGGATGATTAGAGCTGTAATTTTTATTGGAGGCTTTATAGCATTCAGATACTTTATCATTAAAAAATCGGTTGAACAAGATCACGCTCATGATAACAAAGCTCATGAAAAAGGTTTTAAATGGACTATTTTCTTTATCGCATTCTTCATGTTGTCTGAATCAGCCTTTTCTTGGGATTGGATCATGTCATTGGATCCACATTGGTTCAGTACTTTGTTTGCATGGTACATATTCGCTTCTGGAATTGTATCAGCTGTAACCGTTATCGCTTTGACTGTTATCTATTTGAAATCAAAAGGATATTTGGAATATGTGAATGAAAGTCATTTACACGATGTGGCCAAATTTATGTTTGGTTTCAGCATCTTTTGGACTTATTTATGGTTTGCCCAATATATGTTGATATGGTATGCCAATATGCCTGAAGAAACCGTATATTTTGTTCCTAGAACCAAAGGTGTATATCAATTTATCTATTTCTTTATGTTGATTCTCAATTTCTTATTCCCCTTATTGGTGTTGATGGACAGAGATTGGAAACGCAAAAATTTGATTGTAATCGTGGTTGGTTTGGTTGTTTTAGCCGGACATTATTTAGATTTCTATCTGATGATTATGCCTTCAGCTGTAGGAGATCATTTCGGTTTCGGACTTTCTGAAATTGGATCCTTGTTGTTCTTTATTGGGGTATTTATCTACTTTGGTTTTACCAGTTTGAGTAAAAGACCCCTGTTGATGCAAGGCAATCCCTATAAAGAGGAGAGTTTGCATCATCATTACT
>Ga0209573_1005212_pt1 | contig 11910 bp, 10 predicted proteins | sample TNRBio252014_DNA_FD_185870 | JGI IMG/M metagenome (GOLD analysis project Ga0209573, IMG submission 185870) | Wastewater treatment Type I Accumulibacter community from EBPR Bioreactor in Madison, WI, USA - TNR Reactor_6/25/2014_ DNA (SPAdes)... | ecosystem: Engineered > Bioreactor > EBPR >...
CGGCGTCGGCATCTATGCGTTCAACCCCGGCCTTGTGACGACCGAGATGCTGAGCCAGGTTTCGGCCGTGCAAGGCTATGAAGCCAAGCTCGCTCCGCTCACGAAAGTCGTGGCGGTTCTGGGCAACCCACCCGAGGTCCCGGCGGCCCGCGCATTGTGGATTGCGTCCGCTGCCACCGACGGGCGCACAGGCCTGAACGTGCAGGTCATCACGCCGACGTTTCTCCTCTCACGCGGGGTGCGCGCGGCCTGGCGCTGGATTACTCGCAAGCAAGAACCCGAGATGCCGTTGAACGTGGAGACCGTGGCGTCGGCCTTGTGATCTGCAGGTGACGATGCCCGGGCAGATCCGAAGAGGAGGGCGCTAAGGCGCACTGCCTGCAAAGAGCACGAAGAAGGCCGCGATCCAGACCAGGCCCTGGATCGCAATGGAGGACGACAGCATGACATACGCGGCCTGGCGATCGGCGGCGCGGCTGTGGAGGATCGCGCCGTAGAGGGTATTCAGCACAAGCGCCACGGCCCCGATCGCGGGCAGGATGAAGAGACCGGCCGGCGGGCCAAAGCGTTCGGGCGTTCCATCCGCATTGAAACGCAGCGCCAATACCGGTGGCAGTTGTGGCCAGATCGAAAACAAGTACAGGACGAGGGCCCCAAGGATGACGGCGGCGCCCAACACCAGGCCAAGCGCGACCCGATCGCCGAGGAGTGAACGCCCGACCCGCGCCGGAACCGTCGAGGCCCCGGCCCGTGCCTCGGCCAGCCGGCGCCCTGAGAGCGCCTGAAGGAAGCCCGTTGCGTCACCGGGCGAAAGCGCCAGCCAACCACCCTGATACCCGATCAAGACCAGGTCGCGCTTCTCGGAAGATGCCGCCAGGAATTCGACCAGACCGAGTTGAGGGTGCTCGAATCGACTGACCACGCAACCCGGCCAGTTGAGGCCACGCGCCGCCAGATCGCCTGTGAAGAGCGGCGCCGGGTGCGCCTCCTCGATATCTCGGAGCGGGATCACCTCGCGTCGACTGCCCCACGTGATCTCGAGCGCGCCCGCGGCGACTCGGTACCGGGCTCCGGCCAACCCGACAACGCGATACATCAGCCAGCCCAGCGGCGGCAGTGCGAAAAGCACGAGTGCCACGCCGGCAAGGTTGAGGCCGGTGACGGGCTCAGCCACGGCCAGCAGCATGCCCGCCAGAAGCGCGATCACGAGCGGCGTTGCGGCGGCCATCGCCCATAGCAGACCGCGAGTCTTTTGGGGGTTGAAATCCATAGTGATCCAGGGCAATCATGCCACAGCGGCCTAGAACAAATATACAAACAGGGCGCCCTGCGCTATAATGCTTTTTCTCATTGCGAAGGGTCGGATCAGCTGGGTTATGAGCTTTCTGGGCAATCTTTTTCGTAAGCCCGAGCCCGCGAAGGGCGGCAAGGGCAAGGCGGCCGGGCGTACCAGCCGCGCCAAGAGCGGCGGCCGAGGGAAGGCCGCCGCGGCGCCGCTCGCCCCTACCGGGATGTCGCTCGATCGCAAGTTGGACATCGTTGGCATCATCCTTGTCGCGATCGGCATCATCACCCTGCTCAGCCTTTTCAGCAGCGATAACGCCGCGCCGCTCGCGGCCGTGATGAACGCCATGAGCCAGCTGGCCGGCGCCGGGCGTTTCGGCCTGCCGATCGCGCTCGTCACCATCGGCGGGTGGATCGTGCTGCGCAAGTTCGGCGACAAGCTGCCCCGAGTCGAATTCGAGCGACTGGGTGGCGTCGTCATGCTGTATCTCGGCCTTCTGATCACCCTGCACCTCTTCGCCATCAACGGTGATCGCACGGCAGCGCTGCGCGTGGCCCAGGTCGGCGAGGGTGGCGGCTTCATCGGCGCCTTTTTGCTCTCGGCGCTGGCCGAGGCCGTGGGCCTGCTCGGCGCGGGGGTGGTGCTGATCGCCTGGTGGATCATGGCCGTCGTCTTCACACTCGGCCTGTCGTTGCCCGAGATCGCGGCGAAGGTCGCGGGGCTGTTCGACCGGGGTGAGGGCTCGCCGGCCGTGCAGGGCGAACTGGCGCTCGACGACGGCCGCGAGATCCCGATCAACCGACCGACCCGCGGCGCACCAACCACGGCGCCCAAACCCGCCCCTGAGCCCAAACCTGCGCCGGCCAAGGCCGAGAGCGGCCCACGTCTCAAGCCGGCCAAACCTGCCCGTCCTGAACCCGCCCCGGCGGTCGCCGCGGTGACCCCGGCCGCCGCCGCCCCCACATTCGATCAGCCCCTGGTGATCGGCGCCGAGCAAACCTGGGAGCTGCCGCGAATCGAGGACGTCCTCGAACACGGCAACGAGACCTCGGCCGACGACGATTACGATCGCAAGCGAGTCCAAATCATCGAAGGCACGCTGGCCTCCTTTGGCGCACCGGTGCGCGTCGTCGAGATCAACCGTGGCCCGACGATCACGCAGTTCGGGGTCGAGCCCGATTTCATCGAGAGCCGAGGCGGCAAGAAGACCAAGGTCAAGGTCAACAAGATCACGTCGTTGGCCAACGACCTGGCGCTGGCGCTCTCAGCCAAGTCGATCCGCATCGAAGCGCCCGTGCCGGGCAAGGGCTTCGTCGGCATCGAAGTTCCCAACGAACAATCGTCGCTCGTCGCGTTGCGCGACGTCATGGAGTCCGAACGCTTTACCAAGAAGCTCAAGGGCACGTTGCGGATCGCGCTCGGTCAGGACGTGTCTGGCGGCCCGATCGCGGCCGACCTGACGCAGATGCCGCACCTGCTCATCGCCGGCACGACCGGCTCGGGCAAGTCGGTGTGCGTCAACGGCATCATCGCCTGTCTCCTGCTGCAGAATACGCCCGACGACTGCAAGCTGCTGATGGTCGACCCCAAGCGCGTCGAACTCACCGGCTATAACGGCGTCCCGCACCTGATCATGCCCGTCATCGCCGAGATCGAGCGCGTGGTCGCCGCGTTGCAGTGGGTCACGCGCGAGATGGACGAGCGCTACCGGAAGTTTCAGAAGACCGGCGTTCGCAACATCGCCGACTTCAACGCGCGCGCCGTCACGGCCGGCGAGAAGAAGTTGCCGTATCTGGTGATCATCATCGACGAATTGGCCGACCTGATGATGCTGGCGCCAGACGAGACCGAACGCATCATCACCCGTCTGGCACAACTGGCGCGCGCCACCGGCATCCACCTGATCCTGGCCACGCAGCGCCCGTCGGTCGACGTGGTCACCGGCCTGATCAAGGCCAACTTCCCGGCGCGCATCGCCTTTGCCGTGGCCTCGGGCGTCGACTCGCGTGTCATCCTCGACCAGCCGGGCGCCGAAGCGCTGCTCGGCCGCGGCGACATGCTCTTCCAGAGCCCAGACGCGCCGGCGCCGGTGCGGTCGCAGGGCGCGTATGTCAGCGACACCGAGCTGGCCCGTCTTGTGCGCTACTGGAAGAACGCGCGCGGCTTCGATGATGAGACCAGCCCGGCCGAGATCCCGGCGGCGCTCCCTGGTGTGACGAGCGCCCCGATCCCGGCCGCGCTCCGCGAGGCGCCCAGCCAGCCCGGTGCTGCCCTGGCCACCGGTCAGCCGCAGCGGCCATTGTGGGATCCGAGCCAGTTCGGCGAGCCGCTTGGCAAGCCCGATGGCGAAGACGAGTTGCTCGAGGAGGCGATCAAGGCCGTCCGCGAGATGAAAAAGGCCTCGATCTCGTTGCTCCAGCGCCGGTTGCGGATCGGCTACACCCGGGCCGCCCGTCTGATCGACGTGCTCGAGGAGAAGGGCGTCGTCGGGCCGGCCAAGGCCGGCGCCCAGCAGCGCGAGGTGATCGGGCTGGATGACGACCCCTACGCCGACAAGGCCGCCGATGGGCGGGCCGCCGATGGGCGGGCCGCCGATGAACGAGACGAAGAGCCACCGTCGTCGCAGACGCGGACCTGGGACGCCGAGAGCGACTGACGCCGCCGGATGGCCTCGCCCCGCATGATGCCACTGCACTCACTCAATCGTTTCGCACAGGCTGCGCTGGCCCTGAGCCTTGCCATCGGGCTGGTTGCCTGCCAGGGCACGCCGACACCCTCGGCGCCGACGGCACTGCCGACGGCCGCGATCGTCGTCGTGGCGACGCCGGCCACATCGACACCGCCGGCCCCGACAGCGCCGCCCGCGCCGGCCGTAGGCTATCTGGGCGCAGAGCCGATCCCGGCCGAGATCGTGTCGGCCGCGGCAGAGCTCGGGCTCAGCCTGAGCGCCTCAGAAACCGTCGACGCGCTCCGCGGGGCCGAGGTGCTGGTCTCGAGCGCGCCCGAGCGCAACGGCGATGTGCTCGCCGGCGGCGCGGCCTACCCGGTTTTGATCGGCGCCGATGCTCCGCCCGAGGGCGGCCTCGCGCTCGATCCGACCAACCTCCGTGCCGACCACGCCGGCTTCCTCCTTGGCCTGACCGCGGGCCTGGCGACGGAACACCTTCAGGTGGGTGTCGTGAGCGCCGGCACAGCGCCCGACACCCTGGCTTACCGCAACGGGTTCCTCAGCGGCGTGCGCTACAGCTGTGCGACGTGCCTGATCGACATCTTCGACCTTCCTGAGCTGAGCGATGCTGCCGTGGCGACAAGCCAGGGCGGCCAATTCGCGACCTACGGCTCCGACGTGATCTTCGTGGCGCCGGCGCCGGCTGCGAGCGACATGCTTCAGGCGCTTGTGACGAACGGGATCATCGTCCTCGGAGGCGAGATCGACATGACAAGAGCCTTTGGCGTCGATGTGAACGCCTGGCCCGAGACAGCTCTGGCCGCCGCGCGCGCGGACCTGTCGGGCGCTCTGGCACACGCCTTGAGGCTCTATGCGGCCGGGACGCCGCCCACCGGGGTCCAGCCCCTGTCGTTGGCCAATGCCGGCCTCACTGTCAGCCCCTTGCACGACCCACGCGGGCTGATCTCGGGCCTCGACCAGCGCGACCTGGATGCTGCGACTGTACGGGTCAGAACCGACGCGCTCGACGTCGGCGTCGACGCCGTCACGGGCGAGCCGAAGTAGCCGTGGGCGTGGAGCGAGGAGCGAACACACGACGCTCTACGCTCCACGGCCCCCGTCTTTTCTCACCAACGATTCCTTGTCAACGCCCGCGATTGACCGTATAGTCAGCGGAACCTCGGATCGCCAAGGGAGACCCGTGACCTTATGCAGATGGAATATGGCCAGGCCGTCAGCTTTCCGCGCCAGGATCGGGGCTGGATCGTCAAACTGGTGATCGCCAGCGTGCTCAGTCTGGTGCCCGTGCTCGGCCAGATCCTGGTGGCGGGCTATGGCCAGGAGATCGCCAGCCGCGTCTACCGCGACGACGTCCAGCCCCTGCCCGATTGGGCGGATTGGGGCCGGCTGTTTGGCCGCGGGCTCGGCTGGCTATTGGTGGTGGTGATTTATCTGCTGCCCCTCGGTCTTCTGGGTCTGGTCCTGGCCGGCGTCAACATGGGTGTCGATCTGGCCCTCGCGGGCGATGCCGCGAACGAGGGCCTGCGCACCGCAGGCCTGATCGCGTCGTTGTGCGCGAACGTCCTTGTCGTCGCCTATGGTCTCTGGGCCGGGTTGACCCTGATCGCCGCCACGGGCCGGATGGCCGCGGAGGGCCGGTTCGGCGCGGCCTTTCAGCTTGGCGCGATCTGGGGGGATGTGCGCCGTCAGCCGGGCATGTATCTGAGCGTCCTGATCGTCAACGGGGTCGCCTTCGCCTTGCTCCCGACGCTGGGCGTCATCGGCTGCGGCGTCGGCGCCCTGGCAGGTTTCGCCTACGCCACCTGGATCTCGGGCTACCTGGCCGGCGAGGCCTACCAGGTCTCACGCAGCCGCGCGAACGCCGCGAACGACTGAACCGGCACGAGCGCTGCCGCGCGCAGTGTGTAAGCACGGGTTGAACCTGTTGGGATACCCATGTGCGTCAGTCTTGCAACCCCGCTGGCGCGCGTCATCCCGGCGAAAGCCGGGATCCAGTGGCCAACGACGCGCCTGGCTGAAGGGGTTCTGGGCCCCGGCTTTCGCCGGGGCGACGACTCAGCCAGTTTGCCAACGACATCACGTGTTGTCAGTGCGCTTATGCCGCGTAGTGCGCGGATTTCGCAGATGGGCTCCTCCATGGCCTGGGGGGGCATGCGAGTTCCACCCTGGCGGCCGATTGCGCGTCGTCCGCGAAATCCGCGGCTGAGGATCCCACGCTGACAACGCGCCCGTGGACACCGCGCGCACGAACGCCCCCTTTGGTTTTGTACCCGCGCTATACTGGCCGCCCTATACTCTGCCCGGAGGACAGTCATGGATTTCGGTTCTGCGTTCACGTATCCGACCCGCGACCCCGAATGGGTTAAGAAGGCCTTGATCGGCGGTGTGCTGTGGATGATCCCGATCGCGAACTTCATCCAGGTCGGACACCTGTTGGCCGTCGCCGAGGAGGTCTCGCAGGGCGCCGACCAGCAGTTGCCACGTTGGGAGGATTTCGGCGGCTACTTCAGAAAAGGCCTGGGGGTCGTCGCGATCTCGGTCGCCGTCATGCTGCCCATGATCCTGCTTCTGGTGTGCGGGTACGGCCTTGTCATCGGCCTGCTTGTGGCGGGCGAGGGCGGTGACGCGCTCGAGGGAGCGCTCAACGTCGGCCTGATCGCCGTGCAATGTGTGGCGATCGCGCTGGGATTGGTCAGCGCGCTCTTCATCGCGCCGGCCCTGAGCGAGTACATCGTGGCCGGCAACCTGCGGGCCGCATTGAACCCGGGGGCGATCCTGGCCGAGTTTCGTGCGCGTGCGGGTCAATACCTCAGCCTTGGGTTGTTCTATCTCGTCGGGGGCTGGGTAGCGTCTTTGGTCGGCGCCATCGCCTGCGGCGTCGGGCTGCTGCTGACGCTGCCCTACTTCAGCTTTGTATTCGGCCATCTGCTCGGGCAACTCGTCGCCGCGCGACGCATCCAGTGACCGCCGCTGCCTGACGGTAAAACACAAACGGGCGCCTCGTCGGCGCCCGTTTGTGTTGTCAGAGGAGGAGGGCGTCAGACCGCCACAGCCCCACCCTGATTCTTGCCTGCAGTCTGCCACCAGATGATCCCGCCGAGCGCGCCCAGGGCAGCCATCAACACCAGGCTAAAAAGCCCAAAGCAGCATCCGCTGCCAAACGCGGAGCCATAGAACATCATGGGGTCGATCGCGGCGCCGCCCACGTCGAGCCCGAGTTGTTCGACCATGGCGGCGGAAGCCTCAGGCCCCAGCAGGGCCGCATTGGCCAACGCGCCCAGCGGTTGCCCGATGATGGCGCCGACACCGGCGATCGCGCCAGCGAGCGCACCACGTCGGGTCGCGAGGCCGCCCTCAGCCGGGCGCTCCCACATCCCGGCCAGGTAGCCGGCACCCAGGCCCACGATGATCGCACAACATGGGACGATCAGGCCTGAAACGAACGACAGACCCAAGGCCAGCACAAAGATGACCCCCGCGCCGATCAATCCTGCTCGCGTCATGAGTATGATCCTCCAAAGAAAACAGGGATGGTTGGCGGAATTATAACGGCTCGCGCGCCACTTTAGCGCACCGGACCCTGCCAGTAATTCCAATACAGCGCGCTGCCCTGCGTCAGCACGATGATCTCATCCCGCGGTCCGGTGAAATAGCAACGCGCTGCATCCAGCACGGACGTGTTGCATTGCCAGAGCGCCGAGTAGCCGGCTTCGGGCGCCGTCGCCCACCCAAGCTGCGGCTGAACCCACTCATACCCCGGCACCCGCCCGCGCCAGAATTTCTCGAAGCCGCCCTCGGGCTTGAACAGGCCGGCCGGCGCCGCCAGTTGGGGATCGATCCCGGGCAGATAGCTCGCCCCGCCGTCGACGGCGAGGTCGTAGGGCTTGAAGAGCGAGCCATCGTCGACGAGGACGTAGGTCAGCCCGCCCTCCTGGAACCAGGCCATCAGCCCGCCTTCGAACGTCTGAAGCGCGGCCCAGGTGTTGAGCACCGGCGCCGCGCACTCGTTTGCCGTGTTCACGAAGAACCAGGGGTAGTGATCGGGGCAGTTTGGTGAAGGGTCCGGCGTGCTCAGACGAGTTGTCAGCCCCTCGGCCAACGACGTCGGCCCGGGCAAAGCCGTCATGGTCGGGATGACGGCCGACGTCGGTTCGATTGCCGTCGTGGCAACCGGTGCCCCCGACTGACAGCCTGCCAGCAACAACGCCGTAATCGCGAGGAGTCGCCGATGCATCGCACACCTCCGTTGCAGATGACCTGCTTCGGATTATAGGCCGGGCGGCGTTTGGCGCTGGCGGAGGCGTCAGTCGTCCCCCTCGCGCCCGTCGGCATGACACTTGATGCAATTGCCGTCGAAGCCGTTCACCTCATCGTGTTCCCTGTTCATCTTATCGGGCGAATGGCAGGACGCGCACGACCAGACGCTGTAGTTGGCATTCGCATGACAATCGGTGCAGGTGGCGCCCTTGTGATTGGTCGGGAAGGTGTGATTGAACGTCGCGTTCCGCCAGTTGCCTGTATCGCGGTGACAGTTCGCGCACGGCGCCGGGAAATGGTTGGCCGGTGCCCGGCCCGCATGACAGGTCGAGCAGTCGGCGCCGCCGATGTTGGCATGGCTGAACTTAGCGTTCCTCCAGTTGCCGGTGTCGGTATGGCACGCGCTGCACGGCGTCCCATAGTGATTGGCCGGGGCGCGGCTGGCATGGCAAGCCGAGCAATCGGTGCTGCCGATCGTCGCGTGACTGAACCTGGCATTCTTCCAGTTGCCCGTGTCGGTGTGACAGGTGCTGCAGGCGCCCTGATAGTGATTGGCAGGAGCCCGACCCGCGTGACAGGTCGCGCAATCGGTGTTGCCGATCACGCCATGATCAAAGCGCACCGAGCGCCAGTTACCTGTGTCGACATGACAGCGCGCACAAGGCGCGGGCCAATGCCCGGCCGGGGCCGTGTGACAGGTCTGACAGTCGGTGTTGCCGATCACGCCATGATCAAAGCGCACCGAACGCCAGTTGCCTGTGTCGACATGGCAGCGCGCGCAGGGCGCCGGCCAGTGCCCGGCCGGAGAGGTGTGACAGGTCGCGCAGTCGCTCGCACCGATCACGCTGTGGTTGAAGACCGCGCCGGCCCAGGTTCTTGTCGAATGACAGAGCGCGCACTGACCCGGATAGTGGTCGGTCGGCCTGTCCTGAGTGTGGCAGGCCACACAATCGGTGAACCCCGTATGGTCAAAGGTCGCTGGCAGCCAGCCCGACGTGGTGTGACAGACCGAGCACTGTCCGGCATAGTGATTGGCGGGCCGATCCTTTGTGTGACAGGTCGCGCAATCGGTGAACCCGGCGTGGTTGAAGACCGCCGGCTGCCAGGCTTCCGTCGTGTGACAGCTGCTGCATTCGCCGGGATAGTGAGGATCGGGCGCCTCAGGCGCATGACAGGCCGAACACTCGCGTGGCGTGCCCGTGTAGACGGCGCCGCTGTGACACGCTGCACACGTGGCGCCGGCGTGCTTGCCGACAAGCGGGAAACTGTCATGCGGCCCGGCCGTGGCTAACGGCGGAAACGGCACCCCGCGGGCGCCCACGCCCCGCGCCGTCGCCGTCGCCGCGGGGCGCAAGTCCACGGGGTCCGAAGCTCGCCCATTGCCGCCGGCATCGCGCAGGTATTGAGCGATCAATCCCGCCGCTCCGCTGGTCGCGCCGCTCTCGACCCCGGCCACGATCGCGTGCGCCTTCATCACAGCCGCAGCATACGCGCGTGGGTCGACCTGCGGCGCCACCGTCAGGCCGCGCAATACCTCTTCGTAGCGCGCAACGCTCGTGCGGAGCCTCTGTCGCAAACGCGCATTGGCGTCGCCCGGCGCAACATCAACCGCCGCGACGGCCCGATCGAGTGCTCGATCAGCCGCCAGCAGCAGCGCGGGCTCGGCCTCCTGACCCGCACGTTCCGCAAGACCAACGACATGCTGGTCAAAGTCGTCGAGCAGCCAGTCGGCCAACGCAACCGGATCCGTCATCGCCTGCGCCCGGAGCGAGGCCGCCCACTCTTGAAGCGGGTACAACGCCTCTCCAGGCAAGAACGGCTCGGCCAGCGCGATGCCGGCCAGCGACGCTCCACCGGCGATGACCAGCGCGATCAGCGTGAACAACAACCAGGAGAGCCGCTGGCGAAAACGCATGATGGTCACTCCCAGACACCTTGATGCACCGAGGTCGCGAAGTCCGGCGACCGGCGCAGACGGGCGAGCTTCCAGAAGCGGAGCACCCTGTCGCTCAGATCCGGCCCTCCTCGCTCGAGATCAGCACGCAACGGGGTCAGATCCGTGCCCCATTCGATCAAGTCGCGGAGGGGATCAGCGAGGGTCTGCTGGCCCACGACCAGGGCACCCATCAATCGTTTGCCGCCGAGGGCCAGCCGGATCGAATTCGTGCCCGAGCCCGACCAGGCGCTGGCATAGGCGTGCGGTGTGTTGGCCCAAATCTCGGAAGAGCCGCGCGAGATGTGTTGGACGACATCGGCTTCGGCGGCGTTGCGACCGCCCCCGAGCTGCCCCATCGCCGTGACGTGCAGGCCGAATAGCAAACAGGCATTGAAGGGGATCCCTTTGATATACGTCGCGCGCAACGCCGGTTGATCGCAGGCCATATTGCGCCCGGCGATCTTGCCCGCAGCGACAGCGCTCGGCCAGAGCGAGTCGAGCGTGTAGCGTTCGGTCCACCGATCCCACACCTGCGCGCAGTCGCCCGCCGCATACACATCGGGCACAGGGGTCTGCAGGAATTCATCGACCAGGATGCCCTTGTCGACCTCGATCCCGGCGCCTCGAACCCACTCGATCTGCGGGCGGACGCCGATCCCGGCGCCGACAAGGTCGCAGCCAAGCACCTCACCCGAGGTCAGCCTGACACCGGTGACCCGGCCGCGCGCGTCGCCAAGCACCTCGGCGACTTCGCTGCGAAAGTGTAAGCGGACGCCGTGATCGGCCATCCGATCGGCCAGCACCTGCGACTCCTGCGCGTTGAACACAGCGCTCCACAACGTGTCCTTGCGCACCAGGAAGTGGGTCTCGACCTTATGATGCGCAAGGCCTTCCGCCAACTCGAACGCCGTGATGCCGCCGCCGATCACAACGGCGCGCCGCGCACGTTTGGCGCGCCGGAGCAGCTCGCGCGTGCCGTCGAGCGTGTCGAGATAGACGACGCCGTCGAGATCATGCCCCGGATACGGGAGCGGAACGGCCCGCGCGCCCGTGGCGATTAGCAGGCTGTCGTAGTCGAGGCCCCGACCATCCGAGAGCCTGACCTGCCGCGCCTCCACATCCAGCCGCGCGGCCGTCGCGTGCACGAGTTCGATGGCGTGTTCCCGATACCACTCAGGCTGACGCGCGATCACCTGGCGGTCGGGGATTTCGTTGATAACGACATACGCAAGCCCAGGCCGCGAGTACATCGGGTGGCGTTCACCGCCGATGATGGTCAGCGCAGCCGTCGGATCCAACGACCGGATCTCCTCGGCCGCCGAGACCCCCGCCGCACCGTTCCCGACGATGACATAGCGGGTCATGAGCCATCCTCTGCAAACTCGGCCAGTAGAAGGGCAGCCTCGGCCGGGTTGATCCCCTCAAGCCCGCTGACCGGTCGGGTCCAGCGTAAGGTGCCGCGCGGGCAGACCTCGACGCACTTCCCGCATTGGACGCACCTGAGATCGTCGACGATCCGGCCGCGACAGGCGTAGTCGCGCACCGGGATGCCGACCGGACAGTTGAAGCCGCAGATGCCGCACTGCACGCAACGTGTGGGATCAGGCGTGACGAGCGCATCCGGCGCCGGCGCGCCATAGCTGGTCGGCTCGAGCCTCGGCCCGAAGAGCCGCTGGAGAAGATTCATGGTTTGGAACCGTCCTCGGTCAGGCCAAGCGGATGGCAAACCGCGCACTCGGCCAA
>Ga0209573_1005213_pt1 | contig 11908 bp, 14 predicted proteins | sample TNRBio252014_DNA_FD_185870 | JGI IMG/M metagenome (GOLD analysis project Ga0209573, IMG submission 185870) | Wastewater treatment Type I Accumulibacter community from EBPR Bioreactor in Madison, WI, USA - TNR Reactor_6/25/2014_ DNA (SPAdes)... | ecosystem: Engineered > Bioreactor > EBPR >...
TTTTCTTCTGGAGGCACCATGCACGTAAGACATCCTGGCCTGCTGCGCATGCCGGCCAAGCAATACCACGCGGATCAATCGATCGGCCATTCGGGAATCATCAAACTGCTCAAGAGCCCCGCGCATCTGCGCGAAGCCCTCGATCATCCGTCGCCACCCACGCCGGCGATGGCGTTTGGCACCGCGGTTCACACCCACGTCCTCGAACCGGATCGTTTTTTCGAAGAGTTTGCGGTAGTCGAGAAGTTTGATCGCCGCACCAAGGAAGGCAAGGAAGCCGCCGCCCGCTTCGAACAGGAGAATCAGGGCAAAACCCTGATCACTTCCGACGACCTGGCGAATCTAACCCGACTGCGCGCCGCCGTTTACGCGCACGAGGGGGCGGCCCGCCTGTTCACGCAGGGAGAAGCCGAGTTGTCGGCGTTCTGGACAGACTCGCTCACCGGGATCCGCTGTCGCTGTCGTCCGGACTGGTTCAACGGGACGGCCGTGGCGGATCTCAAGAGCTGTGTCGATGCCAGTAGCCGAGGCTTTTCTCGCGCCATCGCCAACCTCGGCTACGACATTCAAGCGGCGTTCTACGTTGATGGAATGAAAGCCGTGACCGGATTGGAGCTGCCCTTTCTCTTTGTCGCCGTCGAAAAGGACGCTCCCCATGCCGTGGCGCTCTACCGCGCTGACCCCGAAATCATCGAGGTCGGTCGCAAGAAGTACCGGGCAGCACTGCAGCTTCTGAAATGGTGCCAGGATTCTGGCAGCTGGCCGGCTTACCAGCCCGGGGGGGAGATCGAATTGATCTCGCTACCGCGTTGGGCAGCCAACGCCGACGCCTTCGAGTTCGACGCCGCCTGATCGGCGGCCATTTTTAGTTCATTGACCCCGGCGGGGAGACCAGTCCCCGCTCCGGGAGGCATGGTGTCTCCGCCATTTGTATTTGGAGGAAACCATGTCTCAAACCTTGCGTAACATCCAGAGCGCCCGTCAGGGGAAACCGACCAGCGTGGTGTCTTTTCCAGCGATGCTGGAGCGATTCAAGGGCGAAATCGCCCGTGCGCTGCCCAAGCATCTGAGTCCGGACCGCATGGCGCGGATCGCACTGACTGCGTTTCGCATGAATCCGACGCTGTCTGAAGCGGATCCGCGCAGTGTCTTCGCGGCGGTCATCCAGTCCAGCCAGCTCGGCCTGGAAATCGGTCTGATGGGCGAAGCGTACCTCGTGCCAATGGGTAGCCAGTGCCAATTGATTCTCGGCTATCAGGGGCTTGTGAAACTCGCGCGCAACAGTGGCAGCGTGGAGGACATCTATGCGCACGAAGTGCGGATCAACGACAAGTTCGACATCGTCCTGGGCCTCAACCGTTCCTTGATACATGAGCCCTTGAAGAAGAACGGCTTCCCGGCGTCCGACGACGAGCGCGGAGCGATCGCCGGTTTCTACGCCGTGGCGGTGTTCAAGGATGGCTCACGCACCTTCCACGCCTTGTCGAAGGAGCAGGTCGAGTGGGTACGTGACCACTCCCGCGGTTACCAGATGGCCAAGAAGAACCGAAAGGAGAGTCCCTGGGACACGTATTTCGTCCCGATGGGCCTCAAGACGGCTATTCGCCGCCTGTGTAATCTGCTGCCGAAATCGCCGGAGCTGGCCATGGCACTGGCCATGGACGAACTCAACGAACGCGGTAAGACCCAGAACATCGGGATGGCCGAGGCGATCGACGGCTCCTGGGCTCCGATCATCGACGACGAGTCGAGTGACGTGAAGGAGACGGGGGCGGGCGACCAGAAGTCCGGTCGTGAAGGTGGCAAACCGCCGCTCGATACGCTCGTCACCAGCATCAGCCAGGCCGCATCCGTTGATGACCTCGACGAACGCTACGCCAAGGCTGAAGACGCCGCCGACGACGGCGATCTTGAGCAGTTGCTTCGTGCCTATCGCAGTCGTAAGGCGGCGTTGACGGACACGGCTTCGCCGGTCAGTGCGATTGTTGGCGTAGCGAAATGAGCGCCCCGCGAGGAAGTGATCGCGGTGTCTCTATCCATGGCCGATGGCCCGAGGCCACGACAAACGGCGTCGGTCCGCACCGAGCGAGCAGAAGCACTTGGCGAAGGCTACCCGTGGTCTGACGATGACCTCGTCAGGCTCCACAGGCGCCTGCTGCACAAGTCGCTGCGCGCTCTGTTCGATTCGAGGGTCTGCGCCGCCACACGGGTGGAGATCCTCGACTGGCTGCAGTCCCCGAAGGATTGCTCGAACGCCTTCTCGTACCACGCGTGCTGCACGCTTTCTGGCCTCGATTCCGAAGTGATTCGGGATCGGGTGCTGGAACGCTACCGGCGACGCGATCCCCGATAAACCCCCGGCGGCAACGCCGGGCTTTTCGCAGAGGGTTGATGCAGCCCTTTGCGGAAAGCGGATCCTGGCGCTGGCGGGCCGGTGAAATTCTCCGTGTTGCTGCGAGGTTGTGCGCCCCAGGATTGCATTTCGGGACGGACATGGCTCAGGCGAGAGGTCTTGCCTGACGCAATCTGACGACAGACCGAACTGCGTGCGCGGTGGACACAAGTAGCCAGAACTCTGCAGCCGATGGTTGCCGCGGGTCAGCACGAGCTGTTCGAAGGCTGCGACGTAAATTGTGATGCGAACGTCCGCTGTGCCGCGCAAAGAAGACGGATGTGCGGTCGGCTCCAATGACTCCTCTTCGGCCTGAGCGGTCATTGCGTGCATGTGCCTTGAGCGTCGGCTCTACTGCGCATTGCCGCCGTTCGGCCGGGTTCGCGGAAAAAGTCTGGGTCGGCCACTCCGGGCGACCGCTTACTGACGAATGCTACTCACACTCTCGATCCGAAGCGAAAGTGACACAATTGTCAAAGCTGACGCTGAAGGTAAAGGGTCAGCGATACTGCGCAACTTTATCGCGCGGCCCCCCTGCACCTCGGGGTTGGGCATCTGCTGGCACCGTGCTTCGCCGGACGAAAACGCCCGCCGTAGAAATTTCACTCATAGCAACCATGGGCGCTGCAACCGGGATTGAGCATGTATGTCTGATCCAGATTCGCGATCACGAGGACGATGCGATAGAAATGAGTGACCGCCGTGGCCAAGGCCTTCTGATTGTGTTGTAGCATAGTCAAGCAAGACGTGACGAGGATGGAGCATGGTAATGCTGGCGTTTCATGAAAGATTTGGCGATCTCGGGGAAACGCGGGTGCTCACCGTGCCTCCTCGGAGTGCGGTACCGGCTGGCGTCTATGGCTTGCTTGAATTCTATTGCACTGACGACAACTGCGATTGCCGACGGGTGATCATCAAGGTTGTCGGCGAGAATAGCGGCGGCAAGGTCTGGGCAACAATCAGCTACGGATGGGAAGATGCTGCCTTCTATCGTAAATGGTCACCGGGAACGAAGAATGCCGCGGAGTGGTTTGGCCCGACCCTTGACCCTCTGAATCCTCAGTCCGCGCATGCAGGAGCCTTCCTCGGCGTGTTCAAACACGTAGTGCTCCAGGACAAGCCTTACATCGACCGGCTGAAGAGCCACTACGCGATGTTCAAGAAGTTCCCGAAATCGCCCCAACGAGCGAGTGCGCAGAAGAGGTAGAAGGACTGCCGGGGCTTGGGTGTGTGAGGGTTGATGCGGCTTGGGATGTCCCGAAGGCAGTAGCCACCGATAGTATAGTCGCTCAGAGAGATGAGAAATGGCGGAACACGGCGAATGGATCAGTAAAGGCGCAAGCCTTAGTGATGTAACGGCCACCAAGGAATACGGCGTGAGCCGGGATTTTATTCTTAAGGGCATACGTGCCGGCAAAGTGCAATATCGCGAGGGGGCTGTCTGGGGAAATCCATACCGCAAACTCCTTCGGCGTGAGCTTGAACAGTACATCGCTGAGGAGCTTGGTGCAGATCATCTGCAGTGGATAAAGAACCAGGCTGAACTGCGAAAGATCACCAAGGAAATGGCCACTGTGAGAAAGAGACTGGATGAACTTCAGGCTCGCAAAACGGCGCTTGAGAACTCCATCAGGAAGCAGTGGATAACCGAACCCGGCGCTCGACCGATGAGGAAAGAACGGATCGCCGGAGGGCGTTGACCTTGCACCGTACATCACTATGTCGTCTTTGAAGCTTCACATTTGCAACCCTTGGACGATGCCGTATCTCGACGCGGTGAGCATCCTTATTGACGCGCTGCATAAGCAGATTGGTCCAGAGCACGTACTGTATCGTCGGGAGGTCTTCCCTTTGGCATTTCGACGTGACCCCGACGCCGTCATCTATGAGACCGACGACAAACCAGAGACCTATGCCTTGGTTTGTCTGTCGTGGAATACTTACGAAATTGATAGAAACCGGGGCGATGCCCGAAAGACGGTAATTCTGCCGAACCAACAGGCAGTTCAGGCACAGATGGATATGGATAATTTCGAGTGGATTGCACAGTTCAGATAGACTTTGGCCACCAATCTCGGCGGTTACTAAACCAAACCGCGATCCTTCACAGCGCGCCTATCTCGACCTCGGGCGCGATACGTGCAAACCATGGGAAAGTCGCTAAACATGCCCGAGTATAACGTGGTGCTTGAAGTGAAGGAAGTTATCTCAGGTGTGGTACCACGGGCAAACGATTGGGTTGAGTATTCGTGTGTGCTCAAGATAGAAGATGGTGGAAGACTTCCGGTTTCACTTGAAATGACATTTATCCCCCCGCATCCTTTTTCAGTGAATATGCCCCTAGCCCACACAATAAGGGCAACTAGCATCTCAGGGCTATATTTCAAGGTCATTGAATTTCTTGGAAAGTATGGCGTTGAATTTCGTGGCTAAAATTTGGCTTAAGTTTGGCGCTGGAATTTTCGGTATAAAAGCGCGCCGCTCCCCTTCTGCTTAGTCGTTAGGATACCGCCTCTATGAATCGTTACGATCCCGATCAGCCCCCGAACTCCGAGGAATGGTTGGCGCTTGACGAGCAGTTGCGCATTGGTCTTGTGGAAAAATATCATAGACAGGAACGCGTTCAGTTGCCCAACGTGACCGTCCACGCTGCCCTTCACGCAATTGTCGAGAATCAACTTGCCGAAAATCTCGAACCGGCTGCGCGTGCGATGGCTCGCCTTACCACCGAAGGTCTGGACCGGCATGAGGCCGTCCATGCCATTGCTTCTGTCGTTGCCGAACACATCCACGACCTCCTCAATGCCAAAGCAGATGCAAACAGCTCAAAAGCCGTCTACGCCGCCGCCGTGGAACGACTCAATGCAGCCACGTGGCGCGCACGTGGGTAGTCGTAAGCGCAATTGCCGCTCCGCCGGCGTGCTCGAAAGGTGACCGAGATTGAGTTCGCGATGGCGTGTACCTTGGTTACGTGGGGTGCACCAACGCGAAATTTCTGGATGGTGACGGACAGCTCTCGGCCAGGAACGGACGTTCAAGAAGTCTACCCAAAGGAGTCACTGAAGCTCACTTGACGTATGCTATAGACCTAGCACTGCGAAATGCCTCTTCTCACGATCTTGTCCTGCATCGAATCAGCGCACATAGGGCGAAGAACCTTCTGCGGTAAGGCTTCCAGCCTTCCGACGGAGTTACGCGGTAAGACTGTCTCGCCATGCAGCAAACTCTGGCAAACAAGGAAAACACATGAGCGACAGCTATTACGACACAGCGCAAATATGTAGTAATGGCCATGTAATAAATAGCTTGGCAGCTTCGTCTCCCCAGTCGAATCAAAAGCATTGTGCCAAGTGTGGCGAATCAACGATCATGGCTTGCCCTTCATGCAATACCGCGATACGAGGTTACTACCATGTGCCAGGCGTGATTGGCCTTTTCAGCTTTCACAAGCCGTCTTACTGTTACAACTGCGGTCAAGCCTTCCCTTGGACGGCCAGTAGCTTAGAGGCAGCAAGGGAGCTAGCAGACGAATTGGAGGGCTTGAACCCAGAAGAGCGGGAGCAATTAAAAAGCAGCTTCGCTGACCTTGTGAAGAATACTCCCAGGACAGTAGTTGCAGAAACCCGGTTCAAGAAATTGATGAAAAAAGCCGGCTTGGAAGCTTACGACGGCATGAAAACAATTCTTGTCGATGTCGTCAGTGAAGCGGTTAAGAAATCGGTGTTTGGTGGGTAGCACAATAATTCATTCCAGGGCACCGTAAAAAACTGCGCTTTTGCGGTCCGCTGGATTCGCACGGTGGGCGTCTTCATCGTCGTATAGGAGTAGTCCATGGAAGCAACCGTAACGCTGCGTTTGGGTAACCTTTTTGACGGTCCTACCGACCTGATCGCCCTCCCTTGCTCAACTGCCGGCACGATCACCGGGTTCGTTGCACGCTCGTTGGTTCACCACTCCATTCCGCATCCACGCCTTGGTATGGCGCTTGGTGAAGTCGAGATACTGCCATTTGAAGGCGCTGACGACATTGCTCAATATGTCGCCTTCGCCGCATCTGTTAGAGGAAATTCTTCGTCTGCTGAGGCCATTGAAAAGATCGGGGCTGTACTTGGAGAGTTCACACGAACTCACGATTCAGTACGCTCGGTTTCCGCGCCGCTGTTTGGAGCGGGCGCCGGTGGCATTCCGAGCGAGAAGGTCGCAGCAGCATTGAAAAATGGGTTTATTTCCAGGGCCGATCCTACCGCAACTTTGGTTATCCATGTTCTACACAATGAGATATACGAGCGTCTGAAGGCCAATCGTCTCGTCATTCAAGGAAAGGCGAAGGAAACGGTCCGCGTATTCATTAGTCACACCTCAAATAGCGAGTCCGCTGTCGAGTGGGTTAAGGCACTGGCTCTATATCTTATTGAGCAAGGCGTACAAGCAAGGCTCGACAAAGTTCATTTGCGGCGCGGCATGGACCTCCCGCAATGGATGTGTAATGAGCTTGCCTTGGCGCAAAAAGTTGTAGTTGTTTGCGATGAAATCTACAAGCAAAAGGCCGATGGACGAATGGGTGGCGTTGGCTGGGAAACAATGATTATCCAAGGAGACCTAGCCGGTCTGCCGCCGGATAGCACAAAGTATCAGGTAATCGTTCGCGCCGCTGACATCACCAAAGGCCTTCCTATGTACCTAAGAACTAAATATGCATTCCACGCCCCGAGCGCCGACGAGAAGCAGTCCTTCAGAAAGGAACTGTTAATCGAACTTCTCGATCTCCCCATTGACCCGGCTTTGGAGTCAATAGAGTTCGCGCTGTGACCAAAATCCCTAACCATTGATTGATGAGATGGCCTGTCGGCGCCGCACGATTCAGACCTTGAACGTCCGCTCCTAGCCACGACGAAGGTCGCCTTTGGGTCGGAACCGGGCGTAGCGAAAGGATCGAAGCCGCCGTTCGGCGTGCTTGGCCACCGGATGGCCGGTAAAGGATCCATACCGGCCGTCCGCACAGTGTGGCGCCAATGACCGCTCCGGCCGACAACCAGACGTAGAGCGCCGCGTTCCGAATGCCCGCTTCAAAGCAAACACCCGACGCTGATTGTGGTCGCTCGCGCCGCCAAATTCCGCCGCCAATTTTTGCCGCCAAATTCGTGCGGTTTTACGCCGCCGCTAACGCCATTCCCTGCTGCTGGCAGAGCGAGACCGTTGGAAAGCGCATTCAACCGCGCCGTTCGTCCTTACGCACCGAGACGTCCTGTCGAATTCGATCCGATCAGGACGCATTTCGCCCGCCGAAGGCCGTAGTGCCTGCGTAACATCGTAGCTGTTTCCTCCCCTGCAGCACTTTCCCCGGCCACCGTGCCGGGGCTTTTCGGAGGGGGTTCGGTGAGCCTCTTACGAACAGCCCATTGAGTTTCGATCCCGCACCGTAAGGCGCAGGATGGACGTGTGGTAGCTGGCCACGAGAAAACAAACAGCATCATGACCCCGCCGGGGAAGCGTATCCCGGCAGGGCTACCTTCATGCCGCGCGGAACGTTCCAACCGGCCTTGCCGTGGCCTTCCCCAGGACCCCGGCATGGGGCGCTTCGGAAGGTCCCGACCGGGGCATTCCATGGAGGCACCTGCAATGAAACAGTCTTATCAAACACAGAGCGTCAAGGATGACGCACGCGGGCGCTGGGAGCGGGTCCTGCCCGATCTGGCGCCGGCGTTGAAAGAGGCTCTGGAGCGGCGAGGGAAGCATGTCCCTTGTCCGGTCCATGGTGGTCGGGATGGCTTTCGGGTTTTTCCTGACGTCGATCAAACCGGCGGCGGAGTCTGCAACACCTGCGGCTTTTTTGCCGACGGCTTGTCTTTGCTGATGTGGGTCAACGACTGGGATTTCAGTCGCACGATCCGCGAAGTGGCCGAGCATGTCGGCGGCCAGCCCGTCAGCAGCACCCGCAGGCAATGGCCGTCAGTCGCAAGCGGTATGCCCGACGATGCTACCCGCCGCGAACATCTCAATCGCACTTGGCGGGAATCCCTTCCGCTGACAGACCCGCAAGCCGAGCCGGCACGTCTTTACCTGGCGCGGCGCGGTCTGTCGGCAACGGCACCCCAAACCCTGCGCTTTCATCCCGCGCTGGGTTACTACGCCGATCGGTGTCTCGTGGGGCGCCATCCAGCCATCCTTGCCCAAGTCACCGGGCAGGGGGGCGATTCAGTGACTCTCCATCGCACCTATCTGACGGTCGATGGCCACAAGGCGTCGGTTGACGCGCCCAAGAAGCTGATGCGCCATCCCTCGGCGCGACAGCTGACCGGCGGCGCCATTCGCCTGATCGCCCCCGGGAGTCGCCTGGCGGTGACCGAGGGCATCGAAACCGCACTTGCCGTCATCGAAGCCACCGGTCTGCCCGCCTGGGCGACCGGAAATGCCCATCTTCTGGAAACCTTTGTTCCTCCTCCAGGAGTGCGCCAGGTCCTGGTCTTCGCCGACAAGGACCGGCCGTCGCGACAGCACCCGTCCGGACACGGACAGGAAGCGGCGAGGGCATTGGTGACTCGGCTCTGGGCCATGGGGATTCAAGCCGGTGCGATTGCGCCAGCGCTTACGATTCCCGACGGCCAAAAAGGGGTCGATTGGCTCGACGTGTTCAATCTCGCAGGGAAAGCAGGTTTTCCCACGCTCGGCAGCGTCGACAAGGCGCTGACCCGGGCCGCCTGACGAGGAGGTGACCATGTACGGCGTCATCGACTTCAGCCGGATCACTACCCGGCCAGGCGGTTTCGGGCCTTTCGCACCGCCAGTCGGATGGCAGGGCGACTACCGGCAATACCTGCAAACCCGCTTCGATGGGGACATCGGTGTGCGACAACAGATCCTCGTCGTCGGCCGAATCCTCGTTCGTCAACCGGACGGTACACGCGCCAGGTTTCTCGGCCCGCATGCCGTCGAGGCACGGAAATTTGCCCTTTCCGCAGGCTCATCAATCAGCCGCTGCTAACGCAGCAGACTTTCGCGGCCTTGGCCGGTTTTTCCATCCCACGGGGAGTGTACCGCTCCCCGACGGGGACGGTGCCTTCCCGTTTTTCACTGGAGGCAGCATGTACGACAAATTCGCACCCCTTCTCGAACAGGCCCTCACCGAGCCCGGGATCGTCAGTCAGGCTTTCCGCCGGTTTCACCGCTTCAGCGTCGGCAACCAGATCCTGGCGGCCGTCCAGCTCCGTCAAAAGTGCCTGCCCCTGTCGCCCATCGCGAGCTTCAGTCGCTGGAAAACCCTGGGTCGGTCCGTCTGCAAGGGACAGAAAGCGCTCTCGCTGTGGATGCCGATCACCGTCAAACGTCGGAACCAGCAGGCGGTTTCTGACGATCACGGCGATCCCGCCAGCAGAGAAGAGGTATTTACGCGCTTCAAACTGGCGCCGCGCTGGTTCAGCCTGGAGCAGACCGAAGGTGAGGCCTACGCCGAGCCTGTCGAATCGCCCCATTGGGATGCCGAAGCGGCTTTGGCCGCGCTGGACATCACGCAGGAGCACTTCGATTACCTGGACGGCAACGTCGAGGGCTATGCGGTTCAGCGCCGCATCGCGGTCAGTCAGTTGGCCGAGAATCCCCACTCGGTGCGCTTTCACGAGATGGCTCACGTCGTTCTCGGGCACACGCTCGAAGCCGACTGCCATGACACGTCGTCGATGCCAAGAAGTCTTCGCGAAGCCGAGGCCGAAAGCGTGGCCTTTCTGCTCTGTTCGCTCCTCGAGTTGCCAGGCCGGGACGAGTCGCGAGGCTATATCCAGTCGTGGCTCAAAGGCGGTCAGCTGCCGGAACGATCGGTGCAACGAATCTTCAGCGCCAGTCAGAAGATTCTCGAAGCCGGCAGATCCGTTGGCCAGTCATCCGTAACGCATTAAGTCGCAATCTTTGAACCCCGCGGGGCGTGCATCGTCCCGCAAGGGGAGGGTGCCGCCCCGTTTTTCTATTGGAGGCACCCCAGATGATTCATTCAAGCAACCGCGAACTTCTTGCGATCGTGCTTGGTGACGAGGCAACATCGCTCGCCACGCGCTCGCTGGCCGAGCTTTTTGGGCTGCGCGCACTTCGGCACAGCACGACCCTTGGCGCTGAACAGGAGGTTCACATCTATGCCATGCCTGACCAACTGCTGGCGGCACGGGAACTCCTCCGGCGCGCTTTGGAAGAAGAGCTTTCGGAATCGTCTATCGGCATGACTTCACCGGCGGCAGTTCGCGATTACCTGCGGCTGTTTCTCGGTGGGCAGGAGTACGAAAGTTTCGTCACGCTGTGGCTCGATGGACAGAACCGGCTGATCGCCGGGATGGAGCTCTTTCGTGGAACGACAACGCAGACGTCGGTCTACCCCAGGGAAGTGGTCAAGGCCGGCCTGAAACACAACGCCTGTGCCGTCATTCTGGCGCACAACCACCCCTCGGGGCATCCCGAACCGTCACGTGCCGACGAGTTGCTGACCAGCGAGCTCAAGAACGCCTTGGCGCTCGTCGACATCCGGGTGCTCGACCACTTCATCGTGGCCGATAGCGCGGTCATGTCCTTCGCAGAACGGGGGCTGATCTGAAAAAAAATACCCGCCACCTCGGCGGGTATTTTTTTTCTGCAGCAGGCCGGCGATGAACGGCCGAATGTAATTGCTAATTACAAGACGGCTCGACGAACGTAATGATCAGCGAAGCCGACCGGAAAAGACCACCGTGCCGCGAACAACGGCGTCGTCTGGCAGACGCATGATCGGTGTCGGCCAGTTGGGATTGAGCGTCTTGAGAAAACGGCCTTCCGGCGTGAGCACCAGCCGCCGGAAGAGAGCGGTTTCGCCATGGAGCACCACGACATCCTTACCGTGCGCCGCGGGAACGCGCGGGTCGACGAAGAGAATCTCGCCTTCGCGGTAGCCGTCATTTCCGTTCATCGCCTCGCCGAGCACTGGAAGGGCGAAGGTCTCGTCGCTGTGTTCGACGGGGCAGGCCAGCCACGCACTCTGACCGCCGTCTCCCGATGAGTCGGTGGGCAAGAGCTGTTCCCACCTCAGCACCGGCACCACGCCCCTGGCGAGCATGTGGGCGGAGATCGGCTCCCGGCCAGCCAACTGATCCGGTGTGACGCCGAGCTCGGCGGCGAGCTTTTCGAGCGTGTCCTGCCGCGGATGCTTGGCCTTCGAGCGCTCCCTGAGAATTCGGTTGATGGCCGGCTGTGAGACACCCGAACGATGGGCCAACTCGGTCTGGCTCAGGCGATGCTTGGTCATCAGCGCCTCGAGGATTTCTGCCACCGGGCTGTTGCTGGCGGCTGTTCTGGGGTCGATCATCATCATGGATCATCCGATTCGTGGTTGTGCTATGCCTAAAGTGTAATATATAATGCGTGCATGTGGCAACTTTATGATTGTCTATCATGGAAAAGCGCGACGTACTCAAAATCAACAGGCAGTTTCTGTTGCTCACACGCCAACTGGCGCGTGAGGGAAGGGCGGCAGAGATCATGACCGGCTTACCCCGCGCCGTGATC